>Ga0302278_10000027_pt1 | contig 166112 bp, 175 predicted proteins | sample III_Bog_N3_2_FD_194543 | JGI IMG/M metagenome (GOLD analysis project Ga0302278, IMG submission 194543) | Peat permafrost microbial communities from Stordalen Mire near Abisko, Sweden - III_Bog_N3_2 | ecosystem: Environmental > Terrestrial > Soil > Wetlands > Peat | place: Sweden: Abisko...
GGGGACCCGGGGTGGGTGCGGTGGGGATGTGTCTGACCGGCGGTTTCGCACTCGCGATGAGCGTGGACGAGGTCATGCTCGCGCCCGTGCTTAGTCAGCCTTCGTTGCCGATGCCGGTCAACAAATCGCGCCGCAGCGACCTGGGCATCAGTGACGCCGACCTCAAGGTGGTGAAGAAGCGTGTCGATGACGGACTGTGCGTGATGGGCCTGCGATTCACCGGCGACAAGGCCGCTCCCGCCGAGCGATTCGCCCGGCTACGCGGTGAACTCGGCGACAACTTCATGGGCGTGGAGATCGACTCTTCCGAGGCCAACCCGTGGGGCTATCGAAAGGGTGCGCACTCGGTGCTCACCGAGGACTACTCCGACGCCGAAGGATCGCCAACGCGCAAGGCCTTAGAGGACATCCTGATCTTCTTCACTTCTCGGCTCAAGGCCACGTCGTAGTCCCTAGCCGGTCTTGACGGTGGCGAGAATCTTCGTGAGCGTGTCCTTCGCGTCGCCGAAGATCAGCGTCGTCTTGGGGTTGTAGAGCAGTTCGTTCTCGATGCCCGCGAAGCCCGGACGCATCGAGCGCTTAAGGAACAACACATTCTCCGCGAGGTCGGCGTGGATGATGGGCATGCCGTAGATGGGCGACGTCTTGTCGTCGACCGCCGCGGGGTTCACCGTGTCGTTCGCGCCCACCACGAGCGCGACGTCGGCGGTACTGAGCTCCGCGTTCGCCTCGTCCATCTCGATCAGTTGCTCGTAGGGCACGTTCGCCTCGGCGAGCAGCACGTTCATGTGACCGGGCATACGACCCGCCACGGGGTGGATCGCGAAGAAGACCTCGATGCCCTTGGATTCGAGCTCTTCGGCGAGCTCGCGCACGACGTGCTGGGCCTGGGCGACGGCGAGGCCGTAACCCGGGATGATGACGACCCGACTGGCGTAGTTCAACATCACGCCCGCGTCCTCGGGGCTGCCCGAGCGCACAGTGCGGCCGTCGTCGCGAGTGGTGTCACCCGACGCAGTGATCACCGAACCGAAGGCGGAGAACAGCACATTAGAAAGACTGCGTCCCATGGCCTTACTCATCAGGCGGGTGAGCAAGATACCCGAGGCGCCGACCAAGGTACCCGCGACGATGAGCAGGTTCGAGCCGAGCGTGAAGCCCGAGGCCGCGACCGCGAGACCGGTGAACGCGTTGAGCAGTGAGATCAGCACCGGCACGTCCGCGCCGCCGATGGGTAACACGAAGGCGATGCCCAAGACAAAGGCCAGCAGCAACAAGATCCACAGCAGCACTTCGGATCCCGTAACGAGGATGACGACGATGAGCACCAACGCACCCGCGCCGATGATGGCGTTGATGAACTGCTGGGCGGGGTAGGTGATCGGGCGCCCGGTCACCAACTCCTGGAGTTTCGCGAAGGCGATCGCCGATCCCGAGAAGGAGACCGTACCGATGAGGACGCCGAGCAGTACTTCGAGGGTGACGTAGGTCGCGGGGTGGCTGGCCTTGATGTGCACGAACTCGGTGATCGACACCAGGCACGCGGCGCCACCACCGACACCGTTGAAGATCGCCACCAACTGGGGCATCGCGGTCATCTTGACGAAGCGCGCGACTGGCACCGCGACCAACACGCCGATGAGCATGGCGAGCAGGATGAGCCATACGTGGTGCAAGGGGTGTCCGTCGACGTACTTGAAGAACGTCGCGACGACGGCGACGAGCATCCCGAAGGCGGCGACCATGTTGCCGTAGCGCGCGCGTTTGGGACTCCCGAGACCCTTCAAGGCGAGGACGAAGGTCGTGGCCGAGAAGAGGTAGAAGAGGTCGATCAGGGTTTCACGACTCATTGACTTACCTCGTCAGTGCTCTTGGGAGCCGCCTTGGGCTTGGGCTTGAACATCTCGAGCATCCGGTCGGTCACGACGAAACCACCCACCACGTTGAGCGTGCCGAGCAGGACGGCGAGGAATCCGAGGACCTCTTCAAGGTTCGTGTTGGCCGCGCCGAGGATGAGCATCGAACCCACGACGATGACACCGTGGATCGCGTTCGAGCCACTCATGAGAGGCGTGTGCAAAATGCTGGGCACTTTGGAGATGATCTCGATGCCCACGAAGATGCTCAGCATCAAGACGGTGGCGTACTGCAAGAGGGTGTTGCCCATCAGGCGTTCTCCTTCACTTCAGGGGTAATGGCCACGTGCTCGACACCGAGCGCCTCAGCCGTAGGGGCGTGATTTACCTTCCCGTCGCGTGCGACGGTGACCCCGATGACGACCTCGTCGTTCCAGTCCGGGCTCAACTGGCCCTTCGCACCGAACAAGGCGAGCAACTTCAAGACGTTGTTGGCGAACATGAAACTCGCCGACGCGCCCATCTCGGCGGGCGGGTTCGAGAGTCCCACGACGCGTACGCCGCGATGCTCGATGACCTCGCCGGCTTTGGTGAGTTCGCAGTTGCCGCCACCGTCAGCGGCCATGTCGATCACGAGCGAACCCTCGCCCATGGCTTCGACCATCGCGGTGGTGAGCAGGATCGGCGACTTGCGCCCCGGCACGGCGGCCGTGGTAATCACGACGTCCGCCGCGGCGACTTCACCGAGCAACGCCGCTTGTTGTTGGGCGCGCTCCTCGTCGGTCAATTCGCGCGCGTAACCGCCGGCGGCGTCGGCGGTGACCCCGAGCTTGACGAAGACCGCACCCGCGGACTCGGCCTCTTCCTTGGCCGCGGAACGTACGTCGTAGGCACGGACCTTGGCACCCAAGCGCTTGGCCGTAGCAATCGCCTGCAAGCCCGCGACCCCGACGCCCATGACGAGCACCTTGGCGGGACGAATGGTTCCCGCTGCCGTGGTCAACAGCGGGAAGAAGCGATCGAAGTGCTCGGCGCCGGCGAGCGCGGCGCGATAACCCGAGACCGTCGCCTGACTCGAGAGGGCGTCCATGTACTGGGCTCTGGAGATGCGTGGCAATAGGTCAAAGGAGAGGACGGTGATGCGACGGTCGTTAAGGGCCTTGACGATGTCCTGGGCGAGCAACGGCGAGAGGAACGACAGGTGCAGCGAACCTTCGGGCAGTGACTTCACCTCGTCGAGCGTCGGAGGGTTGACGCGGAGATTTACCTCGCCCGCGGGCGAGTCCGCGATCGTCGCCCCCACGGCCTGGTAGGCCTCGTCGGTGAAGTGCGAGCGAGCACCCGCTGCGCGCTGTACCACCACTTCCCAGCCGTCGCCCACCAGGGATTTGACGGCGTCGGGCGTGAGCGCGACGCGAGTCTCTCCGGCACGCGACTCTCTAAAGAGCGCAATTTTCATAACTCTGTTTCTAGCAGCCCTCTTCGACGCTACGAATCGAAAGGTCGCGACCGCCTAGGTACGAATGTCACAATTTGTTCCACGAGTTGCGCCGCGGCCTCGAGGGGGATCCAGTGACCGACGCCTTCGAGTCGCGAATAGGTGAAACCTTGTGCGCAGTACACGGCCGAGTCGGTCATCTGGCGCTCGCACAGCGCCGCGTCGCCGCTCGACCATACGCCCAGGGTCGGCGCCTGAATCGGGGGCAGCACGGGGGGTCGCGCCACGAACGCCTCGGGCGGGATGTTCGCTCGGTACCACTGCAGGTGGGCCGACATCTGACCATCACGTTCGAGTTCTTCGATGACCGCCTCGACACGGGGATGGCCCAGCCACTTTCGCATCGCCTCGTAATCGTTTTTGCGCAGGAACGCCTCACCGAGACCCTCGTGCGCGAAGAGCAGCGTGTACCAACTCTTGATCTGTTGCTCGAGACCCGCCGAGCGGAACGACGTCGGGTGTCCCACCGACACCGCGACGAGTCGTTCGACCATCGAAGGCTCGTACGCGGTCGTTACCCAGGCGAGATTGGCGCCCCAGTCGTGACCCACGAGACTCACCTTCTCGATCTCGAGCGCACGAACGATCTCGTTCAAGTCAGAGACCAGCAGATGCATGGCGTAGTTCGCGGTGCCCTCGGGCTTGGAGCTACGCCCGCAGCCGCGCAGGTCGGGTACCGCGACCCGATACCCGTTCTCCACGAGGGCGGGCGCCACCTGGTCCCACACGGCCGACGTGTCGGGCCAGCCGTGCAGCAACAGAATCGTGGGGCCCTCGCCGTCCACCTGGACCGATAGCGTGATCGCTGCGTTTTTCACCGAGATGTGTTCCACTTCTCGACGGTACTCGCGCTAGAAAGAGATTCATGAAACCCTTCCGGATGAACGTCAACTCACCCGTCGGCGTCTGGGGCGTCGAAGGCGACGACCAGGGCGTCACGCGTATTTGCCTGCCGCACGAACGAGGTCGCGCGAGCGCGGGCACGCCACCTCGCTGCGTGCGCGACGCCGCCAAGCAACTCGAACAGTTCTTCGCAGGCAAGCGCCGCGACTTCGACGTACGACTCTCGCCGGTCGTCGCCACGAAGTTCCAACACGACGTCTGGCACGCACTCGAGCGGATCCCTTACGGCCAGGTTCGCACGTACACCCAGATCGCGAGCGCCGTGAAACGCCCACGGGCCATGCGCGCGGTCGGCAACGCGAACCACGCCAACCCCTGGCCCGTGATCGTGCCCTGTCACCGAGTCGTCGCCATGGACGGCATAGGTGGCTACGGCGGGGGCGAACCCGTCAAGCGCTTCCTGCTCGAGCTCGAAGGGGCGAAGCTCGATTAGAGAAAAGGCTTGGTCTCCTCGTCGGGGATCATCATCTTGGTCATCGCCACGTCGTCGTAACGCACGTGTGAAATCTGGCGAATCGTGCGGCGCGTAAGCCAGAAGAGCACGATCGCCCACGGCAATTCGAGCAGCCCCGCGAACAAGATGCTTTGAACGACGTCACCGCGACGCGCCGTGGTGACGTCGAACCACGCGTCAATGATCAGCAGCGTCCCCGCGGAAGTGGCGAAGAGCGAAAGGATGGCGCGTCGCTGCCAGGCCGCCCAGGCCGTGGCGAACAACATCGTGATCTGAGCGACGTCCAGACCCACCCACGCGACGTTCCAATGGTTCGCCACGTAGTGGGGCGGCAGGTACAGACCGATGTAAATCGCCCAGAGGATCTCGACGGACCCGGCGGCGGTCAGTAGCAAGAGCAGACGGGACCGCGTCGAGCGAGGGATTCCCCGTACGTTCATGGACTAGACGGTCACCGCGACGGGATCCTGCAAGGCGGCGTTCATCACCATCGCCCCGTCATAGAGGGCCTGACGCTCTTCGTCACTCAAGACTTCAAAGTAGGCGACCTCGGCCATGGTGGTCAGCTCCTCGGCCCGCAATTTCTTCGCCTTCAACTCAGGGGTCACCTCGGGCACGTCGTCATCGCCGTAGCCATGGAGTTTGAAGATGAAGGGCTCTTGGAGGTACGCCGCCTGCGCGGGGGTGATACCCACTTCGTTCACCGCGTCGATGTGTACACAACCGCGCAACTCTCGCATCAAGATGGCACCCAGGTACGCCGCGTGCACGGGGTTCGGCGGCGCGTCGAACTGCTTGTAGCCGTCAAAGAGCGCGTGCTGTCCCGCGGGCACGGCGTTGGCCACCTTGAAGACGGCCCGAGCGAATCGGTCGAGCACGGCGACCGGAATCGCGCCGAACGTCTCGTCAGCGAAGGCAAAGGCGGCGAGCAGGTGGTCGTTGGCAACGTCCACGGGATCGGCCTTCTCGCGCGACTTGGACCAGAGCATGTCCATCGCCGAGGGTGAGAAGAACGTGAAGGCCTCGAAGACAGTGTCGAAGTCAACGTCACCGAGCACGCCACCGCGACCGAGTCCGTAGAACTCGAAGACGTTGAGCCCGTGGGCCTTGGCTCGCTCGGTGGTCGTGGGCGTGAAGTAGAAGCTCATGCCGAGCAACTGGATCGGATCGGCGAGGGCGAGAGATAGTTCAGTCGAGTTCATCTTCCCGACTCTATGTCCTCGTCGCTCGAATCGAACCTACGGCGCTCGACCGTCACGACGGATTCGCAACTCGATCAGCGTCCCGCGCGCCACGTTGACGAAGCGGGCGCTGCCCCCGTGGCGAACGACTATCTCCGCGACGATCGCGAGTCCGAGGCCCGTCCCACCCGAGTGGCGACTACGCGCCGGATCGGCCCGCACGAAACGGTCAAAGAGCCGGTCGCTCGTGTCGACCTCGATACCGTCGCCGTCGTCACCCACGGTCACCACCGCTTCATCACCTTCGAAGTCGCACGAGAACATGAGTCCCTCGGTGGCGTACCTGGCGGCGTTGTCGACGACGTTGCGGATCATGCGCTTGAGCATCGCGGGGTCACCCACCACCCTGGTCGGCGTCACGCGCGTCGTGTCCACGCTCAGTTCGCTCATCGCGCGCACTCGCTGGGACTCTTCGAACAGCAAATCGTCCAGGTCCACGTCGGTTCGCGTAGATTCCACCTGGTATTCATCGTTGCGCGCCAGCCAGAACAGGTCGTCGATCAGAACGTCCAATCGTCGTCCCTCTCGAAGGACGGTCTCGGCGGCGACCGACCAGTTGGCCCGGTCCTGGTCGCTCACCGCACGGTCGACCGTCGCGAGCAGCGTCGTCAGCGGACTGCGCAGTTCGTGACTCACGTTCGAAACGAACTCCTGTTGGAACTTCGACGCCGCTTCGAGACGCTCGAGCATCGCGTTCACCGTTCGAGCCATCCGCGCGATCTCGTCGTCACCCCCCGTCACGGGCACCCGTTCTGAGAGGTCACGCGCCGCGATCACGTCAACGCGACGTCGTATTGCTTCAACCGGTGCGAGGGCGAGACCGATGCCGAACCAGATGAGACCACCCGAAAGCAGCAACAGCAGCGGGAAGGAGATCGCCACGCTCGCCAGCAAGATCGTGACGCTGTGGTCAATCGGTCCGCCGTAGACGAAGCCGTAGACCAACGCCGGCCCTCCTTTGGTCGAGAGGGTCTGTACCTGTCCGAGGCTTATCTGACCGATATAGGGCGCGGTGCGGTTGCTGTGATCGAGCACCACGTCCAAAGCGTTGATCGCGGAGAAATCCGGCTCCGTGTGCGCGAGCACCGGCGCGTTCACGATCGCCGAGCTCGCCGCCCAAACCCGCGTGCCCGCGAGGTTGGTCACCTGGATCACGACGTCACCGTGCATGGGCAGCACGATCCGGTTCTGGTGCGCCAGTGGACCGTCAGTGACGCGCTGGTCGGCCTGGCTGAACTCGGTCTCGATCTGGTTCGACGCGCTCGTGACGAGGGAACGGTGCACGATGTTCACGAGTGCGAATCCGGTGAAGCCGAGGACGATCGCGATCGAGAGGACGAAGAAGAGGGTCAGCCTGGCGCGAATGGACAACTGACGGACATCGAACATCAGCCGGCGGACACGGTGTAGCCAACTCCTCGGACCGTACGGATGATCGAGGGTTGACCCTTGGGATCAATCTTGCGGCGCAGATAACCAATGTAGACCTCGACGATATTGGGATCACCGTCGAAGTCACCTCCCCAGACTGAACTGAGGATCTCGCTCTTGGCGAGCGGCGTGTCGGCGTTGAGCATGAGGAACTCGAGCAGGGCGAACTCACGTGGCGTGAGGGTCACCTCTCGCCCGTTCGACGTCGCCTTGCGGCGAAGCGCGTCGAGCGACACCGGTCCCACGGTAAGACGTTGAGGGCGATTGCGCTCGTAGCGACGAAGCAACGCGTGTATTCGCGCCAGCAGAATTGAGCGCTCGAACGGCTTGCGCAGAAAATCGTCCGCACCGACCTCGAGGCCTTCTACCTCGTCCATCTCGCCGTCTTTGGCGGTGAGCATGAGCAGTGGCGTGTTGACTCCGGCCGCGCGCAAGTCGAGACAGACGTTAAACCCGTTGCGACGCGGCATCATGATGTCGAGCACGATGACGTCGTAGTTCTCCTCACGGGCCCGAGCGAGACCACTCTCACCGTCGTAACGCTGGTCGACGAGAAAACCGTCGTCGGTGAGCAAGTCCGCGACCGCGCGCGAAAGATCGTAGTCGTCCTCAATGACGAGGACTCGGCGTGAACCTTCACTCATTTGAGGTAGAGGTTACCGTCATTCCCCTCGACGACATCGAGCTTGGTCAAACCACGTGGTGCCGGACCATTAATCACCGCACCGTCGCTCACTTTGAACTGCGAACCGTGGCAAGGACAGATCATCAGATTGGCCGACGGCGCGAACTGCACCGTGCAGCCCAGGTGCGGACAGACCGTGTCGTACGAGACGTAGTCTTTCGCGGCCAACTCGATCACGATTGCCGGGTCACCCGTCGAAGGAACGGTAAACGTCCCCGGTCTGCCGACCGAAATCAGGCTGGCCTTTCCCAAGAGCGTCCCTTGGTTCTGGGCAATCGTCGTGGTCGTCGTCGCTTCGGTCGTGGTGGTCACTTCACTCGTCGTGGTCGCGGGTCCGTGGGTCGTCGTAGTAGTCGGCGCGGTCGTAGTGGTCGAAGGTGGTGCCGTGGCGGTCGTAGTGGTGTCGCCGAGCGACAATTGCGAACTGGTCGACGATGCCACACTCGCGTGGTTCAACTGGGCACCAACTACCTTGACCCCGAGACCAAGCGCCACGGCGGTGACGGCCGCACCGCCGATCATCATGGCACGACGATCAACTTCGCCGGCACCACCGGCGCCATGTGACGGACCACCAATCAATACGGGACAGAACGCCGCGTCACACGCGGCGCCCGCGCGAGCTCGACACGTGTTCGCAGAGAAGTTACCGCACATGCGCTGGACGAGTGCGAACTCAATGGGCACAAACTGCGATGACTCAGAGCTGGCGCCCCGATTCGCTCGTCCGGCGAGCCATCCATCGATCGAAAGTCGCGAACCACCACCGGCGACGATGAAGGGCATCCACGCAAAGAAGAAGACGATGTCGGCCCCGGTGAAATAGGGCGACGAATGGAAGCTCACCGTGAGGAACAACATGAACGAGAGCAGCGCGCCTGCAATGGCGGCGACCCTCGTCCAGAGTCCGACCAGAATTCCCAGGCCGATCGCCACCTCGCCGAACGCAATCGTGTAGCCAATTGTCGCCGCGTAGTGCAACAGCGGCGTCAAGAGCCCGTGGACCGGACTGAAGCGTGCCGACCCGGCCATCTGAGCCTGGATTGAGTTCGCCGCCTTGCCGTCGAAGAAACCCGGGTTGGAGAGTTTCTGGAGTCCCGCGTAAAGAAAGGTGACACCGAGAAAGAGGCGCAGCGGCACGAGTGCCCATTCGGCGAGCAGCCAGGACCGAACCGGCGGTCTCTTGAAGGCCGTCGTGGAGGAGACGCGACGCGTTGACTTTTGCACGGCGCGGGTGTGTAGATGTTTGGCCACGATCAATGCTGCCACAGAAAAAATAGGTCTCTTCTTCCCAGCGGCAAGTGTTTATGAGATGTTTACGTACCTCGAGCTCTCGAAGACTCTGGTTCATGCCACCGTAAGGAAATGTGACGAACACGGCAGTCGATGTTGAACCATAAGCAAGAATGATTGGATGCTCGACGCTTCTATCGTCTCATTTTTCGTGGACAAGATCCAGAGTCTGCCGTCGGGCCTCGTCTACACGGTGGTGGCTCTCTTGGTCTTTGGCGAGGCCGCGCTCTTCATCGGCTTCGTGTTACCTGGTGAGACTTCGGTCATCGTGGCGGGCGTCGTCGCGAGCCAAGGTCGCGTGAATATCGTTGCGCTGTGCGTGCTGGTGGTCGTGGCAGCGATCATCGGCGATTCGGTGGGCTACTTCGTCGGACAACGCTGGGGTTCTCGAATCCTCGAGATGAAGATGTTGCAACGACGACGAGAGGACGTGGACCGCGCCATCGAAGGACTTCGCAAACGCGGTCCGTTCTACGTCTTCCTCGGTCGTTTCACCGCGTTCCTGCGTGCCGTGATGCCGGGACTCGCAGGTCTGAGTCGAATGAAGTATCGCAAGTTCCTCGTCGCCAACGCGTCCGGCGCCGTCGCCTGGGGTGTTGCCTATTCGTTACTCGGTTACTTCGCGGGCACCGCGTTGACCAAGATCGAACGGTACGCGAGTTGGTTCGGCATTGCGATCCTCGTCGTCTTGGTCGTGGTCATCGTCACCATCTACTTCCTGCGCCGACGCCGTGACCTCGAGCGCGAGCACGAACCCGGTTAACCCAACGCCTCGAGGACGTCAGGCTCGGGCGCAACTCGCCATTCGCCACCGTGCTTGACGAGCAGTCCGTTGTTCGCGGCGGTTGGTCCCTTGCCCTTTACCAGTGCACGCACGTACACCTCGGTGACGTCGTCTGACAGCGCTTGGGCAAGGGCGAGCTGGTCGAGGTCGATACTGCGAGTGCGCCTCACCAGGCGAGGTCCGACCTCGGGATCGTCGCCCAGTTCGGCGATGATCCGCTGCACCTGCTCCGACGCGCTCGCGAAGTCGAGTTGAGCATTGCGGCGCCAGGGTGGTGCGCTGGCTTCGAGGAACCCGCGCCGCAAGATGCTGTCTCGTTCGGCGAAGAGCACCACGCCGTCGACTTCGTCACCCAGTGACGCGACGACCCGACGCACGTAGTGGCGCACGCGAGGGGCGACCCAGGGCAGCAGCCACGCCTCGAGTCCCAGCCACGCCGGCCAGGCTTCACCGATCGTCGCCACGCTGACGCGCAGTCCCAGCGACCTCGCGTATCGAATGACCTCGAGGTAGCGCGCCATGGCGATGTCGTCGAACTGATCGCGATGCGGTTCGAGGCGAGCCCACTCGAGCCCGAGGCGCACCCCGTCGAGTCCCAGCGGGGCGGCCAGGTCGAGCACACGTTCGTAGTCGCGCCAGAGTCCGTCCGCGTCGCCCGGACCGGCGTGACGACCCAGGGAAACCGTGGGCGAAAAGCACGTCGCGGGTTCGTACGGCCGATCAAATCCGCCCTCGACGCTGTAGCCCTCGAGCGTGGCGAGGACGAAGGGGCGAGTGGTCACGGCGCCAGTTTCGCACGTTCGAATCGCTCTCAACTAGCGTCACTCTCGGTGCCCCGGGGCGCGAACAAAGGAGATCCCATGGCGAACGAACTACTGCGCGAACGGCGCGGACACGTAGAAATACTCACCATCAACCGGCCCGAGGCCCGTAACGCGATGAACCGCGCGGCCGCGCTCGCGCTCAGTGACGCCCTCGACGACTGTGAGTCCAACGACGACATCTGGGTCGTCGTCCTGACCGGCGCGGACAACAAGGCCTTCTCGGCCGGCATGGACTTGAAGGCCTACGCGACCGGTGAGTTCCCCATCACCGAGAAGGGTTTCGGGGGCCTCACCAAGCGTGACTTCCCCAAGCCACTCATCGCCGCGGTGAACGGTTCGGCGCTCGCGGGCGGTTTCGAGATGATGATCAGCTGTGACATGGTGATCGCGGCGGACCACGCCAAGTTCGGCATACCCGAGGCCCAGCGAGGACTCATCGCGGGTGCCGGCGGGCTCATCCGGCTGCCCAAGCGCGTGCCGCTCGCGGTCGCCTACGAGATGGCGCTGACGGCGGACCCCATCGACGCGCAGCGCGCCTACGAACTCGGGCTCGTCAATCGTGTCGTGCCCGGCGACCAGGTGCTCGACGCCGCGATCGCGCTCGCCGAGCGCATCGCCAAGAACGCGCCGCTCGCCGTGCGCACCTCCAAGCGCGTGATGCACCAGGCGATCGAACTCAATGAGGCGGCGGCGTGGGTCGTCAACGACGAGGCCTTCGGCGTCATCGGCTCAAGTGCCGACGCCCTGGAAGGGGCGATCGCCTTCGCGGAGAAACGCGAACCCAACTGGCAGGCCAAGTAGATGGGCCGGGTCTTGCTCGCCACGGCAGAACAGCTGCAACTCGCCTCGGGCCTCAGCATCGTTCGACTCACCTTGCACGTGCTCGCCGCCTCGGTATGGGTGGGTGGTCAATTCGTCGTGCTCGGACTGCTGCCCACCGTTCGCGAGTTCGGTGAAGGTGCCCCGCGAAAGATCGCCCAAGCCTTCGGTCGTCTGAGTTGGCCGGCCTTTTGGCTCCTGGTCGCCACCGGGGTCTGGAACTACCTGGCGATCAACCACGCCGACGCCTCTTCGAGTTGGAACGCGGTCTTCGGCATCAAGATGGTCTGCGTCGTCGTCGCGGGCGCGGGCACGTTCATGCACACCAAGGCCACGAGCCCGAAGAGTCGTGGAATTTACGCGGGCGTGGGCGCGTTGGCCTCGATCGCGGCACTCGTGCTCGGCGTGGCGATCGCCGGTTAGTGCAGGTGGTACACGAGCGCTGAGGTGACGGCCGCCGCGACCACCACCACCGGGAACGGCGCCTTGGCGAAGAGCGCCGCGAGCGCCACCGCGAGTCCCGCGAGACGGTGATCGATCACGACGTGGGTTTTCGTCACGAGTCCTTCGGCGATCACCAGAGCGCTCAACAAGGCAATCGGGATGAGCGCGTTGATGCGCTGGAGCCGTGCGTTGGCGAGCCACCGGTCGGGCACGCTGTGGCCGACGAGTTTTATGGCGAAACAGAAAGCACTGGTGGCGATCAACACCACCCAGAGCATGGTGGCGCTCATCGCTCGCGCCACCCGAACGTCACGGCGACCAGGGCCGAGGCGATGATCGGTAGCCCTGCGGGCAACCAGGGTGTCACCAGCAGCGCAAAGACCATGGCACTCGCGGCGACGATCCGAAGGAACGTCGTCTCGAGGCGCGGCCACACCAGTCCGAGGAACGCCGCGGGAACGGCGGCGTCGAGTCCCCACGAGGCCGGATTGCCGAGCGACTTGGCGCCGTAGGCACCGAGGAAGGTGAACACGTTCCAGAAGATGAACACGCCGGTGCCCGTGAGCCAGAAGCCGAAACGCATCGCCTCGGTACCGCGCGACGCCTGGGCGAGGGCGACCCCGGTTGACTCGTCGATCGTGATCTGAGCGGCGGCGGCGCGCTTTAGCCCCTTCACCTTTAACAGCGGGGCCATCTGAATCCCGTAGAGGGCGTTGCGCGTGCCGAGCATCGCCGCTGCGGCGATGGCGCTGAGACCCGCGCCGCCCGAGGCGACCACGCCCACGGCCGCGAACTGACTCGCGCCCGTGAACGTGAGCAACGAGAACAGACAACTCTGCAGGACCGAGAACCCCGCCGCCACGCTCGCCGCGCCAAAGGCCACCCCGTAGAAACCAACGGTCAACGAGACGCTGAGCGCGTCACGAACGGTGGCCGAGGGTGCTCTGGTCATCGAAGCATTCTGGCCTAAAGCGCCGTCAAAGCCCAGTCCGGGCCTGGCTGTACTGCTTCTCGCTCCACGGAGTACTGTGTCGATACGTGCGGTAAAGGAGAAGACAGTGTTTTTAGGCGAGATTTTTGGACCCGACTTGCTCATCGTGGTCATCGTGGTCGCGGTACTGGTCTTTGGCGGTGCCGCTATTCCGAAATTGGCCCGTAACCTCGGCTCGGCGAAGACCGAGTTCGAGAAAGGGCTAAAGGCCGGCAAGAACGGTACCGACGCGACCAACGCGTCTGACGAGTCGGCGGCCAAGGCCAGCGAGACCAAGCCCGAGGCCGACAAGTAGTTCTTCGTGGACGTCGTTGAACTCGCTGATCGCCTCTGGCGCGGCGAGGCCTCAATCAAGGATCATCATCCGATCATCTTCGGGGGCGCTCTCGCCGAGATAACCGACGACGTGGCCTTTCTTCCCACCTTCGGCAACTGTTCGGCCTTCGCGACCGATGACGGACTGTTCATGGTCGACACCGGCTCGTCGTTCACCGCACCCACGATGCACGCCGAGTTACGGCGCTGGTCGAACGAGCCCCTGAACACCGCCGTCTTCTCACACGGCCACATCGACCACGTCTTTGGCGTCGGGCTCTTCGAGGCCGAGGCCGAAAAGAACGGCTGGCGAGCGCCGCACGTCATTGCCCACGAACACTTGCCACGACGCTTCGACCGCTACGTGATGACCGCGGGCTACAACCAGACGGTGAACCGGCGCCAGTTCGGCCTGAAGGACCTGATCTGGCCCACGACCTACCGCTACCCCGACGAGACCTACGTCCACCAGCACCAGCTCCACGTCGGTTCACTCGAGGTTCATCTGCGCCACGAGAAGGGTGAGACCGACGACGCGACCGTTACCTGGCTTCCCCAAAAGAGGGTGCTCTGCACCGGAGACCTCTTCGTCTGGTCGAGCCCGAACGCCGGGAACCCCCAGAAGGTCCAGCGCTATCCACGTGAGTGGGCCCAGGCCCTTCGACGCATGGCCGAACTGGACGCGCATTTTCTCCTACCCGGCCACGGCCTGCCCATCATCGGACCGGATCGCATCCACCAGGCGCTGACCGAGACCGCCGAATTCCTCGAGAGCATCGTCGACCAGACGCTCGCGATGATGAACGCCGGTGCGCGTCTGAGCGACGTCGTGAGCGACGTCGTCGTACCCGCCCACCTGGCGGACCGGCCCTTCCTCCAGCCCGTCTACGACGAGCCGGAATTCATCGTGCACAACATCTGGCGCCTCTACGGCGGATGGTGGGACGGTAATCCCGCCACCCTCAAGCCGGCGAACGACCGAGCACTCGCGCGCGAGATCACCGAGCTTTCGGGCGGGGCCGGGCGACTCGCCGATCGCGCCCTGTCGCTCATGCGGAGCGGCTCGTCCAACGACGAGCGGCTCGCGGGACACCTGATCGAGATGGCCTGGCTCGCCACGCCCGACGACCCGGGCATCGCCGCGGCGCGCCAGCGCATCTTCAGTGACCGGGCCGAGCGGGCGAGTTCGACCATGGCCAAAGGCGTCTTCAACTGGGCCGCACGCGAGAGCACGGGCGACGAGTACTAGGGCGCTATCGCCAACGGGGATAAGGCGTTTCACAATTATGTGAGGTCTGCGACTTAAAATACTGGCTAGTGTCGTGGTGTGCAAACACCCGCCCTGCCCCCACAGGGTGCAACGGTCCGTGCGCGCCGGTGGCGCCGTCTACGGCGTACCGTTGCACTCCCATTGGCCGCTCTCGCCCTGTCGGGTTGTACCGTGCCCTCCTTTGGCGCGAGCGCCGGCGCGTCAACCAGTTCCAAGTCGGTCTTTCACCTCTGGCAGTGGTTCTCGATTCTCGCCGTCGTCATCGGTGGTTTCGTCTGCTTGTTGATCCTCTACGCGGTGCTGCGCTATCGGCGCAAGGGTGACAACATCCCCAAGCAGAGTCAGTACCACATTCCCCTCGAACTCGCTTACACGGTGGTTCCCATCCTGATCGTCTTTGGCCTGTTCGCCGCCACGCTGGTGGTGGAGAATAAGGAGACGGCCAACCCCACGACCAACGTCACCATCAACGTGAACGCCTTCCAGTGGGGCTGGAAGTTCACGTATCCCGGCACGAATGCCTTCGTCTACGGCCAGACCACGCAGAACCCTGAAATGGTGATGCCCGTGGGCGAGAGCGTGCACTTCAACTTGACGTCGTCAGACGTGATCCACGGCTTTTACGTCAAGGCCTTCAACTTCTCTCGTTACGCACTGCCCGGGGTGAAGAACGAGTTCACGATCATGGCCCAGAACACCGGTACGTACTTCGGTCAGTGCACCCAGTTGTGCGGGCTCTACCACTCGCTCATGTGGTTTCGCGTGAAGGTCGTCAGCCAGAGCGAGTACGCGGCCTGGATCGCGACGTTCAACAACCCCGCCGACGCCGCCGCCGCCAAGGCCGCCGCCAAGACGACCTACCAGCAGACCTCCGCCATCGTCCCCGCCAAGGGCTCAACCACGAAGTTCGGGAGATAACGAGATGACCGACCTACTCGATCCGCCAGTCCAACTTCCTCCCGTTCCTCCCGCCCACGAGGCGATCGAAGAGCACGGCCACGACGAGCATCACGGTCCGACGGGCATCCTCAAGTGGATCACCACGACCGACCACAAGGTGATCGGCCTTTCCTACACCATCACCTCGGTGATCATGCTCGTGATCGGCGGCGCGTTCGCCGAGATCCTGCGCGCCCAACTCGCCACGCCCAACGGCACGCTCGTCTCGTTCGCCCAGTACAACGAGCTGTTCACGATGCACGGCTCGGTCATGATCTACCTGTTCGCCGGCCCCTTCGCCTTCGGCGCCCTAGCGAACATCATGGTGCCCATCCAGATCGGCGCGCCCGACATGGCTTTCCCGCGTCTGAACGCGTTGTCCTACTGGCTCTACTTGACCGGCGCCATCACCATGTTGTCGGGCTTCTTCACCGCCGGGGGCGCCGCCAACTTCGGCTGGGTCGCCTACGCGCCGCTCTCGAACTCGGTGAACACGCCCGGTGCGGGAGCGGACCTGTGGATAGGTGGCCTGCTGCTGACGGGATTCTCGGCGATCTTCACCGGGGTCAACCTCTGTGCGACGATCTTCTACCTTCGCGCACCGGGCATGACGATGTTCCGCATGCCGATTTTCACCTGGAACATGCTCGTGACCGCGATCCTGATCCTGTTGGCCTTTCCGGTCCTGACGGCCGGTCTGATCATGCTCTACTGCGACCGGCACTTCGGTACGCACATCTTTTCGGTCCAGGGAGGTGGTGTCCCGGTGCTCTGGCAGCACATCTTCTGGTTCTGGGGCCATCCCGAGGTCTATATCCTCGCCCTGCCGTTCTTCGGCATGGCGACCGAGATCCTCGCGGTGTTCTCGCGCAAGCCCGTCTTCGGGTACAAGGGCATGGTCTTCGCGACGCTGTCGATCGCCGCCTTGTCGCTGGGCGTCTGGGCGCACCACATGTTCACCACCGGCGTCGTGCTCTTACCGTTCTTCTCGATCATGAGCCTTTTGATCGCGGTGCCGACGGGGATAAAGATATTCAACTGGATCGGCACCATGTGGCGAGGAGAGATATGGTTCTCCACGGCCATGCTGATGGCCATCGGCTTCGTCGTCACGTTCCTGATCGGTGGACTGACGGGCATCTACCTGGCGAGCCCACCGCTCGACTTCTTCACCCACGACACCTACTTCGTGGTCGCGCACTTCCACTCGGTCGTGATGGCGCTCGTGCTTGCGGGTATGGGCGCGCTCTACTACTGGGGTCCCAAGATCACGGGCTATCTGCTCAACGAGCGCATCGGCAAGCTCCAGTTCTGGTTCTTGTTCATTGGCACGCAGGTCTTCACCTTCCCTCTCTACATTCTGGGACTCGAAGGCATGCCCCGTCGCGTCGCGGTCTACCCGCACGATCCGCAGTGGAAGTTCCTCAACGACCTGAGCACCTTTGGTGCCGTGCTTATCGGCGTCTCGACGATCCTGTTCGTCGTGAACGTCGCCGTGAGCTGGAAGCGTTACCCCGCGGGCGACAACCCCTGGGACGCCCAGACCCTCGAGTGGTTCACCACGTCGCCGCCGCCGCACCATAACTTCTACCGTCTGCCCCAGATTCGTTCCGAGCGTCCGACCTGGGACTACAACCACCCCGAGCATCGATCGCTCGGCCACGGCACTCACCCCGAAGAACACCACGACGAGGTGTCGAGCTCATGAGGGTAGAAGCCAAGGTCCTGCTCGGTCTGGGACTGTTCTTCGGACTCATGTGCGCCGTCTACTGGAACTGGAGCCTCGAGAACGCGGGCGGCGTGATGATGTTCGCGGGCATGCTGCTCTGCTTCCTTCCCGGTAGCTACTACTACTGGTGGAGTCGGCGCATGCGGGCCCGCCCCGAGGACGACCCCAACGCCACCCAGGGCCAGGGAGCCGGTTTCGTGGGCACGTTCCCTGGCACCTCGATCTGGCCCTTCACCCTAGGCATGGGCGCGTTCTTCGTCGTCCTGGCCCTCGTCTTTGGGATCTGGTTCCTCGTCCCGGGACTCGGACTCGTGGTCTGGGCCTTGCTGGGCGGCACCGCCGAAGGGCGCCGCGGCGGTAAGTACTAGGAAAACCGCGTCGCTTGCGAGCGGCCCGCATTCGCCAGACCAAGGCGAACCTTAGAAAACAGTGAGAATCAACCCACACTGCTTGACCTACTCTTTATTACTACTTATTCTAGAGAAATACTAGAAAATACCCAACAAAGGAGCCAGCGTGTCACTTAGCTTTGTAGAACGAATCAGTGAGGCACCACACGAACGAGCCGAGGAACTCCACGAAGTGCTCGCGACGTTGAACCTGCCTCACGCGCGACTCAGCCCCGAGCAACTCGAACTCGTCGTGAACACCATCGCCGCGCGTCCCGATCTCTGGCAGGACCTGATCGTCGCCGACCACCAGAGTCGGTGGTGGTTGCTTCTCTATCGCACGCCCGGCTACGAGGTGAAGCTACTCACGTGGGAGAACGACCAGGAATCGGACTGGCACGACCACGGCGGATCCGCGGGAGCCTTTCGCGTGACTCAGGGGTCACTGCGCGAACACCACCGCGCGAAGGACAGCATCGGCGTCGACTCGGCGATCTTCGGACCCGGCGGTTACGGTTCCTTCGGCACCGACTACGTACACGACGTCGTGCACGAGACCGGCGACCCGGCGGTGAGCATCCACGCCTACTCGCCACCGCTCAGCGGGCTCACCTACTACGAGCGCACGAGCTTTGGTTTCGTCGCCCGCGAGTTCATCGAAGAGGAGCGTCGTTCGACCTTTCGCACCACGCAACCGCACTTGGACGAATAGCGAGCACCACCCCTCGTTGATCATCGCGTGACCAACCGGCGGCCCGCGAGGACGCCATCAAAGACCGCCCTCGGTTCGAGCGACGAGGGCGGTTTTTCACGGCGCCCCGGTCCCGTCATCGTGCTTCGTGCTCGCCAAAGACCAATGAACAAAGCAAAACAAGGACTTTCGTCTACGGGGGGCCTTGGAGCGATTGCCTAGTATGGGGAACGTTGCTGTGACGTGGCCTTTGCTCGTCACCACCGTACGAAGGAGTGGTTGTGGCGGTCATGGAGAGCACGACGAAGGTGGTCCTCGGCGGCGCGCGCGGTGGTCCCGGCGTCACCACCCTGCGCAAGGACCGTTGGTGGATCCAACCCGTGGTGACGATGTCGGTACTGACCGCCTTCGTCATCTACTCGACCTGGGCGGCCTTCCAGAACCGCTACTACTACGTCGGTGCGAACGTGCACCGCGACCTGATCAGCCCCTTCTACTCGCCGTGCCTCTCAGACCACTGCGTGGCCGGTTCCAAGGTCGGCTTCGCCTTTGGCGTCGGGTCGCTCTCGCCGGCTCTGTTGATCCTGATCTTCCCCTTGGGATTTCGACTCACCTGCTACTACTACCGTCGCAGCTACTACCGAGCCTTCTGGTGGTCGCCACCGTCGTGCGCGGTCGCCGACGCCCACGGGACCTACACCGGCGAGACGCGCTTTCCGCTCATCATGCAGAACCTGCACCGCTACTTCTTCTTCGCCGGTTTGATCTTCAATGTGCTGCTCACCTACGACGCCGTGCGAGCCTTTCAACAGCCCGGACTCGGGTTAGGTGTCACCGTCGGCACGATCGTGCTCTGCGTGAACGCCGTCTTGCTCTGGGCGTATTCGCTTAGTTGTCACGCCTGTCGGCACCTGTGCGGCGGGGGGCTCAAGAGTTTCTCCAAGCACCCGCTGCGCTACCGCTTCTGGAAGTTGCTCACCCCGCTCAACTCCAAGCACATGAACCTCGCCTGGACGTCGCTCATCTTCGTGGCACTCACTGACGTGTACGTGCGTCTGGTCGCCTCGGGTGCGCTCACCGACTACAAGATCTTCTAGGAACAAGGAAACATCGTGACCGACTACGAACACCACGAGTACGACGTACTGATCATCGGCGCCGGCGGCGCCGGGTTGCGCGCCGCCATCGAAGCCAAGCAGCGCGGCCTCAGCGTGGGCATCGTCACCAAGTCCCTGCTCGGCAAGGCCCACACGGTCATGGCCGAGGGTGGCATGGCGGCCGCCATGGGCAACGTCTATCCCGAGGACAACTGGAAGGTGCACTTTCGTGACACCATGCGCGGCGGCAAGTACCTGAACAACTACCGCATGGCCGAACTGCACGCCAAGGAATCGCCCGATCGGGTCTGGGAACTCGAACAATGGGGCGCCCTCTTTGACCGGACCAAGGACGGCAAGATCCTCCAGCGCGACTTCGGCGGTCACCGCTACGCGCGACTCGCGCACGTGGGCGACCGCACCGGGCTCGAGCTGATCCGCACCCTCCAGCAAAAGGTCGTCTCGATGGGCACCGACGTGTACATGGAGTGCAAGGTCCTCAAGCTCGTCCACGACGCCGACGGCCGGGTGGCGGGCTGTGTCGCCTACTGGCGACCGAGCGGCGAATTCGTCACCTTCGGCGCCAAGTCGGTGATCCTCGCCACGGGCGGAACTGGTAAGTCCTGGAAGTTCACGTCGAACTCCTGGGAGGGGACCGGCGACGGCCACGCGATGGCCCTGTGGGCGGGCGCCCAGTTGATCGACATGGAATGCATCCAATTCCACCCCACGGGCATGGTCTGGCCGCACAGCGTGCGCGGACTGCTCGTGACCGAGGGGGTGCGCGGCGACGGTGGCGTGCTTCGTAACTCCGAGGGCAAGCGCTTCATGTTCAACTACGTCGCCGACATGTTCCGCGCCGAGACCGCCGAGACCGAGGAGGAAGCGGACAAGTGGTACGACGACCATACCGCGGGACGCCGTCCGCCCGAACTGCTGCCCCGCGACGAGGTCGCGCGCGCGATCAACACCGAGGTGAAGGCCGGTCGCGGCAGCCCCCACGGCGGGGTGTTCTTGGACATCGCCTCGCGGCGCAGTCCCGAGTTCATCCGTCGTCGCTTGCCGTCGATGTACCACCAGTTCATGGAACTCGCCGGCGTCGACATCACGACCGACCCCATGGAGATCGGCCCAACGTGTCATTACATCATGGGCGGCGTCAAGGTCGACGCCGAGACCGCCGCGACCCTGGCGCCGGGACTCTTCGCCGCGGGCGAGGTCGCCGGGGGCATGCACGGGGCCAACCGGCTCGGTGGCAACTCGCTCAGCGACCTCGTCGTCTTTGGTAAGCGCGCGGGCATGGGAGCCGCGGATTACGTGGAGTCCGGCCAGGCCGCGACGACACTGGACATGGGCGAAGTGGAAGCAGCAGTGAAGGAGGCCTTGGCGCCCTTTGATCGCGCGAGCGGTGAGAACCCCTACGACATCCAACGCGACCTCCAAGAGATGATGCAGGTGAACGTCGGCATCATCCGCACCGCGAGCGAGCTCGAATTCGCCGCCACCGAGCTCGATAAGTTCACCGAACGTGTGAAGAACATCGCCGTAAAGGGTGGCCGGGCCTACAACCCCGGTTGGAACCTCACGACGGACCTGCCCGCGATGTTGACGGTCTGTCGCACCGTCACCCGGGGCGCCACGCTGCGCAAGGAGTCGCGAGGCGGTCACACGCGAGAAGACTTCCCCGCGGCCGACCCGGCGTTCGCAAAGTTCAATTTCGCCCATTCGACCAACGGTGGCAATTGGGACAGCCCGATCGATACCGTCGAGTCGCCGCTGCTCGAGATGCCCGACGATCTCAAAGCACTGCTCGAGGAGGACCACTAATGGCCGAGGTCACGATGAAGGTTTGGCGCGGGGACGCGAACGGCGGCGACTTCGAGAGTTACACGTTGACCCAGAACGAGGGTGAGGTTGTCTTGGACGTCATCCACCGGATCCAGGCGACCGAGGCACCCGACCTGGCGTGCCGATGGAACTGCAAGGCCGGCAAGTGCGGCTCGTGTTCAGCCGAGATAAACGGCAAGCCTCGACTCATGTGCATGACGCGTATGGACCAGTTGCCCGAGGGCGAGGTGACGGTGACCCCGATGAAGACGTTCCCGATCATCCGCGACCTGGTGACCGACGTCTCGTTCAACTACGTCCAGGCCCAGAAGGTCCCGGCGTTGTTGCCCCCGCCCATGCCCGAGGGGGGCTATCGCATGTTCCAAGAGGACGTCGAGCGCGGCCAGGAGTTCCGCAAGTGCATCGAATGCTTCCTCTGCCAGGACGTCTGTCACGTGATCCGCGACCACGAGGACAACAAGGCCTCCTACTCGGGTCCTCGGTTCTTCATCCGTTACGCCGAACTCGAGATGCACCCGCTGGACCAGAACGACCGACGCCACCTCGTTCGTGAGGAGATGGGACTCGGTTACTGCAACATCACCAAGTGCTGCACGGAAGTCTGCCCCGAGCACATCCACATCACGGACAACGCGATCATCCCGCTAAAGGAGCGCGTCGTCGACGTCGCGTACGACCCCGTGGCGTGGCTCGGTCGAAAGATTCTACGAAGGACGAACCGTTCGGCCGCCGACGCCGACGTGCAGCCCGCACCGTAGATTGTGGCCGACTTTCTCAGCGATTCCTGGTTCGATCGGCTCAACGAGACCCTGGCGAAGGCCGGGCCAGTCCCGGTCAAGCGCGACGTGGTCTTTCGCATCGTGATCGAGATGACCGACGCCCCCGGCGGAGCGCCGCACGCGCTCACCCTGACCATTCGCGAACGCGAGGCGAAGGCTGACCCCGGTGACAACCTGCTGGCCGACACGCTGCTGCGACTGAGTTACGCCGACGCGCGAGCTCTCTTTCGAGGGGACATCGACAGCGCCGGTGCACTGCGCGAAGGACGCATCAAAGTGCGTGGCAACATCAACGCGCTGGTCCCCTTGCTCGAATGGATGCTCAGTGCCCACCCGCTGGCCACTGAAAAATCGTCTACTCTCGACGCCACCCAGGACAAGTTCTAGATCTCTCGAGACATCGAGGTCAACCGCGCGAATCGGCAACCGCGCAGAGATTTGCTCGCCGATCAGCTGGTGAGCACCGCCACCCGATCATTCGAATAGGGCCTGTTCTTGAGTACTCCGCCGCTACGCCTACCGATTGTCACTGCGCCGTCACCCAGCGACACCAGTCGTTGGTGCAGGTACGCGGCGACGGCATTGGCCCGGGCCACGCCTATTGCGTTCGCGGCCCCACCTTGACTCAATGGGTCCGAATAACCAACGACGCTGAGCGCGGCGATACGCTCGTTGCGCACCGCTCGCGCGATGGATCCGAGCTGGGACTTTTGCGCGGCGCTGAGGACCGTCACATCCAGGGCGAAGTAGAAGTTCGCGCGAATCCGTGGCCGAGGCGCGAGTGTCGTCGTGGTGGTCGGCATAGTCGTGGTCGTGGTCGTAGTCGTGGTCGACGTCGTGGTGGTTGACGTCGTCGTGGTCGCTTCTCTGATCGGCGGTGCGCGGTACGTCGTGGTGGTCACGGCGATCTCGCCACCGTCGAAGGTACGCACCGTGTTGATTGGCGCGTCGGCCAGCACGACCGCGCCATTCACGTTGTCGATTGCGAGAAAGTTAGCTCCGGCACTGTTATTCCAAGCCCCCAAATAGGCCGACGTAGGTGATCCGTGCTCGCCGTAGGTGCCCGGGTTCGACGTGGCACCTCCGGCGAGGAGATAGATATCGCCTTGGTTGATGGTGGCGAGTCCGTAGGGGCAGTCACTCGAGCAACTCGACATCGCGAGCATGTCGATCACTTGGTACTGGTTATTGGCGAACAGGAGGTTGCCCTGGCCGTCGAACGTGTTCCCCGACGGAAAGAAAACTGCCGTATCGGTGCCCAGGCTGGGTGACCCGGCTGACGGCGAGGTTCCCGAGTTATAGGGATCAGCAGTCAAGACAAAGATGTCACCGGGCGTCCAGGCGCACGCGGTAGATCCGGTCCCGCAGTCGTTCTCTAATTGGTAGCCGGGATTCGTGGCGGACTCGGCGAGCACGACCAGCAGACCGTTGTCCGAGTCTGCGATGACGACGTTGCCACTCGAATCGACCGCGACACCTCGAGATTCGCAGAAGTTCCAGTCAATACCGGCCTGGCCATCGCTACCACTTCCGCAGCCGCTCCACGATCCGGCCAGCGTGAAGACGTCGCCCTGGGTCCAGACGCACGCAGTCGATCCGGTCCCGCAATCGTTGCCCAACACGTAACCGGGATTCGTCGCCGACCTTGCGAGCACCACGACGCCACTGTTGTAATCATCCAGGATGAGGTTCCCTGAGGAGTCAAGGCTCGCGTAGTCCGGTTTCTCCAGCGACGACGAGGCCGCCGTGCTTCCATCAGTCAAAGCCGCCGAGCTGCCACTCTGTCCAACGATGACGTAGACGCCGCCTTGAATCCACGAGCACGCAGTCGATCCATTCACGCAATCTGAACGCAGCGGATAACCAGGATTCGAGCCCGACACGGCGAGCACCAGCGCGTCGTTGGCGTCCTGCATCGGGATGATCACGTTGCCCGATGGGTCAACGGCGATTCCCGTAGGACGGGCGAGAGCGTACGTCAGCGCGCTGGCGCCGTCGGTGCCAGAACTGCCCCCGCCCGCAATCGTGAAGACGTCGCCCTGGGTCCAGACGCACGGTGTTGACGGGCCCCCGCAGTCGTCGCCCAACACGTAGCCGGGGTTCGTCGCCGAATTGGCCAGGACTTGTAGGTAGCCGTACCGATCCGCGATGACGTAATTACCTTCGGGATCCACCGCGACGCCCGATGGAGTGTCCAAGGTCGTCTGCAGGGCTGGCGTCCCGTCGGTCGGGACACCAGGGGCCAGAAACCTTCCCGCCACTGCCTCAATATCGACCGTCGGCGACGTCGCGCTGGCACTGAGAGCCAGACCCGTCAGCATCAGTGACAGCATGGCGATGAAGGAAATGATGACGACGAATGGCGACTTGATTCGATGGAACATCGATCTACCTCTCCCCTGCGTGTGGCTCGATCAAATAACTAGCCCCACGGCCATTTATGAGGTACACGCCCTCGACTTGCTTAGTCCGAGGCTAGGTCACGACGCACCAACGTGGTGCCAGTATTCGATCACTATTCCGTGTGAGGGAATCTAAGCAGCGTCCGCAATCGTACCTGGGCCGCGAGTCGTCACCTCGGAGAAGACTAAATCAGTCCGAGGCTTTGGACCTCGTCGCGCTCACTCAGTAGCTCCTCGGTGGTGACCTTGATGCGAGCGGCCGCGAACTCATTGATCGCGAAGTTCTCCTTCACCTGCCAGGCGCCCTTGGCGTCGGTACTTATCGGCAGACCGAAGGTGAGGCCTTCGGGCACGCCGTACTCGCCGTTGCTGGTCACGGCGACTGACGCGCAGTCGTCACTTGCCGTAGGGGTCGTGAGACTGACCACGGTGTCGATGGCCGCGTTTGCCGCGGACGCTGCTGAACTGAGACCACGAGCTTCGATGATGGCGGCGCCGCGCTTTTGGACAGTGGTGATGAAGTCACCCTCCAACCAGGCGTGGTCGCTGATGACGTCAGTCGCCTTCTTGGCCCCTATGGTCGCGTTAGCGAAATCGGGGAATTGCGTGGCGGAGTGGTTACCCCAGATTGCGAGGTTCTTCACGTCCTTCACCGCTGCGCCAGCCTTCTTGGCGAGCTGGGTCTCAGCGCGATTCTGATCGAGGCGCGTCATGGCGAACCAGCGATTTGCTGGCACCTCGGGTGCGTTCGAGCGAGCAATGAGACAGTTCGTGTTGCACGGGTTACCCACCACGAGAATTCGCACGTCACTCGCGGCGTTCGCGGCGATGGCTTGGCCCTGGGGCTTGAAGATCCCACCGTTCACGTTGAGCAGGTCGCCGCGCTCCATGCCGGCCTTTCGAGGAATCGAACCAACGAGCAGCGCCCAGTTTGTACCGTCAAAGGCGTGCTTCAGGTCGCTCGTCGCCTCGATGCCCGCGAGTAGCGGGAAGGCACAGTCATCGAGTTCCATCACGACGCCGTGCAGGGACTTCATCGCGGGCTCGATCTCGAGCAAACGGAGCACGACCGGCGTGTCGGGACCGAGCAACTGACCCGACGCGATGCGAAACAGCAATTGATAACCGATCTGACCGGCCGCGCCGGTGACCGTGACGTTAACGGGGGTAGTCATGATGCTCCTTGTTGATTTTTACAGGTGGTCGACGATAGCCGAGGCGAACTCCGAGCACTTCACCTCGGTGGCGCCCTCCATCAGACGCGCGAAGTCGTAGGTGACGACCTTGTCCAAGATGGTCGCCTCCATGGCCCGAACGATGTCGTCGGCCGCGTTGTTCCAGCCGAGGTGTTCGAACATGAGCACGCCCGACAGCAGCACTGAACCGGGGTTCACCTTGTCCTGGCCAGCGTATTTTGGCGCAGTACCGTGGGTCGCTTCGAAGATGCCGTGACCCGAGACGTAATTGATGTTCGCCCCCGGTGCAATCCCGATGCCGCCCACCTGGGCCGCCAGCGCGTCCGAGAGGTAGTCACCGTTGAGGTTCATGGTGGCGATGACCGAGAACTCCGACGGGCGCGTCAGCACCTGCTGAAGGGTGATGTCGGCGATGGAGTCTTTGATGAGCAACTTCGAACCGGGCTCGCCTGCGCAGTCGTTCCAGCCAACCGCGACGTCGGCGAACTCGTTGCGTACGAGTTCGTAGCCCCACTTCATGAAGGCGCCCTCGGTGTACTTCATGATGTTGCCCTTGTGCACGAGGTTGACCGATTCGCGCTTGTGATCGAGCGCGTACTTGATCGCGGCGCGGATGAGCCGCTCGGATCCGAACTTAGAGATCGGCTTAATGCCCAGACCGCTCATCTCACGAATGTCCCAGCCGTAGTTGTCCTTTAGGAACTCGCGCAATTTATCCGCTTCCGCGGTGCCGGCCTCGAGCTCGTAGCCCGCGTAGACGTCTTCGGTATTCTCGCGAAAGATCACCATGTCCACGAGTTCGGGGTGCTTGACCGGTGAAGGTACGCCCTGGAACCAGCGCACCGGTCGCAGACACACGTAGAGGTCGAGAATCTGACGTAGCGCGACGTTGAGCGAGCGGAACCCGCCACCGATGGGCGTGGTAAGCGGACCCTTGATGCCAATGAGGTAGTCGCGAAAATCAGTGACGGTCTGCTCGGGCAGCCAGTCGCCGGTCTCGTTGAAGGCTTTCTCGCCCGCGAGAACCTCTTTCCACTCGATGGTCTTGCCGTACTTCTTCGCTGCCGCGTCCAGGACCAGCTTGGACGCGGGCCAGATGTCCACGCCGATGCCGTCGCCCTCGATGAAGGGGATAATGGGGTTGTCAGGGACAGTGAGGACGCCATCGGCGTTCATAGTGATTTTCTCGGCCATACGCTCATCCTACGGCGAAATCAAGTGGTCTCCGTAGGGCGAAAGTCCCATCGAGGGTGCTCAGCGCGACAGCGCAGCGTAGATCTCACGCGTCGCGGTCGAACGATTGAGCGTGTAGAAGTGCAAGCCCGGTGCTCCGCGATCGAGCAACTGTTCACACAATTCGACCGCCGCTTTGATGCCCTCGGCGCGCACGGACTGGGGTCCGCCACGGCCGTCGGCCGCCACGAGACGCGCGACCAGCTCCTGGGGTACCCGCGAACCCATGCTCGTCATGCGCTCGATGCCCCCCAGGGTCGTCACCGGCATGATGCCCGGTAGCACCGGCTTGCTCACCCCGAGAGCGCCCAGCTCTTCGACCAGGTGTGACCACTCCTCGACGAGGAAGAAGAACTGCGTCACCGCGAAGTCCGCCACGCTGAGTTTTCGAGCTAAGTAGAACCGGTCGCTCGCCAAGTCCGTCGAGCGCGGGTGGCCGAGCGGGTGCGCGGCGACGCCAATCGAGAAGTCACCAGTCTCGCGGGCGAGCTCGACGAGGTCCATGGCGTGGACGAATTCCGAGGCGACCAGGTTGGGATCTTCAGGGATATCACCGCCGAGGGCCATGACGTTGAGCACCCCAGCGTCCAGATAGTTCTTTAGGATGTCACGCATCTCGGCGCGCGAGTGGCCCACGCAGATCAAGTGCGCCATCGCGGTGAGCCGGCTGCCCCGCTGGATCTGGGTCACGAGATCGAAGGTGCGTTGACGCGACTCGCGCCCACCGCGGTACGTGACCGAGACGAATGAGGGATGAAGGGGCTCGAGGTCCGTCATGGTCCTCTCGAGCACCCTGCTCTCCTCGTCAGACTTGGGTGGCATGAACTCGAAGGAGTGCGTGGTGCCCCCGCGTAGCAACTCGTCGATGCGCACGAAGCTACTGCACCCGCCCAAAGTCATCCTCGAGTCGCACGATGTCGTCCTCACCGAAATACGTGCCGTGCTGGACCTCGATGAACACCACGGGCTTGGTGCCGCGATTCTCGCAGCGGTGTGCCTGGCCGATCTCGATGTCGATGTTCTTGCCGGGACCGAGCTCGTACTCCTTGCCGTCGAGCACGACCGTGGCCACGCCGTCGACGATGAACCAGTGCTCGGCGCGCTTCGCGTGCGTCTGGTAGCTCAGGCGCTTGCCCGGTAGCACCACGATCCGCTTGACCTTGTGGTCGAACATCTCGTCGTCGAGCACCGTGAAACTGCCCCACGGGCGCTCGTCATACTCTCGTCCTCTTGCGTCTTTGGTCGTCATCGCACCTTCTCAGCAGCCAGTACAGCGTTGCGTAACAGCATTGCACGGGTCATCGGCCCGACGCCACCGAGGCGCGGCGTGACCCAACTCGCGACCTCACTGACGTCATCAGCCACGTCACTGAGCAGTTTTCGCCCCACGAACGTCGTGCCGGCCCCCACGACCGCGGCACCGGGCTTGACCATGTCGCCGGTGACGATGCCGGCACGCCCGGCGGCGGCCACGATGACGTCCGCGCTGCGAACGATCGAGGTCATGTCGCGCACGCCCGTGTGCACCACGCTCACCGCAGCGTTGCAGTTCGCCCGGCGAAGGGCCAACAACAAGGCGAGCGGACGTCCAATGGTGATGCCGCGCCCGATGATCACGACGTGTTGGCCTTCGACCGGTACCTCGTACGAGGCGAGCAACTCGACGATTCCCGCGGGAGTACACGGCAGCGGCCCCGGGGCACCCATCACCAGTCGACCGAGGTTCGTCGGGTGCAGTCCGTCGACGTCCTTCTCGGGCAAGACCCGAAGCAGCACCTCTTGCTCGTTGATGCCCTCGGGCAACGGGAGCTGCACGAGGATCGAGTGCACGTTGGGGTCCTCGTTGAACCGGTCGATGACTCTTTCGATCCCCTCTTGGGTCACGTCCGCGGGCAGGTGCTCGTCGAAGGAGCGAATGCCAATCTGCGCGCATTCCTCGATCTTCATGGCGACGTAGCGCACGCTCGAGACGTCGTCACCGACGAGGATCGTGCCCAGGCCGGGGGTGCGACCAGCCGCACTGAGACGTTGGGCTCGGTCGGCGAGTTCCATCTTGATGCGAGCGGCGACGGGTTCACCGTCGAGCAGTTGTGCGGTCACGGGGCTCCTAATGACGAAAGTGACGCTCACCGGTGAGCATCATCACGATACCGGCCGCGTCGGCGGCTTCGATTACTTCGCCGTCGCGCACCGAGCCACCGGGCTGGACGACTGACGTCGCGCCCGCACCGGTCAACGATTCGAGTCCGTCGGCGAAGGGGAAGAACGCGTCAGACGCCGCGGCGCTGCCCCGGGCGAACTCGCCAGCCTTCTGCGTGGCGATGTTGGCTGCGACGACACGCGACTGCTGGCCCGCGCCGATGCCCACCGCGACGCCGTCGCGCGCGAGCACGATCGCGTTCGAGGTGGTGCGCGCGCAGACCCGCCAGGCGACACTCAGGTCCTCGAGTTGTTGGGCGGTGGGTTGTTTCTGCGTCACACAACGCCACTCGCTGATCGGCACGAGCAGTTCGTCGGCGTTCTGCACCAGGGCGGTGTCACCGAAGGTCCGCACCGAAAGTCCGAGCGGTTCGGGCGAAGGGGCGCTGAGCAGTCTCGTGGCCTTGCGACGCTTGACGAGGATCGCAATGGCCTCCTCATCCAATGCCGAAGCGATGATCACGTCGGCTTGGGGGCCCTGGGCGATCAACGACGCGAGATGCGCGTCGATCACGCCGTCGACGGCGATGATGCCCCCGAAGGCGCTCTGGGGGTCAGCGCGCAGCGCCTTTTCGAACGCGTCGGCGAGCGAACTGCCGAGCGCAGCGCCCGAGGCGTTGGCGTGCTTGATGATCGCCACCGCCTTCTTGTCGGGCGCGTCGAGGCGCAGTTCGTGCACGAGTCGCCAGGCCGCGTCCGCGTCGAAGAAGTTGAGGTACGACAAGGCGGTACCCGCGTGTTGGACGACGCCATCCCACCATGGCGTCGAACCCGCGACCCGGTACCGAGCGCCCACCTGGTGGGGGTTCTCGCCGTAGCGCGTGAGCGCGGCCCGCTCGAGGCTCAGGTGCAAGGTAGTTGTGAGCTGGGCATCGACACCGGTGGGCGCCTCGCCGATCTCGCCACCCTCGTCGAACCACCGCACGATCTGGGCGTCGTAACTCGCGGTGTGCGCGAAGGCCGCGCGCGCCAGGGCGTGGCGAGTCGACGCCGCGAGCACGCCGTGTTGTCCCAGTTCACGCAGGACGTCGCCGTACTGCTCAGGACTGGTCACGACCGCGACGTATTCATGGTTCTTCGCGGCGGCGCGCACCATCGAGGGACCACCGATGTCGATCAGTTCGATCGAGGGATTAGAGGAGAACGGATACAGGTTGCTCACCACGATGTCGATCGGCGTGATCTCGTGCGCTCCGAGAGCCGCCAGGTGCTCGGGCTTAGAGCGGTCCGCCAGGATGCCGGCGTGAATCCTGGGGTGCAGTGTCTTCACGCGTCCGTCGAGCATCTCAGGAAACCCCGTCACCTCCGCCACGTCCACGTGAGCGACGCCCGCCTCGGCGAGGGCGGCGGCGGTGCCCCCCGACGCGACCAATTCAACACCCAGAGCTTCGAGTCCCTTCGCGAACTCGACGAGCCCGGTCTTGTCGTACACGCTCAACAACGCCCGCATTCAACTCTCCTCTAACGTGCCCGCGACCGAAACAGGTTCAAAACCTTCGTCGAGTGACGCCATAACCCTACCGACCACCAACGGGTACAGTCGCCGCTCGACTTCTTTGATCCGTTCGTGCAGCGTCTCTTCGGTGTCGTCGGCGAGCACCGCGACCCGGCGCTGGGCGAGAATCGGACCGTCGTCGAGTTCCACTGTCGCCACGTGCACCGTGCAGCCGGTCTCGCTGACGCCCGCCTCGAGTGCGGCGCGCACGGCGTGCCAGCCCTTGAAGGCGGGCAGCAGGCTCGGGTGCGTGTTGAGGACCCGGCCCGGGTACGCCGAGTGGAAGGTGGCGGTGACGATGGTGCCGAAACCAGCCATCGCCACGAGGTCGATGTCGTGATCTGCCAGAGTCCTCGTGAGCTCGGCGCTGTAGGCCTCGCGGTCAAAGACCTTGGTGAAGCCTCCAAAGTCCGCCCGATCGATCAGCACCGCCTCTATGCGCGCATTCGTCGCCACCTCGAGCGCTCGACACGGGCGATCCGAAGCGACGAGCGCCACCGAGACGCCGGCGTCGAACATGGCTTCAAGAATGGTGCCCGATCCCGAGACCAGTACACAGAGACGGACTGGGGCCAAGGGGCTACAGGGCCTTTACGATCTCGACCATCTTCTCGCCGGCCTCGGTGGGGTTGTTGCAGACGTGCACGCCCGCCTCGGCCAACGCCTCCATCTTGGCTTGGGCGGTGCCCTTCGAGCCCGAGATGATGGCACCCGCGTGACCCATCTTGCGTCCCGGCGGCGCAGTGACCCCCGCGATGTACGAAACAATGGGCTTGGTCATGTTCAACTTGATCCATTCGGCGGCGCGCTCCTCCTCGGAGCCACCGATCTCGCCGATCATCATGACCGCCTTGGTTTCGGGGTCGTCCTGGAACGCTCGAAGACAATCGATGAAGTTGGTACCGGGAACCGGGTCACCGCCGATGCCCACGCACGTGGTCTGACCGATGCCCTTTTGGCTGAGCTCGTGCAGGGCCTGATAGGTGAGCGTGCCCGAACGCGACACGATGCCGACCGGACCGCCCGCCAGAGCGATGTCGCCCGAAGTGATGCCGATGTTGCACTTACCAGGACTGATGATGCCCGGACAGTTCGGTCCGAGGAGCCGCACGCCCGGGAACTCCTCGACGAGGCGGTTGTAGGTGATGGCCTCGTCGTGGGCCGGGATGCCTTCGGTGATACAGACAATGAAGGTGATGCCGCCCTCGGCCGCCTCGAGGATCGCTGCCGTGGCGAACTTGGGCGGCACGACGACGAAGGACGCTGTGGCCCCCGTCGCCTCGACCGCCTCCTTGACCGAATTGAAGACCGGCACGCCGTCGACGTCGGTGCCCCCCTTACCCGGGGTCACGCCACCGACGACCTTGGTGCCGTAGTCGCGATTGCGCAGTCCGTGAAAGCGCCCCTGGCCTCCGGTGAGGCCTTGGACGATGACCTTGGTGTTCTCATCTACGAAAATGCTCATGGTTCTTCCTTACGCGTTCGCGAACGCGACGGCCCGGCGGGCGGCGTCCAGCATGGTCGGTTCCATCATCAACTTGTCGCTCAGGTGTGGCGCGAGTATCTCGCGGCCCTCCACCGCGTTCGTTCCGTCGAGTCGCAGCACGACTGGTGACGAGATCGAGACTCGTCCCAGGGCCTCGAGGACGCCCTTGGCAACCTCGTCGACCAGCGTGATGCCACCGAAGATGTTCACGAAGATGACCTTCACCTTTGGGTCCGAGTTGATCACCTCCATCGCCGACGCCATGACGTCGGCGTTGGCGCCACCACCGATGTCGAGGAAGTTAGCGGCGGTGCCGCCAACCTGATTGACCACGTCGAGGGTGGACATCGCAAGTCCCGCACCGTTGGCGATGATGCCGACGGTACCGTCCAGTCCGATGTAGTTGAGACCCTTCTCCTTGGCCATCTTCTCTCGAGGATCCTCGGTTTCGGTCGCGCGGAACTCCTCCCACTCGGGGTGACGGAACGACGCGTTCTCATCCAGCGTGACCTTGGCGTCGAGCGCGTGCACGTTACCGTCGGGCGTCAAAATGAGTGGATTGATCTCGGCGAGGTCGCAGTCGCCCGTCGTGTAACAGTCGTAGAGCTTCACCAGAAGTTCGGCCGCCTGCTCGCGCGCGGGCTGGTCCAACTCGGCTTCATCGACCCAGCGACGAGCCGTTGCCAGGTCCAGACCGCGAACGGGGTCGATGGACAAGAACGCGATGGCGTCGGGATTCTTCTCGGCGACGACCTCGATCTCGACGCCACCCTGGGCACTGAGCATGCCCAGGTGCACCTTGTTGGGTCGATCCAGCGTGAATGACGCGTAGTACTCCTTGGCGATTTCACTCGAGCGTTCGATCCACACTCGGTGCACGACGTGACCCTTGATGTCGAGTCCCAGAATGTTGCCCGCGTGCAGACGCACTTCGTCGGCGTCCTGGGCGAGCTTGACGCCGCCCGCCTTGCCTCGTCCACCCACCTTCACCTGGGCTTTGACGACCACGGGATAGCCGACACGATCGGCCACCTCGACCGCTTGATCGACGGTGTCGGCGATATCGCCGGGTGAGACCGCGATACCGAAGCGAGAGAAGTACTGCTTTCCCTGATACTCAAAGAGGTCCATTCACTTCCACTTTCATTGTCGTGCCGTGCGACGGCGCTGATTAGTGCAGTACTTCGCGAGAATCGAGTGCGGCTTCGAGCCACGAACCGATCTCGTCGAGTGAGGCGCCCGGCGTGAAGATACGCGCGACTCCCGCGGCCTCGAGTGAGGCGATGTCGGCGTCGGGGATGATGCCCCCCACGAGCAGCAGGACGTCGTCGCGACCCGCCTTTTTCAAGAGATCGAGGATGCGCGGCACCAACACGTTGTGCGCACCCGAGAGCAAGGACAGACCGAGCGCGTCGGCGTCCTCTTGGATGACGGCCTGGACGATCTGCTCGGGTGTCTGGTGCAGGCCTGTGTAGACGACTTCGAAGCCGGCGTCACGCAGGGTTCGCGCTATCACTTTCGCGCCACGGTCGTGGCCGTCGAGACCCGGCTTCGCTACTACGACTCGATACGTACGCTCCATCGTAGATTCAGCATAGAGGCCCTTGGAAGGTCCCTTCTCCAGACTGGTTCAGGTCACCGAGAGTAGCGTTGGTGGTCGTGAGCACAATGTCGGCCCCCACCCGAGGAACCGGTCGTGCCCTGCTCTCTGCGCTGCGTCCTCGCCAGTGGGTCAAGAACGGATTGATCACCGTGGCGCCCGGGGCGGCGGGAGTGCTCAGCCACGACAACGTCATTGGCCACGTGCTCGTCGCCTTCGTGGCGTTCTGCGCGGTCTCGTCGGCGATGTACATTCTGAACGACCTGCGCGACCTCGAGGCCGACCAGCACCATCCCACCAAGCAGTACCGGGCGATCGCTTCGGGACAGCTGAGTCCCGGCCTCGCCCGGGGGGCCCTCGTGGTCCTCTTGATCATCGGCTTCGCCCTGCCCTTCACCATCTACCGTCCGGCCGGATTGCTGCTCATCCTCGGCATCTACGTCGCCATTTCGATCCTCTACTCCCTGTGGGTGAAGGACATCGCCGTCATCGAACTGGTCTCGGTCGCCAGCGGTTTCTTCCTTCGCGCGTACGCGGGCGCGGTCGCGTGCCATATATATGTGTCGTCCTGGTTCCTCGTCGTCGTCTCCTTCGGTGCCTTCTTCCTCGTCGTGGGTAAGCGCTCGAGCGAGTTGTCCCACGTGGGTGCGGGTCAGAGTCGAAAGGTCCTCGCGGAATACACCGCCGAATTCCTCCATTCCGCCCTCACCCTGAGCGCGACCGTGGCGGTGACCGGCTACTGTCTGTGGGCCTTTGACACGTCTGCGACCGGTCTCTCCTCGATCCAGCACCACATCGTCCCCATCCGACTCACGGTGGTGCCGGTGGTGCTCGCCATCCTCTTCGTCATGCGCAACTCCGAGTCGACGACCGGCCAGTCGCCCGAAGACCTCATCTTGAAGAACCACACGGTCCAGGCGCTCTTGGTGGCCTGGGCGGTGCTCTTGGGTCTGGGGATCTACTGGTGACCCGCGCCACGTTCTACGGCTGGGGGCGCACGACGCCGAGCGTCGCGACGCTCTCGAACCCCGACAGCGAACTCGCGGTCGCCGAACAACTCGCGACAGGGGCGCCCCTCATCGCGCGCGGGCTCGGACGCAGTTACGGCGACGCTGCGCAATTGAGCGGTGGGCTCGTGATGAGCAACCTCGCCCTCGACGACATCGGCACCATCGACGAGCACGGCGTGCTAAGGGTCGGTGCGGGAGTCTCCATCGACCAGATACTCCACTCGTCGATCCCCCAGGGATGGTTCGTCCCGGTCACCCCCGGTACGCGCCAAGTGACCATCGGTGGTGCAATCGCCGCCGACGTGCACGGTAAGAATCACCACCGCGACGGAACGTTCAGCCAGCACGTGCTCGAGATGCGTTTGGTGACCCCCAGTGGCACCTTCAGCGTCTCACCCACCAGCGACGAGGCGCTGTTCTGGGCGAGCGCGGGTGGCATGGGCCTCACGGGCGTGATCACCTCGGCCACGATCCAGATGGCGCGAATCGAGACCGACAAGGTCCTCGTCGACACCGAACGATTCGCCAACCTCGAGGGCGTCATGGCGGCGATGAAAGAGCGCGACCACGAGTACAAGTATTCGGTCGCGTGGGTCGACTGCATGACGCGCGGCGCGCACATGGGCCGAGCCATCCTCACGAGGGCGAATCACGCCACCGCGAGCGACCTCGACCAGGTGACGCTCAAGGCACCAAAGCCGGCCAAACTCTTCGTGCCCTTTGACGCACCCAGCGGCCTGTTGAACCCGCTCAGCGTGCGCGCCTTCAACGAACTCTGGTTCCGTTCGGCACCCAAGCTCCAGGAGAACGAAGCACAAGAATTGCCGACGTTCTTTCACCCGCTCGACGGCGTGCGCGACTGGAACCGTCTCTACGGCAAACGCGGTTTCGTCCAATATCAGTTCTGCGTGCCCGATGACGCACACGAGACCATCGTCGCGGCGATCGCTCGCCTCTCGTCCTCGGGTGTGGCGAGCTTCCTCGCCGTGCTCAAGCGCTTCGGACCCGCGAACCCTGGCCCGCTCTCGTTCCCCTTGCCCGGGTGGACCCTCGCGCTCGACCTACCGGTCGGGCCGCACGCCCTGCCCGAGGTACTCGACGACCTCGACGCCCTGGTGCTCGAAGCGAATGGTCGGGTCTACTTCGCCAAGGACGCCCGGCTCGCGCCCGAGAAGGTTCGCGCGATGTACCCGCGACTCGGTGAGTTCCTCGAGGTAAAGAACCGCGTCGACCCCCACCACCAGATGACGAGCGACCTCGCTCGACGTCTTCAAATAGTAGGAAAGTGAACATGGACAACGCCTTCGGACAGCCCCAGAACGTCGTCGTACTCGGCGGGAGCTCGGACATCGCGCGCGCGATCACCAAGAAGCTCTGCGCGGCTCGGGCCCACACGGTCGTACTCGCCGGACGCAACCAGGAGTTGCTGGACGTCGCCGCCGCCGAAGCGCAGGAATACGGAGCGACCAAGACCGACACCGTCGTCTTTGACGCGAACGACGCCTCGAACGCCAAGCGCGCGGTGAGCGAGGGCTTCGAGAAGGTAGGTGACCCCGTCGACCTGGTGGTAGTCGCCATTGGACTCTTGGGCGACCAGCTCGCCATGGAGGACGACGCCGACGCGGTGACCTCGATGGTGATGGTGAACTTCGCCTGGCCGGTGGTCGCGCTCGCCGAGGTGCGTCGACGTCTCGTGGCCCAAGGCAGCGGTCGGATACTAGTGATCTCGTCGGTCGCTTCGGTGCGCGTGCGACGCAGCATGTACCTCTACTCGGGCACCAAGGCCGGACTGGACCGGCTGTGCGACGGGCTCGCGGATTCGCTCGAGGGAACCGGCGTGAGCCTGCAACTCCTGCGGCCCGGCGTCGTTCGCTCACGCATGACCCAGCACCAAAACGAGAAGGTCCCCTTCACCACGGGCGTCAACGAAGTCGCCGAGAACGTGATGCGCGGGCTCGCGAGTGGTGACCGGGTCATCTGGAGCCCCCCGGCGCTGCGTTACGTCTTCGCGGTCCTACGCCACCTGCCCCGACCGTTATGGCGAAAGGTCATGGACAACGAAAATCGTTAGCCCGCCGCCTTGGTCGACTTGACGAGGGCCGTGCTGCGAAGGTTCATGGTGAAGAAGTCGCGATTCCACCACGTCTCGAAGTACCGCGATCCCGTTGGCATCGATTTCAACAGCGTGGAACTGTTCGAGCCATTGAGTGACGTGCCGATCGGTCCTTGGAAGGCGGCGAACTGGACCCAGCCCGTGTTGATGTCGAGTTGCATCCCGCGTACCGCGCCCGCGAGCACCAGCACGTTGGCGAGGTCGCTGATCGACAGGGCTGGTCCACCCACGTAGACAATGGCGCCATCCTTGGTGACGCCCAGGCCCGAGCGCCAGACGTTGAAACTACCGCCCAGGGTCTTGCCCCACTTGGCCGAGTTCTGATCCGCGAGTCCCGCGACGGGCTTGGCGTCGTTGACGATCAGGTCCAGGTTCTGGCGCACCGAGGCGACCTGGTTGGACATCCAGACCTGCGTGCCCCACGCACCGAGGGTCATCGTGCCGTCCTTGTAGATCACGACCGAGGCGGCGTTGTTCACGAGTGGCGCCACGTTCTTGCCGTCGGTGTAGTAACCGCCGTTCGAGTCCTGGATGCGAAAGCCCGCGTTGAATGCCGCGACGAGCGTCTTGCTGTCCTTGGCGGAGATCGGCGCCGAGAACTTGTAGGGTCCGCCACCGGGGATGTACGAGCCCGAGTAGAGCTGGGCTTGGAGCAGGGTCGGATCCATCCACGCCACACCCACGACGTAACTCGTGTGTATGGCGTCGGGCCGCACGAACGCCTCGTACATCGTCGGGATGCCGTTGGCGGTCTCGCGCCCGACGACGTGCCAGACACCCTCGCCCGGAAGCGGCTGCTTGGCGGGTGACTTCATGTCCTTTGGTGCGGGCAGGTGCCCGCCCGTGGGGACCTTCACCGCGGTGGGGCCCGATCCGAAGGAGGAGATCGAAGGGGTGCCCCCGACCTTGGGGGGATTGAGCCGATACGCCTCGGCTTCGAGCCAGGTCACGACGGACCCGAGTCCGTGGCCGCGCCCCCACTCGGCCGCGCGAGCCGACATCGACGTGCCGTAGCTCGGATTGGCGAGCGCGAAGCCGAGGGTCACCACGTAGTAGCCAACGGTGACGATCAGCGCCAGTACGGCCAGCACGATGCATCGACGGATCCAGTACACCTTTGGGGGATGGCGAGGAATCGCGGGCGTGGCCGGTGGCCGATAGGCGGTCCTACGAGAAGCCATGGTCTACCATTCTGACACTTCGAGGTGCGAGGACCCAAACGGGGCCCAAGGCTACCTAATTGACACGAATCACGCTCGACGCAAGGGCGTCATCGCGAGTACGAGTTGCTTGGTGCCGTGCTCGTCAAAGTTCACGGCCGCGCGACTGTGCGAACCCGTACCGTCCACGCTCAACACCACGCCCTCGCCGAAGCGGTCGTGCACCACCCGGTCACCAACCACGAGACCCAACTTCTCGGCACCCGTCGACCTCACGGGCGGGGCGGTGCCAGCCCCGAAGGCCCGACCTTGTGTGAAGTCGGTACCGCGACCGACGAAGCCCTCGTCCTCGCGCTCGAAACTCGAGCGACGCGCGGGCAGCGTGGTCGAGACGTCGTAGACGAGTTCCGCGGGGATCTCGATCAGGAACCGACTGGCGATGGCGTCCACGCGTTGACCCCACTTCGTGCGGCTCCAGGCGTGGGTGAGGACCAGGTGGCGCATCGCCCTCGTAATACCTACGTAGCAGAGGCGTCGCTCCTCTTCGAGTTCGGCCTCGTCGGCGAGGGCACGACTGTGAGGAAAGACCGTCTCCTCGAGTCCGGCGATCACGACCGCGGGGAACTCGAGACCCTTGGCCACGTGCAGGGTCATCATCGAGATCGCGCCGGCACCGCCGTCCAACTGATCCGAGTCGGCGACGAGCGCCATGCGCTCGACGAAGTCCAACAGCGTGTCGTACTGGGACGCCGCCGAGGCGAGCTCGCCGAGGTTCTCCAAGCGCGAGTACGCCTCGTCCGAGTTCTCCGCGCGCAGCGCGTCACCCATGCCGCTCTCGCGCACGATGGCGTCGATCATTTCACGCGGTGTCAAGTCGTTGGCCATCGCGCGAAGTTGGTCCAGGGTGAAGGCGAACTTCTCGGCGCCGCTCAACGCCTTCGCGCCCAAACCCGCGACCTTGGCGAAGTGGGCCGCCTCGGCGAAGGAGAGCCCGTGTTCGGCGGCGTAGGCACCGAGCTTCGCCTGGGCCGCCTCACCGATGCCGCGCTTGGGCTCGTTGATCACCCGACGCGCCGACGACTCGTCGCGAGGATTGACGATGAGTCGCGCGTAGGCCAGGGCGTTCTTGATCTCCTTGCGGTCATAGAAGCGCATTCCCGAGATCACGCGGTAAGGAATGTTCGCGCGCAACATCTCTTCTTCGAGGACTCGACTCTGGGCATTCGTGCGGTAGAACACGGCCATCTGGTTCCAGTTGAGCGAGGACTCGGTACGCAGGCGACGCAGTTCGCTCGCAATCCAACGCCCTTCGTCGTATTCGTCACCCGCGCGATAGAGACGGATCTTTTCGCCCTCGTCGCCCTCGGTGAAGAGGTTCTTCGCGTGCCGACTGGCGTTCTTCGCGATAACGGCGTTCGCCGCGTCCAGGATCACCTGAGTCGAGCGAAAGTTCTGTTCGAGCAAGATGACCGTGGCGTCGGGGAAACGCTGTTCGAACTGCAGGATGTTGCGCACGTCGGCGGCGCGGAACCGGTAGATCGACTGGTCCGAGTCGCCCACGACGCACAAGTTGCGGTGTGCGGAGGCCAACATGAGCACGAGCTCGTTCTGCACGCCGTTCGTGTCCTGGAACTCGTCGACGAGCAAGTACTTGAAACGGTCCTGGTACGAGGCGCGGACCTCGGGGTCACGACGAAGCATCTCGACGGTGTTGAGCAAGAGGTCGTCGAAGTCCATGGCGTTCGCGAGTCGAAGACGCTGGTAGTAGAGCGCGTAGATCTGCGCGACACGACGGTGGTGGGGGTCGTCACCGTGCCCCGACGCCTCATAGCCTTCGGGCGAGAGCATCTCGTTCTTCGCCGCCGAGATCGCGGCGTAGACGCTGCGCGGCGACAATCGCTTGGTGTCGAGGTCCAGCTCCTTCATGATGCGCTCGACCGCCGTCTCGGCGTCACCGGCATCGTAGATGGTAAAGCCCCGTTGGTAACCGAGCACCTCAGCGTGCGCGCGCAGCATGCGAAGGCACGCCGAGTGAAAGGTGGAGACCCACATACGCTGCGCGTCCTCACCGACCAGTTCGATCACTCGTCGGCGCATCTCGTCGGCCGCCTTGTTGGTGAAAGTGATCGCCATGATCTCGAAGGGCCGTGCGTCACCCGAGGCGAGGATGTGGGCGATCCTTCGCGTGAGCACTCGGGTCTTTCCCGAACCCGCGCCGGCGATGACGAGTAAGGGACCCCCGCGCTGGAGGACCGCCTCGCGTTGAGGCTCGGTCAGGCCCTCGAGCAGCGCCGCGGGGTCGAGCAGACCGGAGTCCGCAGGTTCGTTACTCCACAGCGACTCGTCAGAGAACGAGGAGCGGTTCACTCCCACTCAATGGTGCCCGGTGGCTTGCTCGTCACGTCGAGGGCCACTCGGTTCACGCCGTCCACCTCGCGAATCAGACGATTCGCGATGCTTTCGATGACCTCGTAGGGCAGACGGGCCCAGTCCGCGGTCATGGCGTCGTCACTCGTCACGGCGCGGATCACGATCGGGTACGCGTAGGTGCGGCCGTCTCCCATGACCCCCACCGTACGCACCGCCGGTAACACCGCGAAGCTCTGCCACAGTTCGCGGTACAAGCCCGCCTTCTTGATCTCGTCGACGACCACATAGTCGGCGTTTCGCAGGATCTCGGCGCGTTCGCGGGTCACTTCGCCGACGATGCGCACGCCGAGCCCCGGTCCCGGGAAGGGCTGACGCCAGACGATCTCGGCGGGTAGGCCCAGTTCTTCGCCCACGTGACGTACCTCGTCCTTGAACAAGCTGCGCAGCGGTTCGACCAATTCGAACGAGAGGTCCTCGGGCAGTCCCCCCACGTTGTGGTGGCTCTTGATGTTGGCGGCATGGCCCGAGCCGGACTCGATCACGTCGGGGTACAGCGTGCCCTGAACGAGGAATCGCGGTCCGTCACCACCCTTGCCGAGTTCGCGCGCGACCGTCTCGAACTCACGGATGAAGAGTTCGCCGATGATCTTGCGTTTGGCCTCGGGATCGGTCACGCCCGCTAGGGCCTCGAAGAATCGGTCCTGGGCTTTCACGTGGATCAACTCGACGCCGAACTGGCGCGTGAAGGTCTCTTCGATCTGCTCGCCCTCGTTCTTGCGCATCAGACCGGTGTCGACGAAGACGCACGTCAGTTGCTGTCCCACGGCCTTGGTCACCAACGCCGCCGCCACCGCGGAGTCGACACCGCCGGAGAGCGCGCACAGGACTTTCTCGGTTCCCACCTGCGCGCGAATCGCGGCGACCTGGTCTTCGATGATCGAGGTGTTCGTCCACGTGGGAGCGATATCGGCGACGTGGTGCAAGAACGTCGCGAGCAACTCCTGGCCACGCTCCGTGTGGGCGACCTCGGGGTGGAACTGCACGGCGTAGAGGCGACGATCCACGTCCTCCATCGCCGCGACCGAGGCCTCGGGCGACGAGGCACTCACGACGAACCCCTCGGGGGCCCGCGCGATGGCGTCGCCGTGGCTCATCCAGCAATCGGTCGTCGAGGCCCATTCGCCCATCAGACGTGACGACCCACTTCGCGTGAGGGTGGTGCGTCCGTACTCGCCGGCTCCCGTGCGAGCGACGTCACCGCCGAGTTGCAGGGCCATGAGTTGCGCGCCGTAACAGATGCCGAGGATCGGGATCCCGAGTTCGTAGATCGCGGGATCGAGCGAGGGCGCGGGCACTTCGTAGACCGACTTGGGTCCGCCGGACAAGATGATCGCGGCCGGAGCCTTCGCGCGCACTTCGTCGGCACTGATCGTGCTTTGGACTATCTCTGAGTAGACGTGCGCCTCGCGCACTCGGCGGGCAATGAGTTGGGCGTACTGGGCGCCGAAGTCAATGACGAGGACGTTGGACGTCAATGTCCCATGCCTACGCCCTGGGAGCGCTGTAGTTGCTTGCCTTCGGTCTGGAGCGAGGGCGCGAGCATGACTTCGGCCTTCTGAAATTCCTTCAACGTCTCGTAGCCGCAGATCGCCATGGTCGTGCGCAACGCACCGAAGAGGTTCATCCTGCCGTCGTTCTCGTGCGCGGGTCCGAGCAGGATCTCCTTTAGGGATCCGCGTACCTGCGTGCGCACCCGAGTGCCACGGGGCAGCGTCGGGTGGAAGGTCGCCATGCCCCAGTGGAAACCGCGCGCCGGCGCTTCGACGGCACTCGTCAGCGGCGAGCCGATCATGACGGCGTCCGCGCCGCACGCGAAGGCCTTGGCGATGTCGCCGCCCTTGCTCATGCCGCCGTCGGCGATGACGTGCACGTAGACACCGGTCTCGTCCAGGTGGCGCATACGCGCTCCGGCGACGTCGGCGATGGCGGTGGCCTGGGGCACACCAATGCCGAGCACCGCGCGCGAGGTGCAGGCGTTACCCGGACCCACGCCGACGAGCACACCGGCGGCGCCGGTGCGCATCAGGTGTAGTGCGGCTTGGTAGCTCGCACAGCCACCGACGATCACGGGTAGTTCGAACTCGCGGATGAACTTCTTCAAGTTGAGTGGTTCGACGGTCTTGGACACGTGCTCGGCGGAAACGACCGTGCCCTGGATGACGAGGATGTCGAGTCCCGAGTCCAGGATGGTCTTGGCCATCCATTCGGTCTTCGCGGGCGTCACCGAGGCTGACGTCGTGATGCCGGCGGCCTTCATCTGCTTGATACGTTCGGCGACCAGTTCGAGCTTGATCGGCTCGAGGTACATCTGCTGCATGCGAGCGGTGGCCTTGTCGTCGTCGAGTTCACGAATCTCCTCGAACAGTGGCATCGGGTCCTCGTAACGAGTCCAGAGTCCTTCGAGGTTAAGCACACCCAGCCCGCCGAGACGACCGAGCTCGATGGCGGTGTCGGGTGACATGGCGCCGTCCATGGCCGAACCGAGCAAGGGTAGCTCGAACTTGTAGGCGTCGATCTGCCAGGAGATGTCGACGTCCTCGGGGTCGCGCGTGCGCCGCGAAGGCACGATCGCGATGTCGTCAAAGCCGTACGCCTGACGAGCTGACTTGTATATGCCAATCTCTACTTCCGCCATCTGGTCCTCCGCCTAGGAATGCGCTGCCGCAAAATCGAGCGCGCTTTACCTCTAATCTACTGGACGCACCTAGGCCCATACCCGGTCTGCGTCGGGCCACTTCGCGCCGGTGACCACGCAGAGCAGTTCGGTGAGCACGCGAGCCGTGGCGCCCCAGACCACGTCGTAGGGCACTCGGTAGAAGTAGATGGGTAAGAATCCCTCACGGTCCGCGCCGGGTCGCGCGCTCGACCGCCTCCAGCGTTCCTCGAGGAAGGCGCCGTCAGCGGCGAGGTCGGCCAGCGCGACCGTGAAGACGCGCTCGACCTCGCCGGGATCGATGATCAAGTCGGGTCGGCGCTCGAGCACGCCCACGACCGGCCAAATGGCCGAACCCGAGGCGAAGGTGACGATGGGCGAGAGCCAGCCCACGGGGGTGACCAGCGCCGGGTCCAGGCCCACTTCTTCGCGAGCCTCGCGAAGGGCCGTCGCGACCGAGGTCTCGCCATGGTCGCTTCGCCCGCCCGGCAGGGCGATCTCGCCACGGTGGCTCGAGAGGTTCGCCGCGCGACGCGTCAAGATGACTTGGGTCTCCCCGTTCTCTTCGAACAGGGCGATCAGGACCGCCGAACGATGCTCGACCGGTCGCTCGGCGTCGCCGGCCCCGGTCGCCAGTTCCGCCGGTTCGGGTGGCATCGGTGCGACGTCGAAAGTCCGTCCGGCCTCACGCAGACGCTCTCGAACCAAGGACACCGTAAATCCCTCTCGTTCGCCAGGCGCGAGGGTCGCCCAGGGTGCCGGCGAACCGGTTTGAATCTCGTCGGGCTCGGGGATCACTTGGGGATACTCGTGATCACCGAAGCGAGCCGGTACCGCGCGGTCTCGGACCATTCAATCTCCCCTATTGTTGTGGTGTCGCGATTCACGCACATCCGAGATTTTACTCACCCCCCTTTCAATCACATCGGAGACCCCACTATGAAATCCCTCGCTCGATTGAGCGTTCGACGCCGATGGTTCGTGCTCATCGCCTGGATCGCACTCTTCATTGGAATCAACATCGCCTCGTTCAGCGTCGGTTCGTCGTATTCGAACTCCTTCAGCCTTCCCGGTACGAACTCCACGCACGCGCTGCACTTGCTCCAGGAGGGTTTCAAGTCAAAGGCGGGCGACTCGGACGACATTGTCTTCGCCGTGACCAAGGGAACAATCGAGTCCCACGCATCGACAATTGACGCCATGCTCGCCAAGGTCGCGAAGCTCAAGAGCGTCGCCAGCGTCGTGTCGCCGTTTTGCACCGCTACTAGTGCGTCGTGTCCCGGGGCGCTGCAGTTAAGTCCGGGCCACAAGATCGCTTACGCGGTGGTGGACTTCACCAAACAAGCGAACCTGCTGAAGAAGGCCAACGTCAGGGCCGTACAAACGACGGGCGAGACAATCCGCTCGTCGAGCCTCGAAGTCGAGTTCGGCGGTAACGCGTTTGAACAACTGAACTCGCCCACCGGGAGCCCGGGCGAGGGACTGGGTCTGCTCGCGACGGCCATCGTGCTCTTTTTGGCCTTCGGTTCGCTCTGGGCCATGATCCTTCCCCTCGGCGTCGCGCTCTTTGCCATCGGCATTGCGTCTGCCGCGACGACGTTGCTGAGTCACGGACTCTCTATCGCTCAGTTCGCGCCCATCCTGGGTTCGTTGATCGGGCTAGGAGTCGGGATTGACTACGCCTTGTTCATCGTCACGCGCAGTAGACAGAACTTGCGCCAAGGCATGGACGTCGAGGAGGCGATCGTGTCCTCAGTGAACACTTCAGGTCGCGCCGTCATGTTCGCCGGTCTCACGGTGTGCATTGCCCTGCTCGGAATGCTGCTCCTCGGCTTCTCGTTCCTCGACGGATTGGGCATCGCCGCAGCGTTGACCGTCTTCATCACGATGCTGGCGTCGTTAACCCTGCTGCCCGCGTTGTTGGCCTTCCAGAAGCATCACGTATTGAGCCGTCGCGAACGCCGAAAGCTCGCCGCCCAGGGACCCGAGCCGTTGGTCGTCCAAGGCGGATGGCAGCGTTGGGCGAATTTCGTCGCTCGACGTCCACGTGAGTTGTCTATCGTCGCCGTCATCGTTATCGTTTCGCTCGGTCTTCCGCTCTTCTCGCTGCACCTAGGCATCTCGGACGCGGGATCAGACCCCGCGAATTCCACGACGCGCATGGCCTACGACCTGCTCGCGAAGGGCTTCACCCCCGGATTCAATGGACCCCTCGAAGTCGTTGGTTCCATCCACAACAGCGCGGACAAGAACGCGATGGAGAAGCTCGACGCGTCGCTGTCGAACAAGCCCGACGTCATATTCGTGACACCGCTCAAGATAAACCCTCAAGGCAACGTCGGTCTCATCACCGTGGTCGCCAAAACGAGTCCTCAATCGACCCAGACATCAGACCTCATCACCTCACTGCGAGATCGCTACATCCCCGACGCGACCGTCAACTCGCACACCGCGATCTACGTGGGCGGAGAGACTGCGCTCTCGAACGACTTCTCGGGCATCCTTGACGGCAAGATTCCCTTGTTCGTCGCAATCATCGTCATCTTGGGCTGTCTGTTGCTCATGGTGGCCTTTCGCAGCATCTTGATCCCACTGACCGCCGCACTCATGAACCTGCTCGCCGTCGCCGCGTCCTTCGGACTCGTGGTCGCGGTCTTCCAATGGGGCTGGGGCAACGCTCTCATAGGTTCGGGTACGGGGCCCATCGAGTCATACCTGCCGATCGTGATGATCGCGATTCTCTTCGGCCTCTCCATGGACTACCAGGTCTTCCTGGTCTCTCGCATGCACGAGGAGTGGGTGAATACGAACGACAACGAGAAGGCGATCATCCACGGCCAGGCCAACACCGGCCGGGTCATCACGGCGGCGGCACTCATCATGGTCTGCGTGTTCTTCTCCTTTGCAGTGGGCGGTGAGCGCATCATTGCCGAGTTCGGCATCGGACTGGGCGGAGCGGTCTTGATGGACGCCTTCATCCTGCGAACGGTGCTCGTGCCGTCGCTCATGCACTTCTTCGGCAAGGCGAACTGGTGGATGCCCAAGTGGCTCGACCGAGTGGTTCCCCACGTCGCGGTCGAAGCGAGCGACGCCGTGGTGTCGAAGTAAGCAAGCGGCCGACGAGCGCCGCACGGCGGCGGGTTCGACGACGCGATTGGCTAAGGGTTCAGTTCGCGACGAAGTCCGTCGCGAGCCCGGTCGCCGATCTTCTTGAGCGTCGAAGCGAGGAAGGGATTGGCGACCCGCAGGACGCCCAGGAGCGAGAGATTCGCCCGGTAGGTCACCGTCGAGCCCTCAGCCTTGGCCACCACGCGCACCTCGTCGACTGATCGAAGCGTCGACGTCGCCGCGGCGAGGACCAGTCGAGATCCTTCCTCGAATTCGGTGACGCGGTAGGTGAGCGGAATGCGCCGTTTACCGGTCTGGGTGAGCACTCGAAACTCCGTGCCGAGATGGACCGGTCCGTCCGTGAGACGCTGCGCCTCGAGCACACCCGGGTCCCACTGGGCCACGTTCTCGAAGGCAGCCATGTAGGCAAAGGCGTCCGATGGCGAAAGTGATGAGTCAATGCTCGTGGTGTAGAGGGCCATGGGCTCGACCCTACAGCGAGGGCGACGACAAGCGAGCGCCGGGCACCACGATCATCCTCGACGTCGCGATTGCGCTCAGCGCAAGGTCGGCATGCCCGCCGACTCGTCTAGCCCGCGCCACGTACGGCGCACCCACGCGGGTCGACGGTCCCGTCCGGGTCGAAACGCTGCGAGCCACTCCTCTTCCATGGCGTTCGCGATCGCGAACGCTTCGCGCGACGAAGGCGGGTCCGCGATCCACTGCGCCTCCAGGGCGTCGCAGCTCTCGCGCCACGGTTCAACCAGACCGAAGTAGTCACGCAGCATAGAACGGTGCAATCGTTCGTGGCGCCACCACAATGACGCCGGTTCGAAACGATTCGTCGGTTCTGGGCCCAGGGCGACCGGCTGATCGACGCGCACGGGCTTGAAGATCGACGTGCACGGCGCCGAGGTACCCGTCGCCCATACCAGCGGCGTCGCGCGAAGGTCGGCGACCATTGACGCCGTCGTCTGGCTGGAAGCCACGAGTCCCGCCGCGTGCACGCAGGGCGCGTGCAGCGTGCCGTTGATGATCGACCACCGCGGTTCGCGTCGCTCGCCGTGATCACGCAGCGCCGTCATCATCGCCGCGGGTCCATGGGCGCGCGACGCGGACGCCTCGGTTCTCGCGCGTCGGATCCGACATCCAGCGATTGTCGATCGCAATCGCCTCGAGTACTGCTCGGCGAAGCCGGGGATGGTCAAGCCGTTCGAGATGGCTCGCACGCCCGAGCGGACTTCCTCGGTCGCCCATTTCTGACCCGCGGTCTCGAGCACGATCGCACTTTCTCGATCGGCGACCAGGAAACTGTTGTGGTACGTGAATCCCGGTCGCTCGTGACTGCAGGGGCCGCCCTGTCCGTGACTTTCGAGGAGTTGCACCATCACTTCAACGGCGCCCGCCGCGGTCATGGATCGTTCGAGCGCGAGTCGTAGCAGGTCCATGCCGAGCAACGCCGGCTCGCCCTGGACTTCGGTCGTGAAGACGGCCTCGTTACCGATCACCACGCCGTGCTCGTTGGCCCCCATCTCGGCACCCCACATCCACCACGGTCGCGACAACGTGACGGCGTTGGTCACGTCCACTTGGGGAATCTCGATCCAGGTGCAGCGAAGGGCCTGGGTGGTGTCGTGTTGCTGGCCCGGCAGCCATTCGAGGATCTGTGACTCGTTGGCGTCGCGGTCGCTGTTCTTGGCGAAAAGGACGCCATCGGCCGTCACGTTGACAAAAGTGTCACACACGAAACGTCACGATAATCGCACTAGAGGGTCACCCAGATAGACACGCCACCACGAGACGTAGCGGTTGCTCCACTTCATTGCTCGCCGGACTTTCCGAAGCGACGAATTACCTCATCTTCTAGTTCGCTCCGTTGCTTCTGCGACACATGTTTGTTGGAAATGCGCCCGAGGGGAAAGAAGGGCTGGCTGATTTGTCGTAGTCCCTTTCGACGAACCTCCGGGCGAACCAAACCTACGATCAACAGCAACGCGATAGCGAACAGTGGAACAGAGATGACGAGCAGCAGAATGACCTAAATCATCGTTCGCTTGCTCTACCCGACATTCTGAGAACAGGTGGCGGCAGCATCGACACAGTCTCTCGCATGAGGGTAAAAGCAGGCACTTCTTGGTTCGCGACTAGCAAGGGCACGAGCAGCGAGGCGCCTAGGGCTTCTCTCGGCGAAAATAATGCACGATGGCCGTGGTCCGACTACCCGAGATACCGGGAATGAAGGCCGTCAGATCGATGATGGGTACCGCCATGAAGAGCTCCCAGCCCTGCGCCGGTAGTTCAACGAGCGCCGAACCCAATTCCTTCCAGCCCTTCTTGCGTACCGGAATGTATAACTCGGTGTATTCGTAGTCCATTGGGCAACCCTAACCGAGCACCTCTCGTACGACACAGGTTGCGCACGAGCGCAGACGTCGCGCACCAGATGACCAGAGCGAACGGGAACGGTTCGTTCGCGCCAAGTCCGCCGAGACACTGCGTACTGACAACACCTGAAGATGCACTCGGCAATGACAGGTTGATCCACACCATCGTCGTAGAATCAATCCAGTACTTAGCAACACTCAGTCGGTCTAGGGAGCGTCGTGATTGCAATCTGGCACTGGTTCCTTCAGGTCACGGGCACTGATAACGAGGCCGGCAAGTGGTACGCGTTCTGGAGTGGCTTCGGTGCTGACCTCGGCGAGGGTGCGATCTTTCTTAGCCTCTACGGTCTCTATCGACGACACAAGTGTCAGAGCTGTTGGCGACCGGCCCTGAAGGGCGGACTCGGCCGAGTCGAGGGGACGCACTACGAGACGTGCCACAAGCACACGAACAACCAAGTCCACGACGCGCTACGCGAACAGCACAAGATTCGCCATCCCGAGATGCACGAGCACTTTGCCAAAGGAACCGAATGATTGCTTCGACATTCTTTGATCGCTGGGTGTGGCCGGCGGGCGGTTCGGGTGGGATACCCGGTGACGTCGTCGCGACGCTCATCTGGGTCATTCTCGCCGGCATCGCCACGACCATCTTCTACCCACCATTACGTCGAGCGATCGAGAAATACGTAAAACGTCACTTCGAAGAGGGCACCGCCGAACTTCACGCGAAGTTGGACCACATCATCGAACACCATCCCGATATTCCTCCCTACCACTCAAAGAAGCAGGACTCCTAGATCGACGCTGGACGCACGAAAGTAACGATCAGTCGTAGTTGAGTTCTTCGGGTCGTACGTTGCGGTGATCAGGGTCCGGTTGCTCGGCGAATTGCACCGCGCGGACCGTCGAACGTCCTTCGAGCAACGCCTTCGCGACTCGGTGCATGCCATCCATCAACTGGCCGTCAGCCCCGAGTAGCACGGGAAACGAAAGATCCGCCTCGTTCACTAGTCCCATATGACGCACGAGGACCCGAACGGTCGCCGGCGAACCGTCGGCACCGAACCAGTAGACCGTGTCAATCTCAGCGATTGACGAAACGGGGACCTCCTTCACCGGTAAATCTGCCGAAAGTTCGACGAGTCGATGGACGTCCCAGGCGTCGAACGCGGAACCGTGGGGTTTGAAGAAATATTGTTTGCGCACGGTCTCAAGTATCGCGTACCGCGCGTTCGCCTACGAGCCCTCGACGGTTCGCGGTGAGGTCGAGACCTCAATCAAGTGCGCCTAAAGACGTGCCAGACCTTCCCCCTCCCTAGAATTGTCCAATGCATTCGCTCATCACCTTCGTGGGCAAGTACTTCATCTTCTTGAGCATCCTGGTCGCCGTGGTGTTCTGGCTTCGACTTGGCGTCAAGGAGAAGATTGCCCTCGGCTGGCGGGTCGTCGTGGGCGGCGTCCTCGCCGAAGGATTAGCGCAGATCGCTGGCCACCTCTTCTACGACACGCGCCCGTTCGTGACTGAGCACATCGCGCCGCTCATCGCCCACGCGCCGGACAACGGGTTTCCCTCTGATCACGCGCTGTTGGCGTCCTTCTTGGGTTTCGTCGTGCTGCTCTATTCACGTCGAGTCGGGCTCTTGTTGTTGCTGCTCGCGTTGCTCGTCGGCTGGGCGCGAGTGGCGGCCCACATCCACCACCCGATCGACATCATTGGTTCGTTCGTGCTCGCTGCACTCTCGGTGGCGATCGTGGAAATCGGTGCCCACTTGGGCCAGCGGTGGCGACACGACGTTCAGTCCTAGGGTCCACACCCGACCTCACAAAGCAGAAACCGGGTCCTCGAGGGACCCGGTTTCTGCGTCAACCAAATGACTGGCTACATCATGCCGCCCATGCCGCCCATGCCGCCGTCGCCCATAGGGGGACCAGCCGGCTCGGGCTTGTCGGCGACGATCGCCTCGGTCGTGAGCAACAGCGCCGCGATGGACGCCGCGTTCTGCAACGCCGAGCGCGTCACCTTGGCGGGGTCAATCACACCAGCCTTGACGAGGTCGACGAGTTCGCCCGTGGCTGCATTGAGTCCAATGGAACCCTTCGCGTCGGCGACCTCACGTACCTTAACGGCACCCTCGAATCCGGCGTTGGACGCAATGTGACGCAGTGGTGACTCCAGCGAGTTCGCGACAATGCGCGCACCCGTGGCCTCGTCACCGGTCAAGGTCGCAATCAACTTGTCAACGTCCACGCGTGCGCGAATCAGGGCCGTGCCACCACCGGCGACAATGCCCTCGTCGATCGCCGCGCGAGTCGCGCTGAGCGCGTCTTCGATGCGGTGCTTCTTTTCCTTCAGTTCCACTTCGGTGGCGGCGCCAACCTTCACGACGGCCACACCGCCGGCGAGCTTGGCCAGACGCTCTTGGAGCTTCTCGCGGTCCCAGTCCGAATCGGTGTCGTCAATCTCTCGCTTGATCTGAGCGACGCGTCCCGCGAGGTCCGCGGGCGTACCGGCACCGTCGACGATCGTCGTGGCGTCCTTGGTCACGACGATCCGACGCGCGCGACCGAGCAGGTCCACGGTGGCACTCTCGAGTTTGAGGCCGATCTCCTCGGAGATGACGGTCCCGCCCGTGAGGATCGCCATGTCTTGCAGCATGGCCTTGCGGCGTTCACCGAAGCCCGGCGCCTTGACGGCGACCGAGGTGAAGGTGCCGCGGATCTTGTTCACCACGAGCGTCGCCAGGGCCTCGCCCTCGACGTCCTCGGCGATGATCAGCAACGGACGCGCGGACTGCATGACCTTTTCCAGCACGGGCACGAGGTCGTGCACGGCCGAGATCTTGCCCGAGGTGAACAGGATGAACGCGTCTTCCAACACGGCCTCCTGTCGTTCGGGGTCGGTCACGAAATACGGCGACAGGTAGCCCTTGTCGAACTGCATGCCCTCGGTGAGCTCGAGCTCAATACCAAAGGTGTTGGACTCCTCGACCGTGACGGTGCCATCCTTGCCGACCTTGTCGATCGCGTCAGCGATGACCTCGCCGATGGAGGCGTCCGCCGCCGAGATCGTGGCGACCTGGGCGATCTGGCCCTTGTCGTTCACGGGCTGACTCTGCTTGTGGATCGACTCAACCGCAGCGTTCACGGCCTTCTCGATGCCGCGCTTGAGACCCGACGGACTCGCGCCCGCGGCGACGTTGCGCAGTCCCTCTTTGATGAGGGCCTGGGCGAGCACGGTCGCGGTCGTCGTGCCGTCACCGGCGACGTCGTTGGTCTTGGTGGCGACTTCCTTCACGAGCTGGGCGCCCATGTTCTCGAACGGGTCCTCCAGTTCGATCTCGCGCGCAATCGAGACACCGTCGTTGGTGATCGTCGGTGCGCCGAACTTCTTACCAATCACGACGTTGCGACCCTTGGGTCCCAGCGTCACCTTGACGGCGTCGGCCAACTTGTCGACACCGGCCTCGAGGCCGCGACGGGCCTCTTCGTCAAACTTCAGTAGCTTCGACATGTCGGCCTACTTCGAGATCGTTGCGAGTACGTCACGACTGGAGAGGATTAGAAGGTCCTCGCCGTCCACCGTGATCTCGGTCCCGCCGTACTTCGAGTAGACGACCGTGTCGCCGACCGAGACGCCGGTGGGGATCAGTTCGCCCGAAGTCTCGGTGCGACGACCGGGACCAGTCGCGATGACCTCGCCCTGCTGGGGCTTCTCCTTGGCCGTGTCCGGAATGACCAGACCCGACGCGGTGGTCGCCTCGGCGCTGTTGGGACGGACCACAATGCGGTCTTCTAGTGGGTGTAGCTTCATTATTTGTTGCCTCCTGTGCAATTAGCACTCGAAACCTGTGACTGCCAATTTAGCAGCCCGAGTGCCCGAGTGCCAACGGTCAGCGTCCCCGAAGGACAGATTCCTCGGTTCTCACCTAGGGATACAGGCGCTCTAGGCGCCACGCACCGGACTCGAGCCAGTAGAGGACCCGGTCGTGGAGCCGGTCCTGGCGGTGCTGCCAGAATTCGAAAAACGACGGGGTGAGCGTATACCCACCCCAGTTCTCGGGCCGGTCGATCTCGAGACCCTCGTAGGCGACTTCGAGGTCGGCGACGCGTTGTTCGAGGTCGCTCCGGCTCGCGAGGGGCTCGCTCTGGTGACTGGCGTGCGCGCCGATCTGGTGACCGCGGGGTCGCGAGGCGAAATACTGATCCGACGCCGACGAGCTCATCTTGGCCACGACGCCCTCGACGCGGATCTGGCGACCGAGGGGCTCGCAGTACCAAAGGATCGCGGCGTGCGGATTCTCCTCGAGTTCGCGCGCCTTTCGCGACTCGTAGTTGGTGAACCAGCCAAAGGACGTCTCGTCGACGTGGCGCAACAGCACCATGCGCGCAGACGGTCGCGCGTCTCGCGTTGCGGTGACGAGCGTGATCGCTTCGCGCTCGCGCACGAGCCCCAACGCCTCGTCGAACCAGCGGCGAAATTGCGTGAAGGGATCAGGGTCGCAGTCCGCCAGGTTGAGTGCCGTCCAACGTTCGCTCACGACACGTCGACCAATTGCCAGTTCGGTCGGGCCGAGAGGTCAAGTGAACTGGGTCCACTTCGTTTGATCCGGAAGATCCCCGCCGCGGCGATCATCGCCGCGTTGTCGGTACACATGGCCATCGTGGGCAGGTGAGCTTCGATGCCGAACTCGTTGGCGAGCGCGCTGACACCCTCACGCAGTCGAGAGTTGGCCGCGACGCCACCGGCGAGCGCGACACCACGAACGTCGTGGGCGACCAGCGCGGCGCGAAGCTTGCGCAGCAGCTGTTCGGCGACCGCCTCTTGGAACGAGGCCGCCACGTCCGCCAGGGCCACGTCGCGTTGCTTCTCGGTCGCGCGCACGACGGCCGTCTTCAGTCCCGAGAACGACAGGTCGAGGTCGTCGCCGATCATCGACACGGGTAGTTTCAGCGCGCCGGGCGATCCCTCGCGAGCGAGACGGTCGATCTCGGGTCCCCCGGGGTAGCCCAGGCCGAGCCAACGGGCGACCTTGTCGTAAGCCTCGCCCGCCGCGTCATCGATGGTCTCGCCGAGCACCCGATGGTCGTCCGGTCCCTCCTGCAAGACGAGCAGGCTGTGTCCGCCCGAGACGAGCAGCGTCACCATGGGCCAGGCCAGGTCGGGCCGTTCGAGCAACGGGGCGAACAGGTGTCCCTCCAGGTGGTTCACGCCGACGAAGGGGACGCCCCAGGCGAGGGAGTACGCCTTCGCGGCCGACAGGCCGACGAGCAGTGAACCAATGAGTCCCGGGCCGCTCGTCACGGCGATCGCGTCGATCGCGGGACGATGCGGATCGAGCCCGGCGTCCTCCAGAGCCCGGCGCACCACCGGTCCGATGGTCGTGACGTGGGCGCGGCCCGCGAGCTCGGGCACCACACCCCCGAAGGCGCGATGCTGGTCGATCGAGGATTCGACGACCGACGAGTACACGTGCAACGAGTCGTCCACGACCGAGGCCGCGGTCTCGTCACAACTCGTCTCGATGCCGAGGACCTTCACGAGTCCAGCGTAGGCCGGGCGGGTTTTGATTCGTCCGAAGCCACGACGTCGGCCCACAGCACCAGCGCGTCCTCGCGGGTTCGTGCGTAGTAGTTCTTGCGGATCCCCACTGGTTTGAAGCCGTAGCGCGAATAGAGGCGTTGCGCGCGCTGATTCGAAGCCGCCACCTCGAGCGTCGCGCGCACGACGCCGCGCTCGCGCGCGTCACGCCACGCGTCGTCCATCAACGACGTGGCGACGCCCCGACCTTCGAAGCCCGGCAGGGTGCCGATCGTGTTCACGTGCAGTTCGTCGAGCACGAACATCACACCTAGGTAACCTACGATCGCGCCCTGACGCACCGCGACGGTATACCGACGGGTCTCGGTATTGGTGATCTCGTCGAGCAACATGTTCTTCGTCCAGGGTTCGGGGAACTGAGCCTGTTCGAGACCGAGGAGCTCGTTCACGTCACGGCGCTCGGCCAGACGAATGGTCCAGTCGCTCATGGCTCACGTTCTCGCGTCGTGAAGTTTGCCACGGCGTCCGCCTCGCGCAAGTAGAGCGGCACCACGCGTTCGCTCGGCTCGCGCCGCTCGCCGAGCGCCAGCGCGGCCGCGACCGAGGGCACCGGCTGATCAAAGACCTGGCCGTTGGGCACCGCGGCGAAGTCGCTCAGGTACCGCTCGACGCCGTCGCCGGTGAAGACGACCGGCGCCCCGTTGGTCGCCCACTCGATCACCACATTGCGCGCGGTGGTCACCTGGGCCGGACCGACGGCGCTCACCCCCTCGTCGCCAACTCGAAACGTCTGGACGAAGACTTCGCCGCGCCTTCCGTCCACGGCCGCGACGACGATCGCGTGCAGTCCCGCGAGCGCGGCGCCGTGCGCGAGCAGTTCTAACGACGTGACGGCCACGAGAGGACATCCCAGCCCTTCGCCCAGGCCAATGGCCGTCGCCACGCCCACGCGAAGCCCAGTGAATAGGCCCGGACCCACGTCCACCACCACCCGCTCAAGGTCTCGTGGTCTCAGGCCCATTTCATGGAGTAGTTCTGAGATGCCCGCCGCGAGGACCTCGGTGTGGCGACGCCCCAGATCGAGCACGCGAATCTCCTGGCGCTGGGCGTTGGCGAGCCCCACGGCGCAGGCGCCCGTTGCGGTCTCGATGGCGAGGACGTTCACGTCGCGCTCCACTCGACGAGCACGGCGAGTCGTTCGGGTTCGATTGCGCCGTCGACGTCCAGAACGCGCACGTCGTCGTCGTCGACCGCGAAGTTCACGCGCACCACGTGGGGACCGAAGATCGTCGCGGCGAGATCACCCCACTCGACCAGGGCGACGCCGGCCTCTTCGACCAGTTCGCCCAACGCCAGGTCGAGCACCTCGTCGAGGGACTGCACGCGATAGACGTCACAGTGGTGCAGGGTCACGATGCCGAGGTTGTTGTGGCACTGGTGTTCGCGCACGACCGTGAAGGTTGGACTCGTCACCCGCTCTCGCACGCCCAGACCCTGGGCGACGCCCTGGACGAACGTGGTCTTTCCCGCGCCCAGGGTGCCCGAGAGCAAGACGATGTCACCACTGCGCAACAATCGCGCGAACTCGCGCCCGGCCTCGCGGGTATCGACCTCGCTGACGCAGCGTCGAGCGGGGCTCACTTCTCGCTCAAGAGTCTTTTGAGGACCCGCAGGTCATCTCGCATCACGTCTACGACGCTAGGTCCCCCACGCAACGCCGCCGCCGGGTGATAGGTCGCCAGACCCCGACAGGTGCCGAGGTCCACGATCCGACCGTGGGTCAGACCAATTCCGGCGTCGAAGTCGAACACCGACTTGGCCGCCGTGTTGCCGAGCGCGAGGATGACCCTGGGTTGGCACCGAGTTATCTGCTCGTCGAGCCAGGGTCGACACGAGGCGATCTCAATCGGTCGAGGCGTCCGATTGGCGGGCGGGCGGCACTTGACGACGTTGGTGACAAAACACTCCTCGCGCTCGAGGCCTAGTTCCTCGTGCACCAACGAAAAAAGCAGGCGTCCACTGCGCCCAATGAAGGGCTCACCACCCTCGTCCTCGCGCTGACCGGGTGCCTCGCCCACGATCATCAGGTGCGCGGTCGCAGGACCACTGCCCACGACCACGCGCTGACGCGTCTGGCTGAGTGCGCAGCGGGTGCAGGTCGACAGTTCGGCGAGGTCCACGTCAGGTCAACGTCAGTCCACGAGCACGCGCGGCACGCGCGCGCCCACGCCGCACAGGATCTCCCAGGTGATGGTCTGAGCGTGTTCGGCCCATTCGTCCGCCGTGATCTGTTCGTCACCCTGGCGCCCGAGCAACACCACGTCCTCGCCGATCACCACCGGGTCGTCGCCGACGTCGACGAGCAACTGGTCCATGGTGACGCTGCCCGCGAGCGGGTAACGACGGCCGTTGATCAAGACCTCGGCGCCGGCGTCGAAGAGTCGCCGCGGAAAACCGTCCGCGTAGCCGAAGGGAACGGTCACGATGTTCGCGTCTCGGGCGAGCGCCCGACGGCGCCCGTAGCTGGGTCGCTCGCCCGCCGCCACGCGTCGCACGGCCACGACCTTCGCGCGAAGGCTTAGGACCGGCGTCAACGTCACGTGATGCTCTTCGAGGGCGCCCGCGAGCCAGGCCGCGGGCAGATAGCCGTACATCGCCAGTCCCACGCGGGCCAGGTCGCGACGCGCCTGTTCGTAGCCGAGCGCGCCCGCGCTGTTGGCCAGGTGCGCGACGCGCGGGCGTCGGTGCACGGGCGTCGCCGCGAGTACCGCGTCGAACGCCTCGATCTGGTGGCGCGTGAAACCGCGATCGTCACCGCTGGGCCCGTCGGCGACGCTGAAGTGGGTGTAGATCCCTTCGACGTCGACGTGGTGCGAACTCGCGAGCAGGTCGAGCACCTCGTTGAGGTCCTCGGGCGCCACGCCCATGCGGTGCATGCCCGTGTCGACCTTGAGGTGCACCGGGTGGACCCCGGCGGCCTGGCTCGCGGCTTCGAGCACGTCGCGCGCACCGGCGAGCGAACCCACGGTCAACGTGAGTGAACTGGCGAGCGCGTCGCCCAGCGACGACGACGGTACTTCGGCGAGCAACAGGATAGGGGCCGTTACGCCCGCCTCGCGCAGTTCGACGCCCTCGTCGACGGTGGCGACCGCCAGCGAGTCCGCACCCGCCGCCAGGACGCCGGGCGCCACCAGTTCGACGCCGTGACCGTACGCGTTGGCCTTGACGACTCCGCAGAGCGCGGTCGCGCCGAGCACCGATTTCAGAGCGACGACGTTGGCTCGCAGTGCGGACGCAGAGATCTCCGCCCAGGCCGGACGGTGACTACTGGCCGAACTCATCAGCCCCGCTCGTCGAGTCCCACCACGAAGGCCGCCGCGGTGAGTGGCGTATGGGTCATCGAGACGTGCAAGTGGGCCACGCCACGACGCTGGGCGAGTTCGAGGGCGGCCCCGTGCAACTCGATGCTCGGCACCCCGTCACCGTTTCGGTGGATCTCGATGCTGCGCCAGGGCGCACCGCCGATGCCCACGTGCAAGGTCTTGAGGACGGCTTCTTTCGCGGCGAAGCGCGCCGCCAACCGTTCGGGACGTTGCCTCGCGTCCAGGCGCTCCTGGTCCGTGAACAGACGCCCGAGCAGGCGCGGATGACGCTCGAGGGCGAGGGTGAAGCGCGGTACGTCTACGACGTCCACGCCCACGCCGAGCGTCGCCACTACTCCACCGTCACGGTTTTGGCGAGATTGCGCGGGCGATCGACGTTGCGCCCGAGACCGTGCGCCATGAAGTACGCAAAGAGCTGCAGGGGCACGATGTCGACCATGGGCGTGAACATGGGCTCGGTCGCCGGTACGCGCAACACGAAATCCGCGACCGCAGCGATCGACTCGTCGTCGTCCGTCGCCACCGCGACGACGCTGGCGCCGCGCGCCTTGACTTCGGCGAGGTTGGAAAGGATCTTCTCGTGCATCGCCGGGTCGGTCGCCACCGCCACCACGACTACTCCCGGCTCGATCAACGCGAGCGGTCCGTGCTTCAGCTCGCCCGCGGGATAGCCCTCGGCGTGTAGGTAGGTGAGTTCTTTGAGCTTGAGGGCGCCTTCCATCGCCGTCGGATACCCGACGTGGCGTCCGAGGAAGAAGAAGTCGTGCGATCCGATCAACTGCTTGGCGACATCCTTGACGTGGTCGCGGCGCTCGAGCGCCTTGGCGACCTGGGCGCTGACCGCGTTGAGGCCGAGGAACAGTGCGTCGATCTCCGTCGGTGGCAACGTACCGCGAAGTTGGGCCAGGCGCAGGGCGAGCAGTTCGAGGGCTGCCACCTGGGCGACGAAGGCCTTGGTCGAGGCGACCGAGACCTCGAGACCGGCGCGGGTGTAGATCACCGCGTCCGCTTCGCGCGCGAGCGAGGAGTCCACGATGTTCGACACCGCCACCACCCGCGCCCCGCGACGCTGGGCCTCGCGGGTCGCCTGAATGGTATCGATGGTCTCGCCACTCTGGGAGACCCCGATGACGAGCGTGCCGATCTCAACGATTGGATCGCGGTAGCGGTACTCACTGGAGATGTCGACTTCGACACTGATGCGCGCCCAGCGCTCGATGGCGTACTTGGCCACGAGGGCCGCGTGGTGCGACGTGCCCGCCGCCACGAGCACGACACGCTTGACCGCTCGAAGTTCCTCGTCGGTCACGCGCAGCTCGTCAAAGGAAATACGCCCGTCGCGGCGACGCCGGTCCAAGAGCGTGGCGAAGATGGCATCGGGTTGTTCGTTGATCTCCTTGGTCATGAAGTCTTCGTTGCCGCCCTTCTCGGCGGTCTCGAGGTCCCAGTCAATCTGGAGTTGACGGAGTCGGACCGGGGCACCTTCAAGGTCGATCGCGCGAAAACCCTCGGGACCGAGACGTACGATCTCGTCGTCGTTCACCGCGTAGAACGCCGTCGCCCGATCCAGGATCGCCGGCACGTCACTGGCCAGATACGTGACCCCCGGAGCGGTGCCCACCACGAGCGGTGAGATCCGCCGAGCCGCGACAATGACGTCGGGCTCGTTACAGTCCATGGCCGCGAGCGCGAAGGCGCCGCGCACGGTGTGCAGGCTCTGGCGCACGGCCTCGATGAGTTCGAAGCCCGACGCGCGCGACTCCTCGATCAGGTGGGCGAGGACTTCGGAGTCGGTGACCGAGGTGAACCGGTGGCCGCGCGACTCGAGTTGCTCTTGGAGTTCGGTGTGGTTCTCGATGATGCCGTTGTGGATGATCGCGATGTTGCCCGAACAGTCCAGGTGCGGGTGGGCGTTGGCGGCCTCGGGCGCCCCGTGAGTCGCCCAGCGCGTGTGGCCAATGCCAGAACTGAAGCCCGTCGGCGCGCTCGCGCACAGGGTTCGAAGCGCGGCGACCGACTCGGTGCCTTCGGCGGTCCGCGCTCGCCAGGTCAGTCCCGGGCGTACGAGGGCCACGCCCGCGGAGTCGTAACCGCGGTACTCCAGGCGTTGGAGTCCTTGGAGAAGCGTCTCGAGTGTGTCGGAGGATCCAACGACCCCGATGATGCCGCACATGCGACCAGCCTACTCGGGGCCAAATATCGCTCCTCGGCGAGTTCGTTTCAGGAGAATTGCGTTCGAATGCGCGACGCGAACGCCGCGACAAATCCTTCGTCCAACGCCTCGATCATCACGCGCACCACCGGTTCGGTACCCGACGGTCGCACCAGGAGGCGCAGCTCGTTCGGGTCGAGACCGAACTGGGCGACCAACTCGGCGAAGATCTCTCGAACGACGGCGTCGTCGTAGTGGTCGTTGGCCACGTTGATCAATGCCTGGGGCACCCGAGTCCAGGCCGCTTTGGCCAGTTCACTCAGCGCCCCGCGTCGCACCACGAGGTCGCTCAACAGCAGGCCAGTGAGCAGTCCATCACCCGTCGGACTGAGTTCACGAAAAATGAGGTGGCCCGACTGCTCACCGCCGAAGATCCAGGCGTGCTGTTCGAGGGCGAGCAGCACGTTGCGGTCCCCCACGTCCACTTCAACGATCTCGACTCGCGCACCCAAGGCTCGGTACAAGCCGAGGTTGGTCATCGAAGTCACGACGAGCCCGCCCCCCAGCGAATCGGATTCGAGCCGGTCGAGGCAAAACAGGACCATGAGGTCGTCCCCGTCGCGCACCACTCCTTCGTGGTCGACGGCGATGAGCCGGTCCGCGTCACCATCAAAGGCCAGACCGAGGTCCGCGCCCACTTCGGTGACCATGGCGACGAGGTCGTCGACGCAGGTCGATCCGCAGTGCTCGTTGATGTTGCGCCCGTCGGGCTGATCGTGCAGAATCGTGATCGAAGCGCCGGTGCTCTCGAAGAGTTCATGCGCGACGTGGCTCGCGGCGCCGTTGGCACAATCAATCACGATTGAAAGAGTTGAGAAGTCCCTCGGCACCAGTTGGCGAAGGTGAAGGGCGTAATCGTGCTCGGCCGTCTCGTCGATGGCGAAGGTCTCAAAGGCGTGACTCATGGGCGACGGCGCGGCGTTCAGCGCCTGGGTGACCGCCTCTTCGGTGGCGTGGTCGAGTTTCGAACCGCCCAGTCCAAGGACCTTCAGTCCGTTGTCGTAGTAGGGGTTGTGCGACGCCGAGACCACCACGCCCGCTCCGTGGCGCTGGTGGGCAATGACTGCCACTCCCGGGGTGGTGAAGTAGCCGATGTTGCGCGCCGGGGCGCCCCCGTCGCGAAGTCCGGTGAGGACCGCCGCCGCGAGTTGGGGCGAGCTCTCGCGAGTGTCGTAACCCACGAAGACCGGCACCGAGAACACCGAGGCGACCGCCCGACCGAGCCGGTAGGCCAGGTCCAGGGAGATCTCCTCGAACGCCCTTCCGCGGATGCCGTCCGTGCCAAAGCGCACGGGCTCGACCATTAGCGCTTCGAGTACTGAGGAGCCTTACGCGCCTTCTTGAGACCGTACTTCTTGGTCTCCTTCTTACGAGAGTCCCTCGTGAGCAGTCCGGCCTTCTTCAAAGCGGGTCGGACGTTCTCATCGATCTCGAGCAGTGAACGCGAGATGCCCAGTCGCAGTGCGCCGGCCTGGCCGGCCACGCCGCCACCCTCGATGGTCGCGTCGATGTCGTAGGTCTGCTGGGCGTCGATCAGGCGCAGCGGTTCCATGACCATCTGGCGGTGCGTCGCCGAGGTGAAGTAGTTGTCAAAGGCGCGCGCGTTGATAGTGATCGTCCCGGTACCGGGGCGAAGTCGGACGCGTGCTACCGCCTCTTTGCGACGGCCGGTGGTTTGGGTGAGCGGACTGGTCACGAGACTGTTCTCCTTAACCGCGGCGGATCGCCGAGGTGTCGTACTTCGTAGGTTGCTGGGCGGCGTGAGGGTGCTCGGCGCCGGTGTAGACGAACAACTTGTCCATCTGGGCGCGACCGAGACGGTTCTTAGGGATCATTCCCTTGACGGCTTCGTAGACCAGCTTCACCGGGTCGGTGTCGATCAAGGTCTGCCAGGAGACCGAGCGAAGACCACCGGGGTAACCCGAGTGATGGTGGTGAAAGTTCTGGGCGGCCTTGTTGGCGGTGACGACGACCTTGTCGGCGTTCACGATGATCACGAAATCACCGGTGTCCACGTGGGGCGCGAAGAAGACGCGGTGCTTGCCGCGCAGCAGTGACGCGGCGACCGTAGCGAGGCGGCCGAGCACGAGGCCCTCGGCGTCGATGACGAGCCAGTCACGGGTCAACTCGTTGACCTTGGGAGTGTAGGTACGCACAGTTATTCCTTCAGCGATCTTCCAGTCACACGGGACCAGAGGGACTCTCTAGCCTACAAAATCCGGGGTCCCGTGGGCAAATGCGGGGTAGCCGACCCCCACGAGGCAAAGCCCCGCCGCCGGCGCCGGTGGGGGTAAATGATCGCGTTTTAGGCTCTCCAGGCGCTCTTGGACGGTGTTCTCGGCCAGGCGACCCTGGCCTACTGCGACGATCGTCGAGACCAGACAGCGCACCATGTTGTGACAGAACGACTGGGCACGGATGTTCAGGCGCACTACCGGGACGTTGCCCGGGCTCATAGTCCAGCCGTCGGCGAGGCGCTCCCACTGGGCGAACTGGACCTCGCGCAACAGCGCCTCGCCCGGCTCGGCGTTGGCCGGACGTCGACAGAAGGCCCGAAAGTCGTGGGTGCCGAGCAGTTCAGCACTGACCGTGTTCATTTGTTGCACGTCGAGCGGACCCTCGACCGCCCAGGACCAGGTGTTCGAGAGCCCGAGCGCCGGTGGCGTGGACTCGAGTACGAGGTAGCGGTACTCGCGCCAGGTCGCCGAGAAGCGGGCGTGGAAGTCGTCACTCACGCGCTGGGCCGCCAGGACTTGGATCCGACCGCGCAATTGCTTGTTGAGCGAGAGCGCGAGACGCTCGGGATCAGGTCCCCGGTGCTTTCTGAACAACGTGATCGGCAGGTCGACGTGGACCACCTGGCCAAAGGCGTGCACGCCGGCGTCGGTGCGACCCGCGCCGACGATCACTGGCTCTTGGGAGAGATGCAGCGTGCTCGCGAGGGTCTCACGCAAGACGCCCACGACCGTGGTGGACTCTGGCTGGTACGCGAAGCCCGCGAAGGCCGCACCGTCGTAGGCAATGTCGAGGCGCCACCCGTGGGTGTGGCCCTGGACTGGATCAGACGAACTCAATGCGCGCCATCGGGGCGTTGTCACCCTGACGCGGCCCAAGCTTCAAGATGCGCGTGTAACCACCGGGACGATCCGTGTAGCGCGGCGCGATCTCGGTGAAGAGCTTGTGGGTCATGTCCTTGTCGCGAATGAAGGCGACGACGCGACGCTGCGCGTTGACCGAGCCTTCGGGCGAGTTCTTCGCGGCGGTGACGACCTTTTCGGCAATCGGGCGAAGCGCCTTGGCCTTGGCCTCGGTGGTGACGAGTGATTCGGCCGCGATAAGCGAGGCAACGAGATTGCCCATCATCGCCTTTTGGTGGGCACTGTCGCCACCGAACCGCTTGCCCTTGGTGGGGGTTCCGCGCATGCTTAATCCTCCACTCGAAGTGACAGGCCGCGCTCTTCGAGACGGTCGGTGACGTCCTTCAGCGACGTGGCGCCGAAGTTGGTGATCGAGGTGAGGTCACGCTCCGTGGCGTTGACCAGCTGGGCGATGGTGTTGATGCCTGCGCGCTTCAAGCAGTTGCGCGAACGCTCGGTGAGGCCGAGCTCTTCGATGCGGATGTCCAGTTCGCTCGCCGCGGCCTGGGCGGTACCGACGTCGCCGAGTTCGAGCGACGGGGCCTCCTCGTCGAAGCTGCCGATGAGGCTGACCAACGAGCCGAGGGTCTTGCCGGCCGAGGCGAGCGCCTCACGCGGACTGATCGAACCGTCGGTCTCGATGTCGATCACCAGCCGGTCGAAGTCCTTGCTCTGCTCGACGCGCACCGGCTCGATCTCGAAGCTCACGCGACGAACGGGTGTGAAGATCGCGTCCAGGGGAATGACGCCGATGGTCGAGGAGCCCTTGTTTCCCTCAGCACCGACGTATCCCTTGCCGCGCTCGACGGTGAGCTCGAAGGTGAGCGCACTCTTGGCGTTGGTCAGGTAGGCCAGGTGCAGGTCGGGGTTCAGAATCTCCACGTCAGCCGTCGTCGAGAGGTCGCGCGCGGTGACCGGTCCCTCGGAGCGCTTGTCGAGGCGCAACGTGACGGGCTCGTCCGAGTGGACGATGAGCAGAAGGTCCTTCAAGTTCAGGCAGATGTCCTGGACGTCTTCCTTCACGCCTTCGATGACGCCGAACTCGTGCAACACGGCGTCGAACTTCACGCGCGTGGCGGCCGCTCCGGGGATCGACGAGAGCAGCGTGCGACGTAGCGAATTGCCGAGCGTGTGGCCGAAGCCGGGGTCGAGCGGACCGATGCCAAAGGACTGGCGGTGGTTGACTTCTTCGCCGAGGGCTTCGATGGTGGGGCGTTGGATGATCAACATGGGGACTCCTTAAAGATCTAAAAAACTGTGGTTACTTCGAGTACAACTCGACGATGAGTTGCTCTTGAATCGATTCGTCTATTTGTTCGCGCTGGGGTACGACGCGAACCGTGACCGAAAAGCCGTTGTCGCCCTTCTCGAGCCAGCCCGGGACGGTGCGGTCCAGGACGTCGAGGTTGCGCTTGACGTTGAAGTTGTCGCGGGTCACGGCCTTGAGGGCGACGACCTCGCCGGGACGCACGCGGTACGAGGGGATCGTGACGCGCTTGGCGTTGATCGTCACGTGACCGTGACGAACCAGCTGACGCGCTTGGGCGCGCGACGCGCCCCAACCCGCGCGGTAGGCGACGTTGTCGAGGCGACACTCGAGGAACTGCAGCAGGTTCGTACCGGTCATGCCCGGACGACGGCTCGCCTCCTCGTAGAGGTTGCGGAACTGCTTTTCGAGGATGCCGTAGATTCGACGGGCCTTCTGCTTCTCGCGAAGCTGGGTGAGGTACTCCGAACCCTGGCGCTGACGGTCACGACCGTGCATGCCCGGCGGGAAGGCGCGGGTCTGGCGGTCCGAGTTCTCGGCGACGGGGCACTTCAAGGTGAAGCAGCGCTCGCCCTTCAGGTAGAGCTTGGTGCGCTCACGGCGACAGAGGCGGCACACGGGTCCGGTGTAGCGGGCCATCGTTAACCCCTCCGACGCTTCTTGGGCCGACACCCGTTGTGAGGCAGCGGCGTGACGTCCTTGATGGCGACGACCTCAATGCCGGCGGCGGCGATCGAACGGATCGCGGTCTCGCGGCCCGAACCGGGTCCTCGCACCAACACGTCGACCTTCTTCACGCCGTGCTCCATCGCGGCGCGCGCACACTTCTCAGCGGCGAGCTGGGCGGCGTACGGCGTGGACTTGCGTGAACCCTTAAAACCAACCTGACCCGACGAGGCCCACGACAGCACGTTGCCCTCAGGGTCGGTGATTGAGACGATCGTGTTGTTGAACGAACTCTTGATGTGCGCGACGCCGAAGGCGACGTTCTTTCGTTCCTTGCGACGACCCTTGCGGACCGTGGTTGGCTTGGCCATTACTTCGTTACCTTCTTCTTACCAGCGACGGTGCGCTTGGGTCCCTTGCGGGTGCGAGCGTTGGTGCGGGTGCGCTGTCCGCGCACGGGCAGGCCCTTGCGGTGACGGATGCCCTGCAAGCAGTTGATCTCCATCTTGCGCTTGATGTCCTGGGCGACGTCGCGGCGACGGTCACCTTCGACGGTGAGGTTCTGGTCGATGTAGGCACGCAGCTTGTTGACGTCAGCTTCGCTGAGGTCCTTCACGCGCGTGGACTCGTCGATACCCGTCGCGGCGCAGATCTGCTCCGCGGTCGTTGGTCCGACACCAAAGATGTACGTGAGTGCGATCACCGTCCGCTTTTCGCGGGGGATGTCTACTCCGGCAATACGGGCCATGTTCTTCCTCTCCTAGCCCTGACGCTGCTTGTGACGCGGGTTCTCGCAGATCACGCGCACGTGACCGGCCCTACGAATGACCTTGCACTTCTCGCACATGGGCTTGACGCTGGCGCGGACCTTCATGTCTTTTCTTTCTCGAACGAAACGGAAACTGAGTTATTTGTACCGGTAGGTGATGCGTCCACGGGTCATGTCGTAGGGCGTGATCTCGACTTGGACCTTGTCGCCGGGAAGGATACGGATGCGGTGCATGCGCATCTTTCCTGAACTGTGGGCGAGAACGGTGTAGCCGTTCTCCAGCTCCACGCGGAACATGGCGTTTGGTAGAGGCTCGACGACGGTCCCTTCGACGGTGAACGCGTCTTCCTTTGGCTTACTCAGGTTCTTCTCCTTGTGTGGGTAATACGACGTCAAAGGGCAAAAAGCTCCTTGACGGATGGACCTCTCGCTTCCAAGAGGTCGGCTGACCATTCTACCGGAAAACTCCCGGAAAGCAAAAGCCGGCCGAATGCCTCGCGGCCGGCGGATGTCCGGCGACCGAAAAACCCCGATATGTGACCAGAGCCCCTAGTGACTACGCCAAAACGTCGACAATGCTTGGTGAATGACGGAACCGTCCAGGACCCTGGTACCCGAGTCTATACACCGCGATGAATGCGTCAGCCTGCTGGGGGCCGCCGCCCTCGCGCGGGTCGTCATCTCGGTCAAATGCCTGCCGGTCGCCCTGCCAGCACGAATTGCCCTGATAGAGGGCAATTTCGTACTGCTCGCCAGCTCGGACCCCGCCGTAATCCTGGCCGCCGAGCGCGGGGACGTCGTCTCACTGCAGATAGACGGCCTCGATGCCGACGGTCTCACCTGGTCGGTCATGGCCTCGGGCATCGCCAAACGAGCCACTGGTCAGTCGCCGCCCAACGAAATCATGCGCCAGGCCTTCGATCGAGGCGCCACTTTCGTGTTGTTGCCGCTCTCGGTGGTGGTCGGCCAGCGGGGCTAGCCCCTTTCGCACCAAGTAGGAGGCACCAAGAATCGACTACCGGGCGCAAACGAGGTGTGGAAGGCTCTCGGTGATGCCGTTTCACCAAATCAAGGACCCCGAGAGGCTCCACGCGCTCATTGACGCCATCTTGCTCATCGAAGCTGACGCGAACCTGACGACACTGTTAGAGAACATCGTCGAGAGCGCCACCACGCTGGTGGGCGCCCGCTACGGCGCCCTCGGCGTGCTGGCGAGTGACGGTGCGACGCTGTCGAGTTTCATCACCCACGGTCTGGACGACCGGCGACGCGCACTAATCGGCGAACTACCGCGCGGCCACGGAGTGCTCGGTGAGACGATCCGGCTCGCACGGACGCTGCGAGTCGACGACCTGTCGTCGCACGACGGCAGTTCGGGATTTCCCCCTCACCACCCACCCATGACCCAGTTCCTCGGGGTGCCGGTCATCGTCGAAGACGGCACGGTCTTCGGGAACCTCTATCTCACCGACCCGCTCTCGGGCAAACCCTTCAGTCCCGAGGACGAGGATCTCGTCGCGGGTTTCGGGCGCGCGGCCGGACTCGTGATCGACCAGGCCAAGTTGCGCAGTCACGTGCGCGACCTCACCATCGCCGAAGAGCGCGAACGACTCGCGCGCGACCTGCACGACACCGTCATCCAACGGCTCTTCGGCGTGGGTCTCTCGTTGCAACTCACCCTCTCGGGCTCACTCGAGGACCGAGTGCGCGAGCGCATCAACACCTCGCTCGACGAACTCAACGAGACCATCCACGACATCCGTACCACCATCTTTGAGATCGACCAGGAGCGTAGCGAGGTCGACTCCCTCGAACAGCGCATCGAGACACTCACCGTCGAAGTCGCCTCTCGCCTCGGCGTCCAGGTGCACCTCAAGACCTTGGCGGGCATCGACGACCTGGTGGCGCCCCACTGCGCCCAGCACGTCGTGCAGGCCTTGCGCGAGATCCTCTCGAACATCGTGCGCCACTCCCAGGCCCAACGAGTCGACGTCGACCTGAGCATCGACGAGAACATGCTCGTGCTGCTGGTCAACGACGACGGGGTCGGCTTCGCCTCGGCCGCGAGCGGCGGGCGGGGGCTGCGCAACCTCGCCTCGCGCGCCCGCGACCTGGGCGGCGATTGTTACGTAGACTCAGAGATCGGCCACGGTACGCAAGTGCGGTGGACCGCGAACCGACTGGACTGACGTGATCCGACTCTTCCTCGTTGACGACCATGAGATCGTCCGGCGCGGACTGCGCGAACTGCTCGAGTCGAACGAGGACCTCAAGGTGGTTGCCGAGGCGGGCAACCTCGAAGAGGCGCTGAGCCTGTCGCTCGACGAGGTCGACGTCGCCGTGCTCGACGTGCGCCTGCCCGACGGCAGTGGCGTGGACCTCTGTCGCTCGTTGCACGAACAGCGCCCTGACCTGGCGTGCCTGATGCTGACATCCTTCGCCGACAACGAGGCCCTCAACGCGTCAATGCTCGCGGGAGCGCGTGGCTACGTGCTAAAGAACGTGCGCGGTGACGACCTCGTCAACTCGATCCGCCGGGTCGCCGCGGGCGAGACCCTCATGACCGCCGAACAACTCGATCGCGCCAAAGAGCGCCTGCGCCGACAGATCGCCGAGGACGTTCGACTCGAGAGTCTGAGCGGCCAGGAACGTCGTATCCTCGAACTGCTGAGCGAAGGCATGAGCAACCGTGAGATCGCCGACGTGATGTTCCTCGCCGAGAAGACAGTCAAGAACTACGTGTCGAACCTGCTCGCTAAGCTCGGCTACCAGCGTCGCACCGAAGCCGCGCTCTTCGCCCAGCGTCAGTTCGATCGCACCCACCCGCGCGACTAAGGGAGCGTGAAAACCTCGGGCCCGTTGTCGGTGACCGCGATCGTGTGTTCGAAGTGCGCCGAGAGTTGGCCGTCCTGGGTCATCACACCCCACCCGTCCTCGAGGACGTAGGTGTCGTAGGTACCGACGTTGACCATTGGTTCGATAGCGAAGACCATGCCCTCTTTTAACGTCGGACCGGGCGTGCCCGGCCAGTAGTTGGGCACCTGGGGACTCTCGTGCATCGCGGTGCCGATCGCGTGGCCGACGTACTCGCGCACCACCGAGAAGCCCGCCGCCTCGGCCACGTCCTGGACCGCCCGGCCCACCTCGTGCAGACGGTTGCCGATGCGCAGTTGCTCGATGCCCGCCCACATCGATCGTTCGGTCACCTCGATCAACTTCTGGGCGAGATCACTGATCGTGCCCACCCCCGCGGTGTAGGCCGCGTCGCCGTGATAGCCCTCGATGATCGCTCCGCAGTCGATCGAGATGATGTCGCCCTCGACGAGCCGGTAAGTGCCGGGGATGCCGTGGACGATCATGTCGTTGGGGCTCGTGCAGATCACCGCGGGAAAGCCGTGGTAGTTGAGGAAGTTCGAGCGAGCCCCGCGCTTTTCGAGCACGGCGGCGGCGACTTCGTTGAGTTGGCTCGTGGTCACGCCGGGGCGGATCGCCGCCCTCGTCGCCTCGTGCATCTCGGCGACCACCTTGCCGGCCTTGCGCATCTTGGCCAACTCCTCGGCCGATCGCCTCACGCGAGACCCCGTTCGCTGATGACGGCCACGAGAGCAGCGGTGACCTCGTCGGGGCTCTGGGCGCCGTCGACGACGACGAGCAGTCCACGTTCCTGGTAGAAGGCGAGCAGTGGCTCGGTGTCGCGTTCGTAGGCCTCGAGGCGCTTGGCAATCGCTTCGGGCTGGTCATCCTTGCGTTGGATGACGTCGCCCCCGCAGTTCGAGCACGTGCCCGAGATCGCCTCGATGTCGGTGTCCTTGTAGATGTTGCCGCACTCCTGACAGACCCGGCGCGACGAGAGCCGTTCGGTCACGAGCGACACGGGCACGTCCAGATTGATGCAGAGCTTGATACCGTCCTCGCCGAGCAGCGTCTCGAGCGCCTCGGCCTGGAGGATCGTGCGCGGAAAGCCGTCGAGCAACGCTCCGCGCGACGCGTCGGGCTCGCCAAAGCGCTGGTCCACGAGGCGGATCACCAGGTCGTCCGAGACCAGGGCGCCCGCGTCCATGATGGCCGCCACCTCGCGCCCGAGCGGCGAGTCGGCCTTGACCGCGGCGCGCAACATGTCGCCCGTCGAGACGTGAGGGATGGCGTAGGCCTCGGCGAGACGCTTGCACTGCGTACCCTTGCCTGCGCCTTGTTTACCAAGAACGACCAGGTTTAGACGTGGCATTGCTACCTCTTCAGGAATCCCTCGTAGTTGCGCATCATGAGCTGGGAGTCAATCTGACGCATCGTCTCGAGGGCCACGCCCACCGCGATCAGCAAGGTCGTTCCGTAGTAGGGGAATCGGTTGATGTTCCACAGGGCCATGAGAATCGACGGGATTACCGCGACCGAGGCGAGGAAAAGAGCGCCCACTACCGTCAGTCGACTGAGCATCTTGGCGAAGTACTTCTCGGTCGGCATACCCGGGCGGATGCCCGGCACGAAGCCACCCTGCTGGCGCAGCATCTCGGCCTGCTGGTGGGGTTCGAAGGCGATGTAGACGTAGAAGAACGTGAAAGCGAGGATGAGCAGGAAGTCCGAGAAGATGTAGAAGAAGCTCGTCGGGTGCAGCGAGGAGTTCACGAAGTTCTGGAAACTCGTCCAAGGCACGATGTTGCTCATCAACACCGGGATGTAGAGCACCGAGGACGCGAAGATGATCGGGATAACGCCGGACTGATTGACCTTGAGCGGGATGTACGTACTGTTGCCCCCCATCTCGCGTCGACCGACGACGCGGCGTGCGAAGGTCACCGGGATTCGTCGTTGTCCGTTGTCCATGAAGACGATGAGCACGAGCAGGGCAATCGAGACCGCGAGGATGACGAAGAACTTGGCGGGGCCGCCCTCGCTCCAGACCGCGTGGCCGCCCGAGGGCATACCGGCGACGACGTTGGCGAAGATCAACAGACTCATGCCCTGGCCGATGCCGCGCTGGGTGATGAGCTCGGCGAGCCACATGACGAACGCGGTGCCCGCGGTCATGATCGCGACCATGAACAGACCCAGGGCCAAGGTGAACTTCGGGATGAGGTCGATGTTAAAGCCGAGCAGCGCTTGGTCGTGGCCGTGGAAGGCGTAGATGAGGCCCGTCGACTGCAACAGCGCCAGGGCGATGGTGAGATAACGGGTCGTCTGGGTGATCTTCTTTTGACCCACCGCCCCCTGGTCGCGCCACTCACCGAGCTTGGGGATGACCGTCGTGAGCAACTGGATGACGATCGAACTGGTGATGTAGGGCATGACGCCCAGACCGAACACGGCGAGGCGGGTCAGCGCGCCACCCGAGAAGAGGTTGAGGAAGCCCAGCACCCCGCTCGCCCCCGCCTTAGACTGCAACAGCTGAACCTGGGACCAACTCACACCGGGGATTGGGATGTTGGCGCCCGCCTGGTAGAGGCAGATGATCGCGATGGTGAACAGGACCTTGTTACGAAGGTCCGGTACACGAAAGATGTTCGAGAGTCTGCGCAGCACAGTTCAGTCCTTAGCGGTTCTGGTGTTGGTTGCCCGAGGCTGGTGGTCGAACCGCGAAGGGCAGGTCGATTTCGGTCGTGGTACCGCCGGCCGCTTCGATGGCGGCCTTGGCGGGCGCGGAGAACGCGTGGGCCGAGACGTTGAGCGCCGTGGTGACCGTGCCGCGCCCGAGGACCTTGATCAGGTCCTTCTTGCGCGCGAGGCCTCGCGCGACGAGCACGTCGGGGTTGACGTCACTGACCCCCAGCGCGACGAGCGCGTCGAGGTTGACGGGCGTGTACTCCACGCGAAAGGGATTCGTGAAACCCTTCAGCTTGGGGATGCGCTGGAGAAGCGGCAACTGGCCGCCCTCGAAGCCCGCCGGGATCTGGCGGCGGGCCTTTTGGCCCTTGGTGCCACGGCCCGCGGTCTTGCCGCCCTTACCGCCGATACCGCGACCGACGATCTTCTTGCGATGCGTCGAGCCTTCGGGTGACTTGAGATCGTGCAACTTCATTCGTTGACCTCTTCTACTTTGATCAGGTGGGGTACGCGAGCGATCATGCCGTGGATCTCAGGACGGTCCGGCAGCACGTTGGTCTGGCCGATGCCACGAAGACCGAGCGCGCGCAGGGTCCCGCGGTGCTTGGGCTTGGTCGCGATCGCCGAACGGATCTGGGTGACTTTCAATTGGGTCATGGACTACGCCTCCGTCTTGAACAGGTCGCCCTCGCGCTGACGCTCGCGATAGGCACGAAGGGTTCCCGAGGGGATCACGTGCTCGGGCGACTGGTCGCGCAGGGCCGCGATGTCCTCGGGCCGACGTAGTTGCTTGAGGCCGTCGATCGTCGCGTGCGCGACGTTGATGCCGTTGGGTGAACCGAGCGACTTGGCGATGATGTCCTTCACGCCCGCCATCTCGAGGATCGCGCGCGCGGCGCCGCCGGCGATGACGCCGGTACCGGGAGCCGCGGGCTTCATGAGCACGCGACCGGCACCCGAGGCGCCGATGACGGGATAGACAATGGTCGTGCCCGCGATCGGCACGTCGAAGAGGTTCTTGCGCGCCTCTTCGATGCCCTTTTGCACCGCGAGCCCCGCTTCCTTGGCCTTGCCGTAGCCGAGGCCGACCCGGCCGTTGCGGTCCCCGATCACCATCAGCGCGGTGAACGAGAAACGCCGTCCACCCTTGACGACCTTGGACACGCGGTTGACCTTGATGGTCCGCTCTTCGAACTGTTCTACGTCACTCATTAAAACTCCAGTCCATCAGCGCGAAGCTGGTCTGCGAAGGCAGCCACGCGGCCGTGGTAGTCGAACCCACCGCGGTCAAAGACCACGGTGGTGATGTTGGCGGCCTTCGCGCGCTCGGCGAGAAGCTTGGCGACAGCCTTGGCCCCGTCCACGTTGCCGTGGACGCTTGACTTCAGTGAAGCCTCGACCGACGACGCGGCGGCCAGGGTGACGCCCTGGGTGTCGTCGATGATCTGGGCCGAGATGTGCTTGTTGGTGCGGCTCACCGCGACGCGCGGGCGCTCGGGCGTACCCGACAACTTGTTGCGGATGCGCTTGTGGCGACGCTCGCGCAGTTCTCTCGTAGTACGTGCCATTACTTCGCAGCCTTTCCAGCCTTGCGCGCCACTCGCTCACCGAGGTAGCGCACGCCCTTGCCCTTGTAGGGCTCAGGCTTACGGATCTTGCGGATGGTCGCGGCCACCTGACCCACGACCTCCTTGTCGGCACCCTTGACGATCACGCGCGTGGGGGCGGGCACCTCGAAGGTGATGCCTTCGGGCGCGGTGAACTTGACGGGGTGCGAGAAACCTAGGGCGAGGTCGAGCACGCCCGGCGCTCCGGCCGCGGCGCGGTAACCGACGCCGATGATCTCGAGTTCCTTGGTCCATCCCTCGGTCACGCCGGTGACCATGTTGGACACCAGCGTACGGGTCAGTCCGTGCAACGCCCGGTAGGCGGTCTCGTCGTTCAGGCGATCGACGTTCAACTGGTCACCGTCTTGGTGCAACGTGATGCCCTCGGGCAGAATCCGCGTCATGGACCCGTTGGGGCCCTTGACGCTGACGATCCCGTCGGCGACCGAGACGGTCACCGAGGACGGCACGGTGATGGGGTTACGGCCAATACGTGACATCAGCGGTTCTCCTTGGATGACGTCGAGTTACCAGACATAGCAGAGCACCTCGCCGCCCAACTTGGCCTTGCGGGCTTCGCGGTCGGTCATGAGTCCGTGGCTCGTCGACACGACGGCCACGCCGACGCCGCCGAGCACCTTGGGCATCTGGTCGGACTTCTTGTAGATGCGAAGACCGGGCTTGGACACGCGCTTGATGCCGACGATCGTCTTGCGACGGTCCTCGGAGTACTTAAGCGAGATCTCGAGGGTCGAGCCGGGCTTACCCTCGGACTTGGTCACGGTGAAACCCGAGATGAAGCCCTCCTTCTCAAGGACCTTGGCGAGGTTCTCCTTCAACTTCGAACTGGGCATCTTGACGGTGTCGAACATCGCGGAGTTCGCGTTGCGGATCCTGGTCAGCATGTCGGCGATGGGGTCAGTCATAGTCATAGCTGTCCTCCTACCAACTCGCCTTGGTCACGCCGGGAACCTCGCCAGCGTGCACCATCACACGCAGGCAGATGCGGCACAGACCGAACTTGCGATACACCGAGCGCGGACGACCACAACGTTCGCAGCGCGTGTAGGCGCGTGTCGAGAACTTGGGAGTCTTCTGCTGCTTAATACGAAGGGCTTTCTTAGCCATGTCTATCGATTCTCCTGCTTGAAGGGAAAGCCGTACGCGCGAAGGAAAGCGCGTCCCTGCTCATCGTTGGTGGCCGTGGTGACGATGGTGATGTCAAAGCCACGCGGCGCGTCGATCTTGTCGTAGTCGACCTCGGGGAAGATCAGCTGGTCGTTCACCCCGAAGGTGTAGTTCCCGTGACCGTCGAACGACTTGGGCGACAGACCACGGAAGTCACGGATACGCGGGATCGCGAGGCTGAGCAGTCGATCGAAGAACTCCCAGGCCCGGTCCCCGCGCAGGGTGACCTTGACGCCGATGGGCTGCTCCTCGCGCAACTTGAAACTCGCGATCGACTTCTTGGCGCGCGTCACCACGGGCTTTTGGCCCGTGATCAGTTCGAGGTCGCGCTGGGCGCCCTCGAGCAGTGACGCCTGCTGGGTCGCCTTGCCGACGCCCGAGTTGAGCACGATCTTGGTGAGGCGCGGTACCTGCATGATGTTGTCCAGACCGAGCTCGTCCTTCAAGGCCGGACGGATCTCCTGGTCGTAGCGAACCTTCAGACGCGGGCGGGTTTGGGTACTCATAGCGTCTCTCCACACTTGCGACAAACGCGCACCTTGGTGCCGTCAGCGATCTTGTAGCCCACCTTGGCGGGTCCCTTGTGACCAGCGCACCACAGGGCGACGTTGGACACGTGCAGGGGCATCAACTTGTCGATGATGCCGGCCTGCATGGTCGCACCCGCCTGCTTGGTGTGACGCTTGGCGATGTTGAGGCCGTCCAGGATGACCTTGTTGCTCGCGGGCATGGCCTCTTCGACTTGAGCGCGCTCGCCGCGGAACTTGCCCGACAGGACCAGCACGTCGTCGCCTTTACGAATCTTCATTACAGCACCTCCGGCGCCAGGGAAATAATGCGCATGAACTTCTTGTCGCGTAGCTCGCGTCCGACCGGCCCGAAGATGCGGGTACCGCGCGGCTGGAGCTGATCGTTGATCAACACGGCCGCGTTCTCGTCGAACTTGATGTAGGAGCCGTCGGGACGGCGGCGTTCCTTCGAGGTGCGAACCACCACGCAGCGAACGACGTCACCCTTCTTCACGGCGGCGCCCGGGATGGCGTCCTTCACGGTGGCGATGAAGACGTCACCGATCGAGGCGTAGCGACGGCGTGAGCCGCCGAGCACCCGGATGCATAGGACTTCCTTGGCTCCGCTGTTGTCGGCCACCTTGAGACGGGATTCTTGCTGGATCATCGGGCACGCTCCACGATCTCGGTGAGCCGCCAGCGCTTGAGCTTAGAGAGCGGACGGGTCTCTTGGACCCTTACGCGGTCGCCGATCTTCGCCTCGTTCTTGTCGTCGTGCACGTAGAGCTTCTTCGTACGCTGGACCGTCTTGCCGTAGCGAGGGTGGCTGACGCGCTCATTGACCGCGACCACCAACGTCGAAGCCATCTTGTCCGACACCACAATGCCCTCGCGGACCTTGCGCGGATTCTCTCGCTGCGTTTCGTTCGTCGAGTCAGTCATGACTACTCACTTTCCTGGGCCGCTTCAGCGGCCGCGATCTCGCGCTCGCGCACGAACGTCGACAAGCGCGCGATGTCCCTGCGCACTTCGTGCAGACGCGCGGAGTTGTCCAACTGGCCCGTGGCCAGTTGGAAACGCATGTTGAACAACTCGCGACGCGAGTCACTCAGACGCTCCAGTAGTTCCTTGTCGCCGAGGAGACGAAGCTCCGCGACGCGTTCAGCGGTCTTTGCCATTAGATGGTCACCTCCGGTGTGCCGTGGGTCCCGGGACGAATCACGAACTTGGCCTTGATGGGCAGCTTCTGGATGGCGCGGTCCATGGCGGCGCGCGCCAGCGTCTCGTCCACACCACCGAGCTCGAACATGATGCGCCCGGGCTTGACGACAGCGACCCAGAACTCCGGGTTGCCCTTGCCCGAGCCCATGCGGGTTTCGGCTGGCTTCTGGGTGACCGGCTTGTCCGGGAAGATCCGGATCCAGACCTTGCCACCACGCTTGACGTGACGGGTCATGGCGATACGAGCGGCTTCGATCTGTCGAGCGGTGATCCATCCGGCCTCTTGGGCCTGGATCCCGAAGTCACCGAAGGCCAACTCCACGCCGCCCTTGGCCATGCCGGCCATGCGGCCGCGCTGCTGCTTGCGGTGCTTTACCTTGCGGGGCATCAACATGATTACTCAGCGTCCTTTCGGAAGTGCGGCGTGTCGGTGTGATCTTGGGCCGTGCGACGCTCGATCTCCTCTTCCACGCTCAGTCGACGCTCGACCTCGTCGTTCGCCGCCAGTAGGTCAGCGGGGTTCACGTCGGTGGCGACCTCTTCGCTGGGCACCTCTTGTTCGACACGACGACGTCCTCCACCAGCGCGCACGACGCCCTTGGGCACGGCGGGCGTCGCGCCCACCGGCACCGCGTCACCGGCCGCCATGGCCGCCTCGCGCACGATCTTCTCGTCGTTGGTCAACTGGTAGGGCAGGATGTCGCCCTTGTAGATCCACACCTTCACGCCGATGCGGCCCGTGTTGGTGCGAGCCTCGCGAAAGCCGTAGTCGATGTCGGCGCGAAGCGTGTGTAGGGGCACGCGCCCTTCGCGGTAGGACTCACGGCGCGACATCTCGGCGCCGCCCAGACGACCCGAGGCCTGGATCTTCACGCCCATGGCGCCGGCCTTCTGGACGGTCTGGATACCGCGCTTCATCGCGCGACGAAACGCCACCCGGCGAAGCAGCTGGTCACAGATCCCCTGGGCGATCAACGCGGCGTCAAGTTCGGGTTGCTTGATCTCTTGGATGTTGAGCGAGATCTTGTTCTTCTGACCGGTGATCTTCTCGAGGTCCTTCTTCAGACGCTCGGCCTCGGCCCCGCGTCGACCGATGACGATGCCCGGACGCGCGGTGTGGATGTCCACGCGGATACGGTCCGAGTTGCGCTCGATCTCGATGCGCGACACGGCCGCGCTCTCGAGCTGCTTGGTCAAGTAGTCGCGGATCTTCCAGTCCTCGATGACGAGGTCCTTGTAGCCGCGCTCCTTGAACCAGCGTGACTTCCAGTCCGTCGTGATACCGAGACGGAAACCGTAGGGGTTTACCTTCTGACCCATTAGTTCGTCTCCTCAGTGGTGTCCTCGGACACCGTGTCGTCGCTCTTGTCGTTCTGGTCGTCCTCGTCGCTCGAAGCCTCGAGCATCAGTTCGGGCTCGGTTGGCGCAGCGTCGCTGGCCTCGTTGTGGGTGGCCACGTCGTGGGTGGCCTCGTCGTGGGTGACTTCGCTCTCGGTGGCTTCGTCGGTCGTGGCACCCTCGTCGAGCGCGTCGGTCTCGACGTCGTGTTCACTGGATTCGACCGCGGTTGACTCGTTGTCGAACGACTCGTTCTCACGGGCCTCGGCCTCGCGGGCCTCGGCCTCTAGAGCCTCGTTCTCGGCGGCTGCGGCCGCGGCGGTCTCGCGCTTGTTGAGACTCGCGGTCTGGTCCGCGCGACGGCGCGAGGTCGACACTCGACGAGCGCGCGACGCGGTCGCCTGGGCCGAGCGCGACGCGCGCAGGGCCTCGATACGCTCTGGGTCCAGTCGTGAGACGATCACGGTGATGTGGCACGAACGCTTGCGGATCGCGCCCGCTCGCCCGCGCGCACGTGGCGTGAAGCGCTTCATGGTGATGCCTTCGTCGGCGTAGGCCGCCGAGACGAAGAGCTCGTCGGCGTTCATGGTGTCGTTGTTCACGGCGTTCGCCACGGCTGACGCGAGGACCTTGCCGACCACGTCGGCGGCCTCGCGGGTCGTGCCCGCCAGGATCTCGCGCGCGGTCGTGACGTCCTCACCACGGATCAGGTTCAACACGACGCGGGCCTTGCTCGCGGACATGTGATAGCCGCGCAGCGTCGCGCGCGTACCCGGACGTTCGTTGGTCTTGGGACCGGTCATTAGCGCCTACCCGTCTTTTCCTGGCCCGCGTGGAACTTGAAGGTTCGCGTGGGGGCGAACTCGCCGAGCTTGTGGCCGACCATCGACTCGTTGCAGAACACCGGCACGTGGCGCCGTCCGTCGTGCACCGCGAAGGTGTGTCCGACCATGTCGGGGATGACCGTCGAACGACGACTCCAGGTCTTGATGACCTTCTTCTCGTTCGCGGCGTTCATCGCGTCGACCTTCTTCAAGAGGTGCGCGTCGATGAAGGGACCCTTTTTTAAGCTACGTGACATTCTCTACCTACCTCCGCGAGCCGCGTCCACGGCGACGACGAATAATCAAAGCGTCTGATGCCTTTGGCAGACGCGTACGACCCTCTGGCTGACCCCACGGTGAAACCGGGTGGCGTCCACCGGACGTCTTTCCTTCACCACCACCGAGTGGGTGGTCGACCGGGTTCATGGCCACGCCGCGCGTCTGGGGGCGAATGCCCTTCCAACGACTACGACCGGCCTTACCGACCTTGATGAGCTCGTGCTCAGAGTTGCCGACGATGCCGAGCGTCGCTCGACAGTCGATCGGGACGCGGCGCATCTCGGTCGACGGGAGGCGAAGCGTGGCGTAACCGCCATCCTTGGCGACCAGCTGGACGCTCATACCGGCACTGCGGCCCATCTTGCCGCCGCCACCGGGGCGCAACTCGACGTTGTGCACCGTGGCACCCGTGGGGATGAATCGCATGGGCAACGCATTGCCGGTGCGGATGTCGGCCTTGGCGCCGGACTCGACGAAGTCGCCCACCTTCAGGCCGTTGGGCGCGAGGATGTAGCGCTTCTCGCCGTCGGCGTAGTGCAGCAGGGCAATGCGGCACGTCCGGTTCGGGTCGTACTCGATCGCCGCGACCTTGGCGGGCACGCCGTCCTTGTTGCGCTTGAAGTCGATGATGCGGTACTGCTGCTTGTGACCACCACCGCGGTGGCGCGAGGTCTTGCGTCCGTAACTGTTGCGACCGCCGGTGCGGGGCTTGGGGTCGAGCAGCGACTTCTCCGGGGTCGACTTGGTGATGTCAGCGAAGTCCGAGACCGTCTGGAATCGACGACCGGGGCTGGTTGGTTTGCGATGACGTAGTGCCACGACAGTCCTTAGTTCTCGAAGAGATTGATCGTGTCGCCCTGCTTGAGGGTGACGATGGCCCGCTTCGAGTCGGGGCGCGTGCCCACGACTCCGGTGCGACGGTTGCGCGTCGACTTGCCCTTGCGGTTGAGAGTGTTGACGTTGACGACCTTCACGTTGAAGGCCTGCTCGACGGCGTTACGCACGTCGATCTTGGTCGCACGAGGGTCGACCACGAAGACGTAGGTGCCGCGGTCCATCAGCGCGTAGGTCTTCTCCGAGACGACCGGACGGATCAGGATGCTCATGGCGTCGCGCATTACTCGACCTCTTTCGCGGTGGGCAGGGTGGCGTCGGTGAACAGGATCCAGTCACAGTCCAAGACGTCGTAGGCGTTGATCTCACCCGCGTCGATGGTCTTGACGTGGGCGAGGTTGCGAAAAGCGCGCAACGCCGTGGCGTCGTCGTTGCCGAGGACCACGAGGACCTTGCCCTCGAGTCCGAGGGCGGAAAGGGCCGCGATGGCCTCTTTGGTCTTGGGGCTATCCCAGGCGGCGAAGCTGTCGAGCACTGCGACGCGCTCGAGACTCGCGCGGTCCGACAGCGCCGAATAGAGCGCCAGGCGGATCATCTTCTTAGGCGTTTTCTGGTCGTACTTGCGCGGCTTGGGGCCGAGCGCGATGCCACCGCCCGGGTAGTGCGGCGCGCGGATGGTGCCCTGGCGAGCGTTACCGGTGCCCTTCTGGTTGAACGGCTTCTTGCCACCGCCGCGAACTTCCTTGCGGGTCTTGGTGGACTGAGTACCCTGGCGCTTGGCGGCGAGCTGGGCCTTGATGACCTGGTGCAGCACGGCCATGTTGGGCTCGATGCCAAAGATCGTCGGTTCGAGCTCGACCGTGCCCAGTGCGGCACCGTCGATCGAGTGGCGCGTGGCTGATCGCTTCGCGGGCTCGGGACGGTCCTTCTTGATCGGGCCACGTAACGTGAACACGTCGCTCATCGCTTACCTCCGGCCTTCATGGGGTTCTTCACCGAGGTACGCAACACGACGACCCCGCCGCGCGGACCCGGAACGGCACCCTTGACGAGCACGAGGTGGCGCTCGACGTCGACGCCGACGACTTCGAGGTTGGTGGTGGTGACCTGACCGCCGCCGTAGCGACCGGACATCTTGGTGCCCTTGAAGACACGACCGGGCGTCGCACAGGCGCCGATCGATCCGGGGGCGCGGTGGTGCTTGTGGTTGCCGTGCGCGGCGCCCTGACCGGAGAAGTTGTGGCGCTTCATAGCGCCGGAGAAGCCCTTGCCCTTGGAGACGGCCGTCGCGTCGATCATCTCGCCCTTTTCGAGCGTGTCGGCGAGGATCTCCTGGCCGATCTCGTAGCCCGAGACGTCGTCGAGACGAAGTTCGACGAGCTTCTTGCCCGGGGTGACGCCCGCCTTCTCGAAGTGTCCGAGCTCGGCCTTGGTCAACGTTGAGGTGCGTCGCACGCCCCACGTGACCTGCACCGCGGCGTAGCCCTCTTTCTCGGGAGTCTTTACCTGGACGACGCGAGCTGGACTGACGCGTACCACCGTCACCGGTATGGCCCGGTTCTGGTCATCCCAGACCTGGGTCATGCCCACCTTCTCGCCGACGATCGCTTTGGTCGCCACGTGTGCCTCTCTTCATAAAACTGCGTATCGGATCCTCCGACACACAGACGCTCCGCCGGGCCAAAAAACCCGAACGGAGCGCTCGACTGGTTCGGTTCAGCGTTCCCGCAAGGGCAACTGAACACATCTTTTGTGTTTGCCCACCTCGAAAGGAGGGGCTTTCAAGAGTACATCACCGGGCCCTTCGGACGCAAAGGCGCCGAGGGGCCCGGTGAATACTGCCTAGTTCTGACGAATTTTGATCTCGATGTCCACGCCGGCCGGCAGGTCGAGACGCTGGAGCGAGTCGACGGTCTTGGCGGAGTGGTCCACGATGTCAAGCAGGCGCTTGTGCACTCTCATCTCGAAGTGCTCGCGGCTGTCCTTGTGCTTGTGCGGCCCGCGAACCACCGTATAGCGGTGCTTCTCGGTGGGCAGCGGCACGGGACCCTGCACGCGCGCGTTGGTCCGCTCGACCGTTTGGACGATCTTCGCCGTGGACTGGTCTAGGACCCCGTGGTCGAAGGCCTTGAGGCGGATTCTGATCATCTGACGGTTATCGGCCATGACGACTACTTCAGGATCTTTACGACGCGGCCCGAACCCACGGTGCGGCCACCCTCGCGAATGGAGAAAGTGAGACCCTCTTCCATGGCGATCGGCTTACCCAGGGTCACGGTCATCTCGGTGTTGTCACCCGGCATGACCATTTCGGTTCCCGCGGGCAACTCAATGGTGCCCGTGACGTCGGTAGTGCGGAAGTAGAACTGGGGGCGGTAGTTCGCGAAGAACGGCTTGTGACGACCACCCTCGTCCTTGGTCAACACGTAGACCGAGGCCTCAAAGACGGTGTGCGGCGTGATCGAACCGGGCTTGCACAGCACCTGGCCGCGCTCGACCTCTTCCTTCTTCGTACCGCGCAGCAGCGCGCCGAGGTTGTCGCCCGCGCGTCCCTCGTCGAGGAGCTTGCGGAACATCTCGATGCCGGTAACGACCGTCTTGGTGGTGTCACGCAGACCGACGATCTCGACTTCGTCGCCGACCTTGATGACGCCCTGCTCGACCTTGCCGGTCACGACCGTGCCACGACCGGTGATGGACATGACGTCCTCGATCGACATCAGGAACGGCTTCTCGGTGGAGCGTACGGGCTCGGGAATGAAAGTGTCGACGGCGTCCATGAGCTCCATGATCTTGTCGCCCCAGTCCTTGTCGCCTTCGAGGGCCTTAAGGGCCGAGACGCGCACGATCGGGGTGTCGTCGCCGGGGAAGTCGTAGCTCGTGAGCAACTCACGCACTTCGAGCTCGACGAGCTCGAGCAGCTCCTCGTCGTCGACCATGTCGGCCTTGTTGAGGGCCACCACGATGTAGGGCACGCCCACCTGGCGCGCGAGCAGCACGTGCTCACGGGTCTGGGGCATGGGACCATCGGTCGCGGACACGACCAGGATCGCGCCGTCGACCTGGGCGGCGCCGGTGATCATGTTCTTCACGTAGTCGGCGTGACCAGGCATGTCGACGTGGGCGTAGTGGCGCTTGGCCGTCTCGTATTCCACGTGGGCGATCGAGATGGTGATACCGCGCTGGCGCTCTTCGGGGGCCTTGTCGATCTGGTCGAAGGGCGTGAAGGCGCTGCCGGGGATGCGTTCTGAGAGAACCTTGGTGATCGCCGCGGTAAGAGTGGTCTTGCCGTGGTCGATGTGACCCATGGTTCCAATGTTGACGTGCGGCTTAGTGCGCTCGAACTTCTGCTTTGCCATTGTCGGGGACTTACTTTCTGTCTAGTGACCGGTTCGATATGAACCCGTCTGGTTTGTTTCGGCCCTCCCCGACCACGGTTTGGACCTTGTTGGTGCCGGTTTCCCGGCTTCTTACGCTCCCGTTGCCTTGGCCACGATCTCCTTGGAGATCGCCTCGGGAACTTCTGCGTACGAATGGAACTGCATGGTGTACGTCGCGCGCCCTTGGGTGCGAGAACGCAGGTCAGTAGCGTAGCCGAACATGTCAGCCAGCGGCACAAGTGCCTTAATTGCTTGACTATTGCCCTTCTGCTCCATGCCCTCGACGCGTCCACGACGCGACGACAAGTCACCGATCACGTCACCCATGTAGTCCTCGGGGGTGACCACTTCGACCGACATCACGGGCTCGAGCAAGACGGGACTGGCGAGGCGCGCGGCCTTCTTGACGGCGATCGAACCGGCGATCTTGAACGCCATTTCCGAGGAGTCGACGTCGTGGTAGCTACCGTAGGTGAGGCGTACGCGTACGTCCACGACGGGGTAGCCCGCGAGCACACCCGAGGTCAGTGCCTCGGTGATGCCCTGGTTGACCGGGTTGATGTACTCCTTGGGAATCACGCCACCGGTGATCTCGTCGAGGAACTCGTAGCCGCCGCCGGGACCCGTGGGCTCGAGGGTGATCACGACGTGGCCGTACTGACCCTTACCGCCGGTCTGGCGCACGTACTTCTCTTCGACCTTCTCGACCTTCTTGCGAACCGTCTCGCGGTAGGCCACCTGGGGCTTACCGACGTTGGCGTCCACGCTGAACTCACGCAGCATGCGGTCCACCAATACCTCGAGGTGCAGTTCGCCCATACCTGAGATGACGGTCTGGCCGGTCTCCTCGTCGGTGCGCACGCGAAACGTCGGGTCCTCTTCGGACAATGCGTACAGGGCCTTGCTCAACTTCTCCTGGTCCGCCTTGGTCTTGGGCTCGACCGCGACGTGGATGACCGGCTCGGGGAAGGTGAGCGTCTCGAGCTGGATGGGCTGGTCGACGGCCGAGAGGGTGTCACCGGTGGTGACCTGCTTGAGGCCCACCGCGGCGACGATGTCACCGGTGCGGATGGTGTCGAGGTCCTCGCGGTTGTTCGCGTGCATCAACAAGAGACGTCCGAGACGTTCCTTCTTCATGCCCTTTGTCGTGTTCACCACGGTGTCGCCCTTTTCGAGGGTGCCCGAGTAGACGCGCAGGTACGTCAACTTACCAACGTAGGGGTCGGTCATGATCTTGAAGGCCAACGCCGAGAAGGGCTCGTCGTCGCTGGGCTTGCGCTCGATGACGTCTTCTTTGCCGGGCTTGGTGCCCTGGGTAGGCGGTAGGTCAACGGGAGAGGGCAGGTAGTCCACGACCGCGTCGAGCATGGGCTGGACGCCCTTGTTCTTGAACGCGCTGCCGTTCAGGATCGGCACGCAGTGGTTCTCCAACGTGCCCTTTCGAAGAGCAGCGTGAAAGTCCTCGGAGGTGGGGGTCTCGTCGCCGAGCACCTTTTCCATCAGTGTGTCGTCGAAGCGGGTCAGCACGTCGAGCAACTTGGCGTGGTATTCCTCGGCCTGGGCCTGGAACTCGGCGGGGATCGGAATAACCTCAAGCTGCTCGCCCTTGTCGTCGTGATAGATCGTGGCGTTCATCGCGACCACGTCGATGATGCCCTTGTAATCGCCCTCGGCGCCGATGGGCAGTTGGATCACGGCCGCGGTGCAGTCGAGGCGGTCCTCGATCATCTCGACGCAGCGAAAGAAGTCCGCGCCGATACGGTCCATCTTGTTCACGAAGCAGATCCGGGGCACGTGGTACTTGTTCGCCTGGCGCCAGACCGTCTCGGTCTGGGGCTCGACGCCCGCTACCGCGTCAAAGACCGCGACCGCGCCGTCGAGCACCCGCAACGAGCGCTCCACTTCGACCGTGAAGTCGACGTGTCCCGGGGTGTCGATGATGTTGATGCGGTTGCCCTTCCAGTAACAAGTGGTCGCCGCCGAGGTGATGGTGATGCCACGCTCTTGCTCTTGGACCATCCAGTCCATGGTGGCGGCACCTTCGTGCACCTCGCCGATCTTGTAGTTCTTTCCCGTGTAGAACAGGATGCGTTCGGTCGTCGTGGTCTTGCCGGCGTCGATGTGCGCCATGATGCCAATGTTGCGAACCTTGTCGAGGGGGTATTCGCGTGCGGTCATTTCTGAAACTTTCTTTGATTACCAGCGGTAGTGCGCGAAGGCCTTGTTGGACTCGGCCATCTTGGCCATGTCCTCGCGGCGCTTCACGGCGGCGCCGACGCCATTGCTGGCGTCGATGATCTCGTTGGCCAGGCGCTCGGCCATGGTCTTCTCACGGCGCTTCTTGGCGAAGTCGGTGAGCCAGCGGATCGCCAGGGTCGTCGCGCGACGGGGACGTACTTCCATGGGGACCTGGTAGGTAGTTCCACCCACGCGGCGGCTCTTGACTTCGAGCTCGGGTCGTACGTTCTCCAGGGCGCGCTTCAAGGTGGCGACCGGGTCACCGCTCGTCTTTTGCTCGACGAGCTCGAGGGCAGTGTAGACAATGCGCTCGGCGATGGTGCGCTTGCCGCGCTCGAGGATCTTGTTGGTCAACTGGGTTACCAGGACCGACTTGTAGATCGGGTCGGTGGGAACTTCACGACGGACGGCGGGACCTTTGCGAGGCATTAGCTTTCCTTCTTCGCGCCGTAGCGACTACGGGCTTGTTTGCGGTCACGAACGCCCGAGGTGTCCAGGGCGCCGCGAATGATCTTGTAACGAACACCGGGCAGGTCCTTCACACGTCCACCTCGTACGAGGACGATCGAGTGCTCCTGGAGGTTGTGGCCGACACCGGGGATGTAGGCCGTGATCTCCACGCCCGAGGTGAGGCGCACGCGCGCCACCTTGCGCAGCGCCGAGTTCGGCTTCTTGGGCGTGACCGTGTGAACGCGGGTGCACACACCACGACGCTGCGGGGCCCCCTTCAGGGCCGGCGTCTTGGTCTTGGATACTTTGTCCTGTCGGCCCTTTCGGACCAACTGTGCGATTGTGGGCACGCGGAACCTCTTCTAGTTGTACTTCGGCTGGTGCGTGCGAGAACTGCGCACGCGGACTTTCTATCCTAGGGCACTTTCGCTTCCAACGGCAAGCCCGCGACGGGCCCGGTGGTCAGGGCGCCTAGAGCGCCTGACCACCGAGCTCGTCCTCGGGTCGAACGTCGTCGTTCTCGGGTAGGGCCGACTCGTCGTAGGTGGCGGTACCGATGTTCTGGAAAGCCGTCAAATCAGCGCTGAAGGTGTCGTCACCCGTGATCTCGCCCAACAGACTGGCGAGGTCGAGGTCGTCGTCGGACACCTGGGCCCAAGCGGGCAGCAACTCGGCGTCGGGCATGTCCAGGCGCAGTTCCTTCTTGTTGTAGTACTCCAGCCCGGAACCGGCGGGGATCAGCTTGCCGATGATGATGTTCTCCTTGAGGCCCACCAGGTGGTCACGCTTGCCCTCGATGGCGGCTTCGGTGAGCACGCGGGTCGTCTCTTGGAACGACGCCGCGGACAGCCACGAATCGGTCGCGAGCGACGCCTTGGTGATACCCATCAACTGGGCGCGGCCGTCGGCGGCCTCCTTGGAGATTGCCTCGAGCTGGTCGTTGGTGTCGTTGAACAACTTGACGTCGACCATCGCACCGGGCAGCCACGGGGACTCACCGGCGTCGACGATCTGCACGCGGCGGGTCATCTGACGAACGATCAATTCGATGTGCTTGTCGTGGATCGACACGCCCTGGTCGCGATAGACGTTCTGGACCTCTTCGACCAGGTACTGCTGGGTCTCACGGGTACCACGGAACTTCATCATCAACTTGGGGTCGAGCGGTCCGTCGTGCAGGGGCATGCCGACTTCGACCTCTTGGCCGTCCTCGACGAGCAGGTGGCGCGCGATCGAGATCGACTCCTCCTGGACCTCACCCTCGTTGCTCACGACGGTGACCTTGCGCTCACGCCCGACCAGTTCGACGCGAACGACGCCCGAGTGCTCGGCGACCTTGGCGGCACCCTTGGGGGTACGCGCCTCGAAGAGCTCGACCACGCGCGGCAGGCCGTGGGTGATGTCGCTCTCGGTCACGCCACCGGAGTGGAAGGTACGCATGGTGAGCTGGGTTCCCGGTTCACCAATGGACTGGGCGGCGATGACGCCCACCGCCTCACCGAGCTCGACGAGCTGGTGGGTGGCGAGTGAGAGTCCGTAACAAGCGGCGCAGACACCCTGGATGGCGTCACAGGTGAGCGTCGTGCGAACTCGCACGCGGTCCACCGCGGCGTCGTCACGCAGTCGGTCCACGTCGTCTTGGAGCAGCATCGTGCCCGCGGGGATCGTCGAACCATCGGACAACGTCACGTCCTCGGATACGACGCGACCCCACAGCTTGGTCTCGAGGTGAGCACGAACGGCGCGGGTGTCCGCGGCGACGTGCTCGATCCACATGCCACGCTGGGTGCCACAGTCGAACTCCTTGACGATCAGCTCCTGGGCGACGTCGACGAGTCGACGGGTCAGGTAGCCCGAGTCCGCGGTGCGAAGCGCGGTGTCACCGAGACCCTTGCGGGTGCCGTGGGTCGAGATGAAGTACTCGAGCACCGACAGACCCTCGCGGAACGAGGACTTGATCGGACGAGGGATCATCTCACCACGCGGGTTGGACACGAGGCCCTTCATCGCGGCGATCTGGCGGATCTGCTGGCTGTTACCACGAGCCCCCGAGTCGACCATCATGCGAATCGGGTTGTTGGCGATCGCGTTCATGGCGCGGTCGGTGGCGTCACCGACCTCCTTGTTTGCGTTAGTCCAGATCTCGATCTCCTGCTGGCGGCGCTCGTCGTCGACGATGACGCCTCGGCGGTAGTTGGTCTCGACCTTGGCGGCCTGCTCCTCGTACTTGTTGAGGATCTCCGCCTTCTCCGAGGTCGTGACGACGTCGTCGATCGAGATCGTCAGGCCCGACTTGGTGGCGTAGCGGAAACCCAACGACTTGATGGCGTCGAGCGACTCGGCGACCTCTTGGCGGCTGAAGCCTCCCGAGATCTCCTCGACGATGACCCCGATGGGCAGGGCGTTCTTGCCGATCAACTCGTTCACGTAGCGGAACCCGAAGGGCAGCGCCTCGTTGAAGAAGACGCGCCCGGGCGTCGTGACGAGTGAACGACTGGCACCCTTGACCTCGATGCCCGAAGCGTCCAGACGAGTGTCGAGCGACGAGCCGTCCAGTGGCCGGATCTCGATAGGCGTGCGAAGACCAATGGTCTTGTCCGCGAGCGCGTTCTCGATCTCGTAGACGTGGCGAAACACGAAGGGGTGTTCCACCTTCTCCTCGGCGGGCAGGGTCAGGTAGTACGCACCAAAGACCATGTCTTGGGCGGGCTCGGTGATGGGACGACCCGTGGCGGGCGTGAAGATGTTGTTGGTCGACAACATCAAGATGCGCGCCTCGGCCTGAGCCTCGGCGGACAACGGCACGTGCACGGCCATCTGGTCACCGTCGAAGTCAGCGTTGAACGCCTTGCAGACGAGCGGGTGGATCTGGATGGCCTTACCGTCCACGAGCACGGGCTCGAAGGCCTGGATACCCAGGCGGTGCAGGGTCGGGGCACGGTTGAGCAGCACGGGGTGCTCGCGGATGACCTCTTCGAGCACGTCCCAGACAATGGCCTTGCGACGCTCGACCATGCGCTTGGCGCTCTTGATGTTCTGGGCCATCTGGGTCTCGATGAGCCGCTTCATCACGAAGGGCTTGAAGAGCTCAAGGGCCATCATTTTGGGCAGTCCGCACTGATGCAACTTGAGTTGGGGGCCGACCACGATGACCGAACGGCCCGAGTAGTCCACGCGCTTGCCGAGCAGGTTCTGACGGAACCGACCCTGCTTGCCTTTCAACATGTCCGAAAGACTCTTGAGGGGCCGACCGCTCTGGCCCGCGACGGGCCGACCACGGCGACCGTTGTCGAACAGCGCGTCCACGGCCTCTTGGAGCATGCGCTTCTCGTTATTGACGATGATGTCCGGCGCCCCGAGGTCGAGCAGTCGCTTCAAGCGGTTGTTGCGGTTGATCACGCGTCGATAGAGGTCGTTGAGGTCACTCGTGGCGAAGCGGCCACCGTCGAGCTGGACCATCGGACGAAGGTCCGGAGGGATGACCGGCACGGCTTCGAGGATCATGGCGCGCGGGTCGTTGAGACGGCGTCCCTGGTCGTCGCGCCGGTTGAAGGACTGCACGATCGCGAGGCGCTTCAAGAACTTCGCGTGACGCTGCGCGGAGAGAGGCTTGCGGCCGTCCTTCGCGTCGATCATCTCGCGCATCATGCGCTCTTCCTCGTCGAGGTCCATACGGTCGATCAATTGGAGAATGGCGTCAGCGCCCATACCGCCTTCGAAGTAGTCGCCGTAGCGGAACTCCATCTCGCGGTACAGCACCTCGTCTTCGATGATCTGGCGTGAGTGCAAGCCTTCGAAGGTGTCAAAGGCCTGCTTGGCGAGGTCCCGCTCTTCGGCGAAGCGTGAACGCACGCCGTCGAGTTCCTTCTCGGTGCCGCGCTGGAGGGCGCGAAGTTCGGATTCTTTGGCCCCGTCGGCTTCGAGCTTGACGGCCCGGGCCTCGATCTCCTTGAGCTTGTTGTCGAGTGCCTTGACCTCGCGCTCGCCGATCTCGACCTGCTCTTCGGCCAGGGCGACGCGTAGGTCGCCCAGGTCCGCGTGACGCTTGTCGACGTCAACGAAGGTAACCATGTGGGCGGCGAAGTAGATGACCTTCTCTAACTGCTTGGCCTTCAGCTCCTCCTTGGGCGCGGTGCCCATGAGCAGGTAGGCCAACCACGAACGCGTGCCGCGCAGGTACCAGATGTGCACCACCGGCGCCGACAAGGCGATGTGGCCCATACGGTCGCGACGGACCTTGTCGCTGGTGACCTCAACGCCACAGCGCTCACAGACGATGCCCTTGAAACGCACGCGCTTGTACTTACCGCACGCGCACTCCCAGGCCTTTTGAGGTCCGAAGATCTTCTCGCAGAAGAGTCCGTCCTTCTCGGGGCGCAGAGTCCGGTAGTTGATCGTCTCGGGTTTCTTCACTTCTCCCGAAGACCAGCTGCGGATGTTCTGGGCAGTGGCGAGGCCAATGCTCAGCTCGTCGAACTGATTGACGTCGAGCGGGCTCATGACAACTTCCTTTCGGCGGCACGACGGGCGTCCTCTTCGTCACTGCCGCGCTCGGGTCGACTGATGTCGATGCCAAGTTCGCGCGTGACCGAGAAGAAGTCCTCTTCGGTGTCCGCAAGATCCACGTGGGCGCCGACCTTGTCGCGCACTTCCACGTTCAAACAGAGTGATTGCATTTCCTTGATGAGCACCTTGAACGATTCAGGGATACCCGGCTCGGGCAGGTTCTGACCTTTGACGATGGCCTCGTACGCGCGCTCGCGGCCCTTCATGTCGTCGGACTTGACCGTCAAAAGTTCCTGGAGCGCGTAGGCGGCGCCGTAGGCCTCGAGGGCCCAGACTTCCATCTCACCGAATCGCTGGCCACCGAACTGCGCCTTGCCGCCGAGCGGCTGGGCGGTGATCATCGAGTACGGGCCGGTCGAACGGGCGTGGATCTTGTCGTCGACCATGTGCGCGAGCTTCAAGATATAGGCGAAGCCCACCGAGATCGGGTTGTCGTACGGCTCACCGGTGCGACCGTTGTACAAGGTCACCTTGCCGTCGTTGTCGCCGGCGAGCAGACGCTTGCCGTTCGCTCCGTCGACGTTGAGCGTCGCGAAGGTGTGCTGGATCGTCGGCTTGTCCTTGGCGCGCTCGGTCTCGTCCCAGTGCGCACCGTCGAAGGAAGGCGTGGCGACGTAGACCGCGGGCTCGGTGCGCGGACGCGTCTTGCGGTACGGACGACTGGCGGCGTCTTGCTGGTCGAGGTGACCGGAAGTTCCCACCGCCGGGTTGACCGTGATGCCTTCCCAGCCGTAACGAGCGGCGTAGCCCAGGTGACTTTCGAGCACCTGACCCACGTTCATGCGGCTCGGCACGCCCAGGGGGCTCAAGATGATGTCGACGGGGGTCCCGTCGGCCATGAAGGGCATGTCCTCTTCGGGCAGGATCTTGGAGATGACACCCTTGTTGCCGTGACGTCCGGCGAGCTTGTCGCCCTCGGAGATCTTGCGCTTCTGGGCCACGTAGACCTTGACCAGCTGGTTGACGCCGGGCTGCATCTCGTGGTCCTCGTCGCGGCTGTAGACCTTGACGTCGATGACCTTGCCGGACTCGCCGTGGGGGACCTTCAGTGAGGTGTCACGAACTTCGCGCGCCTTCTCACCGAAGATCGCTCGCAAGAGACGCTCTTCGGGCGACTGCTCGGTCTCACCCTTCGGGGTGACCTTACCGACGAGGATGTCACCGGGCTCGACTTCGGCACCGATGCGCACGATGCCACGGTCGTCGAGGTCCGCGAGGATGTCGTCGGGCAGGTTCGGGATGTCGCGAGTGATCTCTTCGGCACCGAGTTTGGTGTCGCGAGCGTCGATCTCGTACTCCTTGACGTGGATCGACGTCAAGACGTCGTCACGTACGAGGCGCTCGTTCAAGATGATGGCGTCTTCGTAGTTGTAGCCCTCCCAAGGCATGTACGCGACGAGCAGGTTCTTGCCGAGCGCCAGTTCACCGTTGCTGGTGCTGGTGCCGTCGGCGAGCAGGTCGCCGGCCTTGACCGTCTCGCCACCAAAGACGAGGGGCTTCTGGTTGATCGACGTGTCCTGGTTCGAACGGCGGAACTTGTTCAGGTTGTACTGCTTCTTGCCGAGCGTCTTGCCGTAGCGGTCGCTCACGTCCTTCTCGTACTCGACAACGATCCGGTCGCCCGAGACCGAACGAACGACGCCGTCGCCCTCGGCGATGAGAACGTCACCCGAGTCGAGCGCGGCGCGCGCCTCCATGCCGGTGCCCACGAAGGGTGCCTCGGGCATGATGAGCGGTACGGCCTGCTTCTGCATGTTCGCACCCATTAGGGCGCGCTGGGCGTCGTCGTGCTCGACGAAGGGGATGAGCGAAGTCGCGACCGAGATGATCTGCTTGGTCGAGACGTCCATCAGTTCGACCTCGTCGGGCTTGACGAAGTCGATCTCAGACGTCGTCGACGACGACTTGTTCGACGCACCGACGCGAAGGCCGGTACCGATCGGCCCACGGCGCACGAGGACGCGGTCAGCCTTGATCGTGCCACTCTCGTCGACCTCGGTGTTCGCCTGGGCGATGACGTAACGCTCTTCCTCGTCGGCCGTGAAGTAACGGACCTCGCCGGTCACCTTGCCACCGGTCACGACGCGATAGGGCGTCTCGATGAAGCCGTACTCGTTGATGCGCGCGTAGTTGGCCAGGTAGCCAATGAGGCCCACGTTGGGTCCCTCGGGCGTCTCAATCGGACACATGCGTCCGTAGTGCGAGGAGTGGACGTCACGGACCTCGAGGCCCGCGCGCTCACGCGACAGACCGCCCGGTCCCAGCGCCGAGAGACGGCGCTTGTGGGTCAGGCCTGACAGAGGGTTGTTCTGGTCCATGAACTGGCTGAGCTGGGAGGTCGCGAAGAACTCCTTGATCGCCGACATCACGGGACGGATGTTGATCAGGGTCTGGGGCGCGATGGCTTCCACGTCCTGGGTGTTCATGCGCTCGCGCACGACGCGCTCCATGCGCGACAGACCGGTGCGCAGGGCGTTCTGGATCAGCTCGCCCACGCTGCGAATGCGGCGGTTGGCGAAGTGGTCCTGGTCGTCGATGTGGTACGTGGTCTCCTTGGCGGTGCGGTCGCGCGCCAAGTTGAGCAGGTAGGTCGCGGTCGCGAGGACCTCGGCCTTGGAGAGCACGTGCAGGCTCGGGTTCGGTCGCTCCAGGAGGTCGCCGAACAGTTCGAGGTTCTTGGCGACCTCGCTGCCGAGCTTGCGGTCGAGCTTGTAGCGGCCGACGCGGCTGAGGTCGTAACGCTTCTCGGAGAAGAACGCACCTTCGAAGTACTGACGAGCCGCCTCGACGGTCTGGACCTCGCCGGGGCGGGCGCGGCGGTAGATCTCGAGCCACGCGGTCTCCTGGCTGGCGCGCAGGTAGTTCTCGGGGGTGTCCTCGAAGTTGTACTTGTCCATGTGCTTGGTGATCTCGACGTGGGCCTTTTTCCAGTCGGCGTGGAACTGGTCCTCGAGGAAGTCGAAGTGCGCGACGAAACGCTGGAAGAAGCCCTCGTCCATCGACGTGTCCAGTGCCCGCAGCAACGTGAAGATCGAGATGCGACGCTTGCGCGCGATGCGCGCGCCGGCGTTGGCCGCCTTGTTCTTCTTCTCTTCGAGGTCGACCTGAAGCCACTCACCACGACTCGGGTGGATGGTGCCCTCGAACGCGACCTTCTCGTCCTTGCCGGGCTGGAACAACACGCCCGGTGAACGCACGAGTTGGGACACCACGACCCGCTCGGTGCCGTTGATGATGAAGGTCCCCTGCTCGGTCATGATCGGGAAGTCGCCCATGAAGACCGTCTGCTCTTTGATCTCGCCGGTCTCGGAGTTCAAGAAACGTGCGCGAACGAAGATGGGCTGGGAGTACGTGGTCGCGCGTTGGCGACATTCCTCGACCGTGAACTTCGGCGGACTCTTCAGATCCGCGTCATCGGGGTCGAACTCGAGTTCGAGCGACAGACGACCGGTGAAGTCCGAGATGGGCGAAAGGGCTTCAAAAGCCTCACGCAAACCCTGCTTCATGAAAAGGTCGAAACTGTCTCGCTGGATTTCGAGAAGATTTGGCAGTGGGTAGGCTTCACCCAGCGCCGAGAAATTAAAGCGCTCCGGGCTAATGGACCGAGACGTCAACGGACAATCCTCCGTGTAAAAGGGTGGCTACTACAGGTTTTTCCCATGACCAGGGACAGGACGGCGTCAAGGGTTGACGAAGTAGAGCACAGGGGCACGGTCTTTCGATGCTAGCGGCTCCAACAGGCGATGCGCAAGTAGCGCTCCCAATCGAGGGGCGCAGCCGCTACAGCGGTTGAAGTCACCCTAGGCAGTTTACGCGCTGAGGTCAAGTCTTTGTCATAAAAAGCAATACGCCCCGGCTGGCGGACCAGCCGGGGCGTATTTCCTTGAAAACAATGGGCTACTTGACTTCCACCGTAGCGCCAGCGGCCTCGAGGGCAGCCTTGGCCTTGTCGGCGTCAGCCTTCGAGACCTTCTCCAGCACAGGCTTGGGGGCACCGTCGACGAGGTCCTTGGCTTCCTTCAGACCCAGGTTGGTCAGCGAACGCACTTCCTTGATGACCTGGATCTTCTTGTCGCCACCCGCCGTCAGGATGACGTCGTAGTCGCTCTTCTCTTCGGCTGCGCCGCCGGCATCGCCGGCCCCGCCACTCGCGGCCGGAGCCGCCACGGCGACGGGTGCCGCCGCGGTCACGCCGAACTTCTCTTCGAATTCGCTGAGCAGTTGGCTCAGTTCGATCACGGAGAGCTCAGCGATGCCGTCGAGAATCTGTTCCTTGGTCAATGTTCCAGCCATGGTGATTCCTTTCTTTTCTACGTTTCGGTACTGCGTTGGTGTGGTTATTCGGCCGGTTCGCTCGCGGCGTCGTCAACTGGCGCCTCGGTGGTTTCGGCGTCGACCTCGACCACGGGGGCCTCGATCTCTTCCGCGACCTCCGCGACAGGTGCCGCGGCGTCGTCGCTCGCTGCGGGAGCAGCTTCCTCGACCCCGGCCGGAGTCTCGGCGACCTCTTCGACCTTCTCGACAACGGGGACGACTGCGCCGCCCTTGCTCTCAAGAAGGGCCGACAGGCCGTAGGCGAAGTTTTGCGGGACGGCCTTTAAGAGACCGGCCATGGTGCGAAGCGGTGAAGCGAGCAGACCCGCGAATTGGGCGAGCAGCACGTCACGGCTCGGTAGGTCCGCGAGGGCGGTCAGCTCCTTAAAGGAGACGACCTGACCGTCGACGACCCCGCCCTTGACGACGAGCATCGGGGAGTCCTTGGCGAAGTCACGCAACGCCTTGGCGACCGCCGAGACGTCACCGTCGACGAAGGCGATAGCGGTGGGACCCTGGAGGAACTGGCCAATGGGCTCGAAGGTCGTGCCAGTGATGGCGCGCAGCACGAGCGTGTTCTTGAAGACCTTGTAGTCGGCGCCAAGGGTGCGCAACTGCTTGCGCAACGACGAGATCTCGGCGACGGTGAGGCCGCGATACTCGGTCACGACGGCCGTCGAGGTGCCGTCGACCTTGGACTTGACCTCTTGCACGGTGGCGACCTTGTCGGGGCGAATCTTGCTCATGATGCTCCTTCACCGGGTATTCCGGATCTGGCCTCGGACACCCGAGCACACGAGCCGCGCCAACGCGAACTCGAAATCCTCGTCAGGCTGACCTAGGTCACTTAAGTGGTTACCCACACCGGATGTCTTCGGCTTTCCTTCAAAACTTTGGCACCGACTTCGTGCGAGGTCCCATCGTAGCCAACGCGCGCGAGGCCCGTCAAAACCTAGGCCGTGGTGAGTACGTCCTCTTCGTGACGGGTGCGCGCGGGGTCGATCTTGACCCCAGGTCCCATCGTGGAAGAGACCGTGATGCTCATGACGTAGCGGCCCTTGGCGCTCGCGGGCTTGACGCGAATGATCTCGTCGACGACCGCTTGGACGTTCTTGACCAGGTCCTCGCGACTGAAGCTCACCTTGCCCACGCGCAACTGGACGTTACCCACCTTGTCGGTGCGGTACTCGACACGCCCACCCTTGAATTCGGCGACAGCCTTGGCGACGTCCATGGTGACAGTGCCGGTCTTGGGGTTCGGCATGAGACCGCGCGGACCGAGCACGCGCCCTAGTCCACCCACCTGGCCCATGAGGTCCGGTGTCGCGATGGCGATGTCGAAGTCGAGGAAGCCGCCGGCGACCTTGGCCACCAGGTCGTCCGCGCCCACGACGTCCGCGCCCGCGTCACGAGCGGCCTGCGCCGCTTCGCCCGCGGCGAAAACCGCCACGCGATTGGTCTTGCCGGTGCCCGCGGGCAGCGAGAGCGTGCCGCGCACGATCTGCTCGGCCTTGCGAGGGTCGACGCCGAGACGGAGTGCGAGTTCGACGGTCTCGTCGAACTTCGCGGTCGCGAGGGTCTTCACCTTCTCGACGGCCTCGGGAATCGTGAGTAGTTCCTCACGATCCACCTGAGCGAGTGCGTTGACGTACTTCTTTCCGTGCTTCATGATTTTCTCCTAGCCCGCCACCGAGATGCCCATGGAACGGGCAGTACCGGCGACTTGCAGTTTGGCCATTTCAAGGTCGTCGGTGTTGAGGTCCTTGAGTTTGGTCTTGGCGATCTCTTCAATCTGGTCCATGGATACCGTGGCGACGGTCTCACGGCCGGCGAGCTTGGCGCCCTTCGCGACGCCCGCCGCTTGGCGCAACAGCACTGGCGTCGGGGGGGTCTTGAGCACGAAGGTGAACGAGCGGTCTTCGTAGATCGAGATGTCGACCGGAATGACCGTGCCCTTCATGGACTCGGTCGCGGCGTTGTACTGCTTGCAGAACTCCATGGTCTGGATACCGTGCGGTCCGAGCGCGGTACCAACTGGCGGCGCAGGGGTTGCCCCGCCCGCCTCGAGCTGGATCTTTACGATCGCGACGACTTTCTTTGCCATTGTTCTCTCCTTAAGCGTTCTTTAGAGCTTCGTGACCTGGGTGAAGTCGAGCTCGACGGGGGTCTCGCGACCGAAGATGTCAACCAGGACCTTCACCTTCAGTTGGTCCTCGTTGATTTCGGCGACGTGGCCCGAGAAGGTCGCGAACGGACCCGTCTTGATCTGGACGGTGTCGTTGACCTCGAACTCGTGGGTGGGCATGCGACGCTTGGCGAGCGGCTGTTCGACACCCTCGACGTGGGGACGGATGATGTTGTCGACCTCGCGACGCGTGAGCGCGGTGGGCTTGGTCTTCTCGGCACCCACGAAACCGGTCACGCCCGGCGTGGAGCCGATGACGTAGAAGATCTCCGGGTCCGGCTCGCAGCGGATCAGCAAGTAACTGGGGAACATGCGCTTAGAGACGGTGACCTTCTTGCCGGACTTGAACTCGGTCACGTCTTCTTCGGGCAGGTAGATCTCGTAGATGCTGTCGGTCAACTCGCGACTCTTGATGATGTTGTTGAGAGCTCCGATGACCTTCTGCTCGTGGCCCGCGAACGTGTGAACGATGTACCAGCGACCGGGTCGGTCGTATGCGCTCTCGACTAGTGGCTCCTCGTCGAGGCCGTCCTCGAGGATGGTGACGTCCAAGATCTCTTCGGCGTCGTGGACCTCGTGGTCGTGGTGGGTGGTTTCGATGTCGCTCATGGTCGCTCTACTTCTGGAAAAGGAAGGTGACGAACTTCGAGAAGCCGTAGCCCAGGCCGAAGATCAGGGATGTCATGAAGATGAGGACGAAGAGCACGATGGTGGTGTAATTGATGACCTCGGGGCGCGTAGGCCAAGCGACCTGACGCATCTCCTCGCGGATCTCACGGATGAACTGCGCGGGCTTGGTGCGCTGGCCCCGGCGACGCTGAACGTCCTGGGGCGTGGTGCGTCGCGAGGTGGAGGTGCCGTCGGCACCCGCCTGACCCTGTCGCTGCATCATGCGCTTTTGTTCGCGGTTCATGTCACTTCTCTCGTTGTTACGTCGGTACTACGTCAAACTGTTCGCTACGAGCAGGGCAGGAGGGACTCGAACCCCCAACCCCCGGTTTTGGAGACCGGTGCTCTACCAATTGAGCCACTGCCCTCTGGACGAACCGCCTTTTTACGACGGTGGCCGTAGGGAAGATAAATCTTACCACCCCCTACGACGGGTCTTCTAGCGAGTCTCCTTGTGCAGGGTGTGCTTGCGTTCCCACTGGCAGTACTTGGACATCTCAATCCGCTCGCGCTGGTTGACCTTATTCTTCATGGTGATGTAGTTGCGGCGCTTGCAGTCTTCGCAGGCCAAGGTGACCTGCACGCGCTTCTCGTTCTTTGCCATCGTTCTCCTTTTCGATACTTCATTCACTGCACGGGCCAAGGGCCCTGCCTGGTAGCGGCGGCGGGACTCGAACCCGCGACAACACGATTATGAGCCGTGTGCTCTAACCACCTGAGCTACGCCGCCTGGCGAGCCCTCTGTCGGGATTGAACCGACGACCCCTTCCTTACCATGGAAGTGCTCTACCACTGAGCTAAGAGGGCAATCGTGTCAAAGCGACACGGAGGCGAATTCTACTCGCCCATTACGGTTCCTTTCCAACCCGACGAGAGTACCCTTGTCTCTCATGAGAACCCGCCTGGTCGAAGTCGACGACGCAGCGGCGCTCATGAACATCTACAACCCCGAAGTCGTTGAAACGACGGTGACTTTCGACCTCGTGCCGCGCTCATTAGAGGAGCAGAAGGACTGGATCCGCAACCACCTGAACACCCACCCGTGCATCGTGGCGCTCAACGACGACGACGACCTGGGCGAGGTCGGCGCCCGGGGCGAGCGGATCCTCGGTTTCGCACTCGTGTCGCCCTTTCGAGACCGGCCCGCCTACGCCACCACCGTCGAGAACTCGGTCTACGTGCTGCGCGCGGCACGTGGTCGCGGGGTGGGCGAGACCCTGCTGCGCGAACTGCTCGCGACCGCCGGTGAGTCGGGGTTCCACTCGTTGATCGCACGCATTGTCGGCGAGAACGAGGGGTCCATCCGACTGCACGAGAAGTGCGGCTTCACCCTCGTGGGCACCGAAATCGAAGTCGGCCGCAAGCACGGCCACTGGCTCGACGTGGTCGAGTACCAGTACGTCGTGCGCGCCCGCCAGGCCTAGGCCGAGACTTCGATCTCCTGTTCGGGCCAGGACCACTGGGTCCAACGACCCATCGGCAGCACGAGCACGCCCCCGAGCACCGCGACCGCCAACGCAATGAGCAATGGATTCGAATGCACGAGGCCGGCGAGGAGTTGTCGCCCACCCGGGAGGCCGATGAAGGGTCCGGTGATCGACAAGGCCAGGAGCCAGAAGTGTTCGCGACCCTGATAGCTCGCCGCGAGCAGAACCAGTCCCCAGGCGAGGTACCACGGTTGGACGACGGGGCCGAGTTCGACGAACAACAGCAACGCCACCGCGAGCGAACGCACCCATCCTCGGCGTTCGCTGTTCAGCAGCAGCCAGACGGCGAAGATCGCCGCGACCATCAAGCCAATGAACCTCGTGACCGAGAGCACCGAAGCGAGGCCCAGCGAGTGAAGCCCGACTGCGTGCATCGTGTTGGTGATCGCCATGCCCACGCCAGTCGCGGGAGCGGCCCACGAGCGCACCGTGCCATTGGAGAGCAAGTTGCGAACCCAACCGAATCCGAAGCCGGCGAGCAAGGTCCAGAACCCGAGCGTGACGCTCGCCACGATCACCGCGATGCCGACCGGCCTCATTCGTTGACGCACGCTCGCGCGCGGTCCGAGCCAGGTCCACGCGACAAAGGCGATACCCAGGGCGGCGGGCGCCTTGATCGCGGCGGCACACGAACAAAAGACGAGGGCCCAGACCGGATGTCGCTGGACCGCGAGCGCGATGCCGACCACGAGGAACCCGGCCATGATCGCGTCGTTGTGCGCACCACCGATGAGCGTGAGCAGTACGAGTGGGTTCATCGCGCTGAGCACGAACGCCTCACCCGGGTCGCGGCCCATGCCCCTCGCGAGCAACACCACGCCGTAACCAATCAGGGCGACGGCCGCCACTTCGAGTAGACGAAGTCCGACGACGATCGCGAGTTCGTGATGGCGCATGATCTTGTCGACGGTGCCGTCAAGGAACAAGAAGAACGGGCCGTAGGGCGCGGGCGTGTTGCCCCAGAGCGGGTCGACCGGCGCGACCCAGGGACCGGCGCCCAGTGAGAAGGGTCCGTAGAGATAAGGACTGATGGCGTGACTGGTCATCTCGCCCTGGGCCGCGTAGCTAAAGACGTCGCGAGAGAAGAGCGGTGGCGCAATGATCATCGGCGAAGCCCACAACAACAGCATCCACCAGAGTGACTTGAGCGACGCGCCGGGGTGCAACTTCATCACCTCGGCGAGTCGGAGCCACACGCGCATGAGCAGGAGCAATCCTCCGTAGACCAGCACGATGGAAAGCAGGTACTTCGTCTCGCTCGTGACGCCCGCGGCCGTGGAAGACGGTTCCCCGAAGAACCAGGTTCCCGGGTAGTTGAACTTGAAGGGCGAATTCGTGAACGAACTTCCCGAAAGGATCAACACCATCGCCACGAAGCCGAGCACCGCGGGTTGCCAGAGGAACGACCACCCTTCGAAGGGCCCGGGGGTGAAGCGACCGAGCGGCGTGTACCGGTGCTCGAGCAGTTGGACTCCGGTCTCGAAGCGACTGGCGACCCGCTCGTAGTTGCGCCGCACCGCGCTCGCCCACGACTTGAGTCGATCCACGCCGCTCCTTTCGCCCTCGTCTGAGAAACCGTAGTCCCCGATTGCGAATCGAGGCACGGTCAATTCAGCTCGTCGCTGAATTGACCGTGGTGGGCCGGGAGGGATTTGAACCCCCGTAGGCAAAGCCGTCTGGTTTACAGCCAGATCCCATTGGCCGCTCGGGCACCGACCCGTCGGTAAGCCTACAGTCCGCGCACGACCCACTTCCAATGGTCGAGGCTCTACGATTCGTAACGTGCCAAGTTTCGACATCGTCTCCGAGATCGACCTGCAAGAGGTCCGCAACGCCGTGGACCAAGCGAACCGCGAGGCATCGACTCGCTTTGACTTCAAGGGTACCGACGCCAAGATCGAGTTCAGCGAGAAGGAACTCACGCTGTCGGCCTCGAGCGAGGAACGGTTGCGCGCGTTGTACCAACTACTCGAGGAGAAGATGGTCAAGCGCTCGGTATCGCTCAAGACCCTCGACGCGGGAAAGATAGAAGAGGCGAGCCACAACGCCGCGCGCCAGAAGGTCTCGCTCAAGGCGGGTATCTCACAAGAAGTCGGTAAGCAGATCAACAAGATGGTCAAGGAGCTCGGGTTAAAGAACCTGAGTTCGTCAATCCAGGGTGATCAGGTCCGAGTCACGGGTAAGCAGCGAGACGACTTGCAACAGGCGATCGCCTTCTTCAAGGAGTCCGATCTACCGGTGCCCTTGCAGTTCACAAACTTTCGCGACTAACCCGCCGAACTCTCCTCGGCGGCGAGATGCGCGTCGATGTCGTGCAGTTTGTCGGTGTGGAAGATCCTGTTGAAGACCAACATCTTGAGCACCCAGAAGATCGCGAAACTCAGCACGTTCACGCCGCCGACCAGGGCCGTGTTGGCGAGGTGGCCCCAGTGGTGCGTATGCACGAGGTGCTTGGTATAGGTGGCACCGATGAGTGAGAAGGCAATACCCAAGAACGCCATCACCCAGTAGGGGATTACCTCGTTGCGGAAATGGCTGCGCCCGCGCTTGCCCCAGGCCCACATCCGGTTCAAGTAGTAGGACGGAATGACCGCGATCACATTGCCGAACAACGTCGCCTCGATGATGCCATGGATGATCTTGAATCCGTAGGTGATCAGAATCGCGGCGAGTGACACACCCGTCGTGATTACTGAACTCAATGTATAACGGATGAGTTTCTTGCCTTCGTGCGATTTTGACCACGCCACGAGGTCACTCAATCGTTTCGACACGGTCACCACCCTACTTGGCACCCTTGGAGAGCACCGAAGGATGACACAATGTAGACATGTCCGAATCCTTAGAGTTCCTTGTGAATCTCCTTGACGTCGAGACCATCGAGGTCAACATCTTCCGAGGAAAGCACCCCGAAGAGGAGCGCCAGCGCACCTTCGGCGGCCAGGTCGCGGCCCAAGCCCTGATGTCGGCGGGACGCACGGTCGAGCGTGGTCGGGTCCACTCATTGCACTCGTACTTCCTGCGTCCCGGCGATCCGCGCATCCCCATCCTCTACGAGGTCGACCGTATCCGCGACGGTCGCAGTTTCACGACCCGTCGCGTGGTCGCCATCCAACACGGCAAGGCCATCTACAACATGCAGGCCAGTTTTCACACCGAGGAGGCGAGCCTCGAGCACCAGTTCGTGATGCCCGACGTCCCTGGTCCCGAGACCATCCGGCCACTCGCCGAGCGCGTCGCCGACGAATTCGGCGACATCGACGAATGGTTCAAGCGCCAGCACCCGATCGACCAACGATTCGTCGGCGAACTGCCCTGGAGCCCACTGCGTTCCAAAGAACCTCGCCAGCAGATCTGGATCAAGGCCGACGGCGTCCTGCCCGACGATCCACTGTTGCACGCTTGTGTCGTCACGTACGCCAGCGACATGAGCCTCTTCGACGCCATCCTCGCTCCGCACTCCGTTCGTTGGGACGACGGGACATTCATGGGCGCGAGCCTCGACCACTGCATGTGGTTCCACCGCGACTTTCGCGCTGACGAGTGGCTCCTCTACGACACCGACTCGCCCATCGCCCACGGGGGCCGCGGACTCGCCCGGGGTTTCCTCTTCGACCAAGCGGGTGAATTGAAGGTCTCGATGGTCCAAGAGGGCCTCACCCGGGTGCTCCAGCCCCACTCGAAGTGAGCGGACCTACAATCACTCCATGACGATCGAGACCATGGCTCACGACTACGAGGCGTCAACCAACGAATTCCTGATCGCGGTGGCGAGCATCTCGCCCTCCCAGTACGACCGGCGCGTCGAGGGTGGTTGGTCGCCTCGACAGGTGATCCATCACGTGGCCGACAGCGAGGCCCAGTCCTACGCGCGCCTGCGCCGGTTGGTCGCCGAACCAGCGGGTGTCGTCATCCAGGGCTACGACGAAGCCCTGTGGGCCGCGTCACCTCGGCTCGGCTACGAAGAGCTACCGTTCGAGCACTCCCTCGCGGTGTTCAGCGCGGTTCGCCAGGCGTCACTGGACGTCCTGCGTCGACTCGACGAAAATGACCTGGAGCGCGAAGGCGTGCACACCGAGTCCGGTCCCTACAGTGTTCGTACCTGGGTTGACACCTACGTTCGCCATCCCAAGGAGCACGCGGCCCAACTACTGGAAGCGGCGAACTCCTAGGACTAGTCGCGTTGGGCCATCGGCACGTAGTCGCGCACCTCGGCGCCGATATAGAGCTGGCGAGGACGAGCGATCTTCATGTCCTGGGCCAGCAGCTCCTGGAAGTGCGCGAGCCAACCCGACGTACGCGGAATCGCGAAGAGCACCGTGAACATCTCGACCGGGAATCCCATCGCCTGGTAGATGAGCCCCGAGTAAAAGTCCACGTTCGGGTAGAGCTTTCGTGAGATGAAGTAGTCGTCCTTCAAGGCGATCTCCTCGAGCTTGAGGGCGATGTCGAGCAGTGGGTTCTTGCCCGTCACCTTGAACACGTCGTCGGCGGTCTTCTTGATGATCGTCGCACGTGGGTCGAAGTTCTTGTAGACGCGATGACCAAATCCTTCGAGCTTGGTCTTGCCTTCCTTCACCGTGGTGATGAAGGCGGGGATGTTCTCGATGCTGCCGATCTTGCCCAACATCTTCAAGACCGCCTCGTTGGCGCCGCCGTGACGCGGCCCGTAGAGCGCGGCGGTGGCGGCGGCGGTGGCGACGTAGGGGTCGCCGTGGGACGAACCCACCACACGCATCGCGGTGGTGCCACAGTTCTGCTCGTGGTCGGCGTGCAGGATGAACAGGATGTCGAGCGCCCGGGCGAGAATCGGATCCGGCTCATAACGCGGCTCGGCCACCTTCCACATCATCGACAAGAAGTTCTGGGTATAGCCGAGCGAGTTGTCCGGGTACACGAAGGGCATGCCGACCGAAAAACGATGTGCCGCAGCGGCGAGGGTCGGCATCTTGGCGATGAGTCGTACGACCTGCTTGTGCAGGATCTCCGGGTCGTCGAGGATCTTGGCGTCCTTGTAGTACGTCGATAGGGCGGCGATCGCCGAGACGAGCATGCCCATGGGGTGCGCGTCGTAGTTGAAACCTTCGAGGAATCGTTTACGCACGTTCTCGTGGATGTACGTGTGGTACGTGATCTCACGTTCCCAGTCCGCTGCCTGGGTCGCGTTCGGCAACTCGCCGTGATTGAGCAGGTACGCCACCTCGACGTAGGTGGATTTCTCGGCCAACTGCTCGATGGGATAGCCGCGGTAGCGCAGGATGCCGGCCTCACCGTCGAGATACGTGATGGCGGATTCGCACGCGGCGGTGACCATGAACGCCGGGTCGTAGAACCACACACCGGGCACGACCTTGGAGAAGTCCTTGGCGGCGATGCCCCCGTTCTGGATCGGAATCTCGAGCGTCTCACCAGTGCGGTTGTCGGTCACGGTAATGGACTCGGTCACGGTTCCTCGGTTCAACTAGGGGGCAGGACTATCGTATGCCAACTCGCCGGTAAGCCCAAAAATCAGGAGTTCCCCGAGGGCGAAACGATGACCAAATAGTGACGCGACGTTGACATTTTCGGTCCCGCCGGCGCGCCTCTCGCCACAATCGTCAACTGCGATCGCAGACCCGAAGCGACCTTCAAAAGTTTGGGAACGAAGGCGAAGGAGCCGAGCGGACCCAAGGTCGCGGTCAGGGTCTGACTCTGGCTAAGGCGAGCGCCGTTGATCTCGACGAAGGTGCAGGTGACAGCCACGTTCTGGCGGACGTAACTCGCGTTGGTCACGGTGATCCCCAGTCGTATCGAACCAGACGGAGGCAACAAGAGTTCACCGGCCGGCGAAGGTAACGGCGAAGGGCTCACCAGAATCGCGGTGATGCCGATTCCTTTGGTGACTTCGAGCGAGGGGGCGGCCGCAAGATTAGCGAGCGCGTTCGACAGGTTCAAGGTGCCGACGTGGTCGCTCGTCGCGGGCATCATCACCCGGCCGGGCTCTCGCACCAGGGACCAGCGGTCCACGTCCCACGCCGCGCTGGAGGATCTCAACGACGTTTGGGCGCTCTGCGCGCTTTGGGCGACTTCGACGGCACTCGTCACCGACCACGGCAACTGAAGCGAGTTGGCCACGTAGCCCAAGAGCACCTGGTAGTCGTTCACGCGCACGTCGGTGAGCGAAGCGAGGGAACTGTTGACGTGATGAGCGAGTTGGGGCGAGCTGAGCAGCGACGCTTGGGTCAACCAGGCGGGTAGCTGCTGTTCGAGTTGCTCGAGCCGAGCCTCGAAGCGAGGGCGAGTGAGTGACTGGCCAGTTGTCAAAAGATAGGAGAGGTGATTGTCAAATTGATTCTCCTGGGTGATGAGCACGTTCGCGAGTGCGGCAAAATCACGATTCTCCGCGCGTCGCGGACTCACGGCACCGTGCGCGGACCGGTTCACGTCGCGCACGAAAAGAGATCCCAGGAGCAGCACCACGATCGTCACCGTCCATATGACGTAACGCCGGCGTCGTTGAGCGCGAGTGGTGGGCACGAAATAAGAACTTACTCACTGTTGAATTCGTCTCGCCCCACGTCCGACGTCACTCCTCGTCGTCGAACTCCTCGATGTCGATGATCTCGGAGGCTCCTTCGAGCAGCGGGGTGTCCGGACCGGTGCCCCATTTCGCTTCGTTCATCGCCACCGCACCCTCATTCACGCTCTGAAGTTCCGGAACGACTTTGGCGTGCTGGGCACCGCCCAAGCGTCGAATGTTGCGTGCCGACACGATGAGGCGTGATTCGACTGACTTGACCATCTGGTTGTAGTTCTCCACCGAGTTATTGAGCGACTTGCCCAACTTGGTGATGGGCTCGGCGACGAGACGGATCTGATTGACGATCTTCTCGGCGGCGTCGAGGATCTCCTTCGCGTTGACCTGGGCCTCGTGCGTCTGGAGCACCAGCGCCACCGACCACAGCAACGACAAGAGGTTCGTGGGTCCCACGACGAGCACCCGTTCTTTGCTCGCGTACGAATGCAACGACGAATCCGCGTCGAACGCCGCGGTGATCGCGGCGTCACTGGGCACGAAGCAGACAGTGAACTCGGGAGCGGGACTCAGCACTTCCCAGTAGGACTTGTCCTTCAGGGCCTTGACGTGTCCGCGCAGCTTCTTGGCGAACTGTTCGAGGTGCGCGCGGCGTTCGTTGACGTCTTCACTGGCGATGGCCTTCTCGAAGTCGTCGAAAGGGAACTTCGCGTCGACCGCAATGCTCACGCCGTTGGGCATGCGCACGATGCAGTCCGGACGCTGGGTCTTACCCAGGTCGCTCACCCCAGAGACCTGCAGGTCGTAGTCAATACCTTGTCGCAGTCCAGAGGCTTCCATGACGTTGGCGAGCTGAATCTCGCCCCAGTGACCGCGCTGATCGCCGCGTCCGAGCAACTGATTTAGGCGCCGAGTCTCCTCTTGGGTCTTTTGCTGGGCCTCCAGCAATTCGTTCGCGCGGTTCTTCACGTCCGACAGGGCACCCACGTGTTCCTTGTTGAAATCCGCGAGGTTGCGCTTGTACTCGTCGAGCAGGTCCTCCAGCGGTTTGAGAGTGTGGGTCAACTTCGAATCCCTCTCTTTGACCACTTGCTCCTGCGAAGCGCCAAACTCCTGAACGGTGCGGGTGAGCACGCGGTTCGAGAGGTTCTCGAAGAGCACGCCCAACTTCTCGCCGTCCAACTGATGCTCCTCGCGTTCACGCTCAAGCGTCTCGTTGGCGCTCACCAACTGCGCGTCGCGCACCGCGAGGTCCTGGAGGGCGCTGGACTTCTCCTCGCGAAGCCTTCGCGAGCGCGCAGCGCCAAGCGCGACTACGACTAGCGCGCCGACGAGGAAACCTCCAACTCCGCTGAGAATGCCCACCATCGTTCGGCCCTTTCACTCGACCCCCTCACCCTAGAGAATCGGTGTCACGTACCGGTAGCCTTGCACCATGTACCGCCTCTTCGGCTCCAATTCCGAGTCCCGAGAACCTTCGGTTCCCGAGGAAAGCATCACGCCCGAGTTCCGCCAAAAAGTCGTCCAGGTGTTCGCACTCGTGGGCGAAGCGATTGCCGAGGCGACCCACGCACTCTTGGCGGGAGACCGCGAACTAGCCAAGCAAGTGGTCGACCAGGACGTGGTGATCGACAACCTGGTCAACGAGATGGTGATGGCCGCCGAAGAGCGCCTCTTCACCCAGGATTCGCTCAGCGCCGAGGTGCGCCGCGAACTGCTCACCTTGTTGAGGATTCTTCCCGAAGTCGAGCGCAACGGTGACCTGGCCGAACACATCGCGCGACGCGCGGCGAGGGGACTAGGCATCGAGATGTCCCCGCGCAGTCGTGGTCTGATCGAACGAATGGGAGAAGTCGCCTCAACGATCTGGCGCGAGGCGACAGACGTCATCATCGACGGTAAGACCGAGGCGGTGGGGGCGATCGAGGACATCGACGACGAGCTCGACGATCTGCACGTGTCGCTCACCGCGGAACTCACTTCGGGTTCGATGACGCTACCCGTCGCGGTGGAGTTGGCGTTGCTGGCGCGCTTCTACGAGCGATTCGGTGACCACTGCGTCAACCTGGCCCGCCGCCAGGTCGGTCGCGACGGCGCTGACTAGCGAAGCTTCATCCAGGCTTCAGCGATCTGAATCGCGTTGAGCGCGGCACCCTTGCGCAGGTTGTCACCGGTCAAGAAAAGCGATAGTCCGTTCGGGACCGTCTCGGCACGACGTATGCGTCCCACGTAGGTCGGGTCCTTGCCCGCCGCCAGACGAGGCGTCGGTAACTCGTCGACCACCACACCAGGTGCGTCGAGCAGGATCTTCGTCGCCTCCTCGGGTGAGAGCGGTCGCTCGAAGCTGGCCGTGATCGACAGGGAATGCCCAGTGAAGACCGGTACGCGTACGCACGTGCCGTCGACGAGAAGTCCGGGGATCTCGAGGATCTTGCGGCTCTCGTCGCGCAGTTTCTGCTCCTCACCCGTTTCAAGAGAACCATCGTCGACGATGGAACCGGCGAGCGGCACCACGTTATAGGCAATGGTGGCGGGAAACTTCACTCCCAAGTCGATCGGAAAAGCCGTGCCGTCAAAGGTCAGCACACGCACGTCGACGTCGCGCAACGCTTCGAGTTGCGAGGCGAGCTCGTCGACGCCCTCGCGACCCGACCCGCTCACCGCCTGATACGTGGCGACAACCATCGATCGCAGACCGGCGGCAACGTGCAGCGGCTTGAGTACTGGCATTGCCGCCATCGTGGTGCAATTGGGATTGGCGATGATCCCTTTGGGAATGGACTGAAGCGCGTGCGCGTTGACCTCGGGCACCACTAAAGGCACGTCAGGGTCCATGCGAAACGCCGACGAGTTGTCGATCACCATCGCACCGGCACTCGCGAGACGCGGCGAGAGCACCTTCGAGGACGTCGCACCCGATGACGCGAGCGCGAGGTCGATGCCGCTGAAGTCAGCGATCGCGGCGTCTTCGATTTCGATGGACTGACCATTCCAGTCGAGCTTTTGGCCCGCCGAACGTGAGGAGCCGAAGAATCGAATCTCATCAACGGGGAAGTTCCGCTCGCGCAGAATCGCCCGCATCACCGTTCCCACTTGGCCCGAGGCCCCGATAATCGCTACGCGCATGAATCGAGTCTAGGACTACGCCGCGTCAAGTCCAAACGCCGTGTGCAGATGACGCACGGCGTCATTCACCTTGTCGGCACGAATCACGCACGAGATGCGGATCGAACTCGTTGAGATCATCTCGATGTTGATGCCGTGTTCGGAGAGCGTCTCGAACATGAGCGCGGTGACCCCGGGATTGGACTTCATGCCCGCACCCACGATTGACACGCGACCGATGCTGTCGTCCGTGGTGACCTCGGCGGCGCCGATCTCACGCTTGACTTGATTGCAACACGCACCCGCGGCTTCGAGGTCCGTCTTGGCGACCGTGAAGGAAATATCGGTGAGGCCATTGGCGCCGGTGTTCTGGACGATCATGTCCACGTTGATGCCCGCGTTCGCGAGTTCACGAAACAATTTGGCGGCGATACCCGGCTTGTCGGGAACGCCTCCGACGGTGACCTTGGCCTCCGACTTGTCATCGGTGATAGCCGAAACGACGGCTTCTTCCATAGTGGGGTCCTCCTCCACAATCCAAGTCCCTGGTTCCCAGGTGAAACTTGATCGAACGTGCAGCGGCACACCGTGACGACGGGCGAATTCGACTGAACGCAGCATCAGCACGCGACCTCCAGTCGCCGCCATCTCCATCATCTCGTCAAAGGACACCTTCGCCAGTCGACGAGCCTTGGCGACCACTCGCGGGTCCGCCGAGAAGACGCCGGTCACGTCGGTGTAGATCTCACATACGTCCGCCTTTAGTGCCGCCGCCAGCGCCACCGCGGTGACGTCGGATCCACCGCGACCCAGCGTGGTGATGTCCTTTTCGGTCGATACTCCTTGAAAGCCCGCGACGACGGGCACGAGTCCCGAGTCCAGCGCCTCACGAATGCGATCGGGTCGCATCTCGAGGATCTTGGCTCGCGTGTGATCGGTGTCAGTGATGATGCCGGCCTGGGAACCGGTGAAGGAAGCCGACTCGACGCCTCGAGCGCCAAGCGCCATGCTCACGAGCGCCATCGAGATCCGCTCGCCCGCCGTGAGCAACATGTCGAGTTCACGCGGGGGTCGAGTGGGCGAAACGTCATCGGCGAGTCGGATGAGGTCGTCGGTGAACTTGCCCATCGCCGAGACCACGACTACGACGTCGTTGCCCGCTTCGCGCGTACGCGCGACGTGATCGGCGACGGCCCGAATACGTTCGGCGTCACCGACCGAAGTTCCTCCGTACTTTTGCACCACGAGTGCCATAGGCACCAAGAATACTTGAGCGCAACAAGGCCCTTGCCATGGCCTAGTAAAGTCGCGCCCATGGCTACTTCCAAACGTCAACGTCAGAAAGCGGCTCGCCGCGCGAGGATCGAACAGATGCAGCGCGAGGCGAAGCGGCGCAAGAACTTCCGCCGCGCCGCGATCGTGATCGTCGTGGCGGCCGTGGTGATCTTCACCGGCGCCTACCTCTTCGCCGGCAAGTCCACGAACACCTCGACGACGACCACGACCGCCGCGGCGAGCGCCACGACGACCACGACCGCACCCACCACGACGACCACGGCCGGTTCAAGCACGACGTCGTCGACGACGACCACCGTCGCCACGACCACCACGACCGCGGGTTCGACTGCGGGCGAGAGCGCAGTGACAGGCTTTCCCTCGATCGCTGATCCTTCGCCCGCCGGCAAGACAGGCGTCGCACCCACCGTCATCGTGCCCACCACCGCGCCGCCCAAGGTCCTCGAGGCCGAGGACCTGTTCAAGGGCACCGGCGCCGAAGCAGTCAACGGAAGAACCCTGGAAGTCCAGTACGTGCTCGCTACCTATTCGACTCATAAGGTCATCCAGTCTTCGTGGACGAGCTCGCCCTTCAGTTTCGTCCTGGGAGCGAACACCGTCATCAAGGGATGGGAAGAGGGAATGGTCGGCATGCGCGCCGGAGGACGCCGTGAGCTCATCATCCCGCCCTCGCTCGGCTACGGTTCCCAAAACCCCGGCGGTGGCATTTCCGCCAACGACACGCTCGTCTTCGTGGTCGACCTGTTAAAGGTCAGCTAACGCCAATAATCGCGAACACGGCCTATGTCGAATCCTGGTACTTCATCGAAGCACGTCACGAAACGAGGAAATAATGAGTAGTCCAGTCCCCAACACTGATGGTTCGAGCGAACAGCGTCAGAAGTTCGACGCCGCGCCACCCATGATCATCGATCCCGCCAAGACGTACACGGCGACCATGGTCACCTCCCACGGCACGCTCGAGATCGTGCTCGACCCACTGGCCGCCCCGGTGACGGTGAACAGTTTTGTCTACCTCGCGCGTTTCCACTACTACGACGGCGTCATCTTTCATCGCATCATTCCCGGCTTCGTGCTCCAGGGTGGCGACCCCGGCGGCACCGGTACCGGTGGACCCGGTTACCGTTTCGACGACGAGTTGCCCAAGGCCGGGCGCTACGAAGTCGGCAGCCTCGCCATGGCCAACGCCGGACCTCACACCAACGGTTCACAGTTCTTCATCATCTCGGGACCCGACGGAGTTCGTCTTCCACCGCTCTACGCGCTGTTCGGCAAAGTTGTGAAGGGACTCGACGTCGTCGCGAAAGTAAATGACTTGGGCACGTCGTCGGGTAAGCCTCGCGAAGGCGTCGTCATCGAGTCGGTCACCATAACCGAGTCCTGAACTCGACCTTTACAACGTCGTCAATGTGGTGCCGCGACTCACGATCACGTCTTGATCGACGACGATTCGCCACACTCCGCTCTCGCAGGCCACGACACCGCGAGCTCCGAGCACCACGAGGGCCGTCTCCTCGCCGAGCAACGACCTGGTGCGAGCGAGTTGGTCGACATTCGCGGGCGCACTGAACGCCACGCCCGCACTGAGCCCGAGTCCCGTCGTCGGGGCACCACCTCGCGGATCGATCATCACTTCGCCGAGCACCGAAGCCGAAGCACCCACGGCGACCAGTGAACGCGCGCGCGCCAGCGCTTCACCGACCGGCGTGTCACGCCAGACCGACCTCGCGTGCAGGGCCGAGCCGTCACACAAGACCACCAGCGAGGCTTCGACGATGCGCGTGGCGAAGTGATTTTCCCCGGCGGAAACTCGATCGACCACCATCAACGCCTCGAGTTCGAGGTCCAAACCCTCGACGGACGTGGCGACCTCGACGGCCGCCTGCGCGGCGCCGCGAAAGGCTGCGGCGGTCGGCACCACCACCACGTCGGCTCCAGGGCCCAAAGTGCACAAGGATTTGTCACCGAGGTAGCCCGCTAACGCGCCGAGGGAACCCACGGCGACCAGGGAACGCTCCACTTCTCAAGTCTCGCACTTCGTCCCCACTTTTACTGGCCAGTAATGTTCGCACCATGACCTTTCAAAAAGTTGGCGTTCTAGGTTCGGGCATCATGGGCAGCGGCATCGCCGAAGTCGCGGCAGCGGCGGGGGCCCAGGTGCTCGTGCGCACCCGCTCCCAAGCCACCGCCGACGCAATGCTCGCCGGACTCGAGAAATCTCTCGCCAAGCAGGTGGAGAAGGAAAAGCGAACCCGCGACGAAGCGGACCAACTGCGCGCACGAGTCAGCGCGACGACGTCAATAGCCGATCTGCACGACTGCGACCTGGTTATCGAGTCGGTCGTCGAGGACCTCAACGTCAAGCGCGCTCTCTTCAATGAACTGGACCGCGCCGTCAACCACCAGGCCGTGCTCGCGACCAACACCTCCACCCTGTCGGTAATCGAACTGGCGATGGAGACCTCGCGACCCGAGTTGGTCTGTGGCGTGCACTTCTTCAATCCGGCTCCGGCGATGTCACTCGTCGAGGTCGTTCGCCCGTTGTGCGCGAGCGACTCGACGATCCAGGCCGTCATCGAATTCGCCCAGGCCTGCGGTAAAGAGCCCGTCGAGGTAAAGGACCAAGCGGGCTTCGTCGTAAATGCTCTTCTCTTCCCCTACCTCAACAACGCGATTCGACTACTCGAACAAGGTGTCGCGAGCAAGGACGGCATCGACGTCGCCATGAAGGGCGGCTGCGGCTTTCCGATGGGACCGTTCGCCCTGCTCGACCTGGTCGGACTGGATACTTCCCTCGCCATCCTCGAAGCGCTCTACGCAGAGTTCGCTGACCCTAATTTCGCGCCCGTGCCGTTACTGCGTCGCATGGTGAGCGCGGGACAACTAGGACGTAAATCAGGTACGGGCTTCTACGACTACCGTCGCTAAGTAGATCGAGAAAGAGGAACCATGCCAGAGCGCTCGAAGCCTTGGGTGATGCGGACCTACTCGGGCCACTCCACCGCCGTGAAGTCCAACGAGCTCTACCGCAGCAATCTCGAAAAGGGTCAGACCGGTCTGTCGATCGCCTTTGATCTGCCGACCCAGACGGGCTACGACCCCGACGCCCGCGAAGCGCAGGGGGAAGTGGGCAAGGTCGGGGTTCCCGTAGCGCACCTCGGACACATGCGCCAGCTCTTCGACGGCATTCCGCTCGCCGAGATGAATACCTCGATGACGATCAACGCCACCGCGGCCTGGCTCTGGGGTCTCTACCTCGCTCTGGCGGACGAACAGGGTGTCGACTACGCAGAGCTCTCCGGCACGGTGCAGAACGACATCGTCAAGGAGTACCTCAGCCGAGGCACGTACATCTACGCACCCGAACCATCACGACGACTCATCGTGGACATGATCGCGTTCGCCATACACCACGTGCCAAAGTGGAATCCCATCAACGTCTGTAGTTACCACCTCCAAGAAGCGGGTGCGACCCCGGTCCAGGAGATCGCTTACGCGCTCGCCACCGCGATCGACGTGCTCGACGCGGTACGCGACTCGGGAAAGGTCGAGAAGAGCCAGATGCCCAGCGTCGTCGGACGCATCTCGTTCTTCGTGAACGGCGGCGTGCGTTTCATCGAGGAGATCGCCAAGATGCGTACGTTCACCGCGATGTGGGACGAGATCTGTCGTACCCGTTACGGCGTGCAGGACCCGTCGCTTCGCCGCTTTCGCTACGGCGTGCAGGTCAATTCACTCGGACTCACTGAACAGCAACCCGAGAACAACGTCCAGCGCATCGTGCTCGAGATGCTCGGACTGACCTTGTCGGCTGACGCGCGTGCACGAGCGATCCAGTTACCTGCGTGGAACGAGGCACTTGGCTTGCCCCGACCCTGGGACCAGCAGTGGAGCCTTCGTATGCAGCAGGTCCTCGCCTACGAGAGCGACCTACTCGAGTATCCCGACATCTTCGCCGGATCCCAAGTCATGGACGCCAAGGTCCGCGAACTCACGCTGGCCGCTCAGGTCGAACTCGACGACGTGCTGGCACTCGGCGGTGCCTTCGCCGCGATCGACGAACTGAAGAGCCGCCTCGTGGCGAGCCAGGCCGAACGCGTCGTACGCATCGAATCGGGTGAACAAGTCGTGGTGGGCGTCAACCGGTTCACCGAGACCACGGAATCGCCACTCACGAGTGGCACGTCGCTCGCGACGATCTTGACCGTCGATCCCGATGTCGAACGCGAACTGGTCGACGACGTCGGCAAGTGGCGCGCCAATCGTGACGACGTCGTGGTTCGCGCAGCGCTCGACGAACTCGCCCGCGTCGCCGCGGGCACGTCCGCCGAGGACAACATCATGGTGCCGACGATCGCCCTGGCCAAAGCGGGGGGCACGACCGGCGAATGGGCGTCGGTGCTTCGCGAGGTCTTTGGCGAGTACCGCGCTCCGACGGGCGTGCGCACGGGGGTCGGGTCACGAGGCGACGTGTTCGCCGCACTCGTCGAACGATCGCGGGCCGTGCACGACAAACGGGGCACACCGCCAAAATTGCTCGTCGCCAAACCAGGGCTGGACGGGCACTCCAACGGTGCCGAACAGATCGCGGTCGCCGCGCGCGACGCCGGATTCGAGGTCGTCTATCAGGGGATACGTCTCTCACCCGAGGAGATCGTCGTCGCCGCGCGCGACGAAGACGTCGACATCGTGGGCATCTCGATCCTGTCGGGTTCGCACCTCGCGCTGGTGCCACGCGTGCTCGAGGGACTTGCCGAGGCGGGCGTGGACGCGAAGGTCGTCGTCGGCGGCATCGTGCCCGACGAGGACGCCGTTCACTTGAGGGAGTTGGGCGTCGCCGCGGTCTACACGCCCAAGGACTTCTCGCTGAGCTCGATCATGAGCGACCTCTTGGCGCTCGTGGAGGACTAGACGTCCACGACCCGGTAGGGACGTCGATACGCGTATGGACCGGCGTTGAACCACCGTCCCGAAAAACGCCAACTCGGCGGCGCGTCGGCGACGATCTGCGCCTGACTCTTCAAGAGCTCCTCGGCTGCGACGACCAGGGCCGCCATCTCGTCGGGGGGCAACTGCGGGCGCGGGCGCAGTCCGTAGTTCACAGCGGCACGTTCCCGTGCTTGCGCTTGGGAAGTTCCTCACGCTTGCCGCGCAGGATGTCGAGCGACTTGGCGATGATGCGGCGAGTCTCGGCGGGGTCGATCACGTCGTCGATGAAGCCGCGCTCGGCCGCCAGATACGGGTTGGAGTAGCGCTCCTCGTACTCCTCGACCAACTCCTTGCGCAGCACGTCGGGATTGTCCGAGTTCGTCAGGTCGCGACGATGCACGATCTCCACCGCACCCGAGGCCCCCATGACCGCGATCTCGGCGGTGGGCCACGCGAAGGCGAGGTCCGCGCCGATGGACTTGGAGTTCATGACCACGTAGGCGCCGCCGTAGGCCTTGCGCGTGATGATCGAGATGCGAGGCACGGTTGCTTCACAGAAGGCGTAGAGCAACTTCGCACCGTGACGGATGATGCCGCCGAACTCCTGGTCGGTGCCGGGCATGAAACCCGGCACGTCGACGAAGGTGACGATGGGTACGTTAAAGGCGTCACACGTGCGCACGAACCGCGCGGCCTTCTCGCTGGACTCAATGTCGAGGACGCCGGCGAGGATCTGCGGTTGGTTCGAGACGATGCCGATGGTATGGCCATCGATTCGCGCAAAGCCACACGTGATCTGCTGGGCGTACGTCGAGTGCACTTCCATGTAGTCCCCACCGTCGACCACCGCCGCGATGACCTTCTTCATGTCGTAGGGCTGGTTGGGCGACGTGGGCAACAGGTCGCGCAGCTCGGGGCAGAGTCGGTCCCCGGCGTCGCCGGTGAGGATACGAGGTGGCTCCTCCATGTTGTTTGACGGAAGGAACGAGAGAAGGTAGCGGACCTCGTCGAGCACGCTCTTCTCATCGGGCATGACGAAGTTGGCCACACCCGACTTGGTGGCGTGGGTGAGCGCTCCGCCCAACTCTTCGAGGGTCACGTCCTCACCGGTCACGGTCTTGACGACGTCGGGTCCGGTGATGAACATGTGACTCGAACCTTGGACCATAAAGATGAAGTCGGTCAGCGCCGGTGAGTAGACCGCCCCGCCGGCGCAGGGCCCCAGGATCACCGAGATCTGGGGCACGACGCCCGAAGCCATGGCGTTACGACGAAAGATGCCACCGTAGGCGTGCAGACCCGCTACGCCCTCTTGGATTCGCGCTCCCGCGCCGTCGTTCAGCCCGATGATGGGCAGCCCCATGGTCGTGGCGAGGTCCATGATCTTGTGGATCTTCGTGCCGTGGGTCTCGCCCAGTGCACCGCCGAAGACGGTGAAGTCCTGGGAGTACACCGCCACCTTGCGACCGTCGATCTTGCCGAACCCGGTGATAACGCCGTCGGTGTAAGGACGATGCTCCTCTAAGCCCATTCCCGAAGCACCGTGACGGTTCAACATGTCCAGTTCCTGGAATGACTCCTCGTCAAGTAGATACTCAATGCGCTCGCGCGCGGTCATGCGACCGTTCTGTTTCTGTCGTTCGATGGCTTTTTCACCACCCGCAACGCGGGCCTCCGCTTTTCGAGCTTCGAGCTCGGCCAACCGGTCCGCCATTGTGTGCTCCATAATGGCAAGGCTACCCACGCCGGTTCGACTGCGCGAAAGCCAAACGTCACCTTCGTGTGAACAGTCGATGAATCTCGGCTAGTTCTCCGGCGTTACTACGAAGTAGGAATTTTTATTCACCGCTTGGTTACTCGCGCGTAAGAAGGTGGCCTAGTGCGTGTCCTGGACAAGTTCGATCAGCGTGCCAAAAGCGGTCTTGGGGTGCACGAACGCGACCATCGTGCCGCGCGAACCGGGCCGAGGCACTTCATCGATCAGTCGCGCGCCCGCGCCACGAAGCGACGCGAGCGCGGCCTCACAATCAGTGACTCGGTAGCCCACGTGGTGCAGGCCCTCGCCCTTCTTCTCGAGATATTTCGCCACCGGGGAGTCGGGGCGCGTAGGGGTGAGCAACTGGATGTACGAATCGGCGACCTTGATCAGAGCCTCGGACACGCCGTCGGAGTCGACGACCTCGCGGTGTACGACGCTCGCCCCGAAGACGTCTTCGTACCAGGTAACGGCGGCGTCGAGGTCGTTGACCGCGATCGCGACGTGATCTATTTCACTCAGCAGTGGTTCCATTACAACTCCTTGTCGTGCCGGCGAAAGATCGTCAGGCGCTTCTCTCCCACTTTGGCACGAAGTTCCGGGTTGGTGATTCCCAACCCTTCACGAGGGGCGACACAGAGCACGCCGATCTTCCCCTCGTGACGGTTGCGGTGCACCTCGTAGGCCGCCTCGCCCACGTCCTCGAGGGCGAACACCGCCGAGAGTGGGGGGACCACCTTGCCGTCGATGATGGTCTGATTGGCCGCCCAGGCCTCCCGGTAGTTCGAGAAGTGCGAACCCTTGATGGTCTTGAGTTTCATCCAGAGGTGACGGTTGTCGTATTCGATCATGTAGCCACTCGTCGCCGCGCACGTGACTATGGTGCCGCCTCGCTTGGCGACGAAGACGCTCGCGCCCATGGTCGAGCGTCCCGGGTGTTCGAAGACGATGTCGGGGTCTTCACCCACCAGGGCGCGGACGTCCTTGCCCAATCGGCGCCACTCGGACTCGTCTTGGGTGTGCGGGTCTTTCCAGAATTGATACTGCTTCTCCTCGCGGTTGATCACGTATTCACAGCCAAGCTCGCGCAGGGTGTCTGCTTTGGCCGCGCTGGACACCACGCCAATGGGCGTACCACCTGAATTGATCACGTGCTGGACGGCGAAGGAACCGATGCCACCCGAAGCACCCCAGATCAGCACCTTGTCGCCCTGGGTGACCGGAGCCCCGTTGTGCGAGACGAGCATTCGATACGAAGTGGAGTTGCACAGGGCGTTGACCGCCGCCTCCTCCCAGGAGAGGTGCGTGGGTTTGGGCATGAGCTGGTTCGCCTTGACGACCGCGATGTCGGCGAGCCCCCCGAAATTAGTCTCGAAGCCCCAGATGCGCTGGTTCGACGAGAGCATCGAGTCGTCGTGGCTAGTGGGGTCCTGGTCGTCGACGTAGTTGCAGTGCACGGTGACCTCGTCGCCCACCTTCCAATTGCGCACCGCCGACCCGGTCCGCAAGATCACGCCCGCCGCGTCAGAACCGACCACGTGGTAGGGCAGGGCGTGACGCTGGCCCCAGAACGACTCCTTGGCCAGGCGGTCGAGAAAACCAAAGGTCGAGAGTGGCTCGAAGATGCTGGTCCACACGGTGTTGAAGTTGATCGATGACGCCATCACCGCCAGGTACACCTCATCGGGCGCGAGTTCGGGAACGGCAACCTCATCGACGTGCAGACTGCGCCGAGGATCCTTGTCCTTGCTCGCCATCCCCTCGAACATGCCTTGCTCGTCGCGCAGCACGAAGACCGCGCGGGTGCTGACGGGAAGGGGGATGTTCGCCAGGGTCTCGCCCGAGGCGCCATTTCGCACTGCGTCAAGAATCTCACTCATGGAGGCGAGACTAGTGGGAGCACTCAGGGATCTTCGACAAAGGCGCTCCCGAGCCTGAGAACCGTCGAGCCCGGGAATCTCGACAGACCTTTGTCTACTGGTGGATGATAAAAGTGAATTCGGACCGTTCAATGAAGCTCACTGCGATCAATCGTGAAATTCAACTTCTCTTATGGACTCTCGAGCCTTTGCTTCACTCGACGCCACAGAAACATAGGAATTAATCAACGCTCGAGCGAAGCCGCTTGATTACCCGAAAGCGCTCCAAGACCACAAGCGTCGTATCGTCGAGAAATATTCTTGAATTGCCGAGCGAATTAATCATTTCTTCACTCTGCCAGTAGCGTTCGTGACCCGCTCGCCATGCTGAAATCGTTGCGTGCCCTTCACCTTCATCCACTACATGTTCGTAGCCGACTTCACCAAGTGGAACGACGTGAACTTCCACCGTCTCGATCACGCACACGGGCTCATTCTTGGAGTCGACCACCACGGAGCGCTGACCTTCGTACGGCAGCGGCTCACGTCCGATGTCGTACTCCAAAGCCAGTGACGTGGTGGTCACCTTTCGACCTTCGAGGATGGCCGTCACCAAACGATCACGGAGTGGGCCAGGAAACGCAAACTCCGAAGTAGGCAACCTACGATAGTTGTCAGTGAGATCATTTTCGCTCACTTTGAAACTCTAAGCCACGTAGGATAAGGCCAGACTCGAACTAGGAACGTGCGCGACGCATCCTTGAGAGTCGTTTTGACCCTCTTCTACCGAGGTTCCATTGGAAGAGGTCTTCTTTCCAAACCGAGCGAATCGTAATGCCTTACGACGCTACGCGAAAAGTTGCCGCTTGAGAGTTTGGTTCTGGAATTTCTTCACCCATCTCACGGAGCATTTCGATGTGGAGTTCGAGTGCCTCTTCCATCAACGTTCTGGTTTCTTCGAAAGTCTTCGCAGTGGCGACACAGCCGGGGACGTCCGGAGCGTACGCGGCAAAATTCGAGCCGGCGTCTTCAATGATGATCGTGTACTCAGTCATCCAATTCCCCTTTCAAATTCCGGCTCGTTTCACTATGCTTCGCAGGGTCTTGGGTGGCAATTCTCGTCCGAGGTTTCCCGCGACTTGACGAGCCCCACCTTTGTCGGATGTTTGAAATGACGATGACTCCCTTTCTGGCGCACTTGGACCCAACCGTCGGCTTCGATCAACCTGATTACCCGCCTCACTGTCACGAACTCGCAACGGACAAAGACATCAACTCTCAAGGGGAAAACGATAAACATTGGTCAGTCGGTTCGCAGTGGCGTACCCCTCGCCGCTACTGGTGGGTAACTTCGTCTAACGTCTTGTCGACTTCCAGAACTAGAGGAGCAACATGTCGCGCAGTGTCATCGTCGCAGCCAGCCGCACCGCCATTGGAAAACTTTCGGGGGCGTTCGCCTCGTTGAGTGCCATGGACCTGGGCGGCGCCGCTATCAAGAGCATCCTCGACAAGACCGGGGTCGACCCCGCCACAATCGACGTCGTTCTCATGGGCCAGGTCATCCAGGCCGGTCAAGGACAGATCACGGCCCGCCAGGCGGCCGTCAAGGGTGGCGTACCCATGAGCGTGAACGCCACGACCATCAACAAGGTCTGCCTGTCAGGACTTCAGACCATCTACCTCGCGGACCTCATGATCCAAACCGGCGAAGCCGAGATCATCGTCGCCGGTGGCATGGAGTCCATGACCAACGCCCCGTATCTCCTGCCCGGAGCTCGCGCGGGCTACCGAATCGGTGACCAGAAGGTCGTCGACTCCATGATGTTCGACGGACTGACCTGCGCCTTCGACCAGTGCGCGATGGGCCTGGCGACCGAGCGCTACAACGACGGACGGATCACGCGGGCTCGCCAAGACGAGTTCTCCGCACGTAGCCATCAGTTGGCCGCCGCCGCCATGGCTTCGGGAAAGTTCGCCGAGGAGATCGTCGGCGTGGCGATTCCCCAGCGAAAGGGTGACCCGATCATCGTCGACACCGACGAGGGCGTGCGCGCCGAGACGACCGCCGAGTCCCTGGGTCAGTTGCGCCCCGCCTTCGATAAGGACGGCACCATCACCGCGGGCAACGCGTCCCAGATCTCCGACGGTGGCGCCGCAGTCCTCGTGATGTCCGAGCAGCGCGCCAAGGACCTCGGCCTCACCCCAATCGGTGAGCTCGTCAGCTACGGACAAGTCGCGGGACCCGACGCGTCACTGCTCAACCAGCCGTCACACGCCATTCAAAAGGCGGCCGCCAAGGCGGGCTTGGACGTCAAGGCGATCGACCTCTTCGAGATCAACGAAGCCTTCGCCGCGGTGGGCTTGTCGTCCGTGGACGAACTCGGCATCGACGAGAACAAGGTCAACGTGAACGGCGGCGCGATCGCCCTCGGCCACCCGGTGGGCATGTCGGGCACCCGCGTCGCGCTCACGGCACTGTTCGAACTTCGTCGTCGCGGTGGTGGCACGGCCGCGGTCGCCTTGTGCGGCGGCGGCGGCCAAGGGGACGCCGCCATACTTCGTACCCTCTAGTCGGGCACGTAGCGCTCGACGAGGTCGTAGCGACCAAGGCCGACCTGCTCGCTCTCGCCCAGGGCCAGCACGAAGGCGCCCCCGAGCGGGTAGCCATCACGAAGAACCGATTTCGGAGTCTTGACAGCGAGGCTGACGAGCAGTTCGTGGACCGACGGATTATGCGCCACGACCAACAGCGAGGTCCGCACGGGGTCGATCGAGGCGAGGTCGATCAGCAAGTCTTCGGCGGAGACCTCTCGCGTCCCGTTGTAAATAAGGTCACTGAAGTGGCACTCAACGACAAAAGGCGTGCCGTCGAAGGCCCGCGAGAATGTCTCTCGCGTACGAGCGGCCCCGCTCACAAGCGCCGTCGTCGGCCCGAACTGACCCAGGGCCCCGGGGTCCAACGCCCACGAGCGGAGTTGTTCACATTGTCGCACGCCCCGTTCACTCAACGTTCGCTCGTAGTCCGATCCGCCTGGCTTCGCGGGGGTCGCTTTGCAGTGTCGAACGATCGTGAGATAGCGCACGACTCCAGTCTGACCGACAGCAGCGGGGGGTGGCGCTCGTTTAGCGTTGGGACATGCACGCTTCGCTGACGTACTTCCAAGCCGTGGTCATGGGCCTCATCCAGGGCATCACGGAACTCTTTCCCGTGTCGAGTCTTGGTCACGGCGTACTCGTGCCGGCCCTGCTCGGCTGGCACAACCTGGTAAACAGCCAATCCCAGAGCCAATCCTTCTTTCTCGTCTTTCTCGTGGGGCTGCACGTCGGCACGGCACTCGGGCTGCTCGTCTACTACCGCGCCACGTGGTTCGCGCTCGTGCGCGGACTCGGGCGTCAACTACGAGACGTGCCCCACAACGGCGTGAGTTCGCTTTGGCGCCTCAGCAGTCCCCAGATCAATCCGAATTATCGACTCCTGTTCATACTCGCCCTCGGCAGCGTGCCGGTCGGTATCGCCGGGGTCCTACTCGAACGTAAACTCCGCGTGCTCTTCGACAAGCCTCTCGCGGCGGCGGCGTTCCTCTGCATCAATGGCGTCATCTTGCTCGCGGGCGAACGACTCCGACGCAACGTCGGACGTCACGCTCGATTCAAGCGCATCGCGTCGATCAAGCCGTTAAACGCGCTGGTCATCGGTTCGTCCCAGATCCTCGCACTCTTCGCCGGGATCTCGCGAAGCGGCGTGACCATGGTGACTGGACTGATGGTGGGACTTGACCACGAGGAATCGGCCAACTTCGCGTTCCTGCTCGCAACACCGGTGATCTTGATGGCGGGACTCTACAAACTCCCATCGCTCATGGGTTCACTCGGCGACGGCGTGCGTTCGCAGACACTGGTCGGTGCGCTGTGCGCGATGGTGGCCGCCTACGGGGCGGTTCGATTTCTCACCAAGTGGTTCACGACGAGGACTCTGGTGCCCTTTGGGATCTACAGCCTCGTGGTCGGCGTGCTCTGCGTGGCACGTTTCGCCTAGTCGGCGAGGATTCGACGCCCGTCGATCGCTCGCCCGAGTGTCAGGTCGTCGGCAAACTCGAGGTCACCACCCACGGGAAGACCGCTCGCCGGCTGGGACACGACGAGTCCCGGAACCTGAAGCAGCCGACTCAGGTACATGGCCGTGGCGTCACCCTCGAGATTCGAGTTGAAACAGAGGATCACTTCCTTTACCGGACCATTCAGCCTTCTCACGAGCTCTTGTATTCGCAGTCGGTCGGGCGTCACGCCCTCGAGGGGGTTGAGCACACCGTGCAGCACGTGATACGTGCCGTGAAATGCCCCCGAACGCTCGACGGCGAGTACGTCGGGCGGGCTCTCCACGACACAGATCGTCGTCTGGTCGCGACGGTCGTCCGAGCAGATCGGACAGAGACCACCAGCCTCGGCGATATTGCAGCACCGTTCGCAAAACGAGAGCTTGGTCTTCATGTCCTCCAACGACTGGGCGAGACGGGCGACGTCCTCATTCGGCTGGCGCATTAACCAGAACGCGATCCGCTGAGCGGACTTGGGGCCAACGCCGGGGAATCGACCCAACTCGTCCACGACGGCCTGCAGCGGAGGCGGGTAGTTCAACGGACTTCCTCGGCACCAGGGAACATCTCGGTGATCAAGTGGTCCGCGGCCGACGTGACAACGACCACGGACTCGTCGGGCGAGTAGACCTCGTCGACGACCTCGACGACGGGCTGCTTCTTCGGACGCGGCACACTCGTCAGAGGCGCACTCGCGAGCGACGGATCCACGACCCACACAATCGTGAGTACGCACTTGAACTCGTGATCGAGCGCACCGCGCAGTCCCTGCGCGATCATCTCGGTGTTCTGGCGCATCTCCTCACTGGCCAGTGCAATCGTGAGAAGCTGTCCCTCCAAAGATCGGACTTGCGCGGCCTTCAACAGCAACTGCGCGGCACGTGACGTGCGTGGGACGACTCGATGAATGAAACGATCGCGAACATCCTCGAACTCGAGCACTTCACCGGGCACCGCGAGAACCGAGGGCGCCGCTGTTTCGACTTTGGGTTCATCGACGCTTGACGGACGCGGTGACTCGGCATCGCTGGCGGTCGTCGAGCGTGCGGTGGTCGAAGTCGAGCCAATCGGTCGAAGTGGTGCAGCGCGAGGCGCCTCGGGTACCGGGGCCCGCACGCCTCGTTCGAGCTTCGTCACCCGTTCACCAAGGGCGTCAATCGACGCGTCGAGTTCGGGTTTGATCAGACGCACGAGCGCCACCTCGAGGATGACGATCTTCTCGGGCGCGCTCTTCATCTCTCGCATGGCCCGCCCAATGGTCTCGAGTACCCGGACCGTTCGAGCAAGTCCCAACTGAGAGCCCCATTCGAGAAGCCGGGTGCGGTCGGCGTCGACCGCGTCAGCGACCTCGGGTGCGACTTGGAGCAGGAACACCTGGCGGACCTCGCCCGCGAAACTCTCGGCCAGTTGCTCGGCGTCCCAGCCCCCCTGGCGAAGGAGCGCGAGCGATTTGAGCGCCTGGACGGCGTCCTCGTCGACCAGTGCGCGAAACAGTCCGTCGAACTGAGGCTGGGTCTGGGTCGGCGAACCGGTCGCCACGAGTTGGTCGAGTGCGCTTAGAGCGTCGCGAGCCGATCCACGGGCGAGTCGAACGGCCGTCTCGATCGTGGCGTCGTCGGCGTCCATGCCCGCGGCGACCTGAACGTCGTGGAGCAGAGCGTTCAGCGTGTCACCGGCGATGAGGCGAAATTCGAGGTGTTGGGTACGCGAACGGATGGTCGGCAACACCTTGTGGGGATCGGTCGTGGCGAGGACGAAGACCACGTGTGAGGGTGGCTCCTCGAGGGTCTTGAGTAACGCCGCCGAGGCGGCCTTGGAAAGCTGGTGAACCTCGTCGAAGATGTAAACCTTCCAACGTCCCGGGGTCCCGTGCCAGGCTCCCGCCGTTATCTCTCGGATATCGTCGACGCCATTATTGGACGCGGCGTCGAGCTCGATGACGTCAAGCGAAGAACCTCGGGCGATGGCGAGACAACTCGCGCACTCACAACACGCGTCCCCGTCCTGGGGATTTTCGCAGTTGAGGGCCTTGGCGAGGACCCGCGCCGCGGTCGTCTTGCCCGTGCCGCGCGGTCCCGAGAAGAGGTACGCGTGCGAGATCCGATCGTTCTTGACCGCCCCTTGGAGTGCGCGCACGACGTGGTCCTGACCACGGATCTCCGCGAATCGAGTTGGTCGAAAACGACGATAGAGCGAGGTGACGCCGTCGGTGGAACTGGGTACGGTTGTCGCTTCGGCCATGCTCCGATGCTAACGGGGTGCTGTCAGGTGCCGAGGTCCAAAGCAGTGGTCAGGCGATCCGTGGCACCCGACACAACCCGCTGAGAGCTGCTGGCTTCCACCCCTGACTCGGTTCACGAACGGTCGTCGCACGGGACCCGACCACCGCTGTGGACCTCGGCGTTACCGAGGCTACCGGACCGGGACCGGGCCAGGCTCGGGTAGCCTTGCAACCCGGTATCCATTTCCAAGCACCAGTAACAAACCAGGAGGAGTGCGAGAGCGGCCGAATCGGCACGATTGGAAATCGTGTGAAGGGAAACCTTCCGTGGGTTCAAATCCCACCTCCTCCGCCAGATAGTCAGATAACCAGGTAGCTGGCGTCACCAGTGTCAGCGTGACGTCTGGTCCCGTTGGTCGCTGAATGGTGCCGTTAGTTCGTAGATTCAAGGCAACGAAGAGATGAAGGATTGCTCGACGAAGTCAGTTCTCTTCGTCACGGTCCTTACTCGTCGTCTCAACTGACGCGGGCCCGACGTGGCATCAGATGCTCGCGTGACTTTGTCTAGACGTGCCCTCAGCGCAGCGCAAGCGCCGTGGCCCCTCGGAATCGCTAGAGTCCCGCTCCACGGCCCCGTGATCAGCCTGTCGGTGTCTTAGAAGATGGTAAGAATCGCGATCCGGTGTTCTTTTTCACCCAGGGTCCAGAGAATTCGCGCCTACCCTACAGAAAGTAGACACGATGTACGGCAGTGGAAGTGGACCCGCGTGAAGCATTCCTACACAGTTGAAGAACTCCTCAGCCTCTACGAAGAGAAGGGGGACGGAAAGTACGGCGAAGCGATCAGCCAAACCGAGCACGCCCTCCAATGCGCCGCTCTCGCGAAGAAGGATGGCGCGCCCGAGGCCATGATCGCCGCGGCCCTGCTACACGACGTAGGCCATCTCCTCGCCGACCTGCAGAACGAGCATCGCTTCGACATCGAGATGGACGACGACAGTCACGAAAGCCTGGGAGCACGAGTACTCTCGCCGATCTTCGGCCCGGAGGTGGCCCGACCGGTCGCTCTGCACGTCATGGCCAAACGTTGGCGTTGCACCGTTGACCCCGACTACTACGCGACACTCTCTGCGACCTCGCGCGCCTCGCTGCAAGCCCAAGGCGGACTGCTCAGCCCCGACGTGGCCAAACGCTTCGAAGAGCACCCTGGTTTCCAGAGCGCACTCGCCCTTCGATCCTGGGACGAGGACGCCAAGGTCGAAGGCCTCGATTCCGGGAATTTACGCGACTACGAGCAGTTGCTTACGCGTCTTTCTTCCGCTCGGTGACCAGCACGTCTCGTGAGCTCAGTGCGAGGTCGACCCGGGTGCCCAATTCGAAGAGCTCGGCGTCACTACTCCTCACGTCCACTTTTACCGAGACGCCTCCGAGCTCCACGCCAAGTCGAGTCGTCGCGCCAAGGAAACTCCGGTGATTCACGATACCCAGCCCGTCGCTCGCGACCTTCGCCGACACGTCTTCGGGACGAAGCAGCGCGTCGATGTCCGAGCCCGCCAGTGACTCCACGTCACCGCGTATCTTGGCGCGCGCGCCAAAGAGTTGTACACCGTCCTTTAGCCGCGTGACCGGGACCCGACTCGACACGCCGACAAACTCGGCGACGAACGCGGTCGCCGGCTTGGCGTAGAGGACTGAAGGCTCGGCCACTTGTTCGGCGCGACCGCGCGACATCACGCACACCCGGTCAGCCATCGAGAGTGCCTCTTCCTGGTCGTGAGTGACGAACAACGTCGTGATCGCGAGACGCTGCTGGAGCTCGCGGATCTGATCGCGCAATTCCGCGCGCACCTTGGCGTCCAGCGCCGACAAGGGTTCGTCGAGCAACAGCACCTGGGGTTCGATCGCGAGGGCTCGCGCGAGGGCCACGCGCTGTTGCTGGCCTCCCGACAATTGGTGAGGATACTTCGACGCGTGCTCACTCAGGCCGACGAGTTCGAGCAGTTCACCCGCTCGGGCTCGTCGCGCACCCGTACGCTGGCGGCGCAACTGCAGTCCGAACGCCACGTTGTCGCGAGCACTCATATTGGGAAAGAGCGAGTAACTCTGAAACACCATTCCCATGTCGCGACGCTGCGCGGGCACCCCAGAGACGTCCTGGCCGTGCACGTGCACCGAGCCACTGTCGGGCTGCTCGAATCCCGCCAGGACCCGCAGGGCCGTCGTCTTACCGCAACCCGAAGGTCCGAGCAACGCCACGAATTCACCCGGGGCGATGGTGAGCGAGAAACCGTCCAACGCTCGAGTCGCGCCGAATTGACGAACCAAGTCGTTGAGCAGGACCGGAGCGCCCGAACCGCTCGCCTCGACGATCGGCGTCGGCTGGGTGGTATGGCTTTCAAGAATCATGAGGCGCGGATCCTCCTTCGTCGACGGGAATTCGAACGGTCTATGGACACGATCAACGTGAGCAGTGCCCACGTACCGAGAAGGGACAGCATGGCGACCGCCGTCGAGATGTGGGCGTTGGTCTGATCGAAGTCGACGATCCACACCGGCAGGGTCTCCCAAAGGTCGAGACTGGCCATCGTGAACTCGCCCAGCACGAGCGCCAGCGTGAGCACCGTCGCGGACAACAGCGCCGAGCGAAGGTTGGGGACGAGCACGCGCCATATGGTCGAGATCCAGCCCGAACCCAGCGAGCGCGCCGCTTCGACGAGCGTCTTCACGTCGAGTGCGCCAAGACCCGAGTCGAGCGAACGATAGACGAAAGGCATGGCGAGCACGACGTACACCAGTGAAAGCAAGTAGGGCGACGACTTGAGCCAGAGTGGCGCCGCTTCCAAGACGCCCAGAATGAGCACGATGGGAGGGATGACGATGGGCAGGATCGTCACCACTTCCATGAAACGACGAAACCGCGGCATCTTCATGTGCACGTAGATCATCGTGGGAACCATCAAGAACAACACGATCGCCAAGGTCACGAAGGCGAGCCGCATCGAGAGGAAGAAGGCGGCGGCCAAGCCCGGTTGGCTCGGAATCGCGGTGATCGGCGACAACGAGAACTTGCCGCTGATGTCCTGTAGCGAGAACTTCAGCGCGGCGTAGATAGGGATGATGAAGTACGCCGCGGCGAGCCAAAGTATCAGGCCCCGACCCCAATGAATGCGGCGACGCTTCGTGAGATCGAGCGGCACCATTGGCAACTCGAAGTCCACGATGTTGTCGGCGACTACTGAAGCCATTTCGACGACCTCGCGCGTAAAAGGACGTATCCGAGAATCGAGATGAGCAGTAGCACGATCATGCCAAATCCCAGCGCGTAGCCAATGTGCTCTTCGCCCGAGATGACGTTGCCTTGCAGATACGCACCGATTTGGATGGGCGTGATCGCAATCGTGCCGCCAGTCAAGGCCTCAGTGGTGGCGTAGGCGGAGAGGCCACTGCCGAACAACAAGAAGGTGCTGCCCAGCACCGACGGCATCAGTACCGGGACGCCGACGTGTCGCCAGTAGCGCCATCGTGACGCCCCAAGGTTTTCCGCAGCTTCTCGCCAAGCTGGGCGTAACCCGTTGAGCGCGGGCGTGATGATGAGCACCATAAGGGGCACCTGGAAGTAGAAGTACACGAACGCCACGCCCCACAATTTGTAGAGATCGAACCCGTGCGACCACGGGTTGAGGCCGAGGCGAGCGAGCCACGACGTGACGATGGCGTTCGCGCCGAACGTCGCGACGAACATGAACGCGAGGTTCACACCTCCGAAGTTCGCCAGTACGCCCGACGCAGTGGCGACGAGGCGCTTCAAGAACTCGAATCTCGATTGGGCAATGGCGTACGCGAGCATCGTGCCGAGGACGGCGGGAATGATCGACGTCGCGAGGGCCAACTTGATGCTGTTCTCGAAGCCCGTGAGGTACTCACCTCCGTGAACGATCGTGCTGATGTTCGACAGGGTGAGTGCTCCGCGGTCGGAACGAAAGGCCAGGTTGATGATGACGAGCGTGGGCACCAAAAGACCGAGCGTGATGTACGCGAGAAAAGGGAGCACGGGGACACTGGTGCGAAGTGAACGCACCAGTGTCCCCGTGATGTGGCGACCGCCTCGGTCCTTGTCGTCGACACCCGAGGGAGTGGAGGTGCCGTCGGACAGGGGGGAAGGGATCTTCACAGGTTGACCCGGCTAGCTACCCGAGATCGCCGAAGCCCAGTTCGCGGCGACCGTGTTCTTCGCGGTCGCTAACTGCGCCAAGGTTGGGTAGGTGACGGTACCCGCGGGCGCCGCGGGCAACTCGGCGAGCCACGTCTTGTTGACAGTACCGTTCTTGACCAACGTCGGTAATTCGACGGGACGCGCGTTGCCCTGGAGCCAAAGGTTCTGTCCCGTGGTCGAGTAGAGGTACTCCTCCCACAGGCGGGCGGCCGCCGGGTGCGGCGCCGTGGCGCTGATCGCTTGGCTGTAGTACGCGGCGTAGCTGGCGTCCGTGGGGATGTTCACGGTCCAGGTCGGCAGTGCCTGCTTGATCGAGTCCTGCAGGTAGTCCCACCAGATAAGAATCGGCGTGGTGCCCGATTCCGCGGTCGCGGCGCTACCACCAGGAACGTAATTACCGTCCTTATTGAGCGTGGCGAAGAACTGGATACCCGGCTGGATGTTGTCGAACGAACCACCGTTGGCCAAGGCCGCCGCGAAGACCGCGGAGAAAGCCGCCGACGCCTCGGTGGGGTCGCCGTTGATACCGACTTCGTTCTTGTAGGGAGGATTCGTCAACTGGGCGAATGACGTCGGGCACGTGGTCACGATCTTGGTGTTACAACCAATCGAGACGTACCCGCCGTAGTCGTCGAACCATCGACCTTGGGGATCCTTCAGAGCCGCAGGAATGTCACTCCACGTGGCGACCTTGTAGGGCGCCAGGAGATTGAGGTTGCTCGTCGCGTAGCTCGTACCGACGTCGAGAACGTCGGGGGCCGACGAGCGGCCCTTGTCCTGTTCCACGGCGTTGATCTCGTCCTGACTAGAACCGTCGGGGTTCTCTGAGACGATCTTGATGCCGTACTTCTTCGAGAAGTCCGAGATGATGGCGCCGTAGTTGGCCCAGTTGGCGGGAAGTGTGATGACATTGAGCACGCCTTCCTTCTTGGCCGCCTTGATAAGGGCGGACATTCCTCCGCACGCCGCCGCCGACTTCGCGGTGTTGCAACTCGTCGCCGCCGAAGCCGAACCACCCGACAGTGAGACACCGACGAGTGCGGCACTCAGCAAACCAGCGGCCACTGACACTTTCAGTTTGTTTACAAACACGTGCACTGCCTCCTAAAAGTGAACGCACCGAGGTGGTGGTTCGACAGCACAGTACGAGTGGCGAGTTAGAAGTCGGTGACGTCAACCCCGAGACCGTGTGACAATTGTTCAGAGATTGCGCGCACTTCGTTCACGCTTTACCTGCATTGGCGAGCTCGCCCACGCGCAGCAGATCCGCGACCGATTCAATGACTTCGTCGGCTCCGTTCTCCAGCAAGCGCGCCCTCGCGTCGGTACCCGTGAGGACGCCTACGCAAAGTCCGGCGCCGGCGCGTCGGCCGGCCAGCATGTCCGACGCCGTGTCGCCCACCACCACGAGGGAGTTCGTGGCGAAGGCTTCGAGGCGCACCAGGCACTGCAACAGCATGTCGGGCGCGGGACGACCACGCCCCGCGTCCTGGGGCGAGACGCGCACGCGAAACAGGTCGGACCATCCGAGCTCGTGTACCAGCGCCTCGCGCGTGGCGACCGAGAATCCCGTGGTCAGTGCCACCTCAAAGCCAAGACGACGAAGTTCGGTGACGACCCGGCGAACCCCCGGGATCTCACGGACGCCGAACTCGTGGGCCGCTTCGACAAAATGGCGCTCGAAGGCCTCATTGGCCATCACCCCCCTCGAGTCGAAGAGGGCAGTGAATACCTCGATCTTGGACTGGCCCATGGTCGCCACGACGTATTGCTGTGCCCTCGAGGCCTCTTCGGCCGCGACTCCGAGTTCGTCAATGGTCCGACGAAACGCTTCAAGTACGAGTCCGCTATCGATCATCGTGGTTCCGGCCATGTCGAAACACACCAGCTCCAGCGAATTCATTGAAAGCTCTCCTCGGCGATCGCGGGAGCCAGCGTCATGCCGCGTCCGCCGGCACCCGTTATCGCGGTGACGCCGTGTGCGACACGCTTGCGAAAGTAGACGTCATTGGCACCGGGATCGGTGAGCTGGTGGTAGGTGCCACTCCAGCGACGCTCGATGCGGGGCATTCGTTCACCGATCAAGTATTTCGCGGACGCCGCGATCAGCGAGAGCGGATCATCGCGCGTGGCGAAATCCCCCGGCTCGTCAACCTCGTGCGTGTCGCCAATAGTGAGTCCACCATCCAATCGTTGCTGGCACAAGAGCTGGATCGCGTAGTGCGCTGCGTGCTCATCCTGAGGAACCAGTCGGTGGGAAAACTCTTGGAAGGCCGGGTAGTAACGGAGCGAATCGCCACTGGCCACCGACGTCGTCAACACGTCGGCACACTGTTCGGTCTCGGCCATTTGCAATCGAACGGTGCGCAGCGGCTCAGTGGCGAACAGTTCGGCCGCGAATCCGCTCAAGCTCGCGCCGAGACAAAGAAAGACCTGATCGCCACGATGACGAACGCCGCGGTGATCAACGACCTCGAAGTCACCAACGCCCACTATCTCGTGGCGCGCCAGGTACTCGTATCGTTTGGTCGCGTGCATCGCCTCACGAAGCGCGCCCAGTGCACTCCGCGACTCGACCGCGGCGTCAAGATCACAATACAGGCCACCCAGAAATGTCCCCCGAAGAGCTGGGTTTCGCCGTCGCGCTTCGTCGACGTCCACCAGCGCGAAGCCTCGTTGCGTGGCATCACCTCGCGAGCTCGCGCACTCGAGTACCTCCATTTCGTCGGGTCGAGTCGCCAACGTGAGCGATCCGTTGGCCCGAAATCCCACCAACGGCACGTTCTCGCCGATCACCTGCCAGAGTTGACGTGCCCGCAGCGCAAGTTCCAGTTCGCGACCAGGTGCTCGACCGCTCACCCACACGAGCCCGAAGTTCCGCACCGTTGCCCCTTGCGCGACATGGTCACGCTCCAGGTGCACCACCATCGCGCCGCGCGCGAGCGCGGCGTAGGCGTGCATCGTGCCGATGACCCCACCACCAACGACCACGACGCGACTTCCGGCCAACGCCCAGTTATCAGTTCCCTCCACGAAGGTCGAATCTAAGGGGGTTAACTTTCGCGACGGTGACGCGAAGGCGTCGACTTGCCGAATCCTGCGCATCGGGCCTTCGACGTCGTCAGCGACGTCACGTGCGACGGGACTCGAAGAAGGCCCGCAATAGCGAACGCGATTCCTCCGCCAAGACGTCGTACGAGAGAGTCGCTTCGTGGAGCAGTCGGGGGTCCGAGAGGACGTTGTAGCGCGATCCGACCGCGCCCGCCTTCTCGTCCAACGCACCAATGACCACCCGATTGACCCGGGCGTTAAGAAGGGCACCCGCACACATGACGCAGGGCTCGAGCGTCACGTAGACCGTCGCGTCGTCCATACGCCAACCGGTTCGACGGGCCGCCGCGTCACGTAGGGCGATCATCTCCGCGTGCGCGGTGGGATCACGGTCGACCTCGCGGCGGTTCTCACCAACGCCGAGGACCTCGTCGTTGACAACGACCACACAACCCACCGGTACGTCGTCGTGGGACAACGCCTCGCGGGCCTGGACGAGCGCCAAGCGCATGAACTCCTCGTCGCGGTTCGCCGTGTCGCTGCGCGTCTCCATCCTCGAAGCGTAGGGGTTAACGGCTTCACGCCACGGTGTGGCCCTTGGGACGAACCTTCTCAAAAGGCCACGACACGCTCGCACAGTAGACTCGTCCCCGGAGGGGTGCGAGAGCGGCCGAATCGGGCAGTCTCGAAAACTGCTGTGTCTACGGGCACCGTGGGTTCAAATCCCACCTCCTCCGCCATCGAGAGACGGGTGACGCGAGTCACCCGTCTCTTCGCGCCCGAGAACGTGCGGTGACGCGGAACTACGATGGGAGGGTCTGGCAGACGTCAGTCATCTTCTAGGAGAGCGCCATGGTTTCGTCAGTTGAGTCCTCGGTAGGCACCAATCGCAAGGTAGTCACAGAACTGCCCGGTCCCAAGTCGAGGGCACTGCACGAGCGTCGCCAGGCTGCGGTCAGCGCTGGCCTTACGAACGGCTTTCCGATCTACATCGAGCGCGCCGAAGGGGCGATCCTGGTCGACGTCGACGGGAACCGCATCCTGGACCTCGGTTCGGGCATCGCGGTGACCACGATCGGTCACGCAGTACCCGAACTCGTCGACGCCGTCAGCGCCCAGGTCGCCGCGTTCACGCACACGTGCTTTATGGTGACGCCCTACGAGAGCTACGTCGAGGTCTGTGAGGAGCTCGCGGCGCTCACCCCGGGTTCGCACGCCAAGACATCGGCCCTCTTTAACTCCGGTTCCGAGGCCGTCGAGAACGCGGTGAAGATCGCACGCCTCGCCAGCGGCCGACAGGCCATCGTGGTCTTTGACCACGCCTACCACGGGCGCACGAACTTGACCATGGCCCTCACGGCAAAGAACATGCCCTACAAGGACCGCTTCGGTCCCTTCGCCCCCGAGATCTACCGGGTTCCCATGAGCAACCCGTTCCACGACGGGCTGTCCGGCGCCCAAGCGGCCGCGCGCGCCATCAAGGCCATCGAGACTCAGGTCGGCGCCCACAACGTGGCGGCGGTTTTGATCGAGCCCATCCAGGGCGAGGGCGGCTTCATCGTACCCGCGGAAGGATTCCTGCCGGCGCTCTCGGAGTGGACAACCGCCAACGGGGTCCTCTTCATCGCTGACGAGATTCAAAGCGGTTTCTGTCGCACCGGGGACTGGTTCGCCGTCGACCACGAAGGTGTCATTCCCGACCTGGTCACGACGGCGAAGGGACTGGCCGGCGGCATGCCGCTCGCCGCGGTGACCGGACGGGCCGAGGTGATGAATCAAGTGCACGAGGGCGGACTGGGTGGCACGTACGGGGGGAATCCCGTCGCCGCAGCGGCCGCACTCGCGACCATCAAGACGCTGCGCGACCGCAACCTCGCGTCACGCGCGCGTGAACTTGAGACCGTGATACTGAAGAGCCTCCGGTCACTCCAGCAAGACGTCGCCATCATCGGTGACGTTCGGGGGCGAGGTGCCATGATCGCGATCGAATTGGTCCAACCCGGCACCAAGGACGCCAACGCCGCCGCCGCGAAATCCATCGTGACGTACTGCAACCAGCACGGTGTCATCGCGCTCGCCTGCGGTACCTACGGCAACGTCATTCGACTCTTGCCACCGCTGGTTATCACCGACGAGCAACTCGAAGACGGTCTCGACGTGCTCGCGGCCGCCGTACGCGCCGCTAGTTAGGTAGGCAACCCAGAGTCGGCACTGCGCTCGCGTGCGCGTGCGCGAGATCAGCCTCGACGACCGCGTCGGGGATCGCGTACGCGGTGCTCGCTTGACTGATTGACTTCGATTCGATGACACCCGCCACGTCAGAGCCGACCAGTACCGGGCTGCCGGAGTTACCCGGTTGCACGTTCACCTCAATCACCTCGTAGGTCCTCGTCAGGAGTCGCTGGTCGTAGATGTCGCGACCCTGGACGGTGATGTCGCCCTCGACGTAGCCCGGGGCCGCCGTGCGAGTCGCGTCGAGGGGAAAGCCGACCACCCGCGCGGACGCGCCCACGGCGACGGTGCCCGAGAGGAAGGTCAAGGGCGCCTCATCGAGCGAGTCGACGCGCAGAATCGCAATGTCGTAACTGGGGTCAAAGAGAACCACGGAAGCCGATGCGCCGTTGACCGTGATCCTCGACTCGCCCGCGACGACGTGGGCGTTGGTCACAGCGTCGTGACTCGAAACGAAGAACGCCGTACCCTCTTGTACCCTCGAGCAATTCCCGCTCGCGAGCACCTTGAGCACGTCACTCGGCGAACCCACCGAGGTGACGAGCGGACCGAGTCGCTTCGGTGCCACGGTGACGGGCAACGTCGGCGCCACGATCGAAGCGAAAATACTAGGAAAGTCGGCGCTACGAAAGAGTGATTGCATTTTGGCCTCAATGGCGGGCACGGGAGGCATGACCTTATTAATAGCGGCCAATACCCTGGAGTGCTGGATCTCGCCGGCGATCGATCCCCACGCGGTCGACGCCAACAGACCCGCGACCAGCCAGCAGCCCACCAGGGTTCCCAGGACACCGACCAGCACCCCGGCGAGGGAGTCAAAGACTCCCAGGCGAAGGGCGTGCATCGAATCGGCCGCCACCCCGCCAACGATTCGACCCAACCGGCCGCCGACGACGGTCGCGACGAACACGAGCGCGAGCGCGACCAATGGTCGCCACGCCGCGTGCGTGATGGCCGTCGAGAACGGCGGGGCGATGAACGTGCCCACGACAAATCCCACTCCGAGGCCCACGTAGCCGGCGACCTGGCGCAACGCCCCAGCCCGCCGGCCGTCCAGTCCCGCGAGCACAACCAGGACGACGATGACGAGGTCGACCCAGTTCACGTACTCCAGAGTAAACGACCAGGCGATTCGGCCACGATGGCGACCTCAGTAGCATCGTCTAGAACTCTCACACGAAGGCGTACATCTCTATGAGCCGACTGGTAGCGAAGGCCTCGCGCGCGTGGCGACTCGGCGCGTTGCTCGGTGTCGGCGCCCTCGCGCTCGCGAGCTGCGCCACCCAAGCGTCGCTGCACGTGACGGGTCTGCCTTCGATAAGCATCTCGGTCCCGCTGCACACCAGTGCGTGCACCCTCTCTGGTTCGTGCATCGCCCTCGGCACGACCGGATCGGACTCGCTACCTACGACCGTCGGCGAATATCGAGAGTCCAACGGCACGTGGTCGTCGCTCGTCGTGCCGAACGCACCCTCCTCACTGATCACCTCCGCATCATGTCTCGCGACAGAATGTCTTATTGGTGGCATTCAACCCAGCGGCAACCTCTTATGGAACTACAACGCCTCCTCCCAATCGGTGGTCGCGCTTGGGTCGCTCGCGGGCGGACAGGGGATTCGCACTCTCAGTTGTTTTGGCGCGTCGTCGTGTGCCGCCGTGATCACTGACGGCGTGAACACCGCTTCAACAATCACCTTTTCCACTAACGACGGGGCCACCTGGTCCTCCAGGGCGCCCCTGCCCTGGTCCTCGAGCGACACCGTGACTGATCTCACGTGCACGAACGCACTCACGTGCTTGGTGAGTGCGACGAGTGACTCGAATACTCTGGACCTCGAAGCCACGTTCGATGGCGGAACCACGTGGAGCCAGCGCACCACGCCATCGACGTGGACGAGTCTGACGTCGCTCACCTGTTCGAAACGCCGGTGCGTGGGACTGGCCAGCACCGCATCGAAGTCCTACGTCGCCACCACCACAACGTTCGGACGTCGCTGGCTGGCCACGAAGTTACCCGCCGCGGTGAACGCCTTGGCCTGCACGACGATCACGCGATGTGTCGTCGTGGGCGAGACGAGCTCGGGCAACCCGTGGTTCGCCGCCGACGACGACGGTCAACTGACGGTCGCGGCTTTGAAGTACGTCCCCTCGCCACTCGTGAGCGTGGCGTGCGCGCGAAAAGTCTGTACCGCAATCGGCGTCAGCACGTTGCTCGCGTCTCGTCCCTAACCACGCAATGCCGCGGCGAACAGACTCGGGAGCTTGAGCCAGGAAGGTTTGACCTCGAAGGCGAGGAGCTTGCGCATCACGACCCCGGCGTTCTTGCTCGTCGCGAACCACGCGGGCGCGGGCGTGGCCACGAAGGGGCCACGTACGACTGACTTCTGAGGCTGCGCGAAGAGGTACGCATTGCCCACGAAGCCGGTGCCCGATTGGATATCAGTGATTTCGTGACCCGGGTACGCTCCCCACACGGTCGTCGAGAACGCGAAACTCAACGCGTGCCAGAGATTCACGCCGATCGAACCGTAACGCAAGTCCGCGATCGCCTGCTCAATGGCGGGCCCGGTCTCGGGATGCTTCATCGTGCGAGGATCCGCGATCAAGGTCATCGAGAGTGTGCCCCAAACGACGTCATTGCAGAACTCGGTGGCCCGCCGCACAAAGTCGGCGGGCGAATCCGCGGCGAGCGCGGTCTCGGCGGTGAGCGCGCAGAAGGCTTCGACGTTCAAGCAGATGTCGTTGGTCTTGGAGGCATCGACGTTGCGAATGATCGTCCAGGGCATCGTGCCCCCTCGGGACCCGCCGATCTGGTGCGCGTCGGGATGCTCGGCGAGGAATGCGTCGCGACGCGTCTCAGCACCGGGGTAGTACGCCGCCCTGGTGGGAATCGAGGCGAAGACACGCTCGAGGGCTTGGAAGAATTCCTCACGCTGGTCCCAACCCTCGTGGGTGATGATGATCCGTGGCGTGAGACAGTTGAAACCCGCGTTGTTGGCGATCATCGTCGCCACGTGACGAGCCTGAAAGTCGATCTCCTTCTTGGTCCATGCGCCAGGCACGACGACCACGGGCGAGACGTTGCCCAGTTCGCAACTCACCGGCTTGGTGACCAGCGGTTGGTTGTTCGCCTTGCGACGTTCGCCTTCGGGGCCGACGCCAAAAACGATCGCGTCGTGTGTCTTGTCCGAACCGGTCACGTGGATATCGCTCACGCCCGCGTGATTCGTCAGGTACGCGCCCACCCGGGCGCCCCCTGTCACGACGCGCAAGAATCCACCTTCGATTAACGCCGACAAGGCGCGCTCCCAGTACGGAACCAGATAATCGTTCACCGGGTTGGCCTTCAACACGACCACCTTGCCCTCACCAAAGAGCTTGGTGAGCACGTCGCGCGGTCCAAGGGACCCGACGTTGCCAGCACCGAGGACCAGCGACACGCCGGCGTGCGTCGTGGGCGACTGGTAGACCTCGGCTTGGGTTGCCTTTACCTGATCCTCGTCGACGCCCGGCTCCATCCACACCTCACCCGTGATGCCCGCGTAAAGAACCTTGTCGAAGATCGATCGGGGCACCACCTGAATCGCGATCCGATTGTCGGGCTTGTGGCGCACCGGTCCGGGGTACTGCGGTCGTCCCTTTGCTGCGATGTCGAGCATCGACTGGCGAAAACTCTGGGCCATGCTGACAAAGGTGCCCAGACCACTGAAGAGCTCCTCACCACCCTCAGTGCTGTGGGGGTCATAACCCTTGGCCGCACAGGCCACGGCGGTCCACTCCTCGGCGACGGCGTAGGTGTCATTGACCACGCGCTCGAGAAGATGGGCGCGCTCGCGCGCGGAAGTCGCCGCCCACGCCAGCGCGCGGGCCTGCACCTCGGCCACGGCCTGGTCGAGCAAGGCCTCGTCGAACGCTCCCGCGTCCAGTGTTCCCGACATGGGCGCCGCCGCGCCGCGTACCTGTGTCATGAAGATTCCTTCCCCCGATGTAGATGGCAGACTACCGCTGTGAGCATCTCGCCGACCAACTCACCGCCCGCCGGCTGGTACCCGGATCCCGGCGGTCAGCGACAGTGGCGCGTGTGGACTGGCACCACTTGGTCCGAGTTGACCAAGCCCTACGGGGAACCGGTATCGACCTCTTCGCTCGTCGAGTCACTGGGCCTGATCAATGCACTCAACCTGCTCGTGCGCTTCGGCATCGTCGCGGTCTTTTCGGGGCTGGGCCTGGTCGTGAGCGTCCTAGCGCACTGGCCCGGTACGCGACACCCGACGCCGCTGTGGTTCGCCGAATCCGCGAGTGACCTTGGTGTCGGTCTGCTCGTCGCCGGCTCGATACTGTTCGCCTTCGCGCTGCGTGAACTCAAGGGCCGGTGGACACCACTGGCGTTCGTCCCGGCCATCAACATCTTCGCCGTGGAGGTCCTCGTCTCGGAACGTCTGAGCGCCCGATCCGCAACGCGACGCGTGATCGCCGACGTCGTCCTGCTCGCGCTTTTCGTCATCGGGGCCCATAGTGCGCCGTGGCTCGCCGTGGGGCTGGCGGTCGTGACGCTGGGTCAACTGCAGTGGACCGCGGCGCTGGTGGACGAACTGTGTCCGCCGGGCGAAGTGCTTCGCGCGACGCCGTAGGATTGCCAAGGCTGCAGTGACCCGCGGGTTGAGGAGAACTAGGTAATGGCGTACGAGGAGTGGGGACCCCTGGCGGGGCTCGTCGGTACCTGGGAGTCAGACTGGAGTGGTCTCGACGTGGCGTTTCACAACGACAAGGGAAAGATCGCCGAGACGCCCTATCGCGAGAAGACGACCTTCAAGCCCTTTGGCCCGGTCGCCAACGGCGACCAGAACCTCTACGGACTCGATTACCGTACAGCCGCCTATAAGAAGGGCGAGGACAATCCCTTTCACACCGAGGTCGGCTACTGGATGTGGGACTCGCTGCACCACCAGGTGATGCGCTGTTTCACCATCCCGCGCGCCTCAACCCTCATCGCCGGGGGCACCGTCGAACCGAACGCAACCACTTTCAAACTCGAAGCGGTCCTCGGATCGAACACTTACGGCATCCTCGCGAACCGGTACCTCGACGAGATCGCCAAGACCACCCGTTTCGACGTCACGGTCACCATCGACGGTGACGTCTTCACCTACGACGAGACCACGGTGGTCGAGCACCAAAAGCACCCGGCCATTGTCTTGCACACCGATAGGAACACCCTCAAGCGCACGAGTTGGGAGGCGTAAGGACATGTACGACTGGAACGAAGAGCACCAAGCCATCATCGCGGTAGTGCGACGGTTCGTCGACCAAGAGATCCGCCCCCATATTGACGACCTCGAGCACAACGGCGTTCCCCCTTACGACATCCTGCGAAAGATGTACGCGACCTTCGGACTGAAGGAGATGGCGCACGAGAACTTCAAGCGCCAACTCGAAAGGAAGATCTCTGGCGAAGAGCCCAACCGCGAAGGTCGCAGCTCGGATCCGGCGCCCCAGTTGATCTCGACGATCGAACTCTGTCGCGTGAGCCCGGGACTCGTGACGTCCCTGGGCGTCTCGACCGGTCTTGCCGCCGGCACGATCAACAAACTCGGCACGCCGGCACAAATGGAACGTTGGGCCCTCGACCTCATGACCCTGGACAAGGTGGGCGCGTGGGCGATCACCGAGCCCGACTCGGGTTCTGACGCCCTCGGCGGCATGCGCACGACCGCCACACGAGACGGTGAGGACTACGTACTCAACGGCCAGAAGACCTGGATCACGAACGGACCCTACGCCGACACGATCGTGCTCTACGCCAAACTCGACGAGGGTGAGGGCGACGACATGAGGAACCGAAAAGTGTTGACATTCGTGCTGGACAAGGGAATGCCCGGTCTCGTGCAGTCGGCCCCCATGCGAAAGATGGGCCAGCATGGATCACCCACGGGCGATGTCTTCTTGAGTGACGTGCGCGTCGGAAGAGATCGCCTGCTCGGCGAGACCGAGGAGCCCAAGGGTGGTGGTCGCCAGAGCGCGAAGGACAACTTCGTCACCGAGCGAGCTGGGGTCGCGGCGATGTCGCTCGGCATCATCGAAGAGAGCTTGAAGATATCGATCGACTACGCGAAGAACCGCAAACTCTGGGGCACGCCCATCGCCGATTTCCAACTAATCCAGTTGAAACTCGCCCAGATGGAAGTGGCGCGCGTGAACGTACGCAACCTCGTGTTCTCGCACATCGAGCGGTCCTCGCACGGCGCGATCCCGACTCTCGCCGAAGCATCGGCCATGAAGTTGTACTCGGCTCAGGCGGCGTGCCAAGTAGCCGACGACGCCATCCAGATCCTCGGTGGCAACGGTTACGTCGCCGAGTACCGAGTGGAGCAGCTCCTGCGCGACGCGCGCGTACTACGCATCTACGCGGGTACCGACGAGATGCAGGTCGTCGCGATCGCGAAGGATCTCACCCGCTCCTAACTCCTCGCGAGCGCCACGCGAAGTTGATCCGCCACTCCCTCCCAGCCCTTATACGCCTTGATCGCGGACGGTGCCGAGTCCAGAGCCGCCAGGAGGTTGTCGGCGAAGTCTTCGTGCTCGTTCCTCAACTGTTGCACCGAAGCCACGTAGGTGCGGATCGTGAACACCGCGGCGCGCGACACCGGCAAGAGGCGCAACGTTTGGCGTTCGACACGAAAAAACCATTGATCAGGACCGCCGCGGGCGGGCTGACGTCGACTACTCGGTTGGTGCAGCGTGGCGTCATCGAGCAGGGTCCAGTTCAGTCGCCAGAACGATCGCTCCGGTTTCAGACGCCCGAAGAACGCGTTCGTGGGCTGGGCCAACTCCTCGTCGTAGCCCGGAACCGGAACGTGGATGTCGTCGAGCGTCGTACCGATCTTATGCACCAGGCTCCAGCGCGAGGGAAAGCACACGCACGCCGCTTCGAGGCGCCACTGGCCATCGTGCACGAGAACGCAAAGGTCCTCCTGGACCAAGAGACTCGCCTGGACAATCGGATGTTCGCTCGACGCCACGTCGCGCGCGACGTGTGGATGATACGTCGCAAGATTCTCGAGCACGAGATCGAGTAACTCGTGGCTCGCGGCCTCACCGGCCTCTCGAACAGCCACTACGGTGTCACGTTGCTCGTTCACGAGCCTTCGCTTTAACGCGAGTTCCTCGTTGCGACGCGCGTCGACCTCGAGCCATTTCGACTCTTCGAGTGGCCGAAGGCCCATCGCGAGGCGCCATGGTCGCTGCTCGAGGGGAACGTAGGGAAACACCGACACTCGTTACTTCTTCGTTCCCTTGACGCGAAGATAGATGAGAGTCAAGAGAATCACCGGCACCGCTAGGACGATAACTCGCGCGGCCGGAAGTGGCGAACCCTTGTGCGGATCGAAGGTCGTCGTGGTCGACGAAGTGAGAATCAGAGCGTGTAAGACCAGGGACATGCCGTTACCTTCGTGGTTCGATGCTCAGGCTTCCGCCGTGTGGCGGCCTCGCTCGAAATGTCTACAACCTAGTTACAAGTGTAACTAACACAATAGTTAATCGGGTTACACTTTCGCGTGGATTCACAGCCAAAGACCCGAAGCAAGAAGGCACTCGCCAACGACGAGCTCATCCGCAACGCGGGAATCGGCGAAATTCTGAGGGTGGGGGTGGACCACGTCTCGCTTCGCGAGGTGAGCGCACGAGCCGGACTCACCCACGGCGCGACGTACGCCCGCTACGAGGACGCCGACGAGTTGCTGGTCGACTTGTGGATCGTCCAACTCGCCGAGCGCGCCATCGCGCTGTTTGAACTCTGCCTCACCGCAGCGAAGGACCCCACGACGACGAACGTTCACGAGGTGTTCGAATTCGTGCGAGCCGCCTCCGAACACGACGCCGCGATGGTCCACCTCTTACTCACCGCCCGACGGATCCCGGTGCTCGCCGAGGAGGTGAACGAGTTCATCGAGAACTACCTCATGCAAGAAGATTGCCGAACCCAGGAAGTCAGCGCTGCGTTCAACCGGGCGCTCTGTCTGTTCAGCCTGATGACGGTCCAGATTATCTTCTCGGCTCACGTCCAGCGACCTGGACAGTACTTCGACCGACTCGAGGAGTGGATGGCGACCGCCTTTCAGGCGGACCCCGACTCGGTGCCCGTAAGCGAGTTCAGCGTGCCGACCGAGCCGTATTCATTCAGCGCGTCCGACAGTCTCGAGTCGGTACTCGCCGATTCCACCTTCCACGTCGTAGGCAAGAGTGGTTACGCCAAGGCGACCATCACCAGGATCGCGCGCCGAGCAAATTGCTCGCCAGGTTCGATCTACAGCCTCTATGACTCGAAGGAGGAGCTCGTCATCGCCGCGTACCGACGGACCCTTCCCGACCGTTGGTCACGCATCGCGTACTTCATGCACTTCCTCGACCAAGACTTCCTCACGCGACGGCTCCACCTCTACGCACACCCCGTCAACGAGACGTGGAGAGATTTCCTGCTCGAGTTCAGTCTCGCCTCGGCGAACAACCCATTGTTGTACCAAGCGCACGAATCCCAAGACCGAGGACTCGCCACGTTGGCGCCACTCGTGCCCGACGCGACCGACGACGAATTGGTCCTGCTCGGTCAGGTCATCACCGTGCTCACCCTGCTCACCTACGGCGTTGCGTTCTTGGCGACCGCGACCGGATCGATGGCGTGCACCAACTACGCGCAGTTCGCCGAACCCTTCCGACGCTCGGTATTGAACTGCGCGGGCGACACGTGGTTGCAACTCTGCGCGCGCGTCGACCAGATGCTCGAAACAGCCGCCGATTGACCGCTAGACCTTCGTGGTCCCGCCGGTCAACTTCTCGAGACGCTCGACGATGCTGGAGATGGCTTCGTCCTGGGCGAGCAGGTGCTTTTGAATCTCCTCGGCTTCCTTCAAGACGGCTTCGGCGTCCTTATAGGTGTCCTCAGCGCGCTTGTCGGCGGCCTTGGCTTGAATGTTCTGTCCGACGATGATGATCGGCAGGAGCACCAACTGCAGAAAACTGCTGGAGAGCCACACGACGATGAAATACGTACCCTGCTTAACCGCCGACGGCAACGCGAAGAGGGCGATGATCGTAAAGACGTACGCGCACCACATCGTGCCGACCACGAGAGTGATCTTGAGTCCGAATCGGGCGTTGAGCCGAACGAACGGGTTCTGGTGGTTGAGATTACGCAAGTCGGCGGACTTGACGGGTTTGTGCGCCCTCAGTTCATCGGAACGGGGATGACGAACGTATTCGTAGATCTTTGACATGTGCGAAGTCTCACACGTCGACCCAGGAAAACAGTGGAATGATCACGTCGATCGCTCGACACGAACCCCGAACTACTGGGGCTTGACCAGGTCCGGCGACGTCTCCATGCCGTGGCGCCACACCGAGCGAGCGATGATCTTGGTGGTGTCGGCTCGGCTGCGGTACTTAACTGCGATGTCGCGCGATTCCTCGAGCAGACCTTCGCTCAGCTTGGTCGGGTTGAGTCCCAATTCCAGGAAGTGATCGCGGCTGACGTTGAGTTCGTTCTCGGCGGCTTCGCGTCGCGGATTGGGCAGGTTCGCTATTTCGGCGCCGGTGATCTTGGCGATCAATTCCGCCAGGTCACGCACACGGAAGGTCTCGGTGACCTGGTTGAAGACCTTGGGCTTCTCACCGCGCGCGGGCGGATTCTCGAGGGCGATCTGGATGCACCGTACCGTGTCGCGGATGTGGATGAACGCACGGGTCTGGCCGCCCGTGCCGTGCACCGTCAGCGGGTGGCCAATGGCGGCCTGCATCAAGAAACGATTAAGGACGGTGCCGTAATCGCCGTCGTAATCGAAGCGGTTGATGAGCCGCTCGTCGAGTGCGGTCTGGGGAGTCTGGGTACCCCAGACGATGCCCTGATGCAGGTCCGTGACGCGAACCTGGTCGTTGGCGCAGTAGAACGCGAACATCAACTGGTCGAGGGTCTTGGTGAGGTGATACACCGAACCAGGATTCGCCGGGTGCAGGATCTCACGATCGATGTCGCCGTCGGGAGTGGGCACCTTCACCGTGAGGTAGCCCTCCGGGATCGGCGCCGAGCCCGACCAGCCGTAACCGTAGACGCCCATCGTGCCCAGATGCACGAGGGCGATGTCGAGTCCGCTCTCGACGATCGCGCACAGCACGTTGTGCGTGCCGCGCACGTTGTTGTCAATGGTGTAGCGCTTGGCGGTTTCGTTGCGCATCGAATAGGGCGCGGCCCGCTGCTCGCCGAAATGGACGATCGCGTCCGGCTGCGCCTCGACCAGGAGTGCCGCCAGGAGGTCGTACTCGTTGGCGAGATCCAGGCGCACGTAGTCGATCTCGTTGCCCGTGAGTTCCTTCCAGACTCGAATCCGCTCACCGATGGGACGGATAGGAGTCAGTGATTCGACCTCGAGCTCGAGGTCGATCTCGCGACGACTGAGGTTGTCCACAATGGTCACGTCGTGACCAATGTCCGACAGGTGCAGCGACGTGGGCCACCCGCAAAATCCGTCACCACCGAGAACAAGAACCTTCATTACAACTCCAATCGATGCCAGCAAAGGGCTTTGAGAACCGGGGAGGCCACAAATTAGGGCTTCACGACCCCAAAACCCTACCAGTCCCGCCAAAGAGGCTCCGAAGTCGACGACCTCGCCAGTTTGAGAATTCCATGTGAATCAGTGCCGTTTCGAGTGGCGTCAGTCACCGCGCTCGCTAAAGCGCTTGGTAACCGCGGCATTCGGTCGATACGCGTCGACGTGGCTTGTCTGTTGCAAGAAGTGACGTAGGGCCCACCGTTCGCCGTCCACGACTCCCAATGCACCCGCCTGGACCAGCACGTTGCCGATCGCCGCCGCTTCGACCGGACCAGCCACGACTTCGAGACCACAGGCGTCGGCGGTCAATTGACACAGCAACTTGTTGTTGACGCCCCCACCGACGATGTGCACGGCGTCCACGTGGAGCCCCGAGAGTTCTTGCGCCCGATTCACGGCACGACGGTACGCGAGCGCGAGACTGTCCAGGATGCAACGCGTGAACTGCTCGGGCGTCTCGGGCACCGGCTCACCGCTCGCTCGACAGAGCCGGGCGATCCTCGCGGGCATGTCACCGGGCGGGAGGAACGACTCATCGTTGATGTCGATGACGGATCGCAAAACCTCCTCGCGTTCGCTGCGCGCCACGAGTTCACCCACGTCGATCGAACCCGCGCGCAGTTCCCAGGTGCGGATCGACTCTTGCAGCGTCCACAGTCCCATGACGTTGTGCAGGAAGCGGTAGGTCCCTTCAACACCGCGTTCGTTGCTGAAGCCCGCCCGCCGCGCTTCGTCACTCAGAACTGGCGACTCCAGCTCGACTCCGACGAGAGACCACGTACCGCACGAGATATAGGCAAAGTTCGCGTTACTCGCCGGCACCGCGACGACCGCCGACGCGGTGTCGTGACTCGCGACGTTGATGACGTCAATCGGTCGGTCCGCTCCGAGACGGTGCGCGAGGGCCATCGTGACCGGCGCGAGCACGTGACCGGGCGTAACGACTTCGGCAAATATCGAACTCTTCAAGCCCAGGAGTGAGAAAAGTTCGGCGTCCCACTCGCCCTTGGTGGTCATCAATTGCGTGGTCGAGGCGTTGGTGAACTCGGTCGCGGCCTCGCCCGTCAAGAAGTAATTAATAAGGTCGGGCAGCAGCAACGCCAGGTTCGCCTCGTCCAGATGACCCGAAGCGGCGTCCGCCATCAACTGAAACGACGTGTTGAAGGGTTGGTGGGCAATACCAGTGCGCTCGAACATGGCTTCGAGTCCCACGAGAGCCTTCGCGCGCGAAATCGAAGGCTCGGTGCGCAAATCCCGATAGCACGCAGGGTTCGATAGAAGCGATCCGTCTACTCGCACCAGGCCATAGTCGACCGCCCAAGAGTCCACGCCCACCGAGGAGACTGGGCCCTGACGCAGTGCACTGGTAAGTCCCTCCAAAATCCCTCGGTACAGTCCCAGGATGTCCCAGAAGAGGTTCTCACCCAACTGCACACTTCCGTTGGTGAACCGCCCCGACTCGCTGAGCGTGAAATGCTCCGCACTCACCTCGCCGGTGTAGAGCCGACCGCTGGAGGCGCCCAGGTCAACCGCCACGATGCGTTCGACGCGACCCACGCTGGCACCGATCACACGGTGACGAATTCGACGCCCAGCAACTCAGCCAAGGTGCGAAGATCGCCGATTCGGTGGCCGGTGCCAAGAGCCCAGTGGTGCGCCACCGCGGTGGCGGACCACTCATCGCACCATTCACCCGGATTCCGACCGAAATCCACGCGAGAGGTGGTGTTACCGATCTGCAGCAGCGGCCCCGCCACGACTTCGCCTTCCGAGGCGACGAAGCGGAAACGACCATCTCGCATCTGGGTGATCCCAAAGGCCGTGACCGGACCGTGTGCGACGTCGAACTCGACTGACACACCGTGGCCCCGCTTGCCGTGGAACACCCCGAGCCCGCGAAGCAAAGGGCGCCTCTGGCTGATGGCCAGGTGGGCGGGACCGTCGTGACCCATCTCGACGACGTTGTCACGGAAATTGAGGGCCTGGAGTTCGGTGAAGGACCCTCCCGCTCCGAGACGGTCGAGCACCAACATCGCGAGCGACGTACGTAGTTCGTACTCGCCACAAGCGGGCACGTGTCCGGCGGTCAGGAGCGACGCGCCCAGGATCATTCCCGCGGCGATGCGCTCATGCAACTCACCTTCGAGACCGCGATGATAGTAAGCCAGCGAATCGAGGGAGAAGTCCTTGACGAGGGTCTCGAGTCCGAGTGCGACGCGCACACCCCACTCCAACTCCTCGGGCTCGACCGAACTATCAAGCTCGAAAAACTCACGCACGAGTTGACTGCGCTGTTCGACGTCAGTGTCGGTGACCTGAGCGACGCGCACACGAAGGTCGTCGTATTCGAGCACCTCGACGTGACCGCCCAATTGCGCCGAGACGAGTGTGAGATCCGTGGAGACATCCAACATGCCCGGATAGAGATGGCCCATGAGGCCGTGGCGAGCATTTCGCAGGACTCGACGAACGCCGGCCGCCTGGATCCAGCGTTCGATCCTGGTCCAGGCGCGTTCGTCGGCGAGGTAGCCCGAGACCGAGCGGAACCCGATGCCGCTTCGTTCGAAGGAGTTTGCCACTTCGGGCAGTGGGCAGGCGCCGCAATAGGCGAGCCACTGACCCGTGTCGAAGGTGGCGTGGTCCATCGATTCGGTGGGTTGGAGGTTCAATACCAACACGTCGGCCTTGGTCCGCTGGGCGATGGGTAGCACCATCGAGGCGGTCATGTAGGTGGTGAGGAACATGACGATCAGATCACAGCCCGCGCTGCGCAGTTTCTCGGCGGCCACGTCCGCCTCTTGAGCGTCGGAGATGAAGCCCACGTCGACGATGTCGGCGTTGAAACTCTTGATCCGGTCCGAGACGAAGCGCGCGGACTTTTCAAGTTGGGGCAACAGATCGGGAAACTGTGGCCAATAGGCGCCCAGACCTCCCGCGACCAGGCCCACCACGGGCCGTGACGTTCTCGCCAGGCTCGGCAGTTGCTGCTGGGGGGTCGTGGTGCTCATCGCAAGAACGCCGCCGCGACGCCCGCGTCAACCGCGATATGGAGTCCCGTCGTGTGCACCAACTCGGGCCCGCACAAGACGAAGACGGCGCTCGCGACGTGTTCGGGCAAGACCTCGCGCTTCAGCAAGGTTCGCTGTGCGTAGAACTCGCCCAACTTGTCCTCCTCGACGCCGTAGACCTCGGCGCGCTGCGCGCCCCAACCACCGGCAAAGATACCCGAACCTCGCACGACACCGTCGGGATTGATCCCGTTCACCCGAATACCGTACTGACCGAGTTCGGCGGCGAGCAGTCGCACCTGGTGTGCCTGGTCCGCCTTCGCCGCACCGTAGGCGACGTTGTTGGGCCCGGCGAATACCGCGTTCTTGCTCGCGATGTAGACGATGTCGCCACCCATGGCTTGGGACATCATCACCTTCGCTGCGGCCTGGCTCACCAGAAACGAACCGCGCGCCATCACGGAATGCTGGCGGTCCCAGTCTTCGATCGTTGTGTCTTGGAGGCTCTTGGAGATCGAGAGGCCCGCGTTGTTCACCACGAGATCGACGCCACCGTAGGCGAGCACGCTCTCGTTGATGGCGTGCACGACCTCTTCGGGCGAGGACACGTCCACGCTGACCGCGATGGCCCGGTCGCTGCCGCCGAGTTCCTTGGCTACCAACTCCGCACTTTCGAGATTACGGTCGGCAACGATCACGCACGCGCCTTCGGCGCTCAATCGGCGCGCCGTCGCGGCGCCAATTCCCGAGCCGCCGCCGGTCACGAACGCGATGCGCGTCGCCAGGGCCTTGGGCGGCGCCATCCGGCGAAGCTTCTGCTCTTCGAGTTCCCAGTACTCGATGCGGAACTTCTCCTCCTCGGAGATGGGGGCGTAGGTTGAGACCGACTCGGCGCCGAACATGACGTTGATGGCGTTGATGTAGAACTCGCTCGCGACGCGCGCGGTCTGCTTGTCGCGACCAAAGGTGAACATCCCCACCCCCGGAACGAGGACGACCGCCGGATCCGCCCCGCGCATCGGTGGCGAGTCGGGCGTCGCGTAACGCTCGTAGTAAGCCTGGTAGTCACGTCGATACTCTTGATGCAACTCGCGAATACGAGTTTCGAGGGTCTCGAGCGCAGCGTCACCAGGCAGGTCCACCACCATTGGTCGGACCTTCGTGCGTAGGAAATGATCGGGACAGGACGTACCCAGAGCGGCTAACTCCGCGAGGCGCTCACGACTCGTGAAATCGAGCACAACCTCGGCGTCGCTGTAGTGACCGACCTGGCGGGTGTCGGTGCTCGCGAGACCACGCAGGAGTGGGAAGAGTTCCGCCGCTCGAGCGCGCCGCGCTGCGCTCTCGAGCGGCTTATTGGCATCGACCACCTTGCCGAAGGGGTCGGGGCGTCCGTTCTTCTTCAAGAAAGCCTCGGCGGTGCGGATGATGTGCAGCGAACGGCTCTCACACTCATCACTCGAGTCGCCCCAGGCGGTGATGCCGTGTCCACCGAGGATGCAACCAATCGCCTGAGGGTTCGCCTCTTGAATGGCGGCGATGTCGAGTCCCAACTGGAAACCGGGACGACGCCACGGCACCCACACCACCGTGTCACCAAAGCACTGGGCCGTCAACTGCTCGCCCTGGGCGGCGGTCGCGAGCGCGATACCGGCGTCCGGATGCAGGTGATCCACGTTGGTGCACGTGAGCAGACCGTGCATGGCGGTATCGATCGATGGTGCGGCCCCGCCTCGTCCGTGCATACAGAAGTCGAAGGCCGCGACCATCTCGTCCTCGCGCTCGGGACCGGGGTAGACCCCCACCAGGGCCCGCAACCGGTCGATGCGCAGCATCGCCAGTCCAGCCTCTTGCAACGTGCCGAGGTCGCCGCCCGAACCCTTGACCCACATGACCTCGGTGTCGCCACCGGTCACGGGGTCGGCAATGAAGGCCTTGGTCGAGGTGTTGCCACCGGCGTAGTTCGTGTTGCGCGGGTCAGAACCGAGTCGGTGCGAGCGTTCGAGAAGTTCGATGACTTCGCGTGGAGGATCGTTGGAGGTCAAGGGAATCACGCGCCCCAGCCCGCCGCCGTGCCCGTGGCGCGCTCGGCGATAATCTTCTCGGCGTAACCTGAACGACGGTAAGCACCCAGTGGATCGGGATCCAGGCCCATGTCCTCACGAAGTTCGCCCAGCAGCGGACGCACGTCGGTGTTGAACGCGTCGACGAGAATGCCGTTGGCCTCGAGGACGTCGCCGTCCATCTGGGCCTTCGCGAGCGCCGAACGGTCGACGAAGAGCGCCTTTGCGGTCGCCTCTTGGACGTTCATGACCGAACGAATCTCGGCGGGCACCTTCGCTTCGAGATTGTGGCACTGATCGAGCATGAAGGCCACGCTCGAACCAGTGCGGTGCGCGCCCACTGCGACGATCTCACTCATAATGCGAAACAGTTGGTAGGGATCTGCTGACCCGACCATAAGGTCGTCGTCGGCGTAGAAACGGCTGTTGAAGTGGAAACCACCCAGACGCTTCACCCGCAGCAGGTTCGCCACGATGAATTCGATGTTGGTGCCCGGCGCGTGGTGTCCGGTGTCCACCAGTACCTGAGCGCGCTCACCCAAGGCGAGGCAGTGCAGCAGGGACGTGCCCCAGTCGGGCACGTCCATTGTGTAGAAACTGGGTTCGAAAAACTTGTACTCGAGGAGCATGCGCATGTTCGACGGCATGGCCTTGTAGGTCTCGGCGAGGGCCTCGGCCAAGCGCTCCTGACGGGCTTGGATGTCATCTTGACCGGGGTAGTTGGTGCCATCAGAGAACCAGAGCGAGAGGATCGTCGAACCGGTCTGGACACCGATCTCCACGCACTCGAGCAGGTGGTCGGTGGCCTTGCGTCTAATCGCCGGGTCCGAGTTGCAGACGCTCCCGAGGCGGTAGTCGTCCTCTTGGAAGACGTTGGGATTAATCGCGCCAATTGAGACACCCAGGCTCTGGGCGTAGCTCTGGAGGGCGGCGTAGTCATCGACGCGGTCCCAGGGTATGTGAATCGCGACTGAGGGCGCGACGCCCGTGAATCGGTGCACTTGGGCGGCGTCTTCGAGCTTCTCCTGAGGAGTGCGTGCGACGCCCTTCTGTGCGAAAACCTTGAATCTGGTGCCTGAGTTTCCATACGCCCACGACGGGGTCTCAATCATCAGTTGGCGGAGTTCCGCCTTCACTTCGGCTGGACTGCTCATGACTTCATTCCTCCTCAGGCTGCGTACTTCTCGTAGCGTCGGCTACTAAACGTGAAAAATCTCTCTAATCGGTGAAATACTCGCATCGGGCGCGGCACCGCCAAGGTCGACGAAGAAGTCCCCCATCTCGCGCTGCCAACGTTCGTTTACTTCAGTTACTGCCATTCTCGCTTGAGCGGCTTCGAAATCATCGGTCTCGAGGTAGCCGATCAGCGTGCCGTCGTCCTGGAGAAAGAGTGAGTAGTTGTTCCAACCCGTATCGTGCAACGCCTGGCGCATCTCGGGCCACACGTGTGCGTGGCGCTCGACGTACTCATCAATCCGATCTGGTCGGACTTTGAGCTGAAAGCAAACTCTTTGCACGGCTTGTCCTTCTGACAAAACTAGTTACAGCGTTACGGGGCGCCCCGTAGTGGCGACGCCCCGTAACTGTTTCGGTTAGGAAATCCGACTTCTTAGAAGTTGAAGTTCTTCACGTTCGCTGCGGTGAACACAAACGGTGCGCCTAGTGTGACAAAGTTCGAGGGGTCACCCGAGCCAGCAATGGCCTTTGTGACGGTCCAAGACTTCGCCTCAACCAACTTCGTTCCCTTGGCGGGAATCGTGAAGGTTGCACCAACCTTGTTCTGGACAACACCCGAGTGAATCTCCATCGCGGCCCAACCAGCCAACGAACCAAGGTCGAAGGGGTTCCACAATTCGAACGCCTTGACGTTGTCGTTACCGGTGTAGGTGCCCATCTGCGAAGGCAGTCCAAGACCGGTCAGGATGAGGTTCGAGTACTGGGATTCGTGCGTCGAGAGGTACTGAGCAGCCGTCGAAATACCCACGGTGGTCGGCGAGATGATGCCAGCCAGGTTCGGGTATTGGGTCAGCAGGCCCTGAAGAACCGTCAAGGACACCGTCGGGTCGTCGTTGCCGTAGACCGTGGCAACCAAGCTGATGTTGGGAAACTTGGTCAGCTCTTGCTTCATGTAACCGATCCAGGCGTTCTGGTTCGTTGCCGTCGCGGCAGCGGACAGAATCGCGATTTGACCAGTGTCATTAATCTCGCCGGCCAGCAGGTCGACTTCGGAAGCACCAATCTCCTGGGTGTTGGCCTGGTTAATGAACAGGTTGCCCGCGCAGTAGTTGTCCGAGTCAAATCCAATGATGGTGATCTTTGCCCGACGAGCCTTCTCCAGCTCTGGGCAAAGAGCCTTGGGGTCGTTCGCCGCAATGACGATAGCGCTCGCCTTCGCGGCAATCGCAGCCTGAATAGCGGGCTCTTGAGCAGCAGCGGTGTCAGTGGTTCCACTGTCCACTACGCCTCGCCAGCCTTCAGTCTTCAACGCAGCCTTCACGCCATTGTCCGCAATCACTTCGTACGGGTTGGTCGTGTCCTTAGGAATGATGTAGACCAATCCCTTTGAAGCAATGGTCTTGGCTGCCACTGCTCCGGCTGGAATGGCGCAGACACCCGCGAACATTCCAACAATCGAAACGGCAATCAAGGCTTTCTTCGAAGCGCGATGCTTCAATGATTCCAACTTCATGTTCCCCCTCATATGAAAATCGTTAGTTGTAGTGAACTGCGTAGCACTTCGAATGCGTCGTACGACGAGACCGAATGCCACGGCAAAAGTATCACATTATGTGAGGGATAACTACTCAAAATGTTATTCGATGAGTGATCTAAAAAGCCTGATGAAAAGGCAGAAAATCTAGACCGTGCTCTCGGGGACGCCCGCAGATGTGTACGAGCCCGGTCCAAATCGTTTCCGAAGTGCGCGGTAGCCGCGGGCGGAATTCGGCAGTACCACGCTCGCGAGGAGCAGTATTCCAAAGACGATGCTCTGCTCTTGGGACGACACGTTCTTGATCGAAAGGATCTGGTCGAATATCCCCACGGCGATGACCGACAGCACCACCCCGAGTAGTGAGCCACGTCCGCCGAAGATGGAAATGCCGCCGAAGAGGACGATCGCCACCACGTTCAACTCCAGGCCGGTCCCCGCGTCGTAACGGGCCGTGTTCGTCTCGTAGGTGTACAGCAATCCGACGAACGCGCACACAATGCCCGAGATGAGATAGAGGTTGAATTTGATCCGTTTCACGCGAATCCCCGAGAAGAACGCGGCCTCTTCTTGAAGACCAATAGCGAATATCGATCGCCCCGTTGACGTGAAATGCAAGACCACGCCATAGATCAGCGCGAGCACGACAAAGATCCCAAAGGCCCAGGCGAAGGGCGTCCCCGGAATCGTGTTGGTACCCACGTCGGTCCAGGGCCCTCCAAAGCCCGTGACCTCATTCGTCCCCAAAATGACCTCAGCGAGGCCCCGAAACATCGTCAAGGTGCCGATCGTCACCGCGATGGACGGAAGTCCCACTCGAGTGACGAGAAATCCGTTGAGAGCACCGCCCACCGCGCCCACGCCCAGCGTGAGGATCATTGCGAGAAAGACCTCGACGTGGTGCTCAAAGAGGTAGCCGAAGCTCGCGCACGAGAGCCCCAACATCGCAGCCACCGAGAGGTCGATCTCCCCGGTCGTGATGATCAACATCTCGGGCAGTGCCATGATCGCAATCAAACCGAAGTTGATGCCCGCGAAGAAGATCGTGTTCTGCGAGAAGAAGTCCGGCGCGGTGAACCCACCGTAGAAGAGGTCAAAAATGAAGAACAGGACGAGCGCGCTCTCCCACCTCACCAGTGAATGAGCGCCAAACGCCAGGCTGTGCCTGTCGAGCGGTGCTGGCACCTCCTCGTTTGACTCCAAAGGACTGCTAATTGCCACGAGCGGCACTGCCTTTCAATCGAAGGGCGAGCGTAGCCCGGTTACTCAACAATCGGTCAAAGCTGACGGTGACGAGGATCAAGGCACCCGCGAGCGCCGAGTCCCAGAACGGCGAGACGTTGATCACCACGAGTGATTGGTTGATGATCTGCAGAAGGATTGCGCCGAGCGCCGCGCCGATGACCGTGCCGCTGCCGCCAAAGATCGCCACGCCGCCAATGACGCACGACGCGACGACCAACAGCTCGTAACCCGAGCCCGCCGTCGCATTGACCGTCGCGAACTCGGACAAGAACAAGACGCCCCCGAGCCCCGCGAGCGAGCCACTCACCACGAACGCGGTAAAGACGCGCCGCGCCACGGGCACGCCGGCCAGTTGAGCGGCACCAGGATTGGATCCAATGGCGTACAGTTCGCGCATTGAACGAAAGGATCGCATCGAGAATCCCACCCCCAGGGCGACCAACGCGGGAATGATGAAGATCCACGGGATCCCCGCAAAGGTCTCGAAGCCGATTTTTTGAAACGAGAGCGGAATCGCAGTGGGCTCGATCTGAATACCGAGTCCAATGATGTTGAGTATGCCTCGGATGATGTAGAGAGCGGCCAGCGACACCACCAGACTCGGCACCTTCGTCACGGTGACGATAAGACCGATGGCCGCGCCACAGAACGCGCCCACACCAATACCGATGAGAAATGCGATGACAATTGAAGCGTGCGCGTTGTGCGTGAAATAGTCACCGACCAGGAACGCTGAAATCCCCAGCGTCGAACCTACCGAAAGATCGACATTCCTCGTCACGATCACCATGGTCTCGCCCACCGCGAGCAGCGTGAAGAGCGAAGCGTTCGTCATGACCTGCTGAATACTCGTCAGGTGCGCGAAACCTGGGCTCTTGATCGTCGTGATGGCGAAGATAACGAGAATCACCGCGACAATCGCGAGCTCGCGAGCTCGCGAAAGAGTCTCGGCGACCCGGTGCGTCTTGACGGGTTCGGAGGTGATCACTTCTTCAGTCACGGACATCTTGATCTATACCTGACCAGTCGCGGCCATCATGACCAACTCTTGGGTCGCGTCGGAGCGATTTATCGTCGCGGCCAGGCGCCCTTCTCGCATGACGAGCACGCGGTCCGCCATTCCAAGAATCTCTGGAAGTTCTGACGAGATCATGAGCACGGCGACACCGCTCTGGGCCAGGTCGTCGATGATTCGGTGCACTTCAGACTTCGTGCCTACGTCGATTCCGCGGGTTGGCTCATCGACGATGATCAACTTGGGTTCGCCGGCCAGCCACTTGGCCAGCACCACTTTTTGTTGATTCCCTCCCGACAGCGTGTTGGCCTCATCGCTCAATTTTCCGTACTTGAGGCGTAGTTTCAGAGCCCAGTCGGCCGCCAAAGCGTGCTCAGAGCTTCGAAAGAGGAGCAGTCCGTGGCTCAGTCGACCAAGCGACGCCAGCGCCACGTTGTGGTCGATACCGAAGTCCATGACGAGCCCCTGTTGGCGACGGTCCTCGGGTACGAAGCCGATACCGGCGTGCATGGCGCGAAGAGGCGAACTCCCCTTCAGTTTCTTGCCGTTGACGGTCACGCTGCCCGCGTCGTACCGGTCAATGCCAAAAATCGCTCGAGCGATTTCGGTACGACCCGAACCCACGAGTCCCGAAAGAGCCACGATCTCGCCGGCGTTCACATTGAACGAGATGTCGTAGAAAGTACCTTCACGCGTCAGCCGTTCGACGCGCAGCACTTCGGCGCCCGCCTCGATGACGGTCTTTGGGAACAACGTGCTCAAGTCTCGACCCACCATTGAGCGAACAATCTCGTCGATCTTTATGTCGCCAATGAGGTCAGTACGCACAAAGGAACCGTCGCGCATGATCGTGACTCGCTGACAGATCTCGTACACCTCTTCGAGGCGGTGCGAAATAAACAGAATCGCCACTCCGCGCTGTCGCAAGTTCGCCACGACCGTGAAGAGTCTCCTCACTTCCTCGGGGCTCAGTGCGGCGGTGGGCTCGTCCATCACCACGACGCGCGCGTCCTTCGAGAGTGCCTTGGCGATCTCGACCATCTGTTGGTCCGCCACCGAAAGACCCTTGGCCTTTCGATTGGGGTCAATGTCCACACCCAATTGTTCGAAGATCGCGCGGCTCTGCTTGCGCATCTCACGACGATTGATGCGGCGCCCGAAGGCAAGAGGTTGGCGTCCGAGGTAAATGTTCTCAGCGACGTTCAGGTCATCGAAGAGTGTGGGTTCTTGGTAGATGACGGCGATTCCCGCCTCTTGGCTGTCGTGGGGACCGTGGAAGTGACGAACCTGACCGTCATAGACGTAAGTGCCACGGTCGGCTGGGTAGACACCCGCGATGATCTTCACCAAGGTGGACTTTCCGGCACCGTTCTCACCGAGCAGTGCGTGCGCCTCACCGGCGAACAACTCGATGGAACCATTGGCGAGCGCGACCACGGCACCGAAGTACTTGGCGACACCCTCCATCACGAGGATCGGTTCAACGCTCGATTCGCTCATTTCAGACTGCGGTCGCGCAAATCGGGCTGATCACCGAAGGGCTGGCCCACGCGGATACAAACGGCACAGCACTCCCCCTAAGGTCACTTCTCTCGGACAAACGTGTTGAGAAGTTAAGCAGACGACGCTTCGGGTGTCAAGAATTTCGAACAAAAGAATAACATCACGTGTCTAGTAACATCACATTCTGAGCGATCATTTGGCCAGTGCTACGTTTTGAACGGACCGTGCCTCCCTAAGATTCCCTCAAACCGTGAAGGACCACTGTGCGTATCTCCCTCTTCGTGACGTGCATGAACAACATTCTGTACCCCGAGACGGGACAAGCCGTCGTCACGGTTCTCGAACGATTGGGACACGAGGTGGATTACATCCAGTCCCAGACGTGTTGTGGACAGATGCACCTCAACGCTGGTTACCGCACCGAGGGATTGGACCTCGCTCGCGACGTGATGGCCTCCTTCGAGCGCGCGGACATCATCGTTGTACCTTCAGGGTCCTGCACCAGCACCATGCGCCACCTCTGGCGCGACGTCGCCCAAGATGAGAACGACGACCAGTTGGTGGCCGACGCCGCAGAGTTTGCCCCAAAGGTCTTTGAATTCACCGAACTTCTGGTCGACGTTCTGGGTGTCACGGACGTCGGGGCCACCTTCGAACGACGAGTCACCTACCATCCGACGTGCCATTCACTGAGGTCCTTGCGCGTGGGAGACCGGCCGTTGCAGTTGCTTCGCGAAGTACGGGGTATTGAATTGGTCGAGTTGCCCGAGAACGACTCCTGTTGTGGCTTCGGTGGCCTCTTCGCCGTCAAGAATCCCGATACGTCGGCTGCCATGGGACTCGACAAGATCGCCAATGTCCTAGCCAGCGGCGCCGAGGTCTTATGCGCTTCGGATAACTCCTGTCTGACTCACCTGGCCGCCCTCGCCAAGAAGTCGGGTTCGCTAGTACCCACGTTGAACGCGAACGCGACGCCGTCGAACACTTCTTTCGAAGTGAAGCACATAGCCGAGATCCTTGCTTCAACGAAGAATGGCGCGTAATGTCGAGGACCTTCGCCGGCTCACCGGACTTTCCAGTCGGGGCCAAGGTCTCCCTGGCCGATCCCCAATTGCGCAGCAACCTCTCGAGAGCCACGCGCACCATCCGTGACAAGCGAAACCTTCGAGTCTCAGAACTCGACACCTGGGAGGAGCTACGCCTCGCGGGCGAAGCGATCAAGCGCGAAGCGCTCGCGAACCTCCACGACCTGTTGGTGACCTTTGAGAAGAACGTCACTGAAGCCGGCGGTCACGTGCATTGGGCGATCGACGCCGCGCACGCACAGCGAATCGTCGTCGAACTGGTCAAGGCGACCGGCGCTCAGGACGTCGTCAAGGTCAAGACCATGACTAGCGCCGAGATCGACCTCAACTCAGCGCTAGAGATCGAAGGAATCACCGCCTACGAGACCGATCTGGCTGAACTCATCGTCCAGTTAGGTGACGACTTGCCAAGCCACATCGTGGTGCCCGCCATCCACAGGAACCGCGACGAGGTCCGCGCCATCTTCCTTGAGCACATGAGCGAATGGGGCCTCAAAGCCCCCGACGACCTGACGAACGTGCCCTCGGACCTCGCCAAAGCGGCCCGGCTGCATCTACGCGAGCGTTTTCTCGCCTCGCGGGTGGGCGTCTCCGGCGCCAATTTCCTCGTCGCCGAAACGGGATCGGTCGCCATCGTTGAGTCCGAGGGCAATGGTCGCATGTGCCTGACGCTGCCGCAGACGTTGATCAGCGTGGCGGGCATCGACAAGGTCATACCGCGATTCGAGGACCTCGACGTCTTCTTTCAGGTGCTACCTCGTTCGGCGACCGGTGAGCGGATGAATCCGTACAACTCGATCTGGACGGGCGTCACGAAGGACGACGGCCCCCAGGATTTCCACGTCGTGCTCATTGACAACGGACGCTCGAACGCACTCAGTGATCGCGTGGGTCGCGAAGCGCTGCGTTGCATTCGCTGCGCGGCCTGTTTGAACGTCTGTCCGGTGTACGAGCGAGTCGGTGGACATGCCTACGGCTCGGTGTACCCCGGACCTATTGGCGCGATCCTCACGCCCCAGTTGAACCATGTCACGAGTGATCACGTCGCCGAGTCACTCCCGTACGCGTCGACACTTTGTGGCGCGTGCTTCGACGCCTGTCCGGTACGCATCGACATACCGAAGCTTCTCGTGCACCTGCGCGGCGAGGTCGTCAACGCCCACCGCAGCACGCTTCCCACGACGCAGGAACAAGTGGGCATGCGTCTGGCGTCATGGATCTTTGGAAACTCCTCGCGCCTACGCGCCGTGGCTAGTCTCGGCGCAAAGTCCAAGGGTCTCTTGGGCGACCGAAACCTGGCTTTGCCCGGATGGCTTTCGGGATGGAGCCGCTTTCGAGGCGTGCCCGTACCAAAGAGTGATTCCTTCGCGACGTGGTGGCGACGAGAGCGAGGGGACGACAGTTCTTCACCCTCGTCACCACTTCACAAGCGCAGCCTGCACCGGTCCGAACATCGCAGGAGTGAACCCCACGCGGCGGGGATTCGCGCGAAGGCTCCCGCCTCGCACGTCGACCAGGTCACCGCCCGCGAGGCGATCCTCTCGTCGGTGAGGTTCGCAAACCGCGCCGAGGCCACAGCGAACCCCGTCTCTCGCTCCTATCGCCGCCCGGCCCGTGCCGAATTGGCTACGCCGGTCGATCTGTTCGCCGAGCGGGTAAGCGATTACCAGGCAACCGTCGCCTTCACGACGAACGCACGGCTTCCGGACGCGATTAACGCCGCGCTCGTTTCTCGTGGGTCTCGATCACTCGTCTTTCCCGAAGGAGCGCCACGCGACTGGCTGACCCACTTCGAAGGTACCACGGTCATCGACAAAGGCCAACTCGAATTAGCGATCATCAACCAAGCCGACGCCGTCGTCACGGGTTGCACCGCGGGCATCGCCGAGACCGGCACGGTCGTACTCAACAGCGAGCCGGATCAGGGGCGACGAATCATCACGCTGATTCCCGACCACCACGTCGTGATCATCCGCGAGGATCAGATCGTCTCCGACGTTCCTGACGTCATCGAACACCTCAACCCCGCGCGTCCCCAGACGTGGATCAGTGGGCCATCGGCCACGAGTGACATCGAACTCAGTCGTGTCGAGGGAGTGCACGGACCTCGCCAACTCGACGTCATCATCGTTCGCGGTTGATCACCGCGACGGCACCGGTCGTCTTAGGAGGCGGCGATGTGCGCGACGGGCTCGACGTGAAGAATTTCCACACCCAATTCGCGCGCGGCGGCAATGGTGCGATCATGTGGCGAAGCGTTGGTCACCAGAAGGTCAATGTCACCTAGGTGCGTCACGTTGACGAACGCGACCTGACCCATCTTGGAGGCGTCGGCCAAGACCACGACACGTCGACTCGCACGAATCGCCGCGAGCTTGATTTGCGTGTCCTCCATGTTGTATTCAGTCAGACCCTTCTCCTCGCTCACGCCGGCGGCGCCGATGAAGACCGAGTCGCAGTTCAGGTCGTCAAAGGAGGCTTCCGCACGTGAACCCACGAGACTCATCTCGCCGTGGCGCAACTTGCCACCGGTCACCAGTGTGCGAATCTCTGGTTTCGTGTCAAGTTCGGTCGCAATCAACAACGAACTGGTGATAATGGTGAGCGCGATGCCCGGGTTGATGGCGCGCGCCATCTGAAGTGTCGTCGTGCCACCATCGATGATCGTCGTCTCGCCGGGCGACAGCAACTCTGCCGCCGCTTCACCGATTCGTTGCTTGGCGAGAGCCTCGTGAGCCGATCGCTGGAGAATCGGCGGCTGGTAGGACCGACTCTGGGTGGAGATCGCCCCGCCACGAACGCGCCGGGCCAGGCCCTCCATCTCCAATAACTCCAAGTCCCGCCTGATCGTCATCTCAGAAGTGCCAAAAGTTTGTGCCAATTCGGCAATGGAGGCTTCGCCAGAATTTAGTAGACGATTAGCGATTGTGGCGCGCCGTAGCTTGGAACTCACGCCGCAAGACTAAGGCCGAAGTTCACAAAAGTCAATAAATTCTTCACATTATTTGGGTCAAAAATGTGAAGAAGTAGGCGTCACCCCGACTGAAGTCCAAGTCGGTGCATTGGCATGACGTTAACAAGACGACTCGGCATCGCCTTTTGGGACCAGTCTCGTCTCGCTACTACTTTCGTGGTGCGGCTGGAGGGATTCGAACCCCCGACCCTCGGTTCCGTAGACCGATGCTCTAATCCGCTGAGCTACAGCCGCATTGTTTCTGGAGAAACATACTAGTCGACTCCCACTTACGTGCGACTGGTCACCTCACTACCATTCACTCATGACGCGAAGTTTCCATGATGAACTCACAGGGCTCCTTGACGAGGCCAATGATTCCATGGTGGCTATTCGCCATGACCTGCACGCCCATCCCGAACTCGCCTTCGAAGAGCACCGCACCACGAAGGTCGTTCGCGACCGACTCAACGCTCTGGGATGGGAACTCACACGATGCCCGACCGACACCGGCGCGGTCGCGGTTCTCAAGGGTGGTCTCGCGGGCAAGCGCGTGATGGTTCGCGCGGACATCGACGCTCTTCCCGTCCTCGAAGAGCGTGCTCTGTCCTACGCTTCGGTGAATGAAGGCGTGATGCACGCATGTGGCCACGACGTGCACACCGCGGCGCTGCTCGGGGTCGCCGAAGTTCTGAGCAAACGTCAAACCGATCTGGCCGGCGAGTACACACTTCTTTTCCAGCCCGCTGAAGAGGGTGGGGGTGGGGCTCGCGCCATGATCGAGGGCGGTGTCCTTGACGAGCACCCCGTCGACTTCGTGATCGGGGCGCACGTCACGTCCCTTGCGCCGGTCGGGCTTGTCGGAACCCGCCCAGGCATACTCATGAGCGACGCGAGGGCCCTCGTCGTCGACATACTCGGCAAGGGAGGGCACGGTGCGATGGCGAGCGCCGACGGCAACGTCGTGCTGGCGGTCAGTGAGCTTGCACCACGTCTGGGCGAAATCGTGACGGGGCTCAACTACGAAGGGACGAACTGCGCTTGCTCCGCGGGGGTCATCCACGCCGGCTCCGCCAACAACGTGGTTCCTCGCAACGCCCAACTGAAGGGAACACTGCGCACGTTCACCCCGGAACAGCGCACCGAGGCGCTCGAACGACTCGCCAGAGTCCTCGAGGAAATTGAAGCGAAATTCTCGGTCAGGTGCACCCTCGAGCTTGGCGAAGCCACACCAGCGGTGAACAACAACCCCGCGGTCGCCCAAAGGGTCCTCGAAAGCGCGTCACGCCAGGTCGGCGCAGCGAACGTGCTCAGTTTTCCTCCCGCCTCGCCGAGCGACGACGTGTCGGAATTCTTGAATCGCATTCCTGGCTGTTACATGTTCGTGGGCGGCGCCATGGCCGACGGTTCGAGCGGGATGCACCACAGCCCGGACTTCAGCATCGACGACGCGTCGTGCCGCGTGATCGCGGGCGTCCTGGCCGAGTGCGCGGTCGACTTGGCTCAGGGATAGAAGAGTCGCGCCGCGCCGCGCAGTGACGCCTGGTTTCCGTTGATCACGATGCGAAAAGGCAGGTCCGGAAACGGGTCGGGCTCGATCCGCCGAGCATTGCCGCCGGCGAGATGCACGATTCCCGCAGCGAACTCGCTACCAAATTTCTCGATGGCGTCGTGCACGTAGGTGAACCATACGAGCTCGTCTGTCGCTCGCGATCTCTCACCGAGTAGTTGATCGAAGGTGAATCCGTCACGAAAGACCTCCCTCCCTACGTCACGGACTCGGCGCATAGTCCCTTCGACACAGAGCGCCAAGCCCAGGCCCGTCCCGAGGGTCAACACGACCTCGACGCCCGTACCAAGAACGCAACCGAGGGCGGCGAGCTTGGCGTCGTTCACGACGCGAACGTCACGGCGTGACTTCTTGCACAACGCGTCTTGGAGTGGGAAGTCGATCCAATTCGCCTCAAGAACCGGGTCGACGTCCGTGGTGACACCTCCTGGACGAGATAGGTTGCCGGGGCGCACCACCCGTCCATCGTTGAACTCACCGGGAAACCCCACACCAACCTTCTTCAGACCACTGTGAGCGATCCGATCGCTGAGTAGCTCCACGAGTCGTTCAGGTGAACAAGGGTACGGGGTGGGTTTGCGCCGAACGGATTCGAGAAGTTCACCGTGTGAATCGACGCGACAGAACTTGATGTTGGTCGCTCCGATGTCGATTGCGAGAATCTCCTCCAACGCGGGCACCGACGGCGATGTCATTGTGAAATGCTACTTAGTCACCCATCCCACGGCGGCGCAAGCGACGTTGACGCCACCAAGGTCGAAGTCTGACTACGAAGACGGGTCTGGCGCCGGCGACCACCTGCGCGGTGCCTCGCACCCGTTGTCGAATGGCCAGCACGGGTCGCTCCGCGACGGGTTCCATCAACTCCGGTAGGTACTTGGTGACGGTCGAATCAGCCAGACCAGCAAGGACCATGCGGGTGGCGTGGTTGTTCACGATGGTCGCCGCCCGAGGTCCCCACCGCGCATTCAGTTGCGAAAAGTCCTGGACGACGGTGACCAGAGTCACGTCGAGTCCACTGACGGTCGCCGCCATCTGGTCGAGCTCGTCGAGCGAACCAACCGTCGCCGCCTCGTCGAGCACCATGAGCAACGGAGTCTGGGTACCTTCATCGACCAGACGCTGCTGCTCTTCGAGAATCATGCGCAAGGCGCCACGAAACAGTGCGTCGTAGTGCGTCTGTTCGCCCCGAGGACTGCAGAGATAGAGGGTGTTCGACCCACGCAGAACGCCGCGCACTGAGGCGAGCGGCTGGCGAAATCGCCACGGCAACATCATCGTCTCCGCCGTTATCAAGACACCGTCCACGGTGCGCGAGTCATGCTCGAGGAACAGACGTACGACTTCACTCGCCTCGCTGTGCGATCGCTCATGAAGCCATCGATCGAACGTCCGTCTTTCGATGGTTAGCGCGACGTCGAAGATATCCGACGAGTTCTCCAGGGCGAGGACCATTAAAGCGGCGACGATCTTGGTCGCGAGCGAGTTCCAGAAATCCGTCTCATTTCTCGAGGACCCGGTGGTCATGTCGCGCGCCACCCGCAGCGCGTGACGAAATGTCCGCACGCCTTCGAGAGGGTTCCAGGTGAGGCCATCTTCCTTTCCCGGCTGAAGGAGTTCTACGGTGCCTAGCGACGACCGCCACTGGCTGGTCGATGACACCACGTCGCTCTTCACGCTCGTCACGACGACAGCGCCCGACCAGGAGAGGATCGCCGGCACCACCAGCGAGGACGTCTTGCCGGACTGCGTCGGCCCCACGATCAAGAGCGAACTGCGCGAATCGAGTCGAACCGTTGGTCCGTAAGGCAACGAGTACCAAATGCGCCGCCCGAGTGGGGGACGGTCGTTCACCTCGTGCCCCTCATTGCGGCGTCGGTATCGATGAACGTGACGTCGCGACGATCGGGAGTCACCCGCACGATCGATCGATGTGCTCCGTAGCGAACGAGCGCGGCCCCTTTGGGCAACGCCACGAGATACTGCGCCTCGCGAGGCGAGAGTCCGAGAGCGAGCGTCATCTCCCTGGCTTCGTCAGCGGGTTGACGAAACAACCACGCCGTCTCACATTCGCGCAAAAGTCCCTGCGCCCTTTCGCGCTCGGCACTTCCTTCGTTACCGACCGCCGCGACGTCACTCCACCGGTGCAAGACCAGGATGTGGCTCAGTCCCCGCGACCGTGCGAGCTTCCACGAGCCTTGCAACCACCGCAGGGCCTGCGAGTCCGACAGCAGCGCCCAGGCCTCGTCGAGTACCAGGTACCCGAGGGCGCCACCATGGGCGATCATCTGCTGAGCGGCCCCTACCGCACTGAGCGCCGCGACAGACAGCGATTCAGACGACCACTGTGCCGAGAGGTCGAGTACCACCAAGTCACCCTCGAAGACCAGCGGATCGCCCTCGCCGTCGAAGAGACCCGCGAGGTCACCGTGAACGAATCGGTAGAGCGTCAGCGCCACGTCACGTTGCGCGGTGACCTCTGAGCCAATAGCGTTCTGAAACTCGTGGTAAAGGGCCCGAACCAGGCGCAAGGGGCGGGGCGAAGGAAGACGGACGAATGCCTCGTCAATCTCGTAGTGCTGTTGGGCGCTGAGCGGCGTCCCTTGTGCCGTCGCGATCAGGACTCGAATGAAGTCGCGACATTCTCGCTCCTCCACCGCAAATGGGTCGCACCAGCCGTCCTTGCCCAGGGCGACGACACGCACCCCGTAGCTTCGAGCAAGGGCGCCGTACTCGCCCTTCGGGTCGATCACGACGACGCGGCGTCGCCTGGCCAGTGCGCGATCGATCAACATCTTGACCGCAGTACTCTTTCCCGCCCCAATGGAGCCCGCCACAATCATGTTCGGGTTCGACACCAGTCCTGCCTCGTAGCCATCGAACGGGTCAAAGACGAAGTCAAAACCTCGCTGCGATCGACCTAGCGGTCGCCCGGCCAGTCCGGTGCCCGCGTCATGGGCGGGTAGTCGCAGCGCCGCCAGGTCTTGGGAGGTGACCCAATGGGTCCAGGGGCGCTTCACCAGCCCGGACCACCGGGCAATTGAAAGCAGTACCACGAAAGTTGTCGCCCCGTACCACGCTCAACCCGCAAGCCCGACCCCTCGGCACTGCGCAACAACTCGCTCACTCGAACACGCAACTCTGCGATTGACGGGGCGCGCACGGTGATGAAGACACCGAGGCGCATCAACGCTTCGCCGCGCGCGACGAGTTCTTCTCGCTGGGCGAGTCGGCGCAGCGATTGTTGGGATCTTGCGCTTCGCCTAAATCCCGCGGCCGACGACGCCGCGCTGTCGCTACCCATTCGGTGCACGGCTCGCGAAGCGACTCGTTGGGCCTTCTCGCTCGCCAGCACATCAAGATGAAGAGAGATCCCAGGGTGGCAAGGGCTTTGCTGGACCTTCTCGAGTAGCGCTCTCGCATCGGTGGCGCAATTGAAGTCGCGCACTCGGAACGTGCGGATCACTTCGCCGTGCGTACGCACGTAACTCCACCGCTCCAGTAGACCCGCGCTGTCCGTGCCGGATCTCAAATCGAGGAAGTGTCGCAGCAGCTGTGAATCCTCGCGCCAGCCTTCGGGGGCCGCCACGTTCGTTCGTAGCGTCAGTAACGTCTGCGCCGAAGCCGCGCTGGACCGTACGTGAATCGAGACGTGATCAGTCTCGCCGCCCGTAGCGAGACTCTTCATCAACGCCACCAACCTCGCCGAGAGCTCGAGAGCGGTACCGGACAGATCGAGTCGGCCTCGGTGCACGAGTTCGAAGCCAGTGACGGTCGTGGCGCCGCGCGCCCGAATCGCCAACGTCTGTCCCCGTGACTCGGCCTGCACGATCATCCAACTGCTGCGGAGCGCAAACAGTGTGGTGACGCACAGGAGTTCCGCTATGGTCAGTCCATCGATCGTTGGCAGCGCCGCCACCAACACGCACAGTCCGAGCGCGAGTTCAGCGGACTGCGCGTGCGACGCAATGATCCAATCGCCCGTGATACCCACGCCGAGGATGATCAGCGCGGCCTGGTGTCGACGAATCCCGATCCAGCGCGAGTCAGCATCGGCCTCGCCCAGACCCATCGACTCACTCATCGAAGTGCCAACCGACGACCGGGCCCATGTCGTCGGTGCTGTAGGCAACGTGACCGCTCCGTAAACGAGGCGTACCCACCGGTGCGTCGGGGCGAGGTCCCTCGTGGGTCGGGAATTCGACGTCCGGTCCGGCTTCCCACATGCCAAGGCCTAAGTCGTCGGGCCGTGCTGGTGGCTCGGGCATCGGGGCTTCAGGTAGCAGCGAGCGGGCGGCGACCACCGCGGGTGACGACGGCACGGCACTCGCCGCGCGCGTGAAACGTTGTCGCACACCTTCAAGATTGTGCAGTGCCGCTTGTTCAACGAAGGGAATGATTCGCAGCAGCACGAAAGGCGAACACGTGGCCAGCAAAATGGTCACCGCACCCTCGACGATCTCACTCGCTGATGAACCCTGGAGCTCGTCGAGCCCCAGGGTGAGCGCGATGACGATGAGAAGTTTGCTTGACGCGACCGCGAGGAATGTCTCGGCGAGTCGCCAGCCGAGTCGACGAAGCGACGGAAACGTCGAGAGCGGCACGATCACTGGCACCAACACCAGTAGAAGGGACAGGACCACTGTTCGAAGCAGTAGTTCGCACCAGAGCAACCACGTGCCGATGACCACCGCGAGGGCGAGAATGAAGAGTCCGAAGCCCGGGGTCGACGTC
>Ga0302278_10000032_pt1 | contig 154074 bp, 133 predicted proteins | sample III_Bog_N3_2_FD_194543 | JGI IMG/M metagenome (GOLD analysis project Ga0302278, IMG submission 194543) | Peat permafrost microbial communities from Stordalen Mire near Abisko, Sweden - III_Bog_N3_2 | ecosystem: Environmental > Terrestrial > Soil > Wetlands > Peat | place: Sweden: Abisko...
CGCCCTTGGTCGTGGTGTAGGTTTCGTTGGTGAACTTGTGGCCCACCAGGCCGCATATCGAGGACATGTTGAGAATGACCCCGCCGCCGCCGGTTCTCATGATGGGCAGGGCGTGCTTGATGCCGACGAACGGCCCACGCACGTTGACCGCGATCATGGCGTCAAAGGACGCCACGTCCATCTCCTCAATGTTTTTCCTGATATTGATGCCCGCGTTGTTCACGAGAATGTCGAGCCTTCCGGAGCGCTCAAGTACGTTCGCAAGCGCTGCGAGCCAGCTCTCCTCGGAAGTCACGTCGAGGAGAACGAAGGTTGCGCCAATCGATGCGGCCGTTTTTTCTCCCTCGACCTGATTCGTGTCGGCCACAAACACCGATGCGCCTTCCTCCTGGAACTTCCGGGCAATCTCCGCGCCGATTCCTCCGGCAGCGCCGGTGATCAGGGCGATCTTGCCGGAAAGATGTGCCGCGCTCACTGCGCGCCTCCCTTGCGGACCTTGACCGCGGCGAGCTTTTCATAGAATTGAATGATGCCGCCGTGGTCGTCGCTCTGCTTTCCATCGACCTTGAGGGCCTGCATGATCTCCATGATCTGTGCGGTGAGCGGGATGGGGGTTCCGTTTTCGTGGGCCGTATCGAGAGCGTTCTGAAGGTCCTTGATGTGCAGCTCGATTCTGAATCCGGGCTTGTAGTTTCCTTCGAGGACCATGGGAGCCTTGGCGTTGAGAACGGTGCTTCCAGCCAGGCCGCCTTTGATGGCGTTGAAGACCCGCTCCGGATCCACTCCGGCCTTGGTGGCGAGAACAAAAGCTTCAGACATCGCGGCGATGTTCAGCGCGACAATGATCTGGTTTGCAAGCTTGGTCACGTTGCCCGCACCAATATCTCCGCAGAGAACCGCGCTCGCTCCCATCTTCAGCAATACGTCCTTCACACGCTCGAAAATGGCTTCCTTGCCGCCCACCATGATGGCGAGCGTGCCGTCGATGGCCTTTGGCTCGCCGCCTGAGACCGGGGCGTCAAGCATTTCCACGCCCTTCTTTGCGAGTTCGGCGGCCACTTCGCGGCTGGCAAGGGGCGCTATAGAGCTCATGTCGACGAGCACGCTTCCTGGCTTGGCTCCCTCGATCACGCCGCCTTCGCCCAACACGGCCTTCTTCACGTGGGGCGAATTCGGCAGCATGGTGATGATGAGGTCGTTCCGCGAGGCCACATCCTTGGGTGACGTGCCTGCCGTCGCGCCTGCTTCAACCAGTTCCTTCACCGGCGCCGCGACGACGTCGTACACAACCAGCGTGTGGCCGGCCTTGAGCAGATTCTTCGCCATGGGCTTGCCCATGATGCCCAGTCCAATAAATCCGATGTTCATTTCTTGCCTCCTTTGAGCAACGTCTTAATGGTACTGGCAATGGCATCCGAGGTGAGCCCGAAGTGCAGCAACAATTCGGGATAGCCCTCTGCCGAGATGCCGAAGCTGTCGGGTATGCCGACGAATTCGACGGGCGCGTGATGGACGCCGCGCAGCGCCTCGACCACGGCCGAACCGATTCCGCCGATGATCGAATGCTCTTCGGCAGTAACAATGGCATCCACGCCGCCGGCGTAGCGGATGATCGCTTCGCGGTCCAGCGGCTTGATGGTGCCGATGTCGAGCACTCGCACCGAGATGCCCTCCGTGGCCAGCGCCGTTGCTGCCTCAAGAGAACGCGAAACCATGACGCCCGCGGCAAAAACTGCGGCGTGGCTTCCGTCGCGAAGCTTGGTCACTTTACCGATGGAGTAAGGCTCATCGGCCGGATACACGAAAGGAAGATCGTTCCTGTTAATCCTTAGGTACACTGGCCCCGGCCAATCCAGGAGGCAGTCCATCATTTTCTCCACTTCGACGGAGTCGGCAGGACAGAGCACCGTCATATTGGGAAGCGCCCGCATGAGCGCGACGTCCTCGATGCCCTGGTGGGTCTTGCCGTCGCCAAAGTCCGAAAGCCCGGCACTCGACCCGCAGATGCGCACGGGCAGATTCGGAATGCAGATGGAATTGCGGAGTTGATCGTAGTCCCTTCCGGTGGCGAACACCGCAAACGAGTGAATAAACGGAATCATCCCGGTAAGAGCAAATCCCGCGGCGGTGGACGCCATGTTCTGTTCCGCGATTCCCATCTGGAAGTACCGGTCGGGGAATTCCGCCTGGAACATTGCGGACTGCGTGGACTTGCCGAGGTCCGCCTCAAGGGCTACCACTCGCTTATCCTTCGTTCCCAGCCGGACAAGGCTGGCGCCGTACGCGCTTCTCAGGTTCGGTGAAGTCATGCGACCATCCTCCCGGATTCTGCGATCTCGGCGAGCGCCTTGTCGTATTGCTCCTGCGTCATAACGCCGTTGTGGAATGCCGCTGTATTCTCAGCGAAGCTGACGCCCTTGCCTTTGATCGTGTCCGCCACGATCACCGTGGGAGCACCCTTGATCGCGGCCGCCTTGTCCAGAACCTCCAGGATCGCGCCCACGTCGTGTCCGTCCACATTCAGCACGTTCCACCCGAACGCCCGCCATTTGTCTTCGAGGTTGGGGATGTCGAAGATCTCCTTGGTCGGGCCCGTGGCCTGGATGCGGTTGCGATCCAGGATGGCGGTAATCGAATCGAGTTTGTAGCGTGCGGCGGCCATGGCCGCTTCCCAAAGTTGGCCTTCGGCAAGCTCTCCGTCGCCCATGATCACGTACACCCTGGAAGGACTCTTCTCGAGCCGCAGGGCAAGCGCCATGCCCACGCTGATGGAAAGTCCCTGGCCCAGAGAGCCGGTGACTGCCTCCATCCCCGGCGTCATCATGTCCGGATGGCCTTGCAGCTTGCCCGCCAGCGTCTTCACTTTTCCCAACTCGTCCCTCGGGATGACGCCCAGCTCCACCAGGGCCGCGTATTGGATCAGAACGGAATGTCCCTTGCTGAGAAGGAAACGGTCCCGGGAGGGATCGTGAATAGCCTTGGGATCGAAGTGCATCTTGGCGAAGTACAAAGTCGCCACAATTTCGGCCAGTGAACACGAACCGCCCAGATGTCCCGCCTTGCCGACGCCGATCATTTTCACGACGTCGGCCCTCAAGTCCCATGCGATTTTTTTGATTCTCTGAATTTCTTCGGGCCTTGCCATCCATCTTCCTCCGGCGAAGAAGTTCCGCCCCCAGCCATCCCTCCGGTTCAGCTTCTATTGCCGCATACGATGCTCTCGATACCGGTATGGATTGACTCTGAGAGACGGACAAGTGTAGTTCCGCGATTCGGCCCCGAGGCGTGATTCTGGTCACAAGTGAATCGATTTTCCGGCGCTCTGAAGAACGCCACCCAAGGAATCATCGCCCTATGAGCGGGTTGCCCATACTGGAATCGCCTGCCCGACCGGCGGAATGCTATAAAGTGATGTGCTCGGCGACCCATTGGACAAATCGGCGCAAGTTCAGGCGGGCCTGCGTCGCCGCTGGCTCTACCTGATGCCGGTGGTTTTCGTCACCTACAGCCTCGCCTACCTGGGCCGTTCCAACTTCGGTTTTGGCGCGGCGGCCGGTCTGGCAGCCTCTCTGCACATTACCGAGTCGCGCGCGGCCTTTCTCGGCTCGGTCTTCTTTCTCGGCTACTTTCTCTTCCAGGTCCCCGCGGCATCCTACGCGGTGCGCCGGAGCGCCACGCGACTGGTGTTCTTCGCGCTCATCAGTTGGGGAGTTCTCTCCGGGCTGACGGGAATCATTCGCAATTACTGGCTGCTGGTTGCGGACCGGCTTCTGCTGGGCGTGGCCGAGAGCCTCATCTTCCCCTCGATGCTGATTCTGCTCACGCACTGGTTCACGCGCACCGAGCGCTCGCGGGCCAACGCCATTCTGATTCTCGGCAATCCGGTGACGGTCACCTGGATGGCCGCTGTCACGGGTTACCTGATCCGTGCGGTGGGATGGCAGACGACGTTTGTCATCGAAGGCATACCTTCGGTATTGTGGGCCATTGTGTGGGTAGCGGTGGCGCGCGACCATCCACGCCAGGTTGGCTGGCTGCCGGAAAAATCGAGCGCGCAACTTACCGAGGCCCTGGAGCGGGAACAGGCTGCGCTGCCCGCATACACGAGTTTCCGCGCGGCGCTGCGCGTGCGCGGCGTGCTCCTGCTGTGCTTCCAATACTTCTGCTGGAGTTTCGGCGTCTACGGACTCACGCTCTGGATTCCGGAGATGATTCACTCTGGATTAAAGCGCGGCATCGAGCAGGTGGGAATGTTGAGCGCGGCGCCGTTTCTGCTGGGCGTTTTTCTCATGCTGGTGGTCGCGCATTTCTCCGATCGCGCGCAGCATCGCAAGATGTTTGTGTGGCCCTTCCTGATGCTCTCGGGCGCGGGCCTGTTTTGCTCATTCGCCACGGCCGGCAGCCACTTCTGGGTTGCCTACGCGGCTTTAATCGTGGCCGGCGGCGCCATGTATGCGCCGTACGGACCGTTCTTCGCCATCGTGCCGGAGATGCTGCCCAGCACCGTGGCCGGCAAGGTGATGGCGCTGATCAATACCTTTGGCGCTCTGGGCGGCTTTGCCGGCACCTGGCTCGTGGGATGGCTGCAAGCGCTCACCGGAAGCGCGCGCCCCGGCTACCTTTCCATGTCGATGGCGCTAATTGCTGCCGGAGCGATTACGCTGTGCCTGCCTTCGACCCGGCGCTCACCGCGTCTCGCGTAAACTCGCCATCAACCAGCCGCCAGATGCCGAGAGGATTCTGGTTTTTCAGCTCGTCGGGCAGAGCGGACTGCGGAAAATCCTGATAGCAGACGGGGCGCGCGAAACGGTAGATCGAATACGTGCCCACCGAGGTCGCACGGCTGTCGCTGGTGGCCGGGTAGGGCCCGCCGTGCACCATCGCATGACAGACCTCGACGCCTGTGGGGAAACCATTCACGACAAGCCTTCCCGCCTTGCGCTCCAGAATGGCAATCAGATCGGCAAAAGCGGCCAGATCGCGCTCCGATCCGTGCAGGGTCGCGGTGAGTTGACCTTCAAGCGAGCGCGCCAGCTCGAGCAGTTCTTCGCGGCTGTCGTACCAAATCACCAGGGCGCTCGGTCCAAAGATCTCCGTCGCGAGTTCCGGCTCGCGCAACAAATCCCTGGCCCCGATCTGCATCACAACCGGCGCGGCATAGGTGCTGCCCGCTCCGCCAGAAGGCGCCTGCGCCACCGTTTCCACACTGGATTGCCGCCCGGCCACGCCGGAGCGATAGCTCTTTGCGATTCCCTCGGTGAGCATCGCTGCTGCACCGGCCTTTTCCACCTGCGCTTTTAGTTCGTCGACGAAGATGGTCCCGGTGACATCGCGGGGCAGAAAAATCAGCCCCGGCTTGGTGCAGAACTGGCCCACGCCGAGCGTGAATGAGCCAAACAGTCCGCGCGCTATCTCCTCGCCGCGCGAGTACAGCGCTTCAGGCAGCACAAAGAAGGGATTCACGCTGCTCATCTCCATAAAGCATGGAATGGGCTCGAGACGCGCGGCTGCCCGCTGCATCAGCGCCTTGCCCGCTGCGAGCGAGCCGGTAAATCCAACAGCTTTCACCTTGGGATGGTCAACGAGCGCTGCGCCAATCTCCGCGCCCGCTCCGAAGAGCAGAGCAAAGACGCCTGGCGGCAGGCCGCACTCCTTCACGCTGCGCGCTACGACCTGGCCGACAAGTTCGCTGGTGCCGGGGTGCGCGTGGTGCGCCTTCACAATCACGGGATTGCCTGCGGCAAACGCGGCTGCCGTATCGCCGCCGGCCACGGAAAACGCCAAAGGAAAGTTACTGGCGCCGAAGACCGCGACCGGGCCCAGCGGCCGCATCATGGAGCGAATGTCGGAACGCGGCAGTGGCTTGCGATCAGGCTCGGCGGGATCGATGCGCGCATTCACCCACGAGCCTTCTTCCACCACCTGCGCGAAGAGCCGAAGCTGATTGATGGTGCGCGCCGACTCGCCTTTCAGCCGCGCTTCCGGCAGCGCCGTCTCGCGGTGCGCGCGTTCCACAATCGCGGGCACAATGGCTTCAATGCCGTCTGCAATGTGGCGCAGGAAGCGCGCTTTTTCACGGCCCGGCAACTTGCCGTAAGTGGCAAACGCTTCCTCAGCCAGATCGGCTGCGAGGTTTAGGTCCTCGATCGACGCACAATGATAGACGGGCTCAAGCTGCGCGCCCGCCGCGGGATCGAAGCCGTGAAATGCGGCCCCGCTCCCAAGCCGGGATTCGCCATTCACAATTGAGCCGCCCTGCAAGCTCAAGTTCGTCTCCATCTGCGCCATGAATCACCTTTATTCGGGAGCTTCTAGCCGCGAGCCCGCATGAATTCGCACTTACGGCTTTGGTGGTTTCCCACCCATTCGCCCCAAAAAGGCAAATGGATGGGGCACGGGAATGTTCTTCTTCGATCGGCCCGAGCGAAAATCATCGCCCGCATCGAAAAGCTGCAGCCGGCAGCTAATAGCTGCTTACGCCAATATCCTCGTTCCAAACATCAGGATGCGCGGCGATGTAACCCGCGAGCAGCTCCTGGCATGCGAGGTTGTCGAGATCGATCACTTCCACGCCGTTTTCGCGCAGCCAGTCAATGCCTCCGGAGAAGGTGCGGCTTTCGCCCACCACCACCTTGCCGATGCGGAATTGCCGCACCAGGCCGCTGCAATACCAGCAGGGCGCGAGGGTGGTCACCATCACCAGGTTGCTATAGCTGCGTTGGCGGCCGGCCCGGCGAAAGGCATCCGTCTCAGCGTGCATGCCGGGATCGCCCTGTTGCACGCGGCGATTGTGGCCGCGGCTCACCAGCTCGCCGGTGCGCGTGAACATTGCCGCGCCAATGGGAATGCCGCCTTCGACAAGGCCATGCCGAGCCTCTTCAAAAGCCACGGCAAGCATTTTCTCGTAAAGTTCGTTCACAGAACTACTCTATCGCAGCGGGGTTAGCGGAGCTAGCGGAGTTAGCGGAGCTAGCGGAGTTGGAGGAGCTAGGGTCTTCCGCAGCCCCGGTTACCGGCGCCGCTCTCTGAACCTTAAATGCAGCCAGTCCTGCAGGTTCAATTCTTCACCACTTGGCTAACACCATTTCACTTCTTCACTCGTTGACGTGCTGGGCCACCGCGTTTCTAGCTCCGCTAACCCCGCCAACTACGCTAACCCCGCTGTCTCAATTCACCGTCAACACCATCTTGCCGAAGTGGCTGCCCTCTTCCATGCGCTCCAACACTTCGCGCGCCTGGCTCCAGTCGAACTCCTCGCCCACGGGCCGCAACTCTGCCAGACTGATAGCGCGATTCATCTCCACAAAATCCTTGCGCGAGCCCACATAGATGCCGTGAATCCGCGACCATTTGTGGAGGATCAGGCCCAGAGGAATGCCTTCAGTTCCCGCAGCCAGCACGCCAATCTGGGCGATGGTTCCGCCCATGCGAATGGCCCGGAGGGAGCGCGTCAGCGTTCCCAGGCCGCCCACTTCCACCACCAGGTCCACGCCGTCGCCGCCGGTCTGGTCGAACGCCCAGCGATCCCAGTCGGGATTATCGCGGTAGTTCAGTCCCGCATCCAGACCTATGGCGCTGGCCCGCTCCAGCTTCTCGTAGCTCGAGCTGATACCCAGCACCCGCGCTCCCTTCAGCCGCGCAAACTGGAGTGCAAATATGGACACGCCGCCCGTTCCCTGAATCAGCACCGTCGATCCCGGCTTGATCTCGACCGTGTTGAGGGCGTTCCACGCCGTCACTGCGGCGCAGGGCAGGGTTGCCGCTTCCTGAAAGCTCAAGTGGTCGGGAATCGCCACCAATCCCTGCTCTTTGAGCAGCACATAATCGGCCAGCACGCCGTCGATGTCGCCGCCCAGAGCGCCCCGGGCTTTGTTTGGGGTCAGAGGCCCTTCCAGCCAGTTCTGCATAAAGATGCCGGCTACGCGGTCGCCCGGCTTCCACGCCGTGACGCCCGCGCCCACTGCCGCCACCTCGCCGGCCGCGTCGGAACAAGGAATGCGCGGCAGCTTCATCTTCGGGTTGTAGAGCCCCTTGACCACCATCAAGTCGCGACGGTTGAACGAAACCGCGCGCACCGCTATCAAAACTTCGCCGGGACCCGGCGCGGGCGTGGGTCGCTCCACAAACTCCAGTGAATCAATGCCAAAGGCCGAAACCTGCCAAACTCGCATGGCAAATCTTATCCTTTCGTGGTTCTCATCCGTCATTCTGCGGGACGCAATCGGTCAACTGCCCCGTAGAATGAAGATATGGCTCGTGGATGGGAAAGTAAATCGGTGGAGGAGCAGATGGCAAATGTCATGGAGGCCCCGGTGGCCGATTCCAGCAACAGAATGGTCACTGAGGAAGAGCGGCGGGGCGCCGAACTTCAACGCACCACACGCGAACGCCAACTCCAGGCGCTCAACCTGCAACGCGAAAACATCCTGTCGCAGAGGACTTCGAATCCAGGCCGCCGCGCGGCCCTCGAATCCGCTTTGGCGCACATCGAAGCGCAGATTCAGGCTATGGGGTAAGGTCGCCGCGATCGCTCTATTATTGTTCTCTATGGATGAGGAGCGTGTTGGCCTGATTGATTGAGGTCAGCGACACGCGGGCGATGTTTACATGCTCGGGCCGCGTCACGGCCCAAAGAATTACATCCGCAATATCTTCGCCGGTCAGCGGCGTAATGCCTTTGTAGACCTTGGCGGCCTTCCCCTTGTCGCCGTGGAATCGCACCATACTGAATTCCGTCTCCACCAGCCCAGGGTCGACGCTGGTGACGCGCACCGGCGTACCCAGCAAATCCTCGCGCAGTCCGTCATTGATGGCCCGCGCCGCGGCCTTGGTGCCGCAATAGACCGCACCGTTGGGATAAACGATCTCGCCGGCCATCGATCCCAGGTTCACCACGTGGCCGCGCCTGCGCACCACCATCCCAGGGACCACGGCGCGCGCTACGTACAGCAACCCCTTGATGTTGGTGTCAATCATCTCTTCCCAGTCTTCAATGCGACCGGTGTAGAGCTTCTCCATGCCCCGGCTCAAGCCAGCATTGTTCACCAGGATGTCGATCTCGGCCCACTCTGGCGGCAGCTCGTCAATGGCGTGCTGCACGGCATGGCGGCTCCGCACATCCAAATCAATGGAGTGCACGGCGGCGGCGCCGCGGTCCAGGGCGCGCGAAGCAATTTCAGCCAGTTTTCCGGCGCGCCGGGCGGCCAGCAGCAGGCGCGCTCCCTCGCCCGCAAAAGCCATGGCGGTGGCCGCGCCAATGCCGGCGCTGGCCCCTGTAATGAGGGCAATCTTGCCTTTCAGTCGCATCTCAATTCTTATCTTACAGGCAGGCTTCTTTTCCGGGCCATTTTGTATTGGCCCACGGCCCAATCTTCCTGAGCCAGTCCGTCGATGCGCGCCTCGCGAAAGACCTCGGCCATCAAATCGGCCAGGCTCAAACGGGTGTCGCGGCTGGCGGCGGCCTCGCGCAGCAGCCGCAAATCCTTCTCGCCCAGTTCCATCGTCGCGCCGGGCCGTTCCGGAGGATGCAAAATCACCTTGCTGTACGCCTCATAAAACGGCGACTGAAAGAGCGCGCTGTTCACGGCCTCGAAGAATGTCCCCGGATCTATTCCCTGCTTCTCCGCATACACAAACGACTCGCTCAGAGACTGCACCATCATGGTGATGAGAAAATTGCCTCCGAGCTTGACGGCGTGCGCCTGCCGCGGCTCCGTGCCCACTACGGAGATGCCGCGCGAAAGTGGCTCCAGCAGTGGCAGGGCTTTGGCGACTGCCTGTTCCGCGCCTGCCACCACGATCCACAGGCGTCCTGCTTCGGCCACATTGGGACGTCCAAACACCGGCGCAGCCACAAATTCCTGCCCGCGCCGTGCGTGCTCTTGCGTCAGCCGCTCGCTCAGCGCCACGCTGATGGTGCTGCATGAGATGTGCAGCGCGCCGGGGCTCAACGCATCCACCAGTCCGTTGGGACCAAACAGCACTTCCTCGTTGGCCGCATCGTCAAACAGCATGGTGAAGACGGCGTCGGCGCCCAGCTCGGCCTCGGCCGGCGTGGCTGCGGCAATCGCGCCCTCGCGCAGCAGCGGCTCGGTGCGCCCTTCGGTACGGTTCCACACCCGCAATTCATGTCCGGCGGCAATCAGGTGCATCGCCATCGGCGTGCCCATCTTGCCAAGACCAAGAAATCCAATCTTCATGAGGAGACTCCCCTGCAATTTTCGCTGATTACTGCGAAACCGAAATAGTTCGATGATAGACAGCCGGTGTACATTGGGCACATGAGCGACGCCTCCAAGCATTTCGAACCACGCTGGCCTGCCATGGTCGCGCTACTTTCCGTGGGATTATTATTCCTCGCTCTTCCAGAGCCCCTTTCGCCAGGACCCAGTTGGTTGCTGATCGCTGTCGTGGGAGTGTTGCTCATTCCCACAGCATGGGCGCGGAGTCGCGGATTCCATCGTCTTAACACGATTATGGGGCATGTGCTGTCCTCCGTCGTGACGGCTGACATGATCTGGTCGCTTGGCCTGCTGGTATCGGCTTTGCTGTCGCACCGCATCGCGCCGCCAGACCTGTTGCGGGCCTCGGCTGCTTTATGGATCTCGAACATTCTCGTCTTCGCGTCCTGGTACTGGCGGCTCGACGCGGGCGGACCACACGCCCGCGAGGCGCGCGGCGCCCATACCGACGGAGCCTTTCTGTTTCCGCAAATGACCCTGATCCGCCAGACCAAAATTGACCTGCACGAACAAGGCTGGAGTCCCGGTTTTGTGGATTACCTGTTTCTGGCTTTTAACACCAGCACAGCATTCTCTCCGACCGACTGCCCGGTTCTTACGCGCTGGGCCAAAGTCCTAATGATGATGCAGTCGCTGATCTCCCTCGCGACCGTGGTGCTGCTGGCGGCGCGGGCGGTCAATATTCTTTAGGATGCCGGGCTGGTTGCTCAGTTCGGCGTGCCGGTGGTCTCTTCCGCCGCAAATGTGCATTCGCGGCACTGGCACACGCGGCGCAGATAGTCCCACGAATAGATGCCGCCGGAGTGGCCGTCGGCCCAGTTGAACTGGATGGCGTAGCGGCCGACCGGGTGCACGCTGGCCGGTTTCGGCGGCGGCGCGTACATGGGCAGCAGAGCGGCAGGCTTCGGCTTGGGCTGGCCGGCCTTGCGGCCCTCCTGGGCGCGCTCGTCCACGCAGGTGGCGCACGGACAGGCCTCGCGCAGCCACGCAAAGCCCCACGCGCTCCTGTGGCCATCGGCCCAGTCAATCTCCAGGCCCTTGCCCTCGGTCACCAGCACGCGCACTTTTTCCGGAGTGATGGCGATCTTAGGCAGCGGGTGATTGCGCGCCTCCTGCTGGCCTTGATCCTCTTTTGGCGCGAAGCGGATGCCTTCGTGGGTCATAAAGACAGTTTACAGGGGTCAGGTTTCAGGGGGTCAGTTCTTAGTGGTTAGTTGTTAGTGGTTAGTGGTTGATGGCGGCAGCCGGCGCCGATCTCTGACCCCTTAGAACTTATCACTAACTACTAAACACTCTTCACTGCCTCACAAAGAACCACGCCGCCATCGACAGCCCGATCACGACCACGAGCCCGCGCAGCACCGGCTGCGGAACCCGCCGCGCCAGGCTCGCCGAAGTGTATCCGCCGATCGCCGCCGCCACCATCGCCGCCAGGCAGAAGCGCCACACCACCTGCCCATCGGCAATGAAGATGACAAAGGCGATGCCGTTGGCCAGCAGATTGGCCACCACCTTCAGCGCGTTGATGGCATGAATGTCCTCGTAGCCTAAAAGCGCGAGCATCGTCATAAAAAGGAAGCCCGCTCCGGCGCCAAAGTAGCCCACGTAAAAGCTCACCACCATGGTAGCCACAAAAAGCGACAGGCGGTGCGGCGCATGAGGCTCGCCGGAACCGGCGCTTGCTTGGCGCTTGAACTTCAGCCGGTCGAGATTCAGCCGCTCGATGGCTCGCGTCACCGGCCCGCTCACGGCAAAAGTGGACGCGGCAAACAGCAGCAGCCACGGCACCAGGCGCATGAACGTTTTCTGCGGCGTGTTCAAGAGCACCACCGCTCCGGCCGTGCCGCCCACCAGTCCTGCAAGACCCATCAGCAAGGCCGCGCGCAGGTTTTTCCTCACATCCTCGCGGTAGGCGGCAACCGACGTCAACTGGCCGGGCCAGATGGCCACCGTATTTGTGGCGTTGGCCTGCACCGGCAGCACATTCATGCCCAGCAGCGCAGGAAACGACAGAAACGAACCGCCACCGGCCACGGCGTTCAGCACGCCGGCCAGAAATGCGGCCACCACCAGCCACACCCAGTGCCAGTTGATGGTTGCCAATATGCCATGAAGATCGGACATGAGATTTTTATTGTAGAGTGCCCGGGGCGCTGCCCTGTTATCCCGGTGACGCCGCGGAACCGCTCGCCCGAATCAACCGCAAATTTTGCTTTTTTGAATCACATCGGCAAGGTATTCTCATGCCATGCTTCCCCCGGCGCTTCCCCAATACCGCAGTGAGATTTGCGCTTCTGACCCGGCTGGCGATGGGCGAAAAACGATGACGCACCTGTCGGCTCTGGATCTGACCAGGGCGTAAGAGCTGCACGGGTTGCAGAGTTGTGTGCCAGAGTTGTGCGAGAGGTCAACCATGCGCAAGGCGATTGCGACATTTTTCGTGCTGTTTTGCTCGACGGCTGCATTCGTCCAGTTCGCCGAAGCAATCGCCGGCGCGGCACAGCATTTCGGCCAGGAAGACGACATTACCGTGCTCACCCCGACGCTCGCTCCAGCGGAGGTTCTGCATGCGTAAGACACTTCTGCTTCTGCTGCTCTTGCCCTGGCCTCTTGCCGCGCAAACGGCGCTGAGCATTGCGCCGCAGCAGTGCGTCTGGAAGCAGGGCGACGACATGCGATGGGCGGCTCCGAATCTCGACGAAGCGGACTGGCAGCCGGTGGCTACGTGGGTGCCACTCGCTACTTCGACGCCTTATTTCTGGCTGCGCTGCCGCTTCGATCCTGGCCAACTCGCGGCAGCCGTCAAACCTCAACTCCAGGTCTCCGGCGATCTCGCATGGCAGGTATTCGCCAACGGCCGCCGCATCGGTGTCTCCGGCAACATCGTCACCGGCGCCCACACCGTCGGACTTGTCGTCGACTACTCAGCTGCCGAATTCTCCCAGCGCAGCCTTCCCGTCGTCGTCGCCGTCCGCATGACCTTCACGCCTGAGATCAATGGCCGGGAGCAGCTGCCCAGTCTCTCACTGGGAGATGCGGAGCTGGAACGAAATGCTTACTGGAGCCAGGTGTACGAGCGCACGCAATCGCAGTCGGTCACCTGGGCCTGTTACGCGCTCATTGCTTCCGCCGGCCTGTTTTTCATGGCGCTTTTTTGGTTCGACCGCACCCAGCGCTACATCCTCTGGATCAGCCTCACCTGGCTCGATCTTGCCGATCTCCGCATCAACGAATTCCTGGTTACTGCGTCGGTTCACTACTCCTCGCACCTGGAATTCCTGTTGTACGCGCTGGGACAAAGCCTGCCGATCTTCGCCATCCTGTTCTTCTTTGCCGTGAATCGCAAGCCCGTGCCCGCCTTCTTTCGCATCGCCCTTGGCGTCAATTTCTTTTACCCGACCGGGCTCCTCGTGGCTGCCCTTCTGCCAATCCGCGCCAGCGTTGCTCTTCGCTGGTTCGTTGAAGTCCAGCCCACCATGACCACCATCGAAGTGGTTGCGACCATCGTGCCCGCATTTGCTATCCCTTTCGCGTTTCTGCCGCTGCGATCCGTACGCCGGGGACAGACTGCGCTTGCCATCGTGTGTTTCGTCTGGATGCTGATGGACTTGCTGTATATGGTGGTGCAGTTCCCCTTCCTGAATCTCGATATCGAGTCCTTGTTCCTCAGGATTCAGCCATTCCGTTCCATGGCCATCGCTGCCGTCGTGGTTGCCATGACCATTCTGCTCGTACAGCAGCTGCGCACCACGAACCAGGAACGCGCAGAGTTGCACGGCGAAATGGCTTCGGCGCGCGAGATCCAGCAATACCTGATCCCCGAAAAGCTGCCTCCCACTCCTGGACTAAGCATTCACAGCGTCTATCAGCCTTCGCGCGAGGTGGGCGGAGATTTCTTCCAGGTGCTTCCCGACCCGCGCGATGGAAGCACGTTGATCGTGATCGGCGATGTGGCAGGAAAAGGACTGAAGGCCGGAATGCTTGCAGCGCTCATCGTCGGCTCCATCCGCACCGCATTCAAATTCACCTCCGCTCCCGGCAGCCTTCTGACGCTGCTGAACGAAAGGCTGCAAGGCCGCGGCCTGGTTACATGCCTGGCCATGCGCATCGATCGCGACGGAAACGTCGAGCTGGCCAATGCCGGACATCTGCCGCCCTACATCAATGGCAAAGAGCTGGCACTCGATGGCGCTTTTCCACTCGGGGCGATGCCGGAAATCTCTTTCCCGCCGCAGAGCTTTCAGCTCCGCGAGGGCGAATCGCTGCTGCTCATCTCCGACGGAGTCATTGAGGCCCGCAACACTCAGGGTGAACTCTTCGGCTTCGAGCGGACGGCCGCAATTGCCACTGAATCCGCCCAGAACATTGCTGACGCGGCGCTGCGTTTCGGCCAGGAGGACGACATTACCGTGCTGACTCTGACCAGACTGGCCGTACCTGCCCTGGCCTCTGAAATGCGTCCTGAGTCCTTCACCACCCCAGCATGAAGCAGCCCACACATGGGTTCCACCCTTACGGCCCACCAAATCCGCCCAAACTACGCCTGTTAAGTTTTTTAGAACCAGCGTATTGCGTGTGGCTTTCATGGCATTAGTGCTATACGCTCATATTTTATGAATCATTTATGCTATAGTTTCATCAGATTTTTGAGCGGCGGTTAGCCTATGCTCCCGCCTACCTGCAATCACAAGAATCTTAAGGAGCGACTAGCCGCTGGCTCACGGGAGAATCAAGCCAGGAGCTAGAAGCTAGAAGCTTAGGAGCCGTTATTTATGGCCATTCGTTTTGACAAATTCACCGTGAAAGCGCAGCAGGCAATCCAGCATGCGCAGACGCTCGCTGCCGAGCTGGGCAACCCCGAGTTGCAGCCCGTGCACCTGTTGCTGGCGCTCATTGAGGACCGCGAGGGCGTGATCCCCGCCGTTCTCGAAAAGATCGGTGTGCCCACCGAGCGGCTTGAAAGCGACCTGCACGGCATCGAGGAAAAACTGCCTCGCGTGGCCGGAGCCGCCACGCAGCCGGGCATGAGCCAGTCGCTCAACAAGGCGCTGGAGCAGGCCTTTCGTGAAGCCACCAGCTTCAAAGACGAGTACGTGTCGACGGAGCATTTGTTGCTGGGCATCGCAGGCCTCAAAAGCGATCCCACGCGTGATGCATTGGTCGCAGTCGGCGCTGCCAGAGATGCCATTCTCAAAGCGCTCACCGTGGTGCGCGGCTCGCAACGCGTCACCGACCAGAATCCCGAAGCCAAGTTCCAGGCGCTGGAAAAATACGCCAAGGATCTCACCGATCTGGCGCGCCGCGGCAGGCTCGATCCCGTGATCGGCCGCGACGAGGAGATTCGCCGCGTGATCCAGGTGCTGAGCCGCCGCACCAAGAACAATCCTGTCCTCATCGGCGAGCCCGGCGTGGGCAAAACCGCCATCGTTGAAGGCCTCGCCCGCCGCATTGTCTCTGGCGACGTGCCAGAGAGCCTGCGCGACAAGAGAGTGATCTCCCTCGACCTCGGGTCAATGCTCGCGGGAGCGAAATACCGTGGCGAATTTGAGGACCGGCTCAAGGCAGTGCTCAAGGAAATCGAGGAAGCGAGCGGCCAGATCGTGCTGTTTATTGACGAGTTGCACACGATCGTCGGCGCGGGCGCGGCCGAGGGCGCCATCGACGCCTCGAACATGCTCAAGCCGGCTCTGGCGCGCGGTGAGTTGCGCGCTATCGGCGCAACCACATTGAACGAATACCGCAAATACATTGAGAAGGACGCGGCCCTCGAGCGCCGTTTCCAGATCGTCTACGTGGGCGAGCCCAACGTCGAGGACACGATCGCAATTCTGCGCGGCCTGAAAGACCGCTACGAGCAGCACCACAATGTGCGCATCAAGGATGCCGCGATTGTGGCCGCGGCCACGCTCTCGCACCGCTACATCTCGGACCGCTTCCTGCCGGACAAGGCTATCGATTTGGTAGATGAGGCGGCCGCGTCGCTCGCCATACAGATCGGCTCTGTTCCCACCGAGATCGATCAGCTCGAGCGCCAGGCCACGTCGCTTGAAATCGAGCGCGCCGCGCTGAAGCGCGAAACCGACTCCAACAGCAGGGAGCGGCTCGAGGCTGTTGAACACGAGGTCGGCAACCTGCGCGAACAGATTACGGCGCTGCGCGCGCGCTGGACCAAAGAGCGCGAGGCCATCAACCGTGTTGGCGAGTTGAAAAAGAAGATCGAGGCCCTGCGCTTCGAAATGGAGGAGCAGACGCGCAAGGGCATGCTCGATCGCGCCGCGCAGATCCAGTATGGCGAGCTGCCCAAGCTCGAAGCCGAGCTGAAGCGCCTGGATGCCGTCCAAGACGGCAAGGGCGGAGCCCCGCGCATGTTGAAGGAAGAGGTCGACGAGGAGGACATCGCCAAAATCGTTTCAAAATGGACTGGCATTCCTGTCACGCGCATGTTGGAAGGCGAAGTGAAGAAGCTCGTCCAGATGGAAGACCGTCTGCGCGAGCGCGTCATTGGTCAGGATGCGGCGCTCAGCGTGGTGGCAAACGCCATTCGCCGTTCGCGCGCTGGACTGAGCGACCCCAAGCGGCCGATCGGGTCTTTCATTTTCCTGGGGCCGACGGGCGTGGGCAAGACGGAAACCGCCCGCGCGCTCGCCGAGTTTCTCTTCGACGACGAGCAGGCCTTGGTGCGCATCGACATGAGCGAGTATATGGAAAAACATGCCGTGGCTCGCTTGATCGGCGCGCCGCCGGGATACGTGGGCTACGACGAGGGCGGCCAGTTGACCGAAGCCATCCATCGCCGTCCTTACGCGGTCATCCTCTTCGACGAAATCGAAAAGGCGCATCCGGATGTCTTCAATGTGCTGTTGCAGGTGATGGACGACGGCCGGTTGACCGACTCCAAGGGCCGGACAGTTGATTTTAAGAACACTGTGCTCATCATGACCTCGAACCTGGGTGCGGCTATGCTCGCCGGCGAGACGATCAAGAATGAACACGATCTCGACATGGCGCGCGAAAGCGTGATGCGCGTCCTGCGCGAGCATTTCCGGCCGGAATTTTTGAACCGCGTGGACGACATCGTGATTTTCAAGTCGCTGGGCAACGCGCAGTTGAGCAAGATTCTCGATCTGCGCCTGAACGAAGTGCGCAAGCTGCTTGAAGACCGGGCCATCTCGCTCGAACTGACGGAAGCGGCGCGGCAGTTGATCCTCGCTGGAGGCTCCGATACGGCCTACGGTGCGCGTCCGCTCAAGCGTGCGCTGCAACGCATGGTTCAGGATCCGCTGGCCATCAAGATTCTCGATGGCGAAGTTCTGCACGGCGCGCACGTGAGGATCGATGTCGACCGCAAGTCGAATCAATTGAAGTTCGAGCCCATGGGCCGCGAAGCCATGGCGTAAGGGAAGCGAGGAGATTGCCGCATAAGCAACAGGCCCGAATGGTTACGCTCTTCGGGCCTTCTTGTTTTCCAGATTGAACTCGCTAAGAGCGGTCGAGCTTGCGTTTCCTGGGATCCAAAATTTCTCGATGCAAGCCCAGACGATCCCCGCCCTGCCAAGGAGGGACGTACTGCTCATTTTTGCCTTTCAATACTGCTCCCAGCGGCGCGTCAGGTCGCTTCTTGAAGCTTTTCCGCTTTGCCTGGATTAACGCGCTGTCAACGTTGAACTCCGCGCTGCTCGCGCAATCCTCATCGACGAACGACTCTGCGTGGAACAGCGGATTCTTCGCAGCGCGGCGTGTTGCCTGGTGGCTTTGCTGCTTGCTAAGCGGGATCCTCTTTCGGCTGGCCTTGTCATTTTCCCCATAGACATTGCGCCCATCCAGGGCCAGGCTCGCGAGTTTCTTCTGCCGCGGAGTTTTCAATCTGCTCATAGCCACCACCTCTCAGACCTGCACATCACTCTGCGCCCAGCCAAGACAAGTCGCGCCTCTACATTGCCGCTGTCTGACGCACTGCCTTTGCCGCCTCGAGCGCTTCGTGAATGATCATCTTGAGATAGGTCTGATAGCGGAGCCCACGCCTGGCGGCTTGCACGCGCGCCTCTGCAATGTCGTCCGGATCGAGTCGAATGGTCGTTGTGGGCGTGGGCTTCGGCTCCGGAAATGGAATCCCGCGCTCCGCGAAGAGACGCCTTACCCCGCCCTGTTTCAGCCGGCCCTCCTTCGCGGCCTTTTGAAACTCCTCGGAAACCAACTCCCGGTTTTCATACCACCACTTGGCCTCTTCATCTTCGTTTGCGAACTTGGGAAGTTTGAGATCGCTCATTGCTGTTCCGCCTTGTATTCGAGATAGGTCAACTCGTCGCGCTTCGTTGGCTCAAACGCCGTCACAATCCTGATTTTCTCGCCGCGCATCGTAATCACCACCTGAAGCACACAACCCAGGGACGTTTCACCAACATAGGACCACCGGTTCTCGCCAAAAGCACTTTTCTCGAAACCAATTTCTAACGGATCGCCGAGGACAACCTCCTCAGCTTCCTCCGGATTCACATCGTGTTCGGCGATGTGGCGAATGTTGGCGTCATCCCAATCAAAAAGCTCGTGGTTCATCGGCCCAACCTTCGAGGCGATACAATTATTGTAGCTACATCGTAGCTATTTTGCAACTACTGCCGCAGCTCTACAAGCGTCGCTCCCTGGCCGCCCTCGTTCTGCGGAGCCTCTTCAATTCCCGCCACGTGTGGATGCTTCTTGAGAAACTCGCGGACGCCGCGCCGCAAAATCCCCGCCCCGTGCCCGTGAATTACGCGCACTTTCGGCAGCCCGGCAAGAAATGCGCGGTCGAGATACTTTTCAAGCTCGTCGGTCGCTTCATCCACGGTGCGCCCGATCAAATTGATCTCCATCCGCATCGCGTCCGTGTTGGCGCTGGTTACAGAAACATGCACCCCGATTTGTTTCCGCGCGGCACCAAGTGGATCTGCCTTCGCCGCAACCGCGCCTGATGCTTCAGCAAGCTCATCTCTCTTCGCGCGCATCTTGATCGGACCGAGAGCAACTTCAAAGAGATCCTTCTCCACTTCGCGCTGCACGATTCCAATTTTGCCCATTGACTTGATGAGCACGCGATCGCCGGGCGCGATGTGCCGCAACACATGCGGCTGCGCGTTGGCGTCGCCCTGGTCCGCGCCCGTGCGATGCGCAACGACGGTTTGATTGAAGCTCTCCTGGAATTCGCGCCGCAGCCGCTGCATGCGCCGCTCCGCTTCTTTGGATAACTTCTGCTGAGCCACGCGATCCTCGACGGCGCGCACGTTCTCGCGCATCTGGTACTCGAACTCCTTCATCAGCGAGGCCAGCTTGCCCTCCAGTTCGCGCACGCGGTTGCGCACCTCCGCGTCGCCCTCGCGCTCCAGCTTCTTGCGCTCCTGGTTGAGCGCGTATTGCTGCTCGCGAGCCGCCTTGCGCTCCACTTCGATTGCGGCCAGCTCGTTGTGCAGTTTGTCGAGGAAGCGCGCCACGTCGGCCTGCTGCGAGCCCAGCCGCTCCCGCGCCGCCGCAATGATCGCCGCATTCAGCCCCAGCCGTTCCGCCGTCTGGATGCCCGCCGACGCGCCCGGCACGCCCAGATGAAACTGGTAATTCGGAACCAGCGTCGTTTCGTCCACGCCCGCGGCCGCATTCAGCACGCCGGGCGTATTCGCCGCGTAGACCTTGAGCGAAGTGTGGTGCGTGGAAATCAGCGTCCATGCGCCGGCCGCAAGAAAATACGCCGCCACGGCCACGGCCAGCGCTGCACCCTCTTCGGGATCGGTGGCCGAGCCCAATTCATCTAGTAGCACCAGCGAGCGAGCGCCAGCCAGCCGCGAAAGCCGGTCGAGATTCACGATGTGCGCGGAAAATGTCGAGAGCGCCGCCTCGATCGACTGCGCATCGCCGATGTCGGCGAGGAACGCCGTGAACACCGGAAAACTCGCAACCGTGGCCGGCACCGGAATCCCCGCCTGCGCCATCAAGGCCAGCAGTGCCGTGGTCTTCAGCGCCACAGTCTTGCCACCGGTGTTCGGCCCGCTGATGATCAGTTGCCGCTCTTCCGCCGTCAGCTCCAGATCGAGCGGAACAATGGTTCCTCCCGTTGCCCGCAAACGCTTCTCAAGCAGCGGGTGGCGGCCGCCCTCGACCTGCATCAGCTCTGGTCCAAAACCAGGAGAAACGCAGTTGAAGTCACGTGCGAAGCGCGCCCGCGCCAGCAAGCTATCCACCAGCGCCAGCACGCGCGCGCCCTCGACCAGACTATGCGCGTAACCGGCCACCTGCCGCGTGAGCGCGACAAAGATGCGGTGAATCTCTTCCTGCTCCTCCTCGATGAGGCGCACCAGTTCGTTGTTCTGCTCGATGGTCTCGAGCGGTTCTACATAAACCGTCTGCCCCGAGGAACTGGCTCCGTGAATCACGCCCGTCACGCGCCGCTTCAGCTCCGCGCGCACCGGTATCACGAAGCGCTCGCCGCGAATCGTAATCAGTTCTTCCTGTGTTGCGCCTTCACCCGTAAGTTTGCGCAGCGCCGAGCGCAGGCTTTCCTCAATCACTCTCTGTTGGCGCTCCTGCTCGCGACGGATGCGGTTGAGCTCCGGCGAGGCGTCGTCAGCGAGCGACCCGTCGGGCTGAATCGTGCGCTCGATCGCCTCCGCGAGCGGACGTAAGCTCGTCGTCAGCTCCGCCGACAACTCCGAAAGCCCCGGCAGTTTGCCCACCAGCCGCATCGGCGGTTCGCGCAAGAGAGACTGCCACGAGGCCACGTCGTTGGCAAGCCGCGCCACACTCTGTAGCTCCGCCGCTTCCAGCGCCGCGCCTGCAATCTGCGCCTTGGCGGCCAATTGCGTGGGATCGAGCAGGCCGCCGAGCGGAATCGAAACCTGCTCCTCAAGCAGCAGCCTCACCTCGCTGACCAGCCGATGCTGGCGGCCGATCCACTCCTCATCGGTCGAGGGTTGCAACGTGAGAATCGCCGCGCGGCCGACCGGCGATGCGGCATACCCAGCGACCAGCGCGAGCAGCGGCTCCCACTCGAGAGCGGCATAGTCGGCGTGTTCCACCGGCGACGGAATGGGATCGAGAAGCATCTTCAGAAACTATGGTAGCGGTTCGGGGACAGCTCAACTCCCACCCTTAACGCAAAAAACGCGTTTAGGATGGGGCAACCTACCTCACCGCAGCTTGCGTGGCCTTCCGCAGAGCCGCACGTGCCAGCAGCCGCGTGGAGTCGAGCGTGGGCAGCGGCGAGTTCTGGTCGTTCATCAGCAGTGGAATCTCGGTGCAGCCCAGAACCACGGCGTCGCATCCCTCCGCCTTCATGCGCCCAATGATGCGCTGGAACGCCACAATCGCCTCGGGCTTGACGATGCCGTACGTCAGTTCATCCATAATGATGCGGTTGATCTCTTCGCGCTCTTCGGCGTTGGGGCGCTGAGCTTCGATGCCCCGCGCTGCCAGCTTCTCGGGATAAACTTCGCTCTCGACCAGCCAGCGCGTTCCCGTAATCGCCAGCCGCCGGTAGCCGCGCTCGGCAGCCGTCGCGGCAACCACCTGTGCAATGTGCAGCCACGGCAGCGGCGACCGCGCCTCGATCAACGGCAGCGCCTGGTGGATCGTATTGTCCGGACAGATAAGGAAGTCTGCACCGGCCCCCGCCAATACCTGTGCCGACTCAAGCATCATCTCGCCCACTCCCTGCCAGTCGCCGCGCTCGATGCGTTCCATATAGCCGGCGAACGACGGCGTGTGCATGGTGATCTCAGGGTGCGCATGGTCCCCGAGAATCTCCGCGCCTTCCGCGCAAATCGTCCGATAGCAAAGCGCCGCGCCCTCCGCGGAGCACGCGGCAATTCCGATGTGTGCTGGCCCCATGTGTTGCGTCAAATCGGCTCCCCTTCCCATTTCGCGACCACGGCCGCGGCCATGCAATTGCCGATGACATTCATGGCGGTGCGGCCCATATCCAGCAAGGTATCTACGCCAAGCAGCAGCAGGATCGCCGCCGTGGGAATGTGAAACGAAGCCGCGGTGCCCATCAGAATCACCAGCACCGAGCGGGGCACGCCGGCCACGCCTTTGCTGGTCAGCATCAGCGTGAACACCATGATCAGTTGCTCGCCTACGGTCAAGTGCATGCCCGCTGCCTGTGCCGCAAAAATCGCGGCCATAGAGAGATACAGGCTCGATCCGGTCATATTGAAGCTGTAGCCCGTGGGAATCACGAAGGAAACGATCCAGCGCGGCACGCCGAACTCTTCCATGCACTCCATCGCCAATGGCAATGCGGCCTCAGAGGTAGTGGTGGCAAATCCAATGGCCGCCGGCTCGCCCACCGCGGCGCAGAATCGGCCCATGGGAATGCGCGCCAGAAAAATGATCGGCACCAGCACCAGGAGCACGAACAATCCCAGCGCCGTGTAGTACGTTGCCACCAGCTTGGCCAGCGGCACCAGCGTCAGCAATCCCATGCTGCCCACCGCGTAGGCCAGCGCGGCTCCCGCGGCCACCGGCGCCATCAGCATTACGATCTTCGTGATACGGAACATTACGTCGGTGAGCGACTGAAGCACCGTGACCAGCGGCGTGCGGCGCGGCTCAGGAAGCATGGCCAGCGCCACGCCAAAGAGCAGCGCGAAAACTGCAACCTGCAACACCTGGTTCTGCGCCACGGCTTGCGCAATGTTCTCAGGGAATACGTTGAGAATGACGTCCTGCCATCCTGGCGCATGCGCCGGCGTCGCGGCAACCTGTGCCGAGGCGGGCAGCACAACGCCCCATCCTGCTCCGGAAAGATTGATGGCAATGGCTCCAAGAAAGATGCCGAGCGTGGTGACCACTTCAAAAAAGATCAGCGCCTTGACGGCCACGCGGCCCACTCCGCGCAATTCGCCGTGGCCGGCGATTCCCGTCACCAGCCCGCCAAAGATGAGCGGCGCCACGATCATGCGGATCAGGCGCAGAAAAATGTCGCTCAGGAATCTGGATTGCACGGCGAATTGCGGCGCGTCCACGCCGAGCTCCGCTCCCGCAACCATAGCGAAGAAGGTCCACACCAGCAGGGAGCGTCGATTCACGGCAACGGGGACGAAGAGTGCGAGGCCCGCCCAGCGCAGGAATAAAGCAACGTCTGCACTGACGTGCAACGAGCCGGCCACGATGCCCGCCGCAAACAACACCAGGGCCGCCGCGGTGAGCGCACGCAGCGCCAATGGAAATTTTCGAATGCGCCCGGCTTTGCCGGGAGCCGTGGCAGTTTGTGGCGGAAGTTTGGAACTCATGCCGAGCCTTGCGTTGCAGGAATTCAATTATTCTACGGTGGCGCAGCCCGGTGTCATTTCGCTGCTGGCTTGGAAGCCTTGGCAGGCGCGGATGTTGTGGAACTGGCTGAACCAGACTCGCCGCCGCTTGCGCTCTTCGACTCGGCCTTCGATTCGGTTTTGGCCTCGGCTCCGGTCTTCTTTTCCGCCGGCGCGGACTCTGTGGCAGAGCTGCTGGCCTCGGAGGAACTGCTCTTGGCCGCGTAGTCGTTCACATACCATCCCGCGCCCTTGAAGTTGAGGGCCGGCGCCGTGAGCGGGCGCTCCAGTACGCCGCCGCACTTGGGGCAAACCTTTTCCTGCTTGGCGCCGAACTTCTGGATTTTTTCAAATTTATGGCCGCATGCCGTGCAACGATACGCATATAAGGGCAAGTGTCTTACCTCTCCGCAGGGTGATCTCCCACATCTTCAATTCTAGCGGGAAGACGGCAATTTTCGAGCAAAAGCCGCCTTCCCTTTGGATGCCGGAGATCCCGGAAAGTTCCGGCCCGAGAGTGCGCTCGCAGGACTGCGAGCGTTCCTCACTGCACCATGACGGGCACCGACGCGCTCACGTCTTCCCACGCCAAAGTCAGCGTGCCCTTGCCGCCGCCACCGTCGGTCAAGGTGTAAGTCAAGTCCTCCACCATCGCCGGCGGCTTCGACATCGTCATCGGCGTCTTGCCCAGATCCTTCGCGGGATCGTAGGCCAGTCCCCATTCGCCGGTGGCGTTGCTCACAATCAGCACCCAATTCGCCGGATCGGAGATGTCGACGAACAAAGTATACGTCCCTGCGGGAACGTGCAGATTGCCGATGTTGAGATCGCCATCTGTCGTGAGCGTCGTGGCCGCATTCGCACCCGCGCGCCATACGGGATAGTGAGGATCGTGGCTGATGAGGCCGTCCGCAGTGAAGATCTTGCCCTCGCGGCCTTTCACGCGGGGCGAGCTGTAAGTAATGGTGATGGTCTTGCCGTTGACGGTCGCCGACGCCGTGGCCGGCGGGCTGGCAGGCGGCTTCTTGGGCGCGGCCTGCTGGGCCAGAAGCGTGGTTGCGGCAAAAAGCAAACCCGTACAGATCAATGCGCGTTTCATGCGATGTTCTCCTCCGGGCGGAGCCTTTTTTTGAATTGATCCGGCGTCGAGATCCTGCGACCGTGCGCAATAGTGCGACCGTGCCCCATGCTTTTCCACGCACTTTGCCGAAAAGGGTGGGAGTGAAGGACGCTGTCGATGGGCCGGATCAATAGGGAAGGCCCCGACGCGATGATTGTCGCACCCCGCGGTGCCTTTGCGAAAGCCGTCTTTGCGGCCATCCTGTTATGATGCGCCAAGGAAAGGCGATGGCGGACACTCCTATTCACGAAACGCCCGGTGCACGTTTTCGCGCGGCGCTCACGGCCGAGAAGCCGCTTCAGGTGGTGGGCGCCATCAATGCCTACGTGGCGCGGCTGGCCGAGGCCACGGGGTTTCGCGCCATTTATCTCTCTGGCGGAGGCGTGGCCGCCAACTCGCTCGGCATTCCCGACCTCGGCATCAGCACCATGGAGGACGTCCTCACCGACGTCCGCCGCATTACCGAGGCCTGCCCCTTGCCACTGCTCGTCGATATCGATACCGGCTGGGGCGGAGCCTTCAACATCGCGCGCACCATCCGACAGATGATCAAGGCCGGCGCGGCCGCCGTGCACATCGAAGATCAGGTGAGCGCGAAGCGTTGCGGCCATCGTCCCGGCAAGGAACTCGTTCCGACCGAAGAAATGGCCGATCGTATCAAGGCGGCTGTGGACGCCCGCACCGATCCTCACTTTGTCATCATGGCCCGCACCGACGCGCTGGCCAGCGAGGGCCTGGCTCACGCCATCGAGCGCGCACAAGCTTACGTCGCCGCCGGCGCCGACATGATCTTTGCCGAGGCCGTGACGGAGCTTGCCCAGTACAAACAGTTTCGCGAAGCCGTCGGCGTGCCCATCCTCGCCAACATCACGGAGTTCGGCAAGACCCCGCTGTTCACGCGCGAGGAGCTTGCAGTAGCTGGCGTCGACATCATTTTGTATTGCTGCGCGGCCTATCGCGCCATGAATGCCGCCGCGCTCAAGGTCTACGAAGCCATCCGCACCGAGGGCACGCAGAAAGGCGCGCTGCCGCTGATGCAAACCCGCGACGAACTCTACAAACACCTCGATTACCACGCCTACGAACAGAAACTCGACGAGCTGTTCGCCAAAGACAGGGAGCAAGGGAGCAATGGAGCGAGGGAGCAAGACAACGGGCCGGCAAGCGGGCGAACCCGGAAATCCGAGTAGACATTCCCTGCTTTTATCCGCTAATTTAGTGCTTTCCCTGGGGGTCAAAATGAGTGTTCAAGAAGCGAGCCACGCGTCCGCCGCTTTCAAACCCAAAAAGTCGGTTGCGCTGTCGGGCACGCCCGCGGGCAACACTGCTGTCTGCACCGTTGGCCAAAGCGGCAACGACCTGCACTATCGCGGCTACGACATTGCCGACCTGGCGGAGCACTGCGAATTTGCCGAGGTGGCGCACCTGCTCATTCATGGCAAGCTGCCCACCGCCGCAGAGCTGGCCGCATACAAGAAGCGCTTGCTCGGCTTGCGCAGTTTGCCGCCCGAAGTGAAGCACGCTCTCGAGCAACTCCCCCCGCACGCGCACCCCATGGACGTTTTGCGCACGGGAGTCTCGGTGATGGGCTGCATACATCCCGAGGCCGACGACCACAACGAAGCAGGCGCGCGCGAAATCGCCGATGCACTCCTGGCCTCGCAGCCGTCCATGCTTCTCTACTGGCACCACTACGCGCGCCACGGCAAAAGAATCGAGACAGCCGCCGACAGCGAGCCGCTCGCGGAACACTTTCTCCATCTGCTGCACGAAAAGCCGCCGAGCAAAGCGTGGACCCACGCATTGCAGGTCTCGCTCATTCTCTACGCCGAGCACGAGTTCAACGCCTCAACGTTCACCGCGCGCGTCATCGCCGGCACTGGCTCCGATCTCTACTCCTGCATCTGCGGCGCTATTGGTGCGCTCAAGGGGCCCAAGCACGGCGGCGCCAATGAAGTGGCGCTCGTCATCCAGCAGCGCTACGCTTCGCCCGCCGAGGCCGACACCGATATCCGTCGCCGCGTCGCCAATCATGAGGTCGTCATCGGCTTCGGCCATCCGGTTTACACCATCAGCGATCCGCGCAGCGACGTCATCAAAAAACTGGCGCGCGGCCTGGCTGTCGACGCCGAAGGCCAGCGTCTCTTCTCCATCGCCGAGCGCATCGAGACCACCATGCACGACGCCAAGCGCATGTTTCCCAACCTCGACTGGTTCTCCGCCGTGGCCTATCACCTCATGGGCATTCCCGTTGAACTCTTCACGCCGATTTTTGTAATGGCGCGCACTGCCGGCTGGGCCGCGCACATCATCGAGCAGCGCCAGGATGGGAAGATCATCCGCCCGTCAGCGGTTTACACTGGCCCGGAGAATCTCGAGTTTGTGCCGATTGCGGCGCGAACTTAGAACGCAAGGAGTCCGTTTGTCCTCGCACATCAGCAAAGAACGCCCCGCGCCCGACCAGGTCCTCACTGACATCGCCGACTACGCGCTGAACTACACGATCTCGAGCGACCTCGCCTATAGCACCGCGCAGCACTGCCTCATCGACACGCTCGGCTGCGGCCTTGAAGCCCTCGAATACTCCGCCTGCACCAAACTTCTCGGCCCCATCGTGCCCGGGACCGTGGTCCCCAACGGCGCGCGCGTGCCCGGCACCAATTTTGAGCTCGATCCCGTGCAGGCCGCCTTCAACATCGGCGCCATCATTCGCTGGCTCGACTTTAACGACACGTGGCTCGCTGCCGAATGGGGCCATCCCTCCGACAATCTCGGCGCCATTCTCGCCGTCGCCGACTGGCTTTCGCGTTCGGCCATAGCTCAAGGCCGCCTGCCGCTCACCATGCGCGATGTATTGACCGCGATGATCAGGGCCCACGAGATCCAGGGCTGCATCGCGCTCGAAAACTCCTTCAACAAGGTCGGCCTCGATCATGTCGTCCTCGTCAAGGTCGCCTCTACGGCGGTCGTCTGCCAGTTGCTCGGCCTCACCCGCGAACAGACCATCGATGCCATCTCCAACGCGTGGGTCGACGGCCAGAGCCTGCGCACGTATCGTCACGCGCCCAACACCGGCTCGCGCAAGAGCTGGGCCGCGGGCGACGCCACCAGTCGGGCGGTGCGATTGGCTTTGATGGCTCGCGCCGGCGAAATGGGTTACCCGTCGGCACTCACTGCAGAAACCTGGGGTTTCTACGACGTCAGCTTCCGCGGCCAGGCGTTCAAATTCCAGCGGCCTTACGGCTCCTACGTGATGGAAAACGTGCTCTTCAAGATCAGCTACCCGGCCGAGTTCCACGCGCAAACCGCTGTCGAAGCCGCTATGAAGCTGCACACGCAATTGGCCGCACGCGGTCTGAACGCCTCTGCAATTCGCGGCATCACGGTGCGCACGCATGAAGCCTGCCTGCGCATCATCGATAAGAAAGGCCCGCTCTCGAACCCCGCCGATCGCGACCATTGCGAGCAATACATGATCGCCGTGCCGCTCATTTTCGGCCGCCTCACCGCCGCTGACTACGAAGATGCCGTCGCGTCCGATCCAATATTTGGCCCTCGCATCGACGAACTCCGCGCCCGCATCGCATGCATCGAAGAACCGCAGTTCACGCGCGACTACCACGATCCCGACAAGCGTTCCATCCCGAATTCACTCCGCGTGGAGCTAAACAACGGCGAGGTTCTCGAAGAAACCGTCGAATACCCTATCGGCCATCGCCGCCGCCGCAGCGAAGGCCTGCCGCTGCTGGTGGAAAAATTCAAAACCAACCTGCGCCGCCGCTTTCCCGAACCGCAGCAGCAGCGTATCCTCGAAGCCTCGCTCGACCGCGCGCGCCTCGAGTCCATGCCCGTCAACGAGTACGTGGACCTCTACGTTCCTTAGAACGGATTGCATAGATGCTCGAAGCCGGTTGAAAAGCGTCCCTCAGGTGTTAAAACCCCTTGTTTTTCGCGGCTTTTGCGGCACGACTAAAGCCGTGCCCTTTCAAAACCGGATTTATGCAACCAGTCCCAGAGCCTATTCGCGCGATTGCGACCGTGGTGACGGAAGGAAATTTTCTCCCCGCGCAAAACTCATTTCTGCACTATAGTGGTCGCACAACTCTTTTCCGCACGTGGGGCCCGGTCTATGAACTTTCGTGTTCGTCCGTCTTTTTTTGTCCCTCTTCTGGTTTTCACGGTCTGCATCCATCCGCTCTGGGCGCAACGCGCGCCCAACGCCAACGCGTATTACCAGCAGTTGCGCGGGTTGCTTCCGGCCGGCGAAGTCATCACCATCAAGGATTTCGTGCTCAAGCGCGATGCCGCCACCTTCACCTTCCGCAGCGGCAGTGTCGAGTTTTACGGCCAGGTCAACGGCAAAGTTACGGGAGCGATTTTTCGCGGTGAAGGCCATCTCCACATCACGCCTCCCACGGCCGAGGAGCGGCACAATCTTTCGATCCAGACGCACAACGAGCAGTTCGATGAGGACTTCGACGAGGTGGTGCTGCGCTTCACCGATTCCACCGCCGGCGAGTTGCGCAAGGCTTCAACCGGCGCGGGCCAGCCCGACAACTCCTTTGCGAAAGCCGCGCAGGAATTGCAGAGCTTTCTGCGTCATCACGCAGAGGGCTCGGTTATGGGCCAGGGGGGCACGTTCTACTTCAGCAGGCTCTACGGCAACCTCGATCTGCGCCTGCTTGAAGACGTCCTCAGTCCCGCTGCGGGCGAGTATTTCTTCGCCGCGATACATGGCAGCAAGAGCCCTCACCTCTATTTCATCTTTGACCCGCACGGCGTCGCGGACGTGGCCCCGGAAGAAGTCGCGCTCATCCGGTTTGACACGATAAACGAGTCGGAAACCATCCCACTCGCCTTCCACCGCGCGGCGGAGTACGCAAAGGGTACCCCCAGCGGCAATGAGCACAACGCGACCTACAAGATTCTCCATCAGGATCTCGACGTGTCCATCGAGAAGAACGGATTCCTCTCGAGCCTAGCCACCGTCAACGTGCGCGCCGAAGAGGATGGCGTATCCGTGATCCCGCTCGATCTCTATCCCTCGTTGCGCGTCAGCCAGGTCGACTCTGCCGCAGGCGGCGCACTCGACTGGGTGCAGGAAAACAAGGACCTGGATCCAGATTTCGGCGTCATCCTCGCCGCTCCCCTCAAGAAAGGCGAAACGACCACGATCAAAATTGCCTATGGCGGCAAAGATGTCGTCATCAACAAAGGCGGCGACAACTACTACCCCGTGGCGCGAGAAGATTGGTTTCCCAACTCCAGCCAGGGACTCGGTGACTACTCCACCTACCACATGCTCTTTCATGTGCCCAAGGGCCTCGAGCTCATCGCCACGGGCACCATGGTCAGCCAGACCAACGAGGGCAAACTCACCATCTCAGAATGGAAGACTGAAACGCCTCTGCCTGTCGTCGGCTTCAGCCTGGGCGACTTTAAGACCAAGGAAGCAACCATCGGCACTCCCCTCTCGGGGCAATTGACTGTGGATGCTTACGCAAACAAGGGGCGTCCCGATTTCGTTTCTGCGTTCGTTCAGCAGCTTTCCGATGCGGGGCCAGCCGCGGAGGCAGCCCTCGGCACGCTAGACACCACACCCATGCTGGCCAACGAACTTAGCCAGGGACAGGTCGCCGCGCAAATCTATACGGACTATTTCGGCCCGCTCCCCTTTCCGCACATTGCTCTTACGCAGCAGTCGGCATGTGACTACGGACAAAGCTGGCCCATGCTGGTTTATCTGCCCATCTGCGGCTTCTTCGATAAGACGCAGCGGCATTTTCTCGGCCTCAGCGACTTCTCTGCGGCAACATATTGGGACGTCGTCACTCCCCACGAAGTCGCGCATCAATGGTGGGGGCATACCGTTGGTTTCCGGGGCTATCGCGATCAATGGATGAGCGAAGGTTTCGCCAACACTTCGGCCTCCATCTTTCTCCAGCTCACGCGCTCCAAGCCTGGCGACTATCTCAATTTCTGGCACGAACAACATCGCATGCTCGTCGAGAAGAACGCCTTCGGCTTCCGGCCCATTGACGTCGGTCCCGTCACCATGGGTGTCCGATTGAGTTCTCCGAAAACCGGCTTTGACATCTACCAGGACCTGGTTTATCCCAAGGGCGCATTCATCCTGCACATGATCCGCATGATGATGTGGAGCCCCCGGGACGGCGACGCGCTCTTCAAGGTCACCATGCGCGACTTCGTGAACACTTACCGCCTACAGGCCGCCACCACTGAGGACTTCAAGGCCATCGTGGAAAAACACATGAGCCCCGCCATGGACCTCGAAAGCAACCACACCATGGATTGGTTCTTTCGCGAGTACGTCTACGGCACGGATCTGCCTGCCTATCACTTTGAAGGCGATGCCACGCCCAGCGGCGACGGATGGAACCTGCACTTGAAGTTGACGCAGTCCGGCGTGCCGGCGGAATTCAAAATGCTGGTCCCGATCTATCTGGAGCTTGCCGATGGCAGAGTGATGCGCCTCGGCTCCGCCAACGTCACCGGCGACAACACGATCGAAAAGACCGTGCAGTTGCCCAAGCTTCCCGCGGCCATCAAGCGCGTCTTGATCAACTACAACTACGACGTGCTGTGCACGGAGAATTGAGCGGCGAACGGCGCTACGCGGCGCGGGGAAAGGCCTGAATTTTAGGTCTGCGGCTGCGTGACGCGTGCCACGGATCGTATTGCTGCTGCAGGTCGAGCCACCGTTCGGGACGGCTTCCAAACGCATCGGAAAAACGCAGCGACATCGCGGCGGTGATGGAGGCGCGGCCGCTGAGAATGCGGGAGAGCGTAGAGCGAGCCACCTTAAGCCGGACGGCGGTCTCGCCTACGGTCATTGAGCCCAGGTACTCGCGCAGGAGTTCGCCAGGGTGAGGAGGGTTGTACATCGTTCGCATGAGGAACCAGCTACCGGCCGCGATAGTCCTGGTAGTCCTCGGCCGCCTTCGGCTATGCCGCTTTCTTCACTTGCATCGTCACCCGCAGACCGGCGTTCACCGCCATCCTGGTCAAAAGGTCAAGACTGAATGCGTCGATCTTGCCGTGAATCAGATTGGAAATGCGGGGTTGGGTGATGCAGAGCAGTTTTGCCGCCTGGGCCTGGGTTAGGCCTCTGCTCCGGATGTGCCGAGTCAATTCCGACATCAGAACCGAGCGAAGCTTGAGATTCTCTCTCTTCGCAGGATCGGGCTCAATGGCATCCCATACGTTTGCGTACACTTTCATCCGTTTCATGACTGAAGCTCCCGAATAAGTTCCTTGTAACGACGCTTGGCCAATTCAATGTCATCCTTGCGTGTCTTCTGTGTCTTCTTTTGGAAACAGTGAAGCACATAGACAGCCGCTTCCAGCGTGGCGGCATACATCACGCGAAACGCTCCATCGCTCTCGCGAATCCGGATCTCACAGACTCCCGGACCAACACTGCTCATTGGCTTCCACGACTCAGGATCATTCCCTTCTTGCACGAGAAAGAGCTGAAAACCGGCCTTTCGGCGAGCAGGCGGCGGAAATCGATATAAATCCTCCAAAGAACTACCGCGAAACTCGAGAGGCTTAAGAGGTAGAGCCACGAGATGATTATACGGATTTTTGCATAATTGCGCTATGAGACAACAATCGACTCACTCAAAGAAGCAGCTTTCAGACTTAGAATGTCATGATCCCTTGAATCGCTGGTCGGCGCAGCCGTCTTCCTGGACTATGGACGAAGCGCGAATTTGCGGTCTGCGCTTCGTCCATAGCGATTGGGTCTAGGGTTACGCTTTCGTCAGCACCGGTTTTCCCAGCTTCTCGGCGATCATTTCGTGGGCGTGGGCGAAGAACTCTTCCTTTGCGATCTTGCCCGCTTCGAGGTCGGCGAGAATCGCTTTCTGCGCCTGGTACTCGCGGTTTACGATGCCGGCTTTCGACTGCAACATGCGCCACGCCTTCCGCCGCTCTACGCAGAACATCACGAGTTGCCGCGAGAGCGCGTAGTAGACACTCTTTCCATCCTGATCCTGCTGAATGTAGACGCCGAAGTCGGGAATGAAGCTGCGGTGCTCGGGCAACAGGTAGTAGCGATAGACCACGTCCTGCTGCGTGATGCGCACCAGCATGTTGTCGAGCGGGATCATCGTCTCCGCCTGCTCGGGCTTGATCTTTTTGAGGTGATTGCGGAAGCGCGCTTCAGTGGTGCACCAGTGCGCGACCGTGTAGCGATAAGTATCGCCCGTCGCCTTCGACTTGGTCTCGTACCAATCCAAATCGATCGACGGATTGCCCTTCACATCGAGCGCTTCCTGGTAGGTCTCGCCGAGGCGCGGATTGAAGACGAACTCCGGCACGCCGCGCGAGTCGCGCACGCGCTGCGCCTGGTGCAGAGCCATGTCGTCGGCCACGCCGTGCTCCGGCTGGCAGGTGGTAAACGCCTGCAGGAACATGGTGCCGCGGTATTCCAGGCCGTCGAGAATCGCGCGGTAGAGTTTGGGCGCGTTGGCCATTGAAACCTGCGCCACGAAAGGCGATCCGTGTCCGGCGAGGAAGGTCTCGGCCACGGTCTTCTTCTCGGTGTTCTTGCCCTGCGTAGCCGCGCCGAATGTGTTCATGTCGCCGCCGCCCAGCATTGGCGTGGAGTCGGAGTTCTGGCCGCCGGTGTTGGAGTAGACTTGCGTGTCGAGCATGAGCACCTTCACGTTGGGCCGGTTCTGCAGCATTACCTTCGACGTGTTCTGATAGCCGATGTCGCCAATGCCGCCGTCTCCGCCAACCACCCAGACCTTGGGCAGTTCCACGATCTCCTGATCGGTCATCAGCGCATCAGTAAAGTGCGTGAAACGGTAATACTCTTCCTCGCTCAAGCAATTGCCTTCGCGCATGAGCACGACGTCCGCGAGGCGCTCGGGAATGACCGAGCGGCGTGCGTGATCCACGATGAAGCTCTCACCCATGAGCCAGCCCACGGTGACGCCGTCCTGGAAGAGCGAGTTCATCCACGGATAAGGATGCGGATTGTTGGGCGCGGTCGAACCGTACACGGTGTTGCAACCGGTGTGCGCAGCCATGGCCATCACGCTCATGCCGTTCGCAAGCCTGCCATCGATGGGCTGGAGGTTCTTGTGATTGAAGGCTTCGGTGAGCAGGACCGCGGCGATGGCCTCGACGAGTTGCGCGTCGGTGATTTCGCCGTGCACCTTCTCATACTCCGCGATGCGCGATTTGGTGTCGGCGGTGGTCTCGCCGCCGAGGCCCATCACAAGATGAGCGATAGCCTGACGCAGGCGCGTGTAGTCCTCTTCGTCCGCCGCTTTCAGCGCAGCCAATCTGGCGGCGCCGTTCTTCTCGAGTTCGCCCGCTTTAGCCACAAAGCGGTCGCTCTTGGCGTGGTAGACCGGACGCATATACGCTTCGGTGACAGCGGCAATGGAGCGCAGCACGCTCTTTTCGCCGCAGCCGGCGCAGGCGCCGTCGCCGGCAACCAGCGCGTCGTAGTTGGTGCGCACCATGAGCATGTTGCGCAGAGTTGCGGTCTTTGAGTCGGCCGGATTCGCGCCGTTGTAGAGACCCAGGAACTTCTGAGATGTATCGGGCAGCAGATCCAAGAACGCCGTGCCGGTAGTGTGCTCGGCGTTTACTTCTGTAGTTTCCTGCACCATCTTCAGCGCCTGGTGATCGCCGCAAGCTGTGACGCAGGCCGCGCAGCCCTTGCACAAGTCGCTCACAAAAATCGAGAAGATGCCGCCAGTTCCGGGGGCCTTGCGCTCCGGCGACGAGAAGATGGCATTCACCTTCTGGTAAGCCATCGGAACTTTTTCAATAATGCTGAAAAACTGCGCCTTGGCCTGGGCCGAGAATCCGTCGACTGTTTCGGTGACCTCGCGAACGATCTGCGGCAGCGGCGTTCCCGTCTTGATGTCGGCCAACATGCGCTGGCGGGTGAGCTTTTCGATTTCCGGCAGCTTCAAGAGCATCTTGCGGCGCTCGGCCGGATCGGCCACGTAACGTGAAACCGCCGTGCTCAGAAGCGTGCCAAGGTCCTGCGAGCAGTTGGGCAGCGCCGTATCGGGGCAAACTGAAATGCACTCCATGCACTGCGTGCAATTCTCGGGAATGTAGAGCGGCGTCTCGCGGCGTGCGACGTACTTCGATGCGGTATCGCCGGTGGCGGCGGCAATCACGCCCATGGCGGAGAGCGGCGTGGATGGCTGGTTATAGCCATAGTTCGAGCGGAACTCCGCATCGAATGTGGCGACGCTCGAAACCGGCGTGCGCGGGCCCTGGCCTTCAGGAATGGCGTGCGAACGGCAGCCGGCGCCGGTGGTGCAGGCTGCTTCAGCGAATTCGGGGATGTCTACTGCCTCGAAGATCGGCAGCAGAGCCTGGCCGCGAAGGCTGGAGTGATCGGCCGCGGCAATGGCGCCGATTGTGATCTCTTTCACGCGTTCGAAGCCCTGGAGCATGACTTCCATATTCGACTGCACAACAGCATCGCCTAGCTTGCCGAACTTTTTCACGTACTGCTTGAAGACGACGTCGCGGAACTGCTCCTGCGTGATGCCGAACTCCTGCAACATGGGGCTGACGGCGAAGAACGCGCCGAGAAAGGCATTGCCCTGCATGCGCAATTGCAGATCGGCGCGGTCGGTGGCTTTGCGCGCGATTTCGAAACCGGGCAGCGTGAATACGCGAATCTTCTTTTCGATAATCTGCTTGCGCGCCCAGATGGGCAGGTTCTGCCATGCGTGCTCGCCGTCCACGTCCGATTCCCACACCAGGCAGCCGCCCTCCTGCATGCCGTCGAGCGGGTTGGTGTGCGTAAAGGCCTTGGGGTCGCAGCAAAGCACCACGGTCACGTGGCGCAAATCGCAGTTGACGCGAATACGATCCTTGGCCGCGACCATGAAGTAGCTGGTGGGCGCGCCCTTCTTTTCAGATCCATATTTCGGATTGGCGCTGACGTGAATCACTTCCTTGGGATTGCCCAGCGCGTCCACTTCGTGATCGCGCTCGTAGAGCAAATCGTTCAGGTCGCCGAGAATGGCGCCGAGATTCTTGCCGGTGGTGATCGCGCCCCATCCGCCGATGGAATGGAAACGCACGGCCACTGCGCCTTCGGGGAGCAGCGAGGGCATTTCGTCGGCGATGACGGAGTAGGGGTGATCGATGCCGAGAACTACAAAGTTCGCGCCCTCCGCGACGCTCTTGCCATCCTTGCGCTTGCGGCCTGCAGTCGCATATTCAAATGCGCCGATGATGTGCTCGGGGCGGAAGTCGCGCGAGCCGAGACCGTAGCTGCCGCCGATAAACCGCGGAACCTGGGCCAGCTCAACCTTGGGCAGACCTTCGGTTCCCTGCACCGCTTTCGAAAATGCGGTACGGATGTCGCGACCCAGTGGATTGTCGCCGGCCAGCGCTTCGTCGGTACGCTCCAATATGATGACGTTCTTCTTGCCTTTGAGGGCGTTCACAAGCGCGGCTTCGGGGAAGGGGCGAATCACGTTCACGTGAATCGATCCCACGCTCGAATTGCGCGTCTGGCGCAGATAATCGACAGCGGCTTCGATGTTTTCGGCCGCCGAGCCAAGCGAAACAAAGACCGTTTCGGCGTCCGCGGTCTTGTACTCGCTGATGAGCCCGTATCGCCGGCCGGTGAGCTCGGCAAACTTCTCGAACGCGGCTTCAAGAAAATGCAGAATCGGCTCCGCGAAGTTATTGCGCCTCGCCACCACGCCCTGCATGTAGTGTTCCTGGTTCTGTACCGGCCCGAGCAGGACGGGATTGGTCAGGTCCATCATCTTGGGCACGCGGCGGCGCGTGGGTCCGAATAGAACGCGCTGCGCCTCGGTGGGACAGTCAATGATGTCGTCGGGCGCGCCCAGGAACTCGCGGATCAGCTCGGACTCGTGCTTGTAGAAAGTGCGCTCGAGGTGCGTGGTCAGGAACCCGTCCATGATGTTCATGCCGGGCGTAAGAGAAAGTTCCGTCACGCTGCGCAGAATCAGCGCCTGATCGGCGGCTTGCTGCGCGTCCTTGCCGAAGAGCATGATCCAGCCGGTGTCGAGAGCTCCATAAATATCGTCGTGGCCGCAATGCACATTCAGCGCGTGCTTGGTCAGCGCGCGTGCGCCCACTTCCAGCACCATGGTCGATGCCTTGCCCGGCGCGTGGTAGTACTGCTCCACACCGTAGACAACGCCCTGACCGGAGGTGAAGTTGACTACGCGTTTGCCGCACACTGAGTGCGCAATGGCGCCACCCTGGGCCGCATGCTCACCTTCCGTCTCGATCGCAATCGTGTTGGCGCCGAACACGTTTAGTTTGCCTTCAGCATAGGCCTGCTGGAACAGCTCGCCGCCTTCAGTGGAAGGCGTGATGGGATAAAACACGCCGGCATCGGCAATGCGGGTTTCGGTGTGGTAAGAAACCAGTTGATTTCCGTTGGCGGTAACGCGGATGCCTGGATAGCGAGCAGCCTTCATAGATCCCTCACAGTGAACGGTGATTTTCAAGTTGGTCAGACCACGTTGTGTACATCGGAGCACGGAGGCGGGAACATGACTAGCTTTCCCAACCGGCATCCAAGCCGAAGATGTGCGGTGCGTGTGCCTCTGCTCGTAAGTCCAGCAGCCGATCAAAAATCCCTATCGAAGAATTGCAAACAGAACGGCTGGAGCGGCAATCAGGAGACCTCAGGGGAAGGTTACTCCACCACACAGGGACAGCCCTCCTAAGTATGCGCCTAGTATAGAGACGGTGTTTCATCATTCGGTACGGGGGTTTGATGCGGTGGGGACGCGAAAAGACGCATGTTTTCGCGGCGCGCAGCCATTGCGCTACCATAATGTCAAGATTGAGGTTCCACATGTTTGTTGTGGTTTGGCAGTTTGAGATTGCCGAGGATAAAGTGGCCGCTTTTGAGGCCGCTTATGGGCCCGAAGGCGCCTGGGCGGAGCTTTTCCGCACAACGCCCGACTACAAGGGCACTGAACTGCTCCGGGACGCTTATATTCCAGGCAGTTACCTCACCATCGACCGCTGGACCAGCGAGGAGGCCTTTCGCGCCTTCCGCAAGGACCACGATGGCGAATATGAGGTTCTGGACCGCCAGTGCGACGCCTTGACCAGCCGCGAGACGCGGGTGGGGGCGTATACGGTTTGAGGTTTCCGAGCCGGTGCTATTCGAGCACTAGCAGATTGCGGCTGAATTGCGGTCCGGCCAGGTATTTGAGACCGCGATCAAATGTGACCAGCACGCCGTCTTCTTTGATGGCCAGTCCCAGCAAATAGGCATCTGTGATTTGTTGGGGGCCGAAGATGCGGTCTCGAAAGTACGCAGTCAATGAAATCCATGAATCGGCGATCGACCAATATCGGTAGCCTTTCCGTTGGGCAAGATCTGCGAGTATTGCAGCAGCCTGAGCAAAAGTCCGCACAATCGGCCCACTTGCTGGATTCGTGACGATCCGCACATATCCAGCCTCAGTCAAGGGGCAGATTCCCCAATCCTCGTTGGCTAACGAATCGAACCATCGTTGTGCGGCCGCGTACTGCGGATGCTCGATGCTGGTAAGCGCAATCAAAACGTTCACATCAAGCAAATTTCTTCGGATCAAACTCGTCCTCCTCTAGCTGCTTCACCATTTCAGCGGTTATAGTTCGGCCGGTTCTTGGAAGCAGGGGAAGGCCATTGGGAGAGCGCTCGAATTCGAAACGCTCCGGGGCGGTGGCGGGCTTGGGCTCGGCTTTTCGGACGAGCTCGTTCATCGCAGCGCTCAGGGTGATCCCTTTGGCATTGGCGTAATACGTCGCGAACTCGTGGACGTCGTCATCGAGCGTGATCGTGGTTCTCATGGTGTAATTCTACATCATTTTCTAATTTGATGCATATTGCTAACAGTGATGCAATATAAGCTGTTTGATGCGTTCGCGAATTTGTGATGCGAGATACGCAGGATCGTCAGCGATCTCAAATATTCTCTCTTTCTTCGCCGTTTTTCCTGTCCTTCGTTGTCTCATCCTGCTACAATCCCTTCGAAATCCAATTCATGCCCCTCGCCGTTTCCTGCAAGGAAAGCACGAGATGCGCAGGGCGAGCATTCTTGAGGAGCCCTCCCAAATGGCCATCGTTGACGACCGCGCCAAAGCCGTAGAACTAGCCCTGGCACAGATTGAGAAGCAGTTCGGAAAAGGGTCGATTGTCCGGCTCGGCTCCCGTGAGGCGTTGCTGCCGATCGCCGTGATCTCCACCGGTTCCATCAGCTTTGACGCGGCGCTGGGCGTCGGCGGCGTCCCGAGAGGGCGCGTTTCAGAGATTTTTGGGCCTGAGTCCTCAGGCAAAACCACCATTACTTTGCAGATCATCGCCGAAGCGCAAAAGGCCGGCGGTCTGGCGGCGTTTGTCGACGCCGAACACGCACTTGATCCCGGGTACGCTAAGAAGCTGGGCGTCGATGTCGACAATCTGCTGGTTTCGCAGCCCGACTCCGGCGAACAGGCTCTGGAAATTACGGAAGCCCTGGTCCGCTCCGGTGCCATCGATGTTCTCGTTGTCGATTCCGTCGCCGCGCTGGTTCCCAAGGCCGAGCTCGACGGCGAGATGGGCGACAGCCACATGGGCTTGCAGGCGCGCTTGATGTCGCAGGCGCTGCGCAAGCTCACCGGCACCGTTTCCAAGTCGCGCACGGCGCTCATTTTTATTAATCAGATCCGCGAAAAGATCGGCGTGATGTTCGGCAACCCTGAGACCACCACCGGCGGCCGCGCGCTCAAGTTTTACTCGTCAGTCCGCATCGATATCCGCCGCATTGCCGCCGTCAAGGAAGGCGATGTTGTGGTCGGTTCGCACACCAAAGTCAAGATCGTGAAGAACAAGGTCGCCGCGCCGTTCCGCGAAGCCGAGTTCGACATTCTCTACGGCGAGGGCATCAGCAAAGAGGGCGACGTGCTCGACCTGGCCGTGACCCACAATATTGTGGAGAAGTCGGGCGCCTGGTACAGCTACGCAGGCGAGCGCATTGGACAAGGCCGCGAAAACACCCGCACCTTCCTCAAAGAGAACAAGGAAGTCTTCGCGAAGATGGACGCTCAGTTGCGCAAGCAGCTCGGCATTGGCGTTGCCAAGGCTGACGTGCCTGAGGTTCCCGCAGGCGGCGAAGTCCAGGCCAAGGAAGCCGTTCGCGGGCGCAAGGGATAGCACCCGATCGGAATCAACTAGAATTCTCTCGCAGCCCCGATTCCAAGGAGGGTGGGATGAAAGCCTTTTCACGCCGAGAAATGCTCAAAGGCAGTCTGCTGGCGCCAGCCATGGCTGCCGCGGCCAGCGGCATGAGCCCCGTTGCAGCCGCGATGCAAGTTGCCGGAGAGACTACCGGCCCCCTTCCTGCAAATAAATCGGGCACTGCGCAAAAACCGGCGCAGCACAATGCGGCGCGCGAGCGCCTGCTGCTCGATTTCGGCTGGCGCTTCCACTTCGGCGACGCGTGCGATGCGGCCAAGGACTTCGGATTCGGCAGCGGCAGAGGCGGCAACTTTCAAAAGACGGGCGGATTTCTCGCCGCGAGTTCCCTCGCCTTCGACGACAGCGACTGGAAGGCGGTCGATCTGCCGCACGATTGGGCCATCGAACTGCCTTTTACGAACGATCCTGCGCTTCAGAGCAAAGGTTTCTATCCGCTGGGCCGCGACTACCCTACCACCAGCGTCGGCTGGTACCGGCGTGTCTTCGAGATGCCCGACTCGGACAAGGGCAAGCGGATTTCTCTCGAGTTCGAGGGCGCCTACCGCGAAACCACGGTGGTCTTCAACGGTTTCTACATTGGCCAGCACAGCGGCGGATACGATCCTTTCCGTTTCGATGTCACCGACTTCGCGAACCCCGGCGGAAGAAACGTCCTGCTGGTGCGCGTGGATGCGACGGAGAGCGACGGGTGGTTCTACGAGGGCGCGGGAATCTATCGCCACGTTTGGCTCGTCAAAACCCATCCCGTCCATGTGAAGCAATGGGGAACGTTCGTCCGCTCAGAGATTGAGCCGGGCGCGGCTACACTCTCCATCCGGACTGAAGTGAAAAACGACGGGCAAGCCAGTGCCGGCGCACGCGTGGTTTCCACCATTCTCGATCCCAGAAGCAAGACTGTGGGCAAGATGGTGACGGCGACGATGGCCATTCCCGCTGGCTCCGAGCAGACCTACGAGCAGAAGATGACCTTCGGCCAGCCGAAGCTTTGGTCGCTCGAAGACCGGAACCAGTACCTGCTGGTGACGGAAGTGCGCGTGGGCGGCGATGTGGTCGATCGGTATGAAACGATTTTTGGCATTCGCTCCATCCGGTTCGACGCGCAGAAAGGGTTCTTTCTCAATGGCAAGCCGGTGAAGGTGAAGGGCACCTGCAATCACCAGGACCATGCGGGCCTGGGCGCGGCGCTGCCCGATGCAGTGCAGTACTACCGCATCCGCAAGCTCCAGGAGATGGGCAGCAATGCATTGAGGACCTCGCACAATCCGCCGACGCCGGCGCTGCTCGATGCCTGCGACGACCTGGGAATGCTGGTGTTTGACGAGACGCGCATGATGTCGTCGAATCCCGAGGGCCTGAGTCAATTCGAGAATCTGATCCGCCGCGACCGCAACCGTCCCAGCGTCTTCATGTGGTCGATGGGCAACGAAGAGGGCACAGCCAACACCGAACGCGGCGTGCAGATTCTCACGGCCATGAAGGAAGTCGCCACGCGGCACGATGGATCGCGCCCTGTCTCCATTGCGCCTACGGGCGCCATCGGCACCGGCGGCCTTGCGGTGTGCGACGTCATTGGCTACAACTACGCCGATCCCGGCGCCGAGGCCTATCACGATGCGCATCCCGGCAAGCCCGTCATCGGCACGGAAACGGTGAGCGCCGTGGGCACGCGAGGCATTTATGTAACCGACTACGACAAGGGCTACGTGGGCTCCTACGATCCCTACACCACAACGGGCCGCGCCTCGGCCGAAGGCTGGTGGAGCTTCTGCAATGCGCGCCCATGGCTCGCCGGCGGCTTTGTGTGGACGGGCTTCGACTATCGCGGCGAACCCTCGCCCAATGGCTGGCCCAACATCAGTTCGCAATACGGCATCATCGACACCTGCGGATTTCGCAAAGACACTTTCTACTACTACCAGGCGTGGTGGACCCAACATCCAGTGCTGCACCTCTTCCCGCACTGGAACTGGGAGGGGATGGAGGGCAAGGAGATCGCGGTCTGGGTACACTCGAACGTCGAGAGGGTTGAGCTCTTCTTGAACGATAAGAGCCTGGGAGCGAAAGAGATGCAGAAGGATTCGCACCTGGCCTGGAATGTGCCCTACGTACCCGGAGTCATCGAGGCGCGCGGCTTTAAGGATGGCGAAATCGTGATGACGACCCGGCGCGAGACTACGGGCGCTCCGGCCGCGCTCGCCATCTATGCGGACCGTGCCGAAATCGCCGCCGATGGCGAAGATGTGGCCATGTTCACCGTTGAAGTGCGCGATGCGCGGGGCCGCGTCGTGCCCATCACCGAGAATCTGATCACATTCAAAGTCATGGGCGCGGGAAAACTGATTGGCGTGGGCAATGGCGATCCTACCGATCAGGAATCCGACAAGGCCACGTCGCGCAAGGCATTCAGTGGCTTGTGCATGGCGATTGTCCAGTCCACCAAGTTGGCCGATAGCATCACGGTAGAAGCCACGTCGCCGGGTCTCACTCCGGCGCAGACGACCGTCTGGGCAGGCGCGGTCACGCTGCGTCCGCAAGTGGCCACATGGGAGCGCGTAGCGCCGAGGGGCTCGGGCATTACCGGCCTGTGGAGGCCTGCTCAGGACGGCGGAACGCAGATCTTCTTGCTGCGCCAGGATGGAAACGCGATCACCGGCGTGCTGGAGGCCGTTGGCGTGGGCTGGGCGGGAGGATACGACGCCCCCACCCCGATTACAGACGGCCTTGTGGATGGAACCAATGTCAGCTTCAAAGCTGGAAACAGCGCGTTTTCAGGCCACATCAACGGCGACACCATCGAGTTGGAGCGTGCCCCGAGCTTCGGCCCGCGTCGGCCGCAGCCCCCGGCTCAGGCTGGAACTTCGCGCCCGGCTGTCGGTCCACCGCCCGACGGCTCGGATCCGTCGGGGAGCCCGTTGCGCCGTCCGCCGGCACCGGTTGCGATGGTTTTGCATCGCGCCGAACGTTAAGCGAAGGCCAGAACGGGTCACTGCTAGAATTTGGTTTGAGCCCATGCCCCAGACAGCCATCTATCCCGGCACCTTCGATCCGCCCACCAACGGTCATGTCGACCTGATCCAGCGCGGATCCAAGCTTTTTGACCACCTCACCGTGGCCGTTCTCTTGAATCCCGTCAAGGATCCGCTGTTCACCGTCGATGAACGCGTTGAAATGCTCACAGAGGTTACGGCCGCTATTGGCAATGTCTCCGTGGCTACCTTTGACGGCCTCATGGTGGAATTCGCCCGTCAACAGGGCGCCTCGGCTGTGCTGCGCGGCATCCGCGCCATCTCAGACTACGAGCACGAGTTCCAGATGGCTCTCATGAATCGCCGCCTCGCTCCCGAGGTCGAGACCGTGTTTTTGCAGCCCGCCGGCCGCTACTCCTTTGTCAGTTCGCGGATGGTCAAGGAGGTCTTCAGTTTCGGCGGCGACGTAAGCGGTCTGGTGCCGCCCAACGTGCTCAAGCGGCTGCGCGAACGCATCCACAACGGCGCGAACTAGCGCAGCACGGGGCTCACGCTTCGAGTCCCTCTACGCTTTTGCTCCAGCGCCCACATCGATACCTGCAAGCCTCACGCCGCCCGTGGGAACTTCTCCACCTTGGGCCGCTTGCGTTGCGACGCGTGCCATAGATCGTACTGCTGCTGCAAGTCCAGCCACATGGCCGGTTCAGTTCCTAAGGCGTCAGATAGCCGTAGCGCCATCGCCGCCGTAAATGACGCCCGTCCGTTCAACAGCCGAGAGAGCGTCGATCGTGCAACGCGCAGCTTCTTTGCCGCCACGCCAACCTGAATCGTACCCAGGTATTCACGAAGGATTTCGCCGGGATGGGCGGGGTTGTACATCGTCATCGCCATAGTGATTCTCCTCAGCCGTTAGTGGTAGTCCTGGTAATCCACCAAGATTGCATTCTCGTTCTCAAATGCGAAGGTCACGCGCCAGTTCCCATTGACCTTGATCGACCAATGATCCGCGAGAGACCCCTTGAGCGGGTGCAGGTCCCAGCCTGGAATATTCATGCGATTCGCGTTCTTGGCTGTATTGAGCAGCGTAAGCTGCCTGCGGAGCTTTTTGGCGTGCGCCGGTTGAATGCCCGCCTTGCTTCCCGTCAGGTAGAACTTCTCCAGCCCCTCGTGCCGGAACGACCGGATCATGTCTCAATGTAGCGCGTAGCGCCTCACGCGTCAAGGACATGACTTCCGGGGCACGCGCGGCAGGCGACCGCCGGAGGTTCATTAGACGGGCATTTTGCGACCAACCCAAAATCTGTCAAGATAGAAGTGTCATGACCGTTACAGCTCCCGCAAAAGTTTTTGCCGATCGCATTGGCCGGATCGAAGTATCCGCGACCATGGCTGTGGCCGCCGAGGCGGCCAAACTGCGCGCCCAGGGCGCCAACCTGGTGGATTTCGGGGCCGGCGAGCCTCACTTCCCCACTCCGCGGCACATCAAGGATGCCGCGATTGCCGCCATCGAGGCCAATTTCACCCGTTACACCGTGGTTCCGGGCATTCCCGACGTACGCAAAGCCATTGTCGAGCGCCACGCCTGCGACTTCGGCTCGGACTACTCGATTGACGAGGCCATTTTCACGGCCGGCGGCAAGCTGGCGCTGTTCAACACGCTGCAAATCCTTGTCGACCACGGGGACGAGGTCATTCTGCCGGTTCCCTACTGGGTCAGCTTCAAGGACATCATCCAGTACGCGGGCGGCAAAGTGGTCTATCTCGAAACCAGCGAGGCCGAAAGCTTCCGCATCACCGCGGACGCCATCGAGCGCGCCATTACGCCGCGCACCAAGGCCATCATTCTGAATTCGCCGTCGAATCCGGCGGGGTCGGTGGTCTCGGCCGAGGATCTGGAGCGCATCGTCCACCTCGCCCACGAGCGCGGGATTTACCTGCTGCTGGACGAGTGCTATGTGTACCTGAACTACGCTGGAAAGCCTGTCTCCGGCGGTTCATTTACCTGGGCCAAGGAGCACATGGTCATTCTCGGGTCACTCTCGAAAACTTACTCGATGACCGGCTGGCGCGCAGGCTTTGCGCTGGCTTCTAAAGCCGTGACCGCCAACCTGAGCAAGCTGCAATCGCAATCCACCTCGAATGCCACCAGCTTCGTGCAGAAGGGGGCGATCGCGGCACTAACCGGCTCGCAGGAGTGCGTGGCCGAGTTTCGCGCCGAGTTCATCGATTTGCGCGACTACATGCTGGCTGCGCTGGCTAAGATTCCCGGCGTCACCTGCACCAAGCCGGAAGGGGCGTTCTACGTGTATCCCAACATTTCGGCTTACCTGGGCAAGGGCGGCGTTAAGACGGCGACAGAATTGGCCACGCGCCTGCTCCACGAGGCCCACGTAGTCACCGTGCCCGGCGAGGCCTTCGGGACCGGCGAGCACATCCGCATCTCGTACCCGGTAACCAAGCAGAACATCGACGAAGGCACGCGCCGGATGGGCGAGTTCCTGACCAGCCTGAAATAGCTCCGATCTTTGCGGGCCTCCAGCATAGCGCCGGTCTCCAGACCCGCACTCGTCAGAGGGTCGCTTGAAATTACGCGAGCGGTGCACTGCATGCCGCATCCCGGGCAGGCTGTCCTGGCCGGCGGCTTTCCTCCTTGAAAATAATTCGCTTTACCCTGTGCAAACGTTGTCTTTGTCCGATAGGATGTTTCTTCAATGTTGAACGCCATCGATTTCCGTCCCGTGATACTGGCCGGGGGCAGCGGCACCCGGTTCTGGCCCCGTTCCCGGCGCGCCCGCGCCAAGCAGGTTCTCGCGCTCGACGGTGAGCGCTCCATGATTCAGCAAACCGTGGAGCGTCTCAAGCCGCTTACGACTCTCGAAAAAACCTGGATTATCACCAACGAGTATTTGGCTCAGGAGATTGCCGACCAGTTGCCCGGCATGCCCGCCGCGCAGATCGTGCAGGAGCCCGTGGCCCGCAACACCGCGCCTGCGTGCGGCCTCGCCGCCTTCCTCATTGAGCGCGATAACCCTGACGCTGTGCTCGGCGTTTTTCCCTCGGATCATGTCATCAGCGACGAGCCGCGTTTCCTCAAGGCCCTGCAAAAAGGCATTGCCGCGGCCGCGGCCGGCGAAAACATCGTGGTGCTGGGCATCGAGCCCTCCCGCGCGGAAACCGGCTACGGCTACATCGAAACCGGCGACCTGACCAGCGACGACGCCGCTCTCCACGTGCGCCGTTTCATCGAAAAGCCCAATCAGAACCGTGCTGACGAGTTTGTTGCCGCCGGCAACTACTACTGGAATTCCGGCATTTTCCTGTGGTCGGCCCGCACCCTGGCCAACGCCGTTCGCGAGCACCTGCCTGAAACCGCTCCATTGCTCGAGTCCATCGCCGCCGCATGGGGCACGCCGCACTTTGATGAGATCTTCCATAGCGCGTATCCCAAGTGCGAAAACATCTCCGTCGACTACGCGGTCCTCGAGCCGCGCAGCGCCAAGGGCGAGCACCTGTCGAATCTGTATTGCATTCCCGCCGAATTCAGTTGGAACGACCTCGGCTCATGGGCCTCGCTCTACGAGTACCAGTTGGAGACGCGCATGCGCGGCGACGCCGAAGGCAATGTGACCGACACCGGAGGCCACATGGCCATCGAGGCCAACGACAACTACATCTTCAGCCCCAAGAAGTTCGTAGCGCTGGTGGGCGTGAAGAACCTGGTCGTCGTCGACACCGAAGACGCGCTGCTGATTGCTCACCGCAACCACTCGCAGGATGTGGGCAAGATCGTGAAGGAGTTGGGCGTCAGCGGGCACTCAGAGCTGATCTGAGGTTGGCCGGGCGGAAAATTCAAGACGAAAGCGACGCCCGCCCTACGCCGCCACCACTTCCACGCGCCCCACGACTTTTTTCCCCTCCGGCCCAACAACGATTTTCACGCCTCGCCCGAGCCGCACCAGGCATTCCATCATCTTAATCTCGCTGATGCCGCGGAATTGCCCGCGCAGCATCCCGGAGAGCTTGGGCTGCGTCATTCCCAGCACTTTTGCCGCCTGCTGCTGGCTCCAGCCCCGCTTACGCAGAGTCTCGGCAATCTTCATCGCCAGTTGCGCCTTGAGGAGCATCTCATCAGCGTCTCGAAAGCCTAGCTCTTCGTATGCAGTCTTCACTGCCTTCACTTTGCTCATCGCACAACCCCCAATGCTTGTGCCTCGGCCTCTTTGAGCCGTACACGGATCAGATCCATCTCCCGCTTCGGTGTCTCGATTCCGCGTTTCGATTTCTTTCCGAAACAGTGCAGAATATACACCGCCCCAGCGAATCGCACCGTATACACGGCACGGTACGCGTTGCCGCGCCAATCCTCGACGATCTCCACAACCGCGGCCGAACCGAATCCCTTCAGCGGTTTCGCCGCCGGGTGCATCTGGCCAATCTGCGCCTGAAAGAGCGCAAACCCGAAGACCTGCTGCACCTCCTGCGGCATGGCCAGCAAATCTTTCTTCGTCGATCCGATCCAGCGCAGCGGCTTGAGTACTTCTGGCACGATTCCATTATACCCAATTGGGAATAATGCGAAGCGAAGAGTTCACCGCTGTACAATTCATGCGTATCTCAGTGCGCACAAATCGCCTGAGTGGGGGGACTTATGCCCGAAACCATCGATTGGCCTCCGCAGCCAAAGCCGCGGCGCCGGAACCTGGCAATTTATCTTCCGATTGCTCTCGTGGTCCTTGTCATTATTGGCGGCCGTGCCGCCATTTCTTACTGGGTTGACCTCCTCTGGTTCGACTCGCTCGGTTATGTTCCCGTCTTTTGGAAGACCTTTGGCCTTCAGTGGGGGACCTTCGCGGCCTTTGCCGTCCTCACCTTCCTCGTCCTCTTCGGCGCTTTCCTCGCCTTCCGCCACAGTCACGCCGGCGATTTGCCTGAGACGCATACCATCTACTTCGCCGGCCGTCCCGTCGAGCTGCCGGTGGCAAAGTTCCTGCACTCGGTCGGCGTCATCGCCGCGCTGGTCATTTCCGTCGGCACTGGCTTCGCGATGGAATCGCAGTGGCCCACGCTGGCGCTTTATTGGTATGCGCCCGCCACGGCCACGAGTCCAGTCGACCCCATTCTCGGCCGTCCGCTGGGCTTCTATCTCTTTACCTTGCCCGCCTGGGAACTCATCGCCGGCTGGTTGCTCACCATGGCGGTACTAATCTCGATTCTCGCAGTGCTCTTCCTGATCGCCGCGGGCGGCGGACGGTTGCGTGGCGGCCACTTCGAGGGTTCCACTTCGTCGATCTGGCGCGGCGTTTCCATCGCTGCGGGCTTTTTGCTTTTCACGCTGGCCATTCGCGAATATGTCGGCCGCTTCGATCTCTTCTTCGACCAGCACCCGATCTTTTCCGGAGTCTCCTGGACAGACGCACACGTCACGATCCTCGGCATGTCGTTCATCAGCGCGGCGCTCGCCGTTGGCGCGGTGATTGCCTTCGCCTGCGGCCTGCTAAAGCTACGCGTGCGCTGGCTGGCAGCGGCCATCGTTCCGGCGGTGGTTTGTTTTGTAGTGGCCAGTTTGGCCGGATGGTACGCGTCGACCTTCATCGTCAATCCCAACCGGCTCGACAAAGAGCGGCCCTACATTGTTGACAACATCGCCCTGACGCGCCAGGCCTATGGCCTCGACCTCTTTGCCCAGCAGGAATTCCCCGCTGAGACCACAGTTGCCGCAGCCGATCCGGAACACAACCAGGCGACGCTTCAAAACATCCGCCTCTGGGACGTGGGCGCACTCCAGGCCACGTTAACCCAGTTGCAGGAAATTCGCACTTACTATGCATTCCCCGGCATCGATATCGATCGCTACCAGATCAACGGATCGTTACGGCAGGTGATGCTCGCGGTTCGCGAGCTGGATGTGGACAAACTGCCCGACACCAGCCGCAACTGGATCAGCGACAAGCTAATCTACACGCACGGCTACGGCATCACGATGAATCCCGTCAACGGATTTTCAACCGAGGGCCTGCCTACGCTTTATCTCTCGAATATGCCCGTGCAAAGCACCGTGCCCGGCCTCAAAGTGACGCGCCCCGAAATCTACTTCGGCGAGAAGACCGATACCGATGTCTACGTCAAGACCGGCCAGCAGGAGTTCAACTACTCGCAGGGCCAGAACGACAGTTACTCCACCTACGAAGGCACAGGCGGCATTGTGATGGGCGGCTTCATGCGCCGCGTGCTGCTGGCCTTCGATCGCGGCGACCTGACCAAGGTTCCTTTCAGCGACGACATCAAGGCCGACAGCCGTCTGCTGATGCGGCGCAACGTGCTGGCGCGCGTTAACGCATTGGCGCCGTTCCTCACCTTCGATCACGACCCCTACATCGTCGTTGGCGACGATGGACGCCTTTCCTGGATTATTGACGCCTACACTTCCTCATCCACCTATCCTTATTCCGCAGCGAACGATCTCTATGGGCAATCGGTCAATTACGTTCGCAACAGCGTGAAAGCGGTGGTAGACACCTACGATGGCACCGTCACGTTCTACGTCTTCGATGCTTCCGACCCCATCCTCGCAGCATGGCGCGGCATCTATCCGGGACTGTTCAAGGACGCCTCAACCATGCCCTCGTGGCTGCGCGCCCACGTGCGTTATCCCGAAGCGCTGCTGAGCCTTCAGGCCGATGTGTACGGTCTCTATCACATGACCAACCCCGAGGTCTTTTACAACCGCGGAGATCAGTGGACCGTAGCTACCGAAAATGGCTCAAGCCAGGGTGGCGACCAGGCCGCGCAGCCCATGCAACCCAACTTCGTGCTCATGACGCTTCCCGGAGAATCGGGTGGCCTGGAGTTCGTCGAGATCCTGCCCTTCACGCCTATCAGCCGCAATAACATGATTGGCTGGATTGCGGCGCGCAGCGACGGCGCGCATTACGGAACTGCCGTGGTGTTCAACTTCCCCAAGACGCGCCTCGTCGATGGGCCGCAGCAAATTGAATCGCGTATCGATCAAAACGGGGAACTCTCAGGACAGCTCACGCTCTGGAATCAGAATGGCTCGAAGGTGATTCGCGGCAGCCTGCTGGTGATTCCCTGCGGGCAGGCGCTGCTCTATGCGGAGCCGATTTACTTGCAGGCCAACCAGAGCCCGATGCCGGAATTGCGGCTGGTGGTTCTGGCTTTACAGGATCGCCTCGCCTATGGGCCGACCTTCGAGGCAGCGCTGGCTTCGCTCTTTGGATCGCAGACGCCATCGCTCACGGGTTCGGAATCGCAGCAATCGGCACCTACGGCTGCGCCCGCCGGTGCGCCGCCACCTTCAACTGACGTCAACGCGCTCATCAGTCAAGCGAGTCGCGACTTCGCCGACTATCAGCGTCTGACGTCGCAGGGGAAACTAGCCGAAGCCGGACAGAAACTCGACGACCTGAAGCGCGTGCTCGCTCAGCTCAGCACTCACGGGAAATAATTCCGGCGGCTCAACGCAGCTCACACTTTGATAGCGGAGTCCATGCCATGCCTCGCTTTGCCGCCAACCTTACCATGATGTATCAGGAACACACATTCCTCGACCGCTTTGCCGCGGCTGCGCGCGATGGCTTCACGGCTGTCGAGTATCTGTCCCCGTATGAGCATCCGGCCGCCACACTGGCCGCTCTGCTCAAGGAGCACGGACTGCGCCAGGTCCTCTTCAACTCTCCGGCCGGCGACTGGAAGGCCGGCGAGCGCGGCATCGCGGCGCTGCCCGGCCGGGAAAAGGAATTTCGCGACGGCTTTTTGCAGGCTCTGGAGTACGCACTGGTGTTGCCATGTCCCCGCATCCATTCCATGGCCGGAATCTCACCGCCGGGCGCGGATCGCGCGCATTTGCTCGGCGTCTACACCGAGAATCTCGCCTGGGCCGCGGATCAGGCGCGAGTTGCAGGGATCCAATTGCTGATCGAGCCTATAGCATTGCGCAACATGCCGGGCTTCTTCCTGAATCGCCAGGAAGAAGCGCACGCTATCATCGCGGAGATTGGCGCGCGCAATCTCAAAATTCTCTTGGACCTCTTTCATTGCCAAGTGGAGGAGGGCGATCTGGCGATCAGGATTCGCAAGTATCTTGCCGACCCGAAGCAGACGCGCGTGGGCCACATCCAAATTGCAGGCGTGCCAGAGCGGCACGAGCCTGACACGGGCGAAGTTCGCTACGAGTATCTCTTCGACCTGATCGATCAATTGGGCTACGAAGGCTGGATCGGCTGCGAATATATTCCGGCCGGGGGGACGTCAGAGGGGTTGGGATGGTTTGGGAAGTGGAAGGGCGCGGAGGAATAGAAGATCGCCATCGTTTCTGCGGGGTGCAATCCCCGGTCCCCAAATGCGAGGGACCGGGGGCACCCATTTTCTCGATGAGAATTGAGGGCTACTTCTCAACGCCAAACGTGAACGTCGTCGTCGAGTGCATTGTCTCGCCGGGCTTCAGTTCCGTGCTCGGGAAGTCCGGATGGTTCGGTGAATCCGGAAAATGCTGCGTCTCCAGGCAGAAACCCGAGTGCTTCTCGTATTTCACGCCGCTCCAACCCGTCAAAGTTCCATCGAGGAAATTGCCGGAATAAAACTGCACGCCCGGCTCGGTTGTCTCCACCGTGAGCTTGCGGCCGCTCACGGGATCGGTGACGATGGCAGCCAGGCGCAGCGTTCCCGCCTTGCCGTTCAGCACGAAATTGTGGTCGTACCCGCCGGCCAGCTTCAGTTGCTCGTTGTCGGCATCGATGCGCGCGCCAATCACTTCGGACTTGCGAAAATCGAGCGGCGTGCCGGCAACCGGCGCCAACTCACCGGTCGGAATCAGTCCTGCGTCCACCGGCGTGTAACGATCGGCGTTGATTTCAATCCGCTGGTCGAGATTGTTACCCTTGTCGTCGCCATGCAGGTTGAAGTACGCATGGTTGGTCAGGTTCACCACCGTCGCCTTGTCGGTGGTTGCGGTGTAGTCGATGCGCAGCGTATTCCCTTTCAGCGTGTAGCGCACCGTTGCGGTCATTGTTCCCGGAAATCCCATGTCGCCATCGGGGCTCACATGCGTAAACTCGACACCCTCGGGCACTTCCTTGGCTTGCCACACGTACTGGTCGAATCCCTTCGGACCGCCATGCAGCGCGTTAGCGCCGTTATTGATGGGAATCTGGTAAGTCTTTCCATCCAGAGTGAACTTGCCCAGCGCAATGCGATTGCCATAGCGCCCCACCACGGCTCCCAGATAGCCGTTCGGAATGGTTGTGTAACCCTCCAGTCCGCCGAAGCCCAGCACCACATCCGCCATTTTGCCCGTGCGGTCCGGAGTTTTTACGCTCACCAGATGCGCTCCGTACGCCGTCACTCTCACTTCAATCTGCCCGCCGGTCAACGTATAAATCGGCACGGCGGTTCCATCCGCGGTATGACCCCATATCGACATCTTCGTCTCTCCCTGTGCAATGGGCGCAAGTGCCATTGCCATTCCAATCAAAGTTGCAACCACACTAGCTGCTCGTTTCACGGTTTACCTCTCTACCTTCCGGCCTGCGCCGTTCGGCCGTTCGCCGGTCTCGCCGGTTTCACCGCTCCCCGTTACGGAAGCCTCAACCGTCGCGATGATGTTCCTTGGCAACTATAGCTGATAGGGCAGACAATTCCATCATGTGTCCCGACTTTTCGGCAGTGCCCCGTCGGCTGGAGGAATATGCTGGTTTTGAGAAAACGCGTCCTGGCCGCAGTTGAAGCCATCTTTCTCGCCCTGGGGTTGCTTTTTTTGTCTCCCTGTCGACTGCCTGGCAGCGTCGCCCTGGCGCAGAAAACACCTCCAGTCGCGGATTCTTCGGGCTCCGATTTCGTCCTTCAGGGCGTGGTGCGCGGCTCCCAGAACCAGAGCTATGTGCAAGTCCCTTTTGCGGTACCCGCCGGCACGGAGCGCGTGACCATCACCTTTAGCTACACCGAAAAGGAGCAGCACACCGCCCTCGATCTTGGTCTGCTCGATCCCTCTGGGCTGCGCTGCTGGAGCGGCGGCAATAAATCCACGCTGACTGTCGGACTTATGGATGCCACGCCATCCTGCTTACCGGGCGCGATCCCGTCCGGTACCTGGAATGTACTGATCGGCGTGCCCAACATTCGCGCCGGCGTCGAGTCGCATTACACCATTCATGTCTACCTCTCGCGCACCGGTGCAGTGGCCGATCTGCCGCCGATCCTCCGCGAACCGCTACGCGCCGGACCCGCCTGGTTTCGCGGCGATCTGCACATGCACACTGCGCACAGTGACGGCCAATGCCCCAGCCAGTACGGGAAAATGGTTCCCTGCCCGCTCTTCTTCACCGTGGATGCCGCCGCGCGCCGCGGACTCGATTTCATCGCCATTACCGATCACAATGCCAGTTCGCAATATGACGAAATGCGCGAGCTGCAACCTTACTTCGACAAGGTGCTCCTGATTCCCGGCCGCGAAATCACCACCTTTCAGGGGCACATCAACTTCCTCGGCAGCACGGATTTCGTGGACTTCCGTATCGATTCTCATCCTGGGGGCAAAACGGTTCCCGATGTGAACACGTTGCTCGCGAGCGCTGCGCAGGTTGGTGCGATCACTTCGATCAATCACCCGCTGTCTCCGAGCGGCGAAATCTGCCTGGGCTGCGGATGGAAGCCGGCGGTAACAGCCGAAAAGGGGCCGGTCGACATGCATCTGCTGACGGGTGTTGAAGCCGTCAACGGCGGCAGCGAGCAGCACGGTCTCTCCGATCTTCCCTTCTGGAACAGCCAACTCAATCGCGGCTGCCGCCTCACGGGAATCGGCGGCAGCGATAATCACCGCCCTATGCAACCGCTCGATCAAATCGGTTCCATCGGCAGCCCGACGACCGTTGTGTATGCTACCGAACTCTCCACGCCCGAAATTCTCAATGGCATCCGCGCCGGGCATGTCTTCATCGATGTGGCGGGAACCCACGATCGGATTCTCGACGTGACGGTGCATGTGCATGCAGACGCTCGCATCGCACATGCGGGAGACACGCTGAGCACGGCAACGGGCGACCAACTTTACATTTCCGCGCATGTGATCGCTGCCGCAGGCGGAATATTGCACTGGGTTGAGGATGGCAAGGATGTCGTACTCCCGCAAGGCGTCGCCACCTTCACCGCGGACTCCACGCAAACGCTGCACTGGACGAGCGATGGTCACCGCCACTGGTTTCGCGCACAAGTTTCAGGGCCCGACGGAAAACTGTGGCTCATCGGCAACCCCATTTACGTCAATTGGGATATTGCGAATGACTGTGACGGTTACCAGCCAGTCCACGCGGAAGGAATCAAGACAGCGCGATGAACCCTTTGCACTTTCACCTGGCTTGGGTCGAGTTTCTGGCCGACCACAGAAACATCTACCTCACGCATTTTCTTCACGTCATAAGTTTTTCGGGTACTGCTTACTTCTATTTCTTCTTCACCATGCTGGTTTACGTGGCGTGGGACAAGCGTCTCGCGGTGCGCCTTACCGTGCTGCTTCTGCTCACCATGACCTTCAACGATCTGCTGAAGATTTTTATCAAGAATCCCCGGCCCTTCATGGCCAACGGAACTTATAAGGAAAAATGGGCTGTCCCTCCGGCCGAAGCCAAGGCGTTGGCTCTTGAATATTCCACTCCGTCGGGCCACGCCATGGGCTCCTCCGCTTTCTACTCCTGCTTGTTCGCTTTCACCAAAAGCCGCATGCTGCGTGTGGCTATCGTGCTTCTTATCGTCCTCATCGGTATCTCGCGGCCTTATCTCGGGGTGCACTACGTTGAAGATGTTTTGCTTGGCTGGGCAATCGGCCTTCTCTTCGGCCTCATTGCATCCCGTTACACCGATCGGCTAGAGCACCTTTGGAGCGAAGTCCCGCATGGTTTGCAGATCGCCATCACTATCGCGGGCAGCGCAGTGGTCTGGCTTCTCACGCTCGCTCTCAATGGCGGGCACATCGACAGCCAGGTGCGGGAAATCACGATCTATTGCGGCTGGCTGACCGGCGTTGTTATCACCTGCCCGCTCGAGTTGCGCATCGTGAACTTCGACCCGGGCAGCGGAAGACTGGCAGCCAAGCTTCTGCGCTACTTATTGTCGATCGGCATCATGATGGCCGTGGCCCTTGTCCTCAATGCAGCCTTTGCGCCGATTGCCGTCAACACGTCCATCCTCGGTTCGGCGCTCGACTACCTTCGCATGGCGGCGGTCAGTTTCGCGGGCATGTTTTTCGCGCCCTTCATCTTCTGCAAGTTCAAGCTGGCAGCCGCTCGGCCCGCTTCCTGATCGTCGACCAGCATGATCTGGAGCGCTCCGGGATCTTCAACTTCGGTGTACAATCCCCGTAGCATTCACTTGCCAGCTTGTCGCACCCGAAGCGGCTGCACGGAGGAGAAAGTTGACCGCCGCAGTTTATCTTGCGATTTATGCCGGCCTTCTGATTTTTCTCGCCGGCTGTCTCAGGCGAATTCTTGTATATTCGCGGACTCCATTGCATTTGCGTTGGGAAATTTATCCATTGCCCCATGAGCATCCGTATCGCGCGGCGTATGGCGGATCGTATTTCGAGACTCAGGAATGGTGGCGTCAGCCGCAAGTGGCTAATCGGCGCGGCGAGTGGCGCGTGATGATCGAGGAGATTCTCTTCCTCAAAAGCCTACGCGAGTTCAATCGCCGCTTGTGGCTTCCATCCTTCTTCTTTCACTTCGGGCTCTATTTGGCCATTGCCGCAGTTGGCTGTGCCGCACTGGCAACGGCATGCGGACTCTCGTCCTTCGGAACCCGCTTCTCAGCATTCGTGCACGTGCTGGCTCCGATCGCCACATTTGCCGGAGCTGTCGGAGCCGCTCTCATTGTTGCCGGAGCCTGCTGGCTGCTGATGCACCGCACCACCGATCCCGCCCTGAAGAATTCCACGCACGCTGGGGACATCTTCAACCTGCTCTTCTTCATTGCGGCATTCGCGCTTCTCATCGGCGGGTATCTGTTGCGCGCACCCGGCGCGGCGTCGCTCGGTGAATTCGCGCGCGGCGCCGTTCACTTCGATCGCGGCATCAGAATCGGCGCCGCATTCGGCGCGGGCTTGATTCTGGCCTCCATGCTCCTGGCATATATTCCGTACACCCACATGGCGCACTTTATCGCCAAATACTTTACGTGGCATGCGGTGCGATGGGACGACCGTCGCAACGAGCGCGGAAGCGGCCTCGAAAGCAAAGTGGCCGCGTCACTAGGCTACAAACCGACCTGGTCTGCGCCGCACGTGGGCGCTGACGGCCAGCGCACCTGGGCAGAGATTGCCACTAGCAATCCCACCAGCGAGGCGCAGACCGCCAGGGAGACGCAAAAATGAGCGGCAAGATCAATCTGCGCGATGTTTCGCGACAGGATAGCGAGCCCCTGATCCACGTCGAGAACGAAGAACTCATGCCGTTGCCCGCGCCGCTGGAGAGCCCGGAAAAGGATCGCGCCTGGGCTGCGCTGACCGAGCAATGCCGAAGCCGCTATGAGTGCGGCCTCGACGACACCTGCGCCGTCAACATTCCCAAACCGAAGACGCGCGAAGAAGAGGAACAGCTTGTCGCCCGCTTTCTTTCGGGCCTGGACAAACTCTTCGACAAGGAAAACAACTGGACCTTCCTCGAGCCGCTGCTGCTCACCATGGAGCACTGCACCGGTTGCCAAACCTGCGCAGAATCCTGCCACATCTTCGAGGCCAGCGGCCGCAACGAACTCTACCGGCCGACTTTCCGTTCCGAGATTCTGCGCCGCCTCTATTTCAAGCACGTAAGACGCGGCGCGCTTCTCTCGGCCTGGCAGCATGGAAGCATTCAATTGAATTGGCCGTTGGTGGCGCGGCTCATCGAGCTCTCGTACCGCTGCAATCTCTGCCGGCGCTGCGCGCAATCCTGCCCTATCGGCTGCGACAACGGCCTGGTGGCGCGCGAATTGCGCAAGCTGTTCAGCCAGGAAATGGGCATTGCACCGCGCGAAATTCACGAGAATGGCTCGATGCTGCAACTCAAAGCTGGTTCGTCTACAGGCATGACCGCCGAGATCGTGAAAGACAACGTCGCTTTCGTCGACGAAGACATCAGCGAACGCACCGGCATTGCAGTTCACACCCCGTGGGACGTCGAAGGGGCGGACGTTCTTCTCATCCATAACGCCGGCGAGATCATGGCCTGGCCTGAGAACCCCGGCGCATTCGCGCTCATTCTCACCATGGCGGGCGTCAACTGGACAATGTCCTCCGAGTTGGCCGCCTATGACGCGATTAACTACGGACTGTGGTACGACGATGCCCAGTTTGCTCGTGTGGCGCTGAAGCACATGGAGGCAGCCAGGAAACTCGGCGTAAAGCGGATCGTGATTGGCGAATGCGGCCACGCGCACAAAGCCCTCTGCGTGATTGCCGACCGAGTTTTAACCGGCGACCTTAACATCCCTCGCGAGAGCTATCTTCCGCTGCTGCGCGACATCGTTCTCAGCGGCAAAATCAAATTTGCTCCCACGCGCAACGATTTTCCGGTCACTCTCCACGATCCCTGCAACATGGTTCGGCTGATGGGTGTGGTCGAGCCGCAGCGGGAGATTCTCCGCGCTCTCTGCCCGCAGTTTCGCGAGATGGAGCCGCATGGCGTCGACAACTATTGCTGCGGCGGCGGCAGCGGCTTCGCCATCATGAGCGGCAACAACTTTCCCGACTGGCGATTCCACGTGTCGGGACGCAAAAAGCTCGAGCAGATCCTGAACGCATTCGCCGATTGCCCCGGCCCGGAGACGCCGAAATATCTCTGCGCCCCATGCAGCAACTGCAAAGGGCAGTTCCGCGACATGATCACCTACTACGGGCTATGGCAAAAGAGCCGCATTTTCTATGGCGGGCTTGTCGAGCTGGTGGTGAACGCCATGGCCGACGTGAAGCCCGGATTCATCGATTGGGAATGGCGCTGATCGGCCGTTTCAACCGCGCGCTCTCCGCACAGGCGCGGGACCTTGATCGCGCAAGAAATCAAGAAACGCTTTTGGCGTCGCCATTTGTTGCAGCCTGCGCCGGCGGCTCTTCTCGGGCAAACTTCTGCGCAGCAGCTCATCGCGGCGTCTGCCCAGATCGTCCACCCACGCGCCCCACTCCGGCCCAAACTGCCGCTCCAGCTCCCGGCGTAGTCTGGCGGCAAGCGCGGGGCTGTGTCCGCCAGTCGAAATCGCTATTTGCAACGATCCACGCCGCGCCACCGCGGGATAAATAAAATCGCAGTGCTCCGGATCGTCCACGGAATTGCACAAAACGCCCCGCGCCGCACAGGCGCGAAACACGGCCTCGTTGATCTTGCCCGAGTTCGTAGCGGCGATGGCCAGAAACCTCCCCTGCACATCTCTTCGAGAGAAAGCCCTGCGCCGCCAGACCAGCCTCCCGGCCCGCGCAAGACGTTGAATCGCTTGCACCGCATGTGGGCTGACGACCACCACATCGGCGCTACAGAGCAAGAGGCCCTCAATCTTGGCGGCGGCGACCGTTCCGGCTCCCACCACGAGGCACTTCCGCCCCGCCAGGTTCACCAACATCGGGAAGAACCCTTCATTAAGGCTCGTGGGTGTCAATTTCACCGCCAATCCAATGCAACTTGATTCAAATTCCCACACCCAATCGCCGCTGGTTGTGACACGCATCACGGCGAAAGCTATCATGCGGCGCGTTCAATCTATGGTGATTGATTTTCTTCGTGGGCAGGAGAACTGTGCGGTTTGGCCGGCGCGCAAACGGCCAAATTCCGCCGCTCTCCGGCCCGCTTCGCTGACCGAGCAGTTCATCGAATTCAATGTTGCGCGCCGCTGAAGAGACCGGCGCTTTGTGGCGAAAGGAGCAAGGCCATGGCAGATGCTGACGAGGGCGTGAAACCCGCCAACGGCAAACCCGAAACCAAGCTGCTCGACGAGTTGGAAAATGGCCCATGGCCGAGTTTCGTCACCGAGATCAAGTCGGCCAGCGGAGCTACCGGCAGTGCCGAAGATCTGCTCGGCCAGTTGGAGCTCTCGTACGAAGACAAGGTCAGCCATTGGAAACACGGCGGGCTCGTGGGCGTGCTCGGTTATGGCGGCGGCGTCATTGGCCGTTACAGCGATGTCGGCGAGCAGTTCCCCAAGGTTGCGCACTTTCACACCCTGCGCGTGAATCAGCCGGCCGGATGGTTCTACACCAGTGAGGCCCTGCGCACCATCAGTGACATTTGGGAGCGTCACGGCTCGGGCCTGACCAACATGCACGGCTCAACCGGCGACATCATCCTGCTCGGCACTACGACAGATCATCTCGAAGCAACTTTCCAGGAACTTACCCACGCCGGATTCGATCTCGGCGGCTCAGGCTCGGCGGTACGCACGCCTTCCTGCTGCGTGGGAATGGCCCGCTGCGAGTGGGCATGCTTCGACGCCATGAAGCTCTGCTACGACCTCACCATGGCCTACCAGGACGAGCTGCACCGGCCTGCGCTGCCCTACAAATTCAAGATCAAGTGCGCCGCGTGTCCCAACGATTGCGTCGCCGCCATTGCTCGCGCCGATCTTTCCGTCATCGGCACCTGGAAGGACGACATTCGCATCGACCAGACCGAGGTGGCGAATTATGCTGCTGCCGGAATCGACATTCAAAAAGACATCTGCGCCAACTGTCCCACCAAGTGCATGGATTGGGATGGCAAAGAGCTCAGCATCAAAAACCGTGACTGCGTGCGCTGCATGCACTGCATCAACGCTATGCCCAAGGCGCTGCGGCCGGGCGTGGAGAAGGGTGCAGTAATCCTGATCGGCGCCAAGGCGCCCATTCTGCAAGGCGCACTGCTCTCATCGGTCTTGATTCCTTTTGTCGCTGCGGACGAATTGCTCGACACGCTCAAGGAGCTGATTCAGCGCATCTGGGATTTCTGGGATGAATACGGCACCAACCGCGAGCGCATCGGCGAATTGATCCAGCGCGTCGGGCTCGCCGCGTTTCTCGATGGCATCGGGCTCGATCCCGTGCCGGAGATGATCTCGGCGCCCCGCGACAACCCATATATCTACTACCAACCCGCAAAGGAGGACGAGGCATGACGACCACACCGCTTGAGCCAAGGCTTACCGACGTCGGCCCTCCACGCTACGACAAATTTCTACCGCCGATCGTGCTCAAAAACTACGGCGCGTGGAAGTATCACGAAACTCTGGCGCCCGGCGTCCTGTGCCACGTTGCCGAATCGGGCGACCGGCTCTACACCGTGCGCGCCGGCACGCCTCGCCTGCTCAGCATCCAAACCCTGCGCAAGTATGCCGATCTCGCCGACAAGTATTGCGGCGGTTATCTGCGCTTCACCAGCCGCAACAATGTGGAATTTCTCCTCGTCGATCCGGCACTGATCGAGCCGCTCAAGCAGGAGTTGGCCGCCCTTGGCATTCCCGTTGGCGGCACCAACAACGCCATCAGCAACATCGTGCACACGCAGGGCTGGGTGCATTGCCACGCCGCGGCCACCGACGCTTCAGGGCTGGTGAAGAGCATGATGGATACTCTCATCGATCACTTCACGCACGAAGATTTGCCCGCCAAACTGCGCATCGCCGTGGCCTGCTGCCTGAACATGTGCGGCGCAGTGCACTGTTCTGACATCGCTATTCTTGGTGTGCATCGCCGCCCGCCCAAGGTGCAAAGCGAGTTGCTCTCGAAAGCTTGCGAGGTGCCGACGCTGGTTGCCTCGTGCCCCACGGGCGCAATCCGTCCCGTGCCTGGCGTGGGAGGCAAGCAATCCGTTGAAGTCCTGGAAGAGGAGTGCATGTACTGCGGCAACTGCTTCAGTGTGTGCCCGGCCATGCGCATGGCCGATGCGGAAAACGACGGGCTTTCCATCTGGGTCGGCGGCAAGGTCAGCAATGCGCGCAGCGCTCCGCGCTTTTCGCGTCTCGCCATTCCGTTTCTTCCCAACAATCCGCCGCGCTGGCCTGAAGTGGTCGAGGCAGTGGTGAAGATTGTCGATGTCTACCGCGGCGAAGCCCGCAAGTATGAGCGTGTGGGCGAATGGATCGACCGCATAGGCTGGCCGCGATTCTTCGAACTCACCGGCTTCGAGTTCACGCGCTATCACATTGACGATTTCAAGCATGCCGGCATGAGTTTCGCGCGCTCGACACACATCCGCTATTAGTGCGGGCACTGCATACGACGAGTAGAGGTTGCTGATGGGGCTATTCAAAGAAGTGAAGAAACCGGTGATCAAGCACAGCGTCGCTGACGGCGCCGGTGGCCCTTCTCATCGTCCCGCCTACGTCGCGAAAACAGCTCCCTGCATTCATAGCTGCCCCAGCGGAACCGACGTGCGCGGATGGCTCGTCGCGCTGGCTCAGCATAAGGCCTATGGCCGCGCGCCTGCGCAAGCATTTGAATTCGCCTGGCGCAGGATTCTGGAGCACAATCCTTTCCCAGCCATCTGCGGCCGTGTCTGCCAGCATCCTTGCGAGCTGAACTGCAACCGCAAGGCAAAAGATTCTCCGCTCGCCGTGAACAAGCTGGAGCAGTTCGTCGGCGATTTTGCTATCGCGCAGGGATTGCGCGTTGAGAAACTTGCTTCACCTCGCGCCGATGCGCCGCGCATCGCCGTGGTCGGCGCTGGCCCTGCCGGGCTCTCTGCTTCTTATCACCTCGCGCGCAAGGGGTATGCAGTCACCGTTATCGACGCGGCGCCCCGTCCAGGCGGCATGATGCGTTCCCGCATCCCTCGCTCGATCATTCCCGCCGATATTCTCGATGCAGAAATTGCTAATATTCTCGGTCTCGGGATCGAGTTGCGCGCCGGCTGCGTGGTTGGCCACGATCTCTCGCTCGAAGAGTTAGAGAGAAACTACCAGGTCGTATTCTTCGCCATGGGCCTGCAAAAGGCCGCGCAATTGGAGTTGCGCGCTGGTACTGATGGCGGCGCAGCGCTTATCGGAGAGTTGCCCGCAGAGGCGCCCGAACTTCCGGCCGAAGAAACCACCGAATCTGTCCCGCGTGTGCTCAATACCGTGAGCGTCGCTATCGCCCAGGGACGCGCGGTCGCCGAAGCCATCTCCGCGCACATCGAAGGCCGCAGCGCTACGCCGTCAACAGCACCCGCCGTCATCCGCTCCGACAAATTGAAGCTCGATTGGTATCCGGCAGCACAGAGCGTCGACGGTGGCGTTGTGATGACCGAGGCCGAGGCGCTGGCTGAGGCCGCGCGTTGCATGTCATGCGGCATGTGCATGGACTGCGAGACCTGCTGGATGTATTGCAGCAAAAACTGTTTCGTCAAATTACCCAAAGGCGAGCACTACAAAATCAAGCTCGATCTCTGTAACGGTTGCGGAAAATGCGCGGAATCGTGTCCGTGCGGATACATCGCAATGAACTAATCGTGAGGTGAACTGTGCCGGTATTTGAAGTGGAAGGTAAGAAATACGAGGTCGACGAGGATGGCTTCCTTGAGGAGCCCGCTCTCTGGACCGAGGACGTGGCCAAGGACTTTGCCAAATCCGAGTCGATCGATGCGTTGACCGATGGCCATTGGAAGGTGATCAACTACATCCGCAACTACTACCTTCAGTTTGGCATCGCGCCCATGGTCAGAAAAGTTTGCAAAGAGACTGGATACAAGCTGAGTGAGATTTACCAACTCTTTCCATCCGGCCCGGCCAAGGGCGCCTGCAAACTCGCCGGGCTTCCCAAGCCCACAGGCTGCGTGTAGGTTCCCATGAGTGTGAGCGGGGCCATCGCGGAGATTGTCGCGGAGCGTTGGATCGAGCGGACCCTCGAGTCCTATCCCGCGGAGGCGCATTCGCTCCTGAGCGGCGAGCTTGATCCCTTCCGCAATCCCGCAGGCTATGCCATCAAAGAGAGCCTGAACACGCTTGCCTGCGAGTTGCTCGGCGAGATGGATAAGATCGCCATTGCGACCGCACTCGACGCCTTGGTCCGCCTGCGCGCCGTGCAGGATTTTCGCCCCTCAGACGCGCTGCGCTTCATCTTCGACCTTCGCGACGTGGTCGCTGAAGTCACGGGCGCTCCTCCGCAGGCTCTCGAGAATCGCATCGACGAGTTGGCTTTGATGGCATTCGACCAGTACATGGCCTGCCGCGATCAGATTGCCAGGCTACGCGAGAAAGAGTTGCGCTTCCGCATGCAATGCGCGGCGAAATGAAGGGACCAACCATGAATGCGCTCTATTCGCTGCTCGCAGTGTTGGCCATGGTTTTGGCCGGCATTGCGGGCGGGCAAAGCGAACCGGCGCGCGTGGCTCTTGCCACGTTCATTCCCTACGCTGCTTTCGCCACGCTTCTCGTTGGCTTCTGCTGGCGCGTGGTGCGTTGGGCGCTAGCGCCAGTCCCCTTTCACATCCCTGTCACCTGCGGCCAGCAACAGTCGCTGCCCTGGATCCGTTCCGCGAAAATCGACAACCCTTCTACACGATGGGGCGTTGTGTCTCGCATGGCCGCCGAAATTCTGCTCTTCCGTTCGCTCTTTCGCAACAGCCGCGCGCGCCTCTCCGGTGGGCGCCTGATTCTGGGTGACAGTGCGGGCCTCTGGCTCTGCTCCTTGGCCTTTCATTGGGCGCTGCTGTTGATCCTCCTCCGCCACCTGCGCCTGTTTCTCGAGCCGGTGCCGGCATTCGTCAACGCTCTCGATCGTCTCGACGGCTATTTCCAAATTGGCGTGCCGCCACTTTATCTCTCTGATGTGATTTTGGTGGGCGCGCTGGCCTATCTTTTGTTCAGGCGCTTCCGCGATCCCGCCCTGCGCTACCTCTCGCTTTTCTCTGACTACTTTGCGCTCTTTCTGCTGCTGGCCATCGCCGCCACCGGCATTCTCATGCGCTACTTCACGCGTGTCGACATTCTCAGCGTGAAGCAATTTGCGCTAAGCATGGCCGCATTCCAGCCCCGTGCTCCGCAAGCGCTCGGCAGCCTTTTCCTATGCCATCTCCTGCTGGTCTGCGCTCTCGCCACATATTTCCCCTTCAGCAAATTGATGCACATGGGCGGCGTGTTCCTGAGCCCAACCCGCAATCTCGCCAACAACAGCCGCAGCCGGCGGCATATCAATCCGTGGAATGCTCCCGTAAAAACGCACACCTATGCGGAATGGGAAAAGGAATTCCGCGACAGAATGCAGACGGCGGGAATTCCGCTTGAGAATGAGACAGAAGATGCCGGACACGCTCGTACAAATTGAGCTAAAGCCGCCGCAGGGCGACTGGCGCGACCCGCATGTCGAGTTCCGCAAGGGCTCGATTTGTTACAGTGCCGCGCCCAAGAATCTCACCGCTCTCGGTCTTCCCAATCCGCGCGCCTGGCAACCGCTCGACAGCGACTGGAAGCTGCCGCCCGATTGGAAGCGCATCATCCTCGACGGCATGAAGGAGCGGCTCCAGAAGTATCGCTCCTTCCGCCTCTTCATGGACATTTGTGTGCGCTGCGGCGCCTGCGCCGATAAATGTCACTTCTATCTCGGCTCCTCCGATCCCAAGAACATGCCCTTAGCGCGCGCGGAGCTGATGCGCTCCATCTACCGCCGCTACTTCACGCTGACCGGGCGTGTCTTTGGCTCGCTTTTTGGGGGCAAGCTGGCCGGAGGCCGCGAACTCACTGAGGACGTGATCAAGGAGTGGTTCTACTACTTCTACCAATGCACCGAGTGCCGCCGCTGCTCCGTCTTCTGCCCCTATGGCATCGACACCGCGGAAATTACAATGATGGGCCGCGAATTGCTCAATCTCATCGGCTGCAACACCAACTGGGTGCTCGAGCCCGCGGCTAACTGTTTTCGCGTCGGCAATCATCTCGGCATTCAGCCGCACGGATTCAAAGACAGTCTCGATTTTGCGGCTGACGAGGCCGCGGAAATCACCGGCCTCAACTTCGAAGTTCCGATCAACCGCAAAGGCGCCGAAGTCCTCTTCGTCATGCCCTCGGCCGACTACTTTGGCACACCGCACTACTACACGCTGCTCGGTTACCTGATGCTCTTCCGTGAAATCGGCCTAGACTACACGGTCAGCGCCTACGCCTCGGAAGGCGGCAACTTTGGGCTTTTCTCCTCGCATGAAATGACGAAGCGCCTGAACGCCAAGATTTACGAGGAGGCCAAACGTCTCGGCGTCAAATGGATTCTCGGCGGCGAGTGCGGTCACATGTGGCGCGTGCTGCACCAATACATGGATACGATGAACGGCCCTGCCGATTTTCTCGACGTGCCCGTCTCGCCCATCACCGGCACAGTCTTCGCGAATGCCCGCTCCACAAAAATGGTGCACATCTGCGAGTTCACCGCCGACCTCATCCATCACGGCAAGCTCAAGCTCGATCCCCGGCGCAACGATCATTGGATCGCAACCTATCACGACTCCTGCAACCCGGCGCGCGCGATGGGCTTATTGGAAGAGCCGCGATCCATTCTCAGGGCTGTTTGCCGCAATTTTCACGAAATGCCGGAAAACACCATCCGCGAGCAAACCTTCTGCTGCGGCTCGGGCGCTGGCCTGGGCACCGACGAGAATCTCGAAATGCGCCTGCGCGGCGGCTTTCCGCGCGCCAACGCTGTGAAGTACGTGAAGCAAAAGCACGGCGTCAATCTGCTCACCTGCATCTGCGCCATCGACAAGGCCACGCTGCCCACGCTGCTCGAGTATTGGGTGCCGGGCGTCGAAGTCGCCGGCGTGCACGAATTACTAGGCAACGCACTGGTGATGACCGGCGAAAAGGAACGCGTTGTGGATTTGCGCGGCGAGCCGTTCCCAGCCGAGGCATACGCGGCAACTACTGCGAGCGAGGCCGACCATGCGTGATCGTGTCTGGATCTTCGCTGGTTTGGCCCTCTTCGTTGCGGCGCTCACAAGTCCTGCCTGGTATGCGCTTGCGAACGCAAAATCATCGAGCCAACCGCCCAAACTGCAAATGCCCGCCAATCAGAAAGAATGCGTTGCGCCCGCTGGCACCATGCGCGCCGCGCACATGAAGATGCTGATTCAATGGCGCGAAGATGTAGTGCGCCACGGCGACCGCCGATTTGTTGCGTTCAACGGTAAGGTCTACGAGAAAAGCCTCACGGGAACCTGCCTGGGCTGCCATAACAAGCAGCAATTCTGCGACCGCTGCCACGCGTATTCCGGCGTCTCCACTCCGTCCTGCTGGAACTGCCACAGCGATCCACAAACTGTCGCCCGCTCCATAACTCGGAGCACGCCATGAAGATTACGCGCAAGGATTTTCTGCGCTTATCCGGACTTTCGCTCCTTGCAGCCGGATGCAAGCCGGCCGTGCGATCCGCCAACCAGCCTGCATCGGGTACGGGCGCAGCGCCGACACAACTCACGCGCTGGGGCATGGTCATCGATCTCAGGAAATGCCGCGAAAAGGATGGCTGCAACGCCTGCGTCCATGCCTGCAACGCCGCGCACAACGTTCCCCAAATTGCCAACCGCGCGCACGAAGTGAAATGGCTCTGGACCGAACCGTACGCCACAGTCTTTCCTTCCGCGCAAACCGGCTACGCCCCGCAAACCGTCACAGAGACGATGGTTCCGTTGCTTTGCAACCATTGCGCCGATCCGCCCTGCACGCGCGTCTGTCCTACGCAGGCCACCTGGAAACGCGACGACGGCATTGTGATGATGGATTGGCATCGCTGCATCGGCTGCCGCTACTGCGTTGCCGCCTGCCCCTATGGCTCGCGCAGCTTCAACTTTGAAGACCCGCGGCCCAGCATCGCCAGCATCAATCCCGATTTCCCGACGCGCACAAAGGGCGTGGTAGAGAAGTGCAACTTCTGCGAGGAGCGGCTGACGCGCGGCCTCAAACCGGCCTGCGTCGATGCCTGTCCTCAGCATGTCTTCGCCTTCGGCAATCTTGCGGACCCGGACTCCGAGCCACGCCAACTCCTGCGCGATCGTTTCGCCGTGCAGCGCGAACCGGAACTCGGAACCGGTCCGTCAGTTTTTTACCTGGTCTGATGCCATGTTGATGCTCGACAAAGCGCTCAAAGGAAGCCGCCGCTACTGGATGTGGCTGCTCTGTCTCTTTTGCATCATCGCCGCCGGCCTCTGCTTTTACTTGCGGCAACTGGATCAGGGCCTGGGCATCACGGGCCTCGGTCGCGACGTGAGCTGGGGACTTTACATTGCGCAATTCACTTTCTTTGTCGGTGTCGCCGCTTCGGCGGTCATGGTCGTCCTGCCTTATTACCTGCACCGCGAAAAGCAATTCGCGCGCATCACGATTCTTGGCGAGTTTCTCGCCATCGCCTCCGTGATCATGTGCATCCTTTTCATCTTTGTCGATCTCGGTCAGCCCGCCCGCGTGCTCAATATCATCCTCTACCCTTCGCCGCGTTCGCTCATGTTCTGGGACATGCTCTCCCTCAGCGGCTACCTGCTGCTTAACGCAATCATTGCCTTCGTCACGCTTCGCGTAGAGCGCGAAGAAGCAGCCGCGCCGCGATGGATCAAGCCGCTGGCAATCCTCTCCATCCCCTGGGCTATCAGCATCCACACCGTGACCGCATTTCTCTACAGCGGTCTTGCCGGCCGTTCGTTCTGGCTCACCGCGATTCTCGCGCCGCGCTTTCTCGCCTCGGCATTCTCTTCCGGTCCGGCATTGCTCATTTTGCTTTGCCTCGCGCTGCGCAAGCTCTCTGCCTACGATGTGGGCAAGGATGCCATTCGCAAGCTCGCCATCATCATGACCTATGCCATGGCAATCAATGTCTTCTTTGTGCTGGTTGAAGTTTTTACGGTGTTTTACGCGGCGATCCCGGAACACACCATGCACTTTGAATATCTCTATCTGCTCGGCGGCGGACACAATCTTGCTCCCTGGATGTGGGTTTCAGCAGTATTCGCGGTTGCTGCGCTGGTTATTCTATTCACGCCCGCCTGGCGCCGGACGCAACTGCCCCTCGCGTGCATCCTTGTATTCATTTCACTCTGGCTCGAGAAAGGCCTGGGCTTAATCGTGGGCGGCTTTGAGCCTTCGCCGCTGGGTGCGATCGCACATTATGCGCCTACGCTGCCGGAGTGGACCATTGTTGCGGGAATCTGGGCCGTCGGTGCATTTCTCATCACGGTGTTTTACAAGATAGTTCTCTCGGTGCGAGAGGAAGTAGACAGCTAGTCACATTGCGCTGAGCGGAGAAAGTTGCATGGCATTCGCAGACTCATCGTCGGAAACAAAACCGGAATCTCCTCCTGCGGCCGCGCGCGTCGACCAGCCCGGAAAAGTGATTCTGGTCGGCGCCGGTCCGGGCGATCCCGGCCTCCTCACCTTGCGCGCCGCCGAGCGCATTCGCGCCGCCGATGTCCTCGTCTACGACCGTCTCATCCATGATGGCGTCCTCGCCTTGGCCAAACCCTCCGCGGAAAAGATCTACATGGGCAAGGAGCCAGGCCATCACGCACGCCAGGACGAGATTCACACACTTCTTGTCGAAAAGGCGCTCCAAGGCAAGACGGTGGTTCGTCTGAAGGGCGGCGACCCGTTTCTTTTTGGGCGCGGCGGAGAAGAGGTGGAGTACTTAGCCGAGCACGGAATCCCCTTCGAAGTCATTCCCGGCGTCTCGTCCTGCCTCTCGGCTCCGCTCAGCGCAAACATCGCAGTGACTCATCGCGAGTCATCCTCCTCGGTCGTCATTGTGACGGGGCACAGTGCAGACGGCAGCGAGGATCAAGTAGACTGGGAGGCCGTGGCACGCATCGGCACAGCGGTCTTTCTCATGGGCGTACACAATATTGAGACCATCGTGCGCAATTTGCTCGCCGCGGGCCGCTCTCCGGACACACCAGCGGCAATGATCCAGATGGCCTACTGCGAAAGTGCGCGCGTTGTCACAGGCACGCTTGAAAGCATCGCTGCCGAGGTGCGACGCGTCAACATTGAGCCGCCGGCAACGCTCGTAGTCGGCGAGGTGGTTCGCCTTCGCGAACGGCTGCGACAACTAGTGGTTTTACATGCGATGCAGAAAGAGGTTGAAGTATGACAGACATGGCAGCAGTTCCCATTGAAGTCCTGGCGGAAGAGATGTATCAATTGTTGGCCGAATGTGCCGGAAAGAAAAACCTGAAAGCAGGCGACCTCACCAAGGAGATGATCGCGCGGCACAGCGAAGCGACAATTAGCAAGGACGATTGCAAGAAAGCGATCCGCATTCTCATTGACTCTGGGCGCTGCATTTACAGCTATCTCGGAGGCTCATACATCCAGCTTCCGCCCAAGGAAGGCACGGAATAGGCCTGCTGCGGCCGCATTCGATTGTGAACGCCAAACCTCTCATGCCGCGCCTGCTCATTGCAGGGCTCTCCGGTGGCTCCGGCAAGACCATTGTCACTCTGGGCCTTTTGTTGCTGCTCCGGCGCGCGGGGTTCGAGGTTCGCGCTTTCAAGAAGGGGCCGGACTATATCGACCCTGCGTGGCTGGCATGGGCATCGGCTCATCCGGCTCGTAATCTCGACGCATTCCTGATGGGCGCCGAAACAGTTCGCGCCTCCTTTCTGTGCCACGCTACTCCCGACGGCATCAATGTGATCGAGGGCAACCGCGGACTCTTCGATGGGCTCGACGCCGCAGGCACCTATTCGAGCGCAAACCTCGCTGAAATCCTTGGCGCGCCCATCGTGCTCGTGCTTGACGCTACCAAAATGACACGTACGGCTGCCGCGCTGGTTTTGGGTTGCCAGAAACTCGCGCCTCATGCTTCGATTCAAGGTGTTGTACTGAATCAAGTCAACGGCCAGCGGCATGAGCAAGTTCTTCGTGAAGCCATTGAATCGGTCTGCTCCATCCCCGTCATCGGCTCGCTGCCCCGTCTTCAGCAAAATCCCCTTCCCGAACGTCATCTGGGTCTCACCCCTCCCGATGAACACCAGACCATGGATAGCGTGGAGCGCGGTCTTCTCGAATGGATGGAGAATCGCGTGGACCTCGACGCGCTGCTGACCATCGCTCGCAGTGCCACTGGACTCGCGACCCACGCAGACGAGCGCCCAGCTTTGCCCGATGCGCACGGCCTCAGGATTGGGTACATTCGGGATTCAGCATTCTCTTTCTACTACCCGGAGAATCTTGAGGAACTGGAGCGCGCCGGAGCCGAGTTGGTGCCCATCTCAGCGCTCGATGCAACTTCCCTCCCCTCCGGCCTGCACGCACTCTATATTGGAGGCGGATTCCCGGAGACGCATGCGCAGGCACTTTCTGCCAATACAAGTTTTCTTGGTTCGCTTCGCCAGACATGCGCCGCCGGCCTTCCCGTTTATGCCGAGTGCGGCGGCCTCATGCTGCTGGCGCGCAGCCTTAGCTGGCAAGGCGTCCGTTCTTCCATGGCCAATGTGTTTCCCATCGACGTCGAAGCCTTCGCCACGCCGCAAGGTCACGGCTACAGTGAACTGCGCGTCGATGCATCAAATCCATTCTTCCCGCAAGGCGCCGTTTTACGCGGACACGAGTTCCATTATTCGCGCATCGTCAGCGGTTCCGAAGTCGTAACCTCGGCATGCACCGTCCTCCGCGGCATTGGATGCTTCGGCGGCCGCGACGGCCTCGTCGCGCAGAATGTTTTTGCGGCTTACACGCATCTTCATGCCACGGCCACGCCGCAATGGGCTTCAGGCATTCTCGCTGCTGCGCGTCAATTTGCTCTTCGCGCAGAGACCCACGACGCGCTGCAATCGGCAACTTCGTGAACCAATCCCGAAGCGCCAGCGCCAAATCCGATTCGTGAATGTTCTAATGGATCAATGGCAAGTCTCGAGAACTTCCGCCTGGTTGTCTTCCGAACGGTCGCGGAACAGCAAAGTTTTCGCAAAGCCGCCGAGGAGCTTTACCTGACGCAGCCCGCGGTAAGCCTTCAGATCAAGGCTCTTGAGGAAGATCTCGGCGTTCAGCTCTTCGATCGTTCCGGACCGAATGCCGGATTGACAACTGCGGGAACGGTGCTGCTCAAGCACACGCGGCGCGTGCAACAGATTATGACAAAGGCCGAGCAGGAAATTGCTGCTCTCACCGGAGAACATGCCGGCCAGCTCACTCTCGGCGCTTCCACCACCATTGCGCAGTACGTTCTGCCGCGCCTGCTCGGCGAGTTTCGCGCGGAGAATCCCCGTGTTTTGCCCACGCTGCTGAGCGGCAATACCGAACACATTGTGAACGCTGTAAGGGAAAAGAAAATTGCGCTCGGATTCATTGAAGGACCGCCGCGAACCCGAGACGTGCGCACCGAACCCTTTCTGCGCGACGAAATTTTGCTCATAGCGCCCGCCGCGCACGAGTGGACGGAACGGGGTTCAATAACATGCGCCGATCTTGTTTCGGCTCCGCTACTGATGCGCGAACGCGGATCAGGCACCCGCAGAATTACGGAGATGGCGCTGGAGCGGCAGGGGATCAAGCGCCGCGCGCTTCAGATTGTGATGGAACTCGACTCCACAGAAGCGATCAAATCGGCCGTGGAAGCAGGCCTCGGAGTGGGGTTCGTCTCGCGCTGGGCAATTGCCAAGGATCTGCGCCTGGGGCACAGCTTCAAGATCGTTGAGATTAAAGGCCTGCGCATCCACCGCGATTTTCTGCTCGTCACCGCGAAGGGCCCCGAACCGCAAGGCCTGGCCCAGGAGTTCCGCAGGTTCCTTGCTGCGCGCGCCGGGGCGAGGCGGGCCGCAGTCAAGCCTGAGAAACCAACCCGCATACAAAGGGCGCCAACAGCCGATAAGCGCGGCTAATGCCCCATCATTCGTTCTGCTTGGACGTAAAGGCTCATCCAACCGCACACTGAATATGTGTCCAAAGCCCTCTTCTTCGCCGGTCTGATCCTCGCTGCCACAGGTTTTGTTTCCCCGCCAGTCGCGCTGGCCGGCGGCCTTGTCTTCGGATTCTCATTCGTCCACCCGTTCAACTTGGAATCCAAGCGGCTCGCCAAATTCCTATTGCAAGCCTCCGTCATCGGCCTTGGCTTCGGCATGGATCTCCATGAGGTGATCAGCGTCGGCCGCTCCGGATTTGTCTACACGGCAATCAGCATCGCCTTTGCCCTGTCGCTGGGATGGGCTCTGGGCAAGTTTCTCAAAGTGAGTCGCGGAACTTCTTTCCTGATCTGTGCAGGCACCGCCATCTGCGGCGGCAGCGCCATCGCCGCCATCGCGCCCATTACCGATGCCGGCGAAGAAGAGATTGCGGTCTCGCTGGGCACAGTTTTCGTTCTCAACTCGGTCGCCCTGCTGACCTTTCCTCTCATCGGAACTCTGTTGCACATGACGCAAACCCAGTTTGGCTTGTGGTCGGCGCTCGCCATTCACGATACAAGCTCCGTGGTAGGCGCAACCGCCAAGTTTGGCGCCCTGGCACTCGCCGTCGGCACTACGGTCAAGCTGGCGCGCGCCCTTTGGATTGTGCCCATCTCCATGGGAACCGCCTTGGCCAGGAAAAGCAGCGCGCGCGTGCAATGGCCGTGGTTCATTCTCTTCTTCTGCTTTGCGGCCGTCGCCAATACCTATTTGCACACCCTTCAACCGGCTTACCCGATCCTGAAGCATCTCGGCGTGATTGGCCTTACCGTGACGCTCTATCTGATTGGCACAGGACTTTCCATGAAGACCATTCGCCAGGTCGGCGTGCGGCCGCTTCTGCAAGGCGTCGTGCTGTGGATCATTGTGGCCGTGGCGTCGCTCTCGCTAATTCGCGGCGGCTGGATTCATCTGTAAATAGCAATCGACAAAAAATTACCGGAGCCCGACTGCGAGCCCGCGGATTGCGATCTCACCGTGAGATCGCAATCCGTTGCTGGGCTTGCAGCCGACGGCTCCGGCACATTTTATTTAGAAGATAATCTTGGCTACAAACTGCCACACACGCTGCGCGCCAACTGTAGACGGTGAGTTGACTGTGCCCGTGCTGCTGCTTGTAGCAGTAATTTGTCCGAAGGTTCCCGAAGAAGCGCTCGTTGTGGGGTTGGCAAGGTTGGTGTGATTCCAGGCGTTAAAGGCTTCTGCCTGGAGCTGGCCGTGAACGCGATGATCGCTCAGAAAGTCCTTGAAGAGCGAAATGTCCGTGTCCTCGTAAGCAGGACCGCGCAGAGAGTTGCGCGGCACGTTGCCGAAGGACTGGACGTTGCCATTTGCCGAGGGGATTGGGTTCTTCGCAAAGGCCGCGGGATTGAACCACGCCGAGAGCTTTGTCGCGCCGGCGGGACGAGCAATGGGTTGACCAGTGTACACCGCGTAGTCGTTGCCTATGCCGGAGAGCGAGTTGTCCACACCGCTAGTGATGGTGAGAGGCAAGCCGCCTTGCGAAACAACGATGGCGTTGACCTGCCAACCATTGGCCAGAGCACTCGCCGGGCCGGTCACGTGGAAGTGGGGCAGCGGATAGTTGACCGATGAAGTGAAGCGCACTGCCTGGTCAAAGTCGGCCACACCGCGCGCGCTATTCAGGTTGAATGGATTCGGCGGACCGGTCTGGCCTTCGGTTCCCGACGAGCCGTTATCGATGGTCTTCATCCAAACCACGTTGGAAAGCAGCGTGAGCCCATGAGCGGAGCGGCGCGTCACGTTGAATTCCAGCGCATTGGTCTTTTCCCAGTTCCAGGCGTCGGCCAGTTCCACCGCGCCCAACCCCGAGAAGAGCCTGCGCGTGTTTTCGTTGCCCACCGTATCGGCAGGATTATCGCTCGCGTTATAAATTGCCGGATTGAATTGCCGCGATGCCATCACGTGCTCCGCGTGGTTGCCCACGTAGCCCACGTTGAAGGCGAATCCGTGCGTCAGATCCTGCTCGATGGTGAAGTTATAGGCCTGTGTATACTCCACGTGCGAGGCGGGATTGAGAACACCGCCCGCGAGGGGTTTCAGGAACGTGTAGCTCGCGAATTGCGATGGAGTGACGTGGCCGCGCGGGAAGGGATCGCCACCGGCGTATCCGGTATAGACGTTATCCCACTGCGGCGGGTTAGGAATGTTGAGGTAAAGGTCCACAGGCTGCATGGCATCGGTTCTTTGATAGAGCAGTCCTTCCGGGAATCCGTAGAAGATGCCGTACGCTCCGCGCGCCACCGTCTTGCCGTTGCCGAATAAGTTGTACGCAAAGCCTGCGCGTGGCGACATGTCCTTGAAGTTGTTCTTGAACACCGAGTTCGATAGGCCGGTATCGCCGACGAACCACATGCCTTTTGGCGCTCCGGGAGCGATTGCCGACTGGAAGCTGGGATTGGTCAGGTTAAAGCCCACCAGCGTACCGTTTTTGTCGATGGGCGGCATCCATGGATCCCAGCGTAGTCCAAGATTCAGGGTCAACCGCGACGTCACCTTCCAGTCATCCTGCACGTAAAGTGACGGACGGAGCTCGCGCAAATACGCCTTGCGCCCGTTGTCCTGGTAGAAGCTGGACTCGTAGCCCGTGTAGAAATCAGCGAATGCGTTGCCGCTCTTCGTGAATCCAGACGGCAACGTCGTGCCTCCAGGCGCCTGCGTGCGCGCACCATTGAAGGTATTGTCGCCCGGCGTGTAAGAGTAGTCGTCCATGTCGATGCGCGACCTTTCCATGTCGCCGCCCATGGTCAGCGTGTGCTTGTGCACCAGCTTGACGATCTGGGCGTGTAGATCGAACGTGGTCGAATCCTGCGTGAGAGCGCCTCCAGAGAAGATGTTGATATTGGTCAGATTATCGCGTACGCCCGGGAATGGGACCAGGTTCTCTGTCGGGCTGCCATAGGGGACGCCCGTCTGCCCGAGTTGGAAATCGGTCTCAAGACCCGGCGCTTCAGGAATCTGCGTACGCGCCCCGCGGTAGAAGCCAAAATACACCGCGCCCGTGAGCGTGGGCGAGAAGACGTGCGCCTCGCTGAGCGTCAGCGACTGGTTGCGGAAAAGGTTCGCCGCATAAAAGCCCAGAGGGGCCGTGAACGGACGCTGGAAGTTGTCCTGGTTGTAGAAATACCGGCCGCTGATATGGTCGTTCTGGCCGATAGCGTAATCGAGGCGAGCGAGGTATTGCGTGTTGTCGATGTTGTTGTTCGTGCTCGTGGTCAGGGTGTTATAAAGACCGGCGTTGGCGCCGGTCGCAGCCACCGACAACGGCTCCTGTGCAGCCAAATACTGCTTGTTCACTGCCGAAGACAGCGTGTCCATGGCGGTGGGAATGATGTCCGTGATGGCGCCGCTGCAATTGGGCGCGGTTCCCGATTGTCCATAGCCGCAACCGGTTACCGGGCTGTAAAGCGCGATACCCTGCGCCGCCAGTGCCGAGAAGTTACCCGTCAGTTCCGCCGCCGTCGGCAATTGGATGGTGATGGGCGTGGGCGCCGAGCGCTGCTGCAGATCTTCCGACGAGAAGAAGAAGAACGCCTTCTTGCTCTTGAAGACCGGCCCGCCGACAGTGCCGCCGAACTGATTCATCTTGAAGGGCGGTTCATATGAGTTGTGCCAGAAATAGTTACGCGCGTTCAGCACGGTGTTGCGGAAGTACTCCCAAGCCTCGCCATGCAGCTCGCTGGTTCCAGAGCGCGTGGAGAGTTGAACCAGGGCGCCCGCGCCGGCATGGTCGGCGCTGTAGTTCGAGGCCTGGATGGTGAATTCCTGCAAGGCGTCAGGGTTCGGCATGGTCGGCACGGAGTCGAAGAAACGATTGACGTAGATCGTGCCGTCGAGCGTGTAGCTGTTTTCCGTTGCCTTCAGTCCGTTGACCGACAGGCCCGTGTTGTCTTCCTGGCCGCTCTCGGTGCCGGCCGTGGTCAGAACCGTTCCGGCCGTCAGCGTGGTCAGTTGCAGCGGATTGCGGCCGTTCAGCGGCAGGTCGCGCATCTGTTGCTGAGTGACCGATTGTTCCACGGTCGAAATACTGGTTTCGATCTGCTGGGTTTCCGAACTGACGGTGATCTGCTGGGTCTGCGAACCCACCGCCATCGCAATCGGCAGATCGATGACCTGGCCGGTGAGCAACGTCAGGCCAGGACGATTCATGGTCTCGAATCCTGCCGCGGAGATCTTCAGCGCGTACGAACCGATCGGCAGATCGGGGTACACAAAGATGCCGCTGTCGTTGGTCACGGTGTCGCGGTTGATGCCGGTGTTCGTGTCCGTCAGCGTGACTGCGGCTTTGGCAATGGCAGCGCCGCTGGGGTCGCTCACCGTGCCGCGGATACTGCCTGTGGATTGCGCGAAGGCGCGGGATGCAGCGCCCAGCGTGAGGAGCACTGCGAAGCTGGCGAATAGTAGTTTGCGAAGTGTGTTATTCATCCTGTCCTTTCATGAGAGAAAGTGTCCTGATTCAACGGTTGTCATTTCCGCATGCCTTGAAAACCATGCGGGACCTCTACGAAAGTTCTGCTGCCGTACAAAGCTTGCGCGTCCAATACGACTGGAGCGCCATCATGACAGGCACGCTGGCGGCCATTCCGGCTGCGAGCGGCGCGTTCACCTTGCTGCCAATCACAATGGCATCGATGAAGTTTCCGGTGTGCGCGCGCTCCAGATCCTGTGTCGAGTCGAACTGGGTTGCCGCGCCGTTGTTGGGAGTGAGCGTGTATCCTTCACGGCTCAGGTCGAGCGTCCCTTCAGTGCCTTCAAAGAAAACCGAAGGCCGTGGATTGCGGATGGAGAGAACGGACGACTCAAAGTTGAGGTTCCAGTTCTTGTAGCGGATCACAGCGCTCACCGTGTCGGGATTGGTGAGGTCGCCTGTAAGTTGGAAGTCGCCGCCCAGCGCGGCCGCGGTCTCGGGCTTGTCGTCGCCGAGCATCCACTGCGCGACATCCGCCCAATGGGTAAGGATGTCCGCGAGCAGTCCGTTGCCGTATTCGTGATAGGACCGCCACGAACTGTACCTTGACATCTCAAAGGGAACCTTCGGCGCCGGTCCCAGGAACAGGTCCCAGCGCAGCCCCGCCGGCTGGGGCACATTGGGAATCACGCGCCGCTGCCAGGGAAAATTGCTCCACACCGCGCGCACAAAAACAATATTGCCCAATTTGCCCGTGTCGAAAATCTCCTGCTTCACGCGCTGGTAATGCGCGCCGCTGCGCTGCTGCGTGCCGCATTGCAGAATGGCTTTGCTCGACGCGACGGCTTTCGTCAGCGTCTCGCGTTCGCTCCAGCGATGCACCGTCGGTTTTTCCAGGTACGTGTGCTTATTCGCTCCCAGCGTGTCCTTGGCGATCTGCGTATGCAGGTGGTCTGGAGTCGCAACCAGGACCGCGTCCACGTCTCTGCGATCCAGCATCTTCTGGTACTCGACTGAAACCTCGGCCTCGGCCACATGCTCTTTGAACCGGCCCTGAAAATCCGCTGCCTGCTTCGAGTAAATGTCGGCCAGCGCCCGGATCTGCACCCTGGGATCCTGCACAAAACCGCCAGAAACAATAGTTCCGCGGCGCCCCAATCCGATCACGCCCAGACCCACACGATCGTTGGCGCCGGGAATGGCAGCGTAGGCCCTCGCATCCATGCTGCGCGCGGCGGTTGCGGCGGCTACGGCTCCGGTATAAAGAAACTCGCGGCGGTTCACGATGTAAATGCCTCCCTCATGGCCTTGAAAGCTGGAGCAATCACTTTCTCACCACCCTGCGAATGGTCGGCGCGTTCCTCTTCGTTCTCCACCCATCCCTTCCAGCCGATCTGCTCGATGGTGGCGGCGACCTGATGGAGCGGGAAATCGCCCGTGCCGAGCTCCACATAATCGTTGTTCTTGAAATCGCGTAGATGGAATCCGATGATGCGCTGAGAATGCGCGCGGATGAATGCCGGAACATCGGCGCCGCCGTGAAATGCATGTCCGGCGTCGAGCACAAAATGCACCAGCTCGGGATCGGTCTGCGCATAGAGCGCTTCAATCTCGCCAATTTTCGACTCGAACTCCCACCAGTGATTGTGATAGGCAGCCGTAATACCGGTGCTACGCGCAAACCTGCCGGCAGCATTCAACGCGTCGATCTTGGCCTTCAGTTGATCGGCATTCTGGGCCGGCGCGCCGCTCAGGATCAGATGCTTTGCGCCCAGCGCGGCACCACCGCGCGCTACGGGCTCGTATACCGAGGGAGCCGCGATGCGCGTCGTCTGGTCGTAGAGATTGTCCGGGAAAAAGATATGAATGCCGAAAAACGTCAGGCCGGTGTGCTCGATGCTGCGACGCGCCATTTCCGGCGCGGCGAACTGCTCGCTCAGAAAGCGGAAGCCCGCCTCAAATCCCTGATACCCGATCTGCTTCACCTGCTCGAGCGTGGCTTCAAAGGTCTCGAAACGTTTCGGGGCGATAGGAAATGCATTCAACTGCACTCCGAAACGGATCCCCGCCGGCACGTGGCCGGATTGCGCAAAAGCTCCGCGTGAGGCCAGCGGAAATAGCGCCCCATAAGCGCCAAGAAACCCAAGCGCCTGGAGAACCTGTCTTCGTGACTTGCCTTCCATGAATCTCCTTAATCCCAACACAACGCGTCGCGGTTCCGATCCTTGAATTCTTCCCTGGTGCGCAGCAGAAACTCTCAATTGCTGGAGCACCGGGCGGGAATTGAACCCGCGAATACAGGTTTTGCAGACCTGCGCGTTAGCCGCTTCGCCACCGGTGCCCGGAAAAAATCGAACTCCTTCAGGGAATCCCCTAAAAATGCAAAAACCCACCGCGCCTCTTGGCGGGTGGGTTGCAGGAATCCAGAATTCTCTTCTGAGCTTATCCCGTGGAACACGCCCGCACGACGCTCGAAAGACAGCGGCACATACACATCGCGGGAGTGAATCCAGAAATCATCGCTTGATAAACCTGGGATACTTTCCCGTGCGCTGGCAAATCCATCTTGCCCCCGTCCGGGTATGGCTAATCTAAGGCCTGCATTCAGCCCTGTCAAGTGCCGCCGGTTTTTCTGCTCAGATTGCTTCATAGCAATGACACGGAACCCCGCAAAACTCGAGTTTGCAAATGTGCATCGAAAACCACCGGCATTAAGCCAGCGCAGCGACGACCCGTTGCAAATTCAAAGGTTTTTTGCAGTCTGATTTTGGGCAAAAAAACAACGGTCTCTGATTCGGGCCGAAGTATAGGCAGAGACCACAACCTCTGTCAATCAATTTCAATAGATTTTTTGTAACTCTATGCAAATTAACGCTTTATAAATTTTGGGCCGGCCGGTGTGATGGGCAAATCCATGAGTCTGGTTCTCCTCCGCGCACACCATTCAGCGAGCCCGGCGCGATGGCTGCTGCAACCTATTTCCCGCCGTCAGAACCAGACAACACAATGCACGCCTCTGCCGTCAGATGCACCTACGATCTTTCGAGTCGCGGTCTTGAAGCCCTTTTTCGGAACCTTCTACAACAACCGCCGAAGCAAAATCATTGATTATCATTCATCATCGATTGACACTCACAAATCCAGTCCGATATAGTTCTTGCGACTCGTTGGATCAGACCCGATCTCCGCGCTCTTTGCGCTTTCCCGCTACGTCAGTCTCCTGCGCGTCATGGGTGCCGAGAATCTCGAAAAGTGGGAGAAGTACATGCCAATCAAATTGACGCCCGGCAAGATTGCCGGCTTGAACGCCGTCTCCGATAGTCGTGGCGTAATCGCCGCATTGGCCATGGATCAGCGTGGGCTGCTCCGCAACATGTTGGCAAGGGAACTGGGAGGCAGTGAGCCGCCGGCCGAGATGGTATCGGAGTTCAAAACGCTGGTGGCGCAGACCCTGACGAAGGAGGCCTCGTCCATTCTGCTCGATATCGAGTACGGCCTTGAGGCTACCAAGCACATCCATGGCAAAGGCCTGCTGCTTGCCTACGAACACGCGGGATACAGTCCCGACAAGCCGGAGCGGCTGCCCTCGCTGTTTGAGGGTTGGTCTGCGTTGCGCATCAAGGAAGCGGGCGCCAACGCCGTAAAAATTCTTGTCTACTACAATCCCTTCGAAAAAGACTGGGTCAACGATCGCAAGCGGGCCTGGGTCGAGCGCATCGGCGCCGAGTGCAAGGCTGTCGATATTCCGTTCTTCCTTGAATTCCTTCCTTACGACGTGCACGGCGAAGGCGAGAAAAGCATCGAATATGCGCGCCGCAAGCCGGAGATCATCCTCAAATCCATGGAGGAGTTCAGCAGGGAGCGCTACGGCGCAGACGTGCTCAAGATCGAAGTCCCCATGCAAATGGCGCACGTCGAAGGGACCCGCGCTTACAGGGGCCAGAAGCTCCACACGCGCGCTGAGGCAATGGAGTTCATCCGCGCCGAGGCGGCGCTCACCGGCAAACCGATCATTTTCCTTTCCGCTGGAGTCAGCAGCCAGGTCTTTCTTGAGACTCTGGAGCTGGCGGTTGAGAGCGGCGCGCAGTTTCACGGTGTGCTGGCCGGCCGCGCCACCTGGCAGGATGGTGTTCCCGTCTTCGTCAAAGGCGGCGCCTCTGCGCTCGAAGCGTGGTTGAATACTACGGGTCTGCACAATGTCAAAGAGATCAACAAAGTGCTCGAGTCCGCGTATCCTTGGCATGAGGCCCGCAGCCTGCAAGCGTGAAAGGGCACGACTTCAGTCGTGCCGTAAGCGCCGCAAAATGTGCCGGGGCTTTAGCCCCTGAGAACTGCTTATACCGGCATTTCGCCGAAGCCGGCTCCGCGCCGACCTGCATCCCGCACGAAGCTGTTAAGGCTTGGAGGAAGTTTGCCGCACGCTGAAGAGACCGTCCAGACCGAGAGCGGGCAAGCACTCGAGCGTTCCAGAAGGTCGCGTGCCTGGCTGATTCTCTGCCTGCTTTTCTTTCTCACCGTCATCATGTTCATTGCCCGCCAGGCGCTTTCGGTCATGGCGCCTGTGCTGCGCACGGTTTTTCATCTTTCCAACGCCGCCTACGGAAGAATCGTCTCCGCGCTGGGCTTCGGCATGATGACCGGCGAGTTCCCCATGGGCTATCTCATGGATCGCCTGGGCGCTCGCGTCGGACTCACGGCCGCCATCTGCTGGTGGTCGACTGCGACCGGCTCGTTTGCGCTTGCGGGCTCCGGACTTACGCTGGGCTTCGCGCAATTCTGGAAAGGCACGGGCGAATGCGCCGCATACTCCGGCGGAGTCAAAACCGTCACGCGACTCTTTGAAAAGAAAGACCGCACTCTCGCCATCGGCATTTTCAATGGCGGCAGCGTCATCGGCGCAACTCTCGCCGTACCGGTTATCGTTTATCTCCTCGAACACTATGGCTTCCGCGTCGCATTTCTGGTGCCGTCAATCGCCGGATTTCTTTGGATTCCCACCTGGTGGTTCATGTACGGCAAGGAACCGAAATCCACGGCGCCAGCTGGTCAGCCTCCGGTTTCCGCGCGTGAACTCCTCGGCAACTCTTCCGCGTGGGCCGTTATGCTCTGCCGATTCTTCATCGGGCCTGTCATGCAGTTTTACTGGTACTGGACGCCCAGCTATCTCTACAGCGCGCGCCACATGACTATGGTGCAGATCGGATTCGTCGCCTGGATTCCATTTTTGATGGGCGACGTCGGCGGCATCGCGGGAGGCTGGGCAGCGGGCGTCTTGATTCGCCGTGGATTTTCGGTGCGCAACACGCGCCGCCTGCTGATGTATGGCAGCGCGCTTGTGTGCCTGCTCAGCTTCGCCGTGCCTTATCTGCGTGGAATCACTCCTGTGATGATCATGCTCTCTGTGACCATCGCCGCCGATAATTTCCTCTCTGCGCATATGTTCGCGGCCGTCACAGATCTCTTTCCCGAACATCAGGTGGGCCGCGCTGCCGGCCTCATGGGCATGGCCGGCGGATTGGGCGGACTGTTATTTCCGCTGCTCACCGGCGTTCTCGTCGACCGCATCTCCTACACGCCTGTATTTTTTCTGGTCGGGCTCATGCCTTTGGCGGGCACGGTTGCGCTCTTCGCGGTCGGCCGCAAATACCGCCGTCTCGATCAGCCCGCACCCGCGGCAGCATAGTCCTCGCACGAAAGGATTCCATGCCCACTCTCACGCGACGCGATGCATTGAAGCTCCTGGCCGCGCAGGCTGCCGTTCGTTCCCTTCCCGCCGAATCAACAGACTGGATCTCGCTCTTCGACGGCACTTCGCTGCGCGGATGGCGGGCCCGAGGTCGCGCGAATGGGTTCAAAGCCGCAGATGGCCAGATTGTCGTGCAGGGCGATCATTCGCGCCTCTTCTACACCGGCCCATCAGGTCAAACAGACTTCAAGAATTTCGAATTCAGCGCAGAAGTCATGATGCAATCGGGCGCTGAGTCTGCAATCTGCTTCCATACTGCGAATCATCCGTCTCCCGCACCCGGCTTTGAGGTGCTGTTGGCCAATGATTCGCGGTGCGCGGATGGATTCATTCAGAATCGAAAAACCGGCTCGCTCAACGGCGTGCGCCACGTTTGGAAAAACTTCATCCGCGACATTGGTTGGTTCACCCTGCACATACTCGTCCGCCAGAAGCAAGTGCAAGTTCGCGTCAACGATATGCTCGTGGTCGATTACATCGAGCCGGACCAACCGTTCTCAGCGAATCCGGAGTTCAACTGCCGCATCAGCCATGGCACATTCGCCCTCGAAGCGCGCAGCCCGCAGAGCGCCACATTCTTCCGCAACCTCCGCGTCCGGCCGCTGCCCGATGCCGTCCCGCAGCTTTCCGGTGAGCGCCCAATAGTCGACGACGTCTATCGCGACATCATCCGCCTCGGCGCGGCCAACATTCCTGTGGTCGATTACCACACCCACCTCAAGGGTGGGCTCACGATCGATCAGGCCGTCGCCAACTCACGGCGAGTCGGCATCGGCTACGGCATTGCCATCAATTGCGGCCTCAGTTTCCCGGTGCACGACGACGCCAGCATTCGCGACTATCTCGAAAGCATGAAAGGCCAGCCCTGCTACGTCGCCATGCAGGCCGAAGGACGCGAATGGAGAACTCTCGTCACGCCCGAATCCGTCGCCTGCTTCGATTACGTCTTCACCGACGCGATGACATTTACTGACGACAACGGCAAGCGCATGCGGATCTGGATTCCCGAGGAGATCGGCGTGATCACAGACAAGCAGGCGTTCATGGAGATGTTAGTGAAGCGCATTGAAGGCATAATGCGCGAGCCGATCGACATCTACGCCAACGCCACCTATATTCCCGATCAGATTACCGCAGACTATGACGCGCTGTGGACGCGCGAACGGATGCAACGCGTGATCGACGCCGCCCTGCGTAACGATGTGGCCATCGAAATCAACAATCGCAGAAAGATTCCCAGCCCGGCATTCTTGAAAATGGCCAAGGCTGCCGGATGCAAATTCTCCTTCGGCACCAATAACGCCGAGGCCGAGCTGGGCCGCCTCGAATATCCGATGCAGATGGCGAAAGAGTGCGGACTCGTCTGGCAAGACATCTTCGTTCCCAAGCCAGACGGCCAGAAGCCGATACAGATCAGGAAATAGCTTGCGGCATCGGCCTCGCTGCTGGCGTCGCCCGCTTCACCGCATTCACCGCCGGTTTTCCATCGAGCACCCTCGCCACATCCTCGCAGATTGCCGCCGTCACCCGATCCTGCGCCTCGTGCGTAAACGCCGCGATGTGAGGCAAAAGAATCACGTTCGGCATGGTCTCGAGCTCGCCCACCTGCGGAGGCTCCTTGCCCCTCACATCCAGCGCCGCTCCGCCCACAACCCCGGCCTTCAGCGCCTCCACCAGATCCTGCTCCACAACCACTTTGCCGCGCGAAGTGTTGATGAAAAACGCGCCCGGCTTCATGCTCATGAAGCGCTCGCGGTTCAGCAGCCCCACGGTTTGCGTCGTGGCCGGCAAATGGCACGAGACCACGTCCGCGCGCGCCAGCAACTCGTCCAGATCCACAAGCTCGGCCTGCACTTCGCTCAGCAGAATGTTGTCCCGGCTTAGAAACGGATCGTAAGCCAGAACCTTCATCCCGAACGCCATCGCGCGCCGCGCCGTAAGGTATCCGATCTTGCCTGCACCCACGATGCCCAGTGTCTTGCCGTACAGTTCCGTGCCCACAAAGCGCTGCCGGTTCCAGTTGCCCTTCTTCGTATCCGCGTCGGCGGCGGGAATAAATCGCGCCAGCGACAGCATCATGCCGATAGCAATTTCAGCCACGCTGATGGCATTCTGGTCGGGCGTAAACGAAACCACAATGCCCGCCTTTTCAGCCTGCTTGTAGTCCACATTGTCCAGTCCCACCCCGGCCCTGCCGATCACCAGCAACTCCTGCGCGGCGTCGATGAGCGAAGCGGTCACTGGCGTCTGGTTGCGCACAATCAACGCGCGACAGTGCTTCACCTTTTCGGCAAGCAGCGCCGGATCCTTCCACAAATCCGGCTGGAAGACGACGCGAAACCTCGCGCCCAACGCATCGACACCGGCGCCTTGAATGTTCTCCGAAATCAAAATATCGGTCAAAATATCCTTCATGGCTGGCCCACCACCTCATGACAATTGAATACGACGTTTAAGCGGGAGCACCACTGCTCGATCTCCGCGATCGTCTCGGGTGAAACGGGAATGCCCTGTGCGTTGTTAATAGCGGCCTTCCGCGCGGAACGCTCGCCGGGAACCAGAATCTCTTCCACGCCGGGACGCTTCCTTGAGGCCTTAATGCGATCGATGGTTTCGTCGATGCGCTTGAGATACTCGCCGTAATCGAGAAACGCCTTGACATCGAAGAGACAGAAAAAATGACCCACATCCTGTTTGCGGTCGAGATTTTTGTACATCGAGCCCACGTCAGGACCGATTGCCGCGCCCGAAAGCACGCCGCTGAAAAGTTCCACCATCATGGCCAGCGCGTATCCCTTGTGGCCGGCCATGGTGAGCACCGTGCCCAGTAGCGCCTGCGACGCATCGGTGGTCGGATTCCCGTCGGGATCGAGCGCCCAGCCCAGCGGAATCGCCTGGCCTTTTTTTTGTGCGGCGATGATATTGCCGCGCGCGACGCCTGAAGTCGCGAGATCGATCTTCACGGGAAATCCCTTGCCGGTAGGGAATGAAGCAGCGATGGGATTGGTGCCAAAGAAGGCTTCGTATCCGCCTTCAGGCGACATAGCCGGCTCGCAGTTGGTCATGGCCAGCAAGACCATGCCCTGGCTGGCCGCGTAATTGCAGTACCACGAGAGCGCGCCAAAATGTTGCGAGTTGCGGATGGTCGCTGTCGCCACGCCGTTCTGGCGCGCCATCGGCATCAGCATGTCCAGCGCCTTGCGCGCCTGTATCTGCCCGAGCCCATTCCCGGCATCGAGAACCACGACGCTCCCCGCCTGCCGGTCAATCTCGAGCTGCGCTTTGGGATCGATGAGTCCGAGTTCAATGCGCTTGAGGTAGATATTCAGCCGCGAGACGCCGTGGGTTGACACGCCGCTCATATCGGCATCCACCAGCACCTCGGCAAACAGCGCCGCATCGGCAAAAGGCACGCCCATTCCGGCCGCCAGTTGCGTTACGACGTTAACGAGCACTTCTTTGGAATAACGATTCATAAAAGCCTCAACGGAAAATCAATTGGCGCTTTGAAGGGGCACGGCTTTAGCCGTGCCGCTCGCCGACGCAAAACTTTGTGGGCTTTAGCCCCTGGGGGATGTTCTTGAACAACATCCCCCAGCGGCTAAAGCCGAGTGCTTCCTTACCGCTAACCCGGCACGGTTAAAACCGTGCCCTTTCAAAATCCTCGCCGAATCTGAAAATCTTCAACAGACTCTTGAGGAACCTACGCGCTGCGATAGAGCTTGGTCATCACAAACTCGCGATGGCCCAGCGCTTCCGCCGCAGTATTCCGTCCGTTTGCGGTGCGCACGATCATCTCAATCAGCGCATCGCCTGCCTGGTCAAGCGTCATCTCGCCTTGCAGAACCGGCGACACGTCCAGGTCGATATGATCGGCCATCAACTTCGCGGTCTTCGGATTTCCCGAGAGCTTGATCACCGGCTCAATCGGATTGCCGATCACGTTGCCCTGCCCGGTCGGAAACAGGTGCACCACCGCACCCGAGGCCGCCCACAGCGTCACGGCTTCTGCCGCGGCGCTTGACGTATCCATGAACCACAGCCCCTTGTCCGCGGGCATCTCTGCCGGTTTCAGGCAGCCCACAAACTTCGTATGCTTGCCAATCTTCTCCACGTTGCCCAGCGCCTTCTCTTCGATGGTCGTCAATCCGCCGGCAATGTTGCCCTTCGTCGGCTGCGACTCGGAGAGGTCGTTGGTCTTTTCGCCGAAGACCAGCTTCTGGTAGTCGTCAAACATGGCCTGGAACTGCGCGCGCACCGTTTCATTCACGGCCTTGGCGGCCACAATGTGCTCGGCGCCGGTCAGTTCCGTAGTTTCGCCAAACGAGGCCATGCCGCCGTTGGCGCAGTGCTTGTCAATCACGTTGCCGACCGCGGGGCAGCTTGCAAGCCCGGTGGTGGTGTCACTCTCGCCGCACTTCGCGCTGATATAGAGCTCACTGAACTTGCACTCCGTGCGCTGCAGCTCCGTCGCCCACTGCACAAACTCCTTCGCCTTCCTTGAAGCTTGCGCGATGCACGCGATATCGCCCTGACCCTCGATGGAAAATCCGGCCACCGGCTTTCCGGTCTTCGCGATGCCGTCCACGATCTTCTGCGTCCAGCCCGGCTCAATTCCGATCACGACCGCCGCGGCCACGTTGGGATTGGAGCCGGTGCCGATCATGGTGCGGAAGAAAAGCTCGAGGTCCTCGCCGAACTGCAGGCGTCCGTACGAGTGAGGCAGGCCCAGCGTACCCTTGATGTTGTTGGCCACGGCCTCGGTCGCGGCATTCGAAATGTCGTCCACGGCCAGGATAATCACGTGATTGCGAACGCCCACGCGCCCGTTTTCACGCCGATATGCGGAAATTGTCTGGTCCTTCATTATGCCCACCTCTTCGTCTTCAGGTTGTGCACGTGCACGAGTTGCCCGGCCTTGACCGGCTGCACGATTCTTCCAATTTCGCAGCCATACTTGATCACCGTATCGCCCACGGCCAAATCCTTGAGCGCCAGTTTGTGACCCAGCGGAATATCCTGTGCCGCCTTTGCCGTCAATGGCTTGTTGGTTGAGAGATCCCGGCCGGTCAACTCTGTTCCGGCCGCAATATCCACGACGGCCACGCCAACCGTGTCCGCTCGATCGTGAACGAGAAACTGAATCATCGCATTTGCTCCTTCATACTTCCTTCCGTGAAAAATGTCACATTCCGCCAAAGGAGACGTGCTTCGTCTCCAGGAATGATTCCAAACCTTCGATGCCCAGTTCGCGGCCCCATCCGCTTTGCTTCACGCCGCCGAAGGGAGCATTGCTTGTGGTCGGTGCGCCGTCGTTGATGCCCAGCGTTCCCGCTTCGATGCGCTCCGCCAGGCGGAAGATGCGCGCAATGTCGCGCGTCATCGCGTAGGCGCTCAGCCCATACTCGCTGCTGTTCGCCAGTGCGATGGCCTCATCTTCGGTTTCAAACGTCGTGATGGGAGCGATCGGCGCAAATGTTTCTTCGCGCATGCACAATGATGCCGCGCTCACTCCATCAATCACCGTCGGCTCCAGAAAATATCCAGTCGTCCCCATCCGTTTGCCGCCGCAAAGCACTTTTCCACCACTGCCCGCGGCTTCTTCAATCTGCGCTAAAGCCGCGTCCAGCGCCTGCTGGTTGATGAGGGGTCCGATGTCAACGCCCGGCTCCAGTCCGGAGCCGGTCTTCAATTTCTGTACGCCGGCCACAAACCGCTTCAGGAATTCGTCGTGAATGGAACGCTGTACGTAAATGCGATTGGCCGCGATGCACGACTGCCCTGTGTTGCGGAACTTCGCGATCAGCGTCTCTTGCACAGCTTGATCCAGGTTGCAATCGTCGAAGACCAGCAGCGGCGCCAGTCCGCCCAGCTCAAGTGAAAGCGGCTTGATCGATTGCGCCGCTCCGCGGATCAGCTCCCTGCCCACCTCGGTCGAACCCGTGAACGTGATTTTGCGGCAGATGGGATTGGTGAGAAACTCTTCGGCAATCATCCGTGCGCTGCCAATCACAATCTGGAAAACGCCGCCGGGAATGCCTGCCGCCTCAACGCACTCCGCAAAAGCAATCGTGGAGAGCGGCGTCTGCGAAGACGGCTTGAGCACCACAGGGCAACCCGCGGCCAGCGCCGGAGCCGCTTTGCGAATGCCCAGCACCAGCGGAAAATTCCACGGGGCAATCGCACCCACAACACCGATCGGCGTCTTGACCACCATATTGCGCTTGCCTGGCGCCTGGTGCGGGATCAGCCGCCCATAAGCCCGCCGGCCTTCTTCGGCAAACCAGCGCAGATGGTCTTCGGTCATCGCCATCTCGCCCTTGCTCTGCGCCAGCGGCTTGCCATTTTCGAGAGTGATCAGGCGCGCAATCTCGTCCGCGCGCTTGTGCACCTCGTCGGCCACGCGAAACAGAAACACGCCGCGCTCCTTGGCTGTGATTCCGCGCCAAGCCGGAAAGGCCGCCTGCGCAGCATCAAAAGCCGAATGCACCTGATCCCGATTGAGCGCGGAAACGCTGGCAAACTTCTCGCCCGTCGCCGGATCCGTGATCTGGATCTTTTCAGCCGTCTCAATCCACATCCCGCCGAGATACACCTTGTACGATTTTTGCTCGTTGTTGCTCATCGAGTTTTGCCTTGATCCCCATGTCTTGCGTTAGAACTCTCAGGGACTGAAGCCCCGAGATCTGTTAACGTCTCTTCGGCACGACTAAAGTCGTGCCCTTTCACGAACCCAACAATCAGGCCGCCCTAACTCCACCACTCCACGCCCAGCGCTCTCGCCAGTCTCCGGAACGTCTCTTGCTCCTTGCCAAACGACAGCAGCACATGATGCGGCATGCCCGCATGCACCAGGCGGTCGAAACGCGCGGGCACATCGCCGCCGCGCGCCAATTCCGCCTCCGCAAGTTCCACCAGCACCATGTTCCCGGTCACCTTGCGCCGCGGCGCGACTGTGCGCCCTTCAAATGCCGTCATGTGGTAGCGGCCATCGCACCGCCATAGCCGCGTAATGGTCACGTCCTCATTGATGCGCAGGCTTCCATCCACCACCATCGGCTTCACGATATTGAAGTGCTTGGCCAGCGTCGGGCCGCCTTCGCAGCCCACCGGTTCGCACATATCCATCGCCGCCATGCCCGGATGCCAGAAGAAGATCGAGTTGCGATCATGCTCCAGCCAGTCGCTCAGGTACCCGGTCCCCGCTCCCAGCTCGCGGCTCATCAGGCTGCCGATCGATCCATCCACATCGCCTTCAATCGAAACCGCAACGCTCTCGGTGCCCAACCGCGAGACCGCGAGATACGGCCACTGCCCGATCATGTTTGGCAATTCGGGCCAGCATTGAATCGTGATCGCGTCCAGGCTTTCCTCATCCATCAGCTCACGCATCGCCAGGTAGCAACGCGAGCTCATGGGCAAATCGTCTTTCGTCACGTCACGCATCGGCAGTTTCAGATCGAGAACGCGCTCCACATCCTTGCGCACATTTTCTTCAGGAATCGCATGCACGCGTTCCACAAATTGGGGCAGGCTCAACGGGTGCAACTGCGTGCCCATGGTCCTCTGAAGAAGAAACGGATCGGCTGCGAGATCGATAAATCCCGGTGCATGCGTTCCAATCACGCCTGCCTTCGCGCTGCGCAGCACGGCCACCGTCCGCGCGATGGCGATCGCCCGTACCATTTCCGCGCGCAGCGTCTTATCATCCGGATCGCCATACACCAGCTCAAACGCATGTCCCGCCTGCCGCAGCGTCGATCCCCACAGATGCTGCCCCACCAGCGAGCACGAGCTCACCTTGCCGTCGCCCGGCCGCTCCGGCGTCGCCCACAAAACCACTGGATCAAGCCACTGCTGCGCCACCGTCAACGCCAGTTGGCCATTTCCCATCGAGGGATGCAGCATTACCAGTGCCTGGCAACCGGCCGCACGAATCTTGTCGAGCGCCACTGCGATGGTGGCATCGTCAATCACCGGCGTCTCGGCCCCAACCGTCGCGTAGCCCATGTCCTTCAGCGCGGCCAGGGCGCGCCCGCAAATGATCTGGTTCCATTCCTGGTCGAATCCCGGACGCTTGCGTCCCAGGATCAGCACGCCAATCGGTTTTTGCGCGGCCGCTGTCATAGACTCTTGCATGTTCACCCTTTCCACACAACGCATCAATTCGTATAGCGGACGAAATATGGCGTCAGTTCGCCCACCAAAGGTTTCACATAGTTGAAGAACCGGTCGCCCACAGGAATCGCCGCGTCCAGAATCCACTCCGCGGGGAGCGGCCGTTCCGCATCGGAAACTTCGCTCAACGGAACCAGCTCGTATCCGCTCTCAGTTCCGATCGGCAGCAGCGATACCATCTTCTCCGTTTCTCCGGCAGCGAGCGCGCGCACTCCCGCGCGGCCAACCAGTTCGGCGTCCTTCTGGTCCTGCGCCGAAACCTGCGTCATCGCAGCCCGCGCAATCAGTCCCGGCTTTTCAGTGCGGCAGCGAATTTTCAGCTTCTCTCCCACCAGGTTGGCCATGAACTGTCCCACCCCGCCCGTCATGGGCCGCGCCAGCGGATCGAGATGCGTGGCGTCTTTCAGCTCGTAGACCAGGCTTCCATCGAGATTGCGTATGCCTTCAGTCGCCACCACAATGGCCCAGCCGAGCTTCGTCACAATTTGATCCAGATCCGCCAGAAACTTCTCCGCATGGAACGGTTTCTCCGGCAGAAAAATTAAATGCGGCGCATCGGCTTCTCTATCCTTCGCCAGTGCTGTTGCCGCCGCCAGCCATCCAATGCTGCGGCCAATGACTTCAAGAATCGTCACCGGTTGCGGCAGCGAGCGAATATCCATGCCCAGGTCGCGCGTGGTCTGCGCCATGTACCGGGCCGCGCTGGCAAATCCCGGGCATCGGTCGGTCATGGCAATATCGTTGTCCACGGTTTTCGGCACGCCGATCACCTGCACCGAGAAGCCGGCATCACGGCAGTGCTCGCTCACCAGCGACGCGCCCTTCATGGTGCCGTTGCCGCCCATGAAAATCATGAATCGGATCTCATGTCGGCGCAGGTTCTCGACCATGCGGTCGTAGTCGTCTTCTGCGGGCTTGTAGCGGGAGGAACCCAGCGCCGCGCCCGGGCTGTTGCGCAGAAATTCGAGATCGTTGGCCGTCATCTGGCCAAGCTCGACAATGTCATCCTGCACCAGCCCCTGCATTCCGTAGCGGGCGCCGAACACGCGCCCCGCTCCCTGTTGACTGACTGCCTCTGAGATCGCGCTGGACAAGCTCGTGTTGAAGACGGCCGTGGGTCCGCCGCCTTGCACGATCATCAGATTCCCAACGCCCATTCGCGTCCTTCTCTCCCAACCCACGGGCCAAGCTAAATTCCAAAATGCAATCGCGCTGCATTTGCCCAGCGCGCGCCGTCGCTACGCGGTTGCCGTGGCGCGGGATTCCAGCTCGGCAAGGCGCTTCGCCAGCAGAGTCTCCAGTTCGACGAGCGCGGCCGAGAATCCTTCAATGCCTTCCCTCAGCTTGTCGGTAGCCATGCGGTTGGCGGCGAGCTGCCGCTCGAAAGTCTCCTTGCTGTCCACGACGATCTTCTCGATCGGCATCGCTTTCGCCGCTTCCACGCTGAGCTTCGGCGTCAATTCGTCCTCAACCGCTTCGAGTTCGGCCAGCACCTTTGGAGCAATGGTCAGCAGATCGCTGCCCGCCAGTTCGCGCACCTGGCCAACATTCCAAAAGCTCGCGCCCATCACTTCAGTCTGGTAACCAAACTTCTTGAAGTAGTTGTAGACCGCGGTCACATGAATCACACCGGGATCCTCGGCGCCGAAATATTCTTTTCCGGTTTCCTTCTTGTACCAATCCAGAACGCGGCCGCAAAACGGCGATACCAGGGTCGCCCCGGCCTCCGCCGCCGCAACGGCCTGGAACGTTCCAAAAATCAGCGTCAGGTTGCAGTGGATGCCTTCCTTTTCCAGCACCTCCGCTGCCCGTGTACCTTCCCACGTCGCGGCAATCTTTACCAGAATCCGCTCGCGCGAAATTCCTTCCGCTTCATACTGCGCAATAATGCTGCGCGCCTGCGCAATGCTCGCATGGGTGTCGTAAGAGAAGCGTGCGTCTACCTCGGTCGACACGCGGCCCGGAACTACGGCGAGAATATTTTTGCCCCACGCAATGCCCAGCCGGCGAAAAGCCAGGTTGGCCACCGCTTGATCGCTCGCCCCCACGCCCAGTTCCTTGCGCGCGCTCAGCAGTTCCCCATCCAGGATGGGCTGATACTTCGGCATCTTGGCCGCGTTGGTAATGTGCGAGGGGTTAGTGGTAGCGTCCCGCGGCTTGAAACGCTCCATGGCTTCGATGTCGCCCGTGTCGACGACGATCACACTGTGCTTACGTAGTTGTTCCAGAAGATTTTGCGGCATGATTCCTCCCGCGAATGCTCATTCTCCGTTTGCATGTGTCTGGCGCTGGCAGACCGAAGTTTTCCGGCCAATCGACAAAGCAAAATCCTTCAGTTCCAGGAGCCAGACAAGGAGTTTTCTACTCTCCGAAATGAAGGAGAATAGTATTATCGATTGCAAACGATTGTCAATTCAAATTATTGCACAATCGGCGCCTGCCCGGATGCCTGAGCGTGCATTCATCGCCTGTCTCTTCCAGCATAAATGCCGGGGAGGACGGGTAAAAATGCGCGCTTCAATGCGCGCTTCCTGGCCATTCCATAGTTTCGCTCAATCTGGATTCGCCGGCGCCCGGATCTGCCACAGTTCTTGACACTTGCAATCAATCGTAATAGATTTCTCCTGCCCTTGAACTCGCTGTTTCCGGGCCCCTAATCGCTGGACCTCGCTTCAGTCGTTCGACTCGCAAGTGGCGACTTCGTCCATCGTGCACGCTTGCCCTGTCGATTCATCGGAATCTGTTACAAGATCGGTTATAAGGAGAAATCACCATGCCCACCAGACGCGAATTTGTTACCGGCGCCACAGCCGCTGTGGCCGCGTGCGCTTTGGCGCCGCGCGCCTTCGGCAAAATGATGGATCGCCCTGTCGGCGTGCAGCTTTACACCGTGCGCAGCCTGGTCGACAAGGACTTCCCCGGCACGCTCGCCGCCATTCGCAAAATCGGCTATCGCACCGTGGAAACCTATGTTGCCGAGTACAAAATGGCCGCGAAGGATCTGCGCCGGGCCATTCTCGATGCCGGCCTCATCGTTCCCAGCGCGCACTTCGGGTACAACGACTTCGCCGCGCGCCTCGATTACGCCAAAGAACTGGGCGCGGAGTGCGTGGTGTGTTCTTCAGTCCCGGAATCGGTAGGCAACTCTGCCGATGGCTTCAAGCGCGCCGCCGATCAATACAATGCCTGGGGCGAGCAAGCCCAGAAAATTGGCCTCAAGTTCGGCTTCCACGACCACGACACAGAGTTCAAGGAATTCGATGGCGTCACCGGTTTTGACATTCTGATGCAATCGACCGATCCGACTTTGGTGCAGTGGCAGATGGACTGTTACTGGGTCACGCAGGCCGGGCGCAATCCGGTGGAGCTGTTCAAAAAATATGGTGCGCGCATGCAATCGCTTCACCTCAAAGACCGCAAGGCCAATACGCCCACCTCAACTGATACCGGGCCCGGCTCCCAGCACTTTGCCGAGGTGGGCATGGGAACGCTCGACTGGCCCGGCATTCTCCGGCTCGCAGAGCAGTTCCATGTTCCCAACATGTATGTGGAGCAGGATGTGACCGAGCGCCCGCCGCTTGAAAGCCTCCAGATCAGCTACACCAACATCGAGAAGTTTCTGAACGCGTAAGTGCAGGGAACAACGGAATGAGGGTGCAAGCCGGCAAGCGCGCCGGCTCAAGCGCATTGCGCGCACCTTCATTCACTCCTTGCCTGATAAGTCAGGAGTTCGCACAATGAAGTTGTTATCCTGAGCGGAGTTTGCCGCGCTTTTTTGCGGCACACGGAGTGAAAGGATCTGCGGTTGTCTTTCCTGCGATTTCGGATTCGCCGCGCCAGCCCGGTAATTCTATCGATCTTCTTCGCTCCCTCTCTCCCTTCTTCCCTCGTTCTTTCGCCCCCTGCCGGGGCCCCTGGCGGGCGATTTGTGCCCGCTGGGGTGGCTCGCTCCCTCTTTTGAAGTAGAATTAGGCAAATTCGCGGAGGCCTCGCAATACTTGTGACATTTTGCCGATGAACACTGTTTCGACTCATCCCGCTGTCACGGAACCCTCCGTTTCGCCCATCGCCGCACCGCCGCGCGGCCGCCGCGGTTTCTGGGCGTTGATTGCAACGCAATTTCAGGGCGCCTTCAGCGACAACATCCTGCGCAATCTGCTGCTCTCGATCGTCATCGGGATGAACATGGCGCAGACCCAGCGCGAGACCTTTGTCTCGGTGGTCACCTTCCTGTTCTCGGTGCCGTTTCTCATCTTCAGCATGCCCGGCGGCTGGCTGGCAGACCGCTTCAGCAAACGGCAGGTCACGATCTGGACCAAGGTGATGGAGTTCGGATCGATGCTGCTGGCCACTGCCGGCCTCGCGACGCACACGCTCTCGCTTTCGCTGGTCGCGCTCACGCTGGTGGCCAGTCAGGCCGCGCTGTTCGGGCCGTCGAAATATGGTTTGCTCCCCGAGTTGCTGCCGGAGAAGAGCCTGTCGTGGGGAAACGGCGTCATCGAGCTGGGCACGTTTCTGGCCATCATTATTGGTACGGTCGTCGGCGCGTGGATGGGCCAGCAATTCTCAGAGCATGAAGTGAATGCAGGCTACGTGCTGCTGGGCCTCTCGGCCATCGGCTTCGTAACCAGCTTCGGCGTCGACAATGTGCCGGCTGCCGCGCCGGAGAAGCCTTTCCGCCTGAACATCGTCGGCGATCTCTGGGTGCAGATCGCGAAAATGCGCAAGGACCCGGCGCTGTTTCTAGCCGTGCTGGGCAACGCCTACTTCTGGTTTCTGGGCTCCCTGCTCTTCTCCACCATCGTCATTTACGGGCCCGATGTGCTGCACGTCAGCCAGACCAAAACCGGCTACCTGAACGCCATGCTCGCTGTGGGCATCGGCATCGGCAGCATGACCGCTGGATGGCTGAGCGACAACAAGATCGAGTACGGGCTGATTCCGCTGGGATCGATCGGCATGACGGTCACCGGTTTCATCCTCGGCATTACGCCGCACGGCATGACAGGATCGGCGGTGCTACTGGGCCTGCTGGGATTCTGGGCGGGATTCTTCGCCGTGCCGGTGAATGCGCTCATCCAGCACAAACCGCCGGAAGAGGATAAGGGCGGTATCATCGCCGCGGCCAACCTTCTGTCGTTCGTCGGCATCGCCGCCTCGTCCGTCGTCTACTTCATCTTTACGCAGTACGTCCACCTCAATCCCCAGGGCGTCATCATCGCGGGCTCCGTCATTACAGCGGCCGCCACGGCTTACGTTCTCTACCTGCTCCCCGAGTGGTTCGGCCGCCTGATTCTTTTCTTCGCCACGCGCACCATCTATCGCGTGCGCGTGATCGGCCGCGACAACTTCCCTGAAAAAACCGGCGCTCTGCTGGTCTGCAACCACATGTCGTTCGTCGATGTCGCGATTCTCATCGCGGCCACCGATCGCCCCATCCGCTTCCTGGTGTTCAAAGGCATTTACGACCACCCCTACGTTAAACCCATCGCCCAAATGATGAAGGCCATCCCGATTTCGAGCGAGCTGCATCCGCGCGAAATGCTGCAATCGTTGCACACTGCGAGCGACGCGCTGCGCAACGACGAGATCGTCTGCATCTTCGCCGAGGGGCAGATCACGCGCACCGGCCAGATGCTTCCCTTCCGCCGCGGCCTGGAGCGCATCACCAAGGACGTCGATGTGCCCATCGTTCCCATGAACCTCGACGGCGTGTGGGGCAGCATTTTCAGCTTCGAGCGCGGACGATTCCTGTGGAAGATGCCGCATCACATTCCCTACCACGTCACAGTGAGCTTCGGAAAACCCATGCCGCCGACGTCCACGGCGATTGCAGTGCGTGCGGCAGTGCAGGAATTGCAGGCCGTAGCCTTTGAAGCGCGCAAGCCGCGCATGAGAACCCTCGACCGCGCCTTTGTGCACACGGCTCGCTTGCACCCGTTGCAGTTCTTCATGGCCGATGGCAAAACGCCGCGCGTCTCCTTCGCATCGGCGCTCGTCAAAACCGTTTTCATCGCCCGCCGCTTGCGGCGTCAGGTAGGCGACCAGCCCATGATCGGCATGCTGATTCCGCCCAGCGTCGGCGGCGCACTCCCCAACTACGCGCTCATGCTCGCGGGCCGCGTGCCCGTCAACCTCAACTACACCGCGTCCAACGAAGTGATCGCCAGCAGCGCGCAACAGTGCGGCATCGACGTCGTTATAACTTCTCGCGCCTTTCTTGACCGCTTCCCCAGCATGATCATCCCGGGCCGGACGTTGCTACTCGAGGAAGCCCTCGCGGCGCCGCGGCTCACTGAGAAACTCTTCGCGCTGGCGCTGGCGTGGCTCATGCCGGCCGGTCTGCTCAAGCGCGCACTCGGCGCGCATCGCGTCAAGCTCCAGACAGAATTCGCCACCGGTAAAGGCCGCGCCGCACAAATGGATCAGCTGGCCACGGTCATTTTTTCCAGCGGCAGCACCGGCGATCCCAAGGGCGTCATGCTCACGCACTTCAACATCGCGTCGAATATCAGCCAGATCATGCAGGTCTTCATGCTCGATGGCCGCGACAAGATTCTCGGCATCCTGCCCTTCTTTCACTCCTTCGGTTTCATGGCCGGGCTCTGGTTGCCCGCTGTGCACGGCGTGGGCGTCGTATTCCACGTCAATCCGCTGGACGCGCAGACCGTCGGCGCGCTTATTGAGAAGTACAACGTCACACTCCTCGTCGCCACGCCCACGTTTTTGCAAGCCTACATGCGCCGCTGCAAACCGGAGAGCTTTGGCTCGCTGCAGTACGTGCTCGTGGGCGCGGAGAAGCTGCAGGAGCGCGTCGCACTCGCCTTCGAGGACCAGTTCGGCATTCGGCCTCTCGAGGGCTACGGCTGCACGGAGTGCTCGCCGATCGTCGCGGTGAATGGCAAGGATTTTCGTGCTCCGGGATTCCGCCAGGTCGCTTCCCGCCGTGGCAAAATCGGCCATCCGCTGCCCGGCGTCAGCGTCAGAATCGTCGACATCGACACCGGCCAGCCGGTCGCGCCGGGCACAGCGGGAATGCTGCTCGTGAAAGGCCCCAATGTGATGCGCGGCTATCTGGGCAAACCGGAGAAGACGGCCGAAGTTCTGCATGATGGGTGGTACACCACGGGCGACATCGCCATGATGGAGGAGGACGGCTTCCTCACCATCACCGATCGCCTTTCGCGCTTCAGCAAGATTGGCGGCGAGATGGTGCCGCACATTCTCATTGAAGAAAAGCTGAACGAGCTGGCCGAATCCAACGAGCAGGTCTTCGCGGTTACCGCCGTGCCCGACGAAAAAAAGAGCGAACGCATTGTCGTCATCCATACACTTCCCGAGTCCAAACTGGCGCCGGTGCTCGAAAAGTTCGCGCAGTGCGACCTGCCCGCCTTATGGAAACCGAAATCGGGCCAGTTCGTTCACGTCGATGCCATCCCGGTGCTCGGCACGGGCAAAATGGATCTGCGCGGGATTAAGGCTCTCGCAATGGCGCTCTCGATCCCGGTCGAAGCCGCCCCCGACCCTGATCGCCTTGCTTAACATCAATCGAAGCGCACCGGCCCATTTACTCGTAGCGCAGCGCCTCGATGGGGTCAAGATTCGCGGCGCGGATGGCGGGAATCATGCCGCTCACAAGCCCGGTGACCACGAGGATCACTGTGGCGATTGCGATCGAGCCGGGTGTGATGATGAGCCGGATGTCGGCGTTTGACGCATTTTGCGCGATCTCGCTGTAGAACGGAATGCGGCCCACCGCTACGGAGATGAGCCAGGCCAGCGCGATGCCGCACACCCCGCCGACGCCGGTGATGGTAAGCGCCTCGGCCAGGAACTGCACAAGGATCTGATTGCGGCGCGCACCCAGCGCTTTCTCAATGCCGATTTCGCGCGTGCGCTGCTGCACGGCGACCAGCATGATGTTCATGAGGCCGATGCCGGCGATGCCCAGTGTCAGCGCGCCGACCATGGAGAGCAGCACCTGTAACGCGATCGATAGAATGCGAAACTGCGACAACTGTGTCATCAGGTTGGCCACATGAAGAGCATTGTGATCGGTAGGGCGGAAGTGATGCGCCGCAGCGATCGTCGCGCGCAAGGACTGTTCGATCTGCATGTGATCGCCGTGATAACTGAACCAGATGCCGTCGATGTAATGCGTGTCCTTCAGGTCGCTGAAGGTACTGAATGGGATATAAATGACGCGATTGACGTTGTCGCCGCTCTCCTGCATCTTGGGTTTGAGCACGCCAACCACGGTGAAGATCTCGCCATTCAGGCGAATGCTTTCGCCCACCGCCCACTCGCCGGAGAAGAGCTTGGTCTTGGCCTCGGAGCCGATGACGCAGACGTGCGCGCGCTGCTCCTCCTCCTGCCCGCTGAAGAAGCGGCCGGCATCGGTGTCGAGCTTGAAGATATCCTGAAACGCAGTGCGCACACCGTCGACCTCCCACGTGTACGAGTGCAGGTCGTTCTGGACCGTGGCATTGATCCACTCGTTCGGCGAGATTCGGTAGACGCCGAGAACGCTGTCGGCGACGCGGTCCACGTCGTCGAGCGTGAACCGCACAATGGCGCCCGCCTTGTCGCCGCCGGCCTGCTGGCTGGTGCGGCCCGGAAAGAAGCCGATAGTTTCCGTGCCCCATTGCGCGAAGATGGCCTCGATGGCTTTGCTGAATCCAGCGCCGTAGCCCAGCAGCACCACCACGGTTGCGATGCCCCATGCCATGCCCAACATGGTGAGCGCGGTGCGGCGCATGTTGGCGAGCATCGCCGCCCAAGCCTGCGCGAGTATGTCCTTCAGCATCGCATCACTCCTTGCGCAGCGCTTCAATCGGATCGAGAGCCGCGGCTTTGCTCGCCGGATAGAGCCCCGCAACAATGCCGCAGATAGCCAGCGACCCAACCGCCAGAGCGGCGGACCAGGGCACCAGACGCGGTGGATCCCAGCCGGGCATCTTGCCTGTCAGCGTGGCCTGTAGCAAAGCCATAAATGCCCAGGACAAGCCCACGCCGATAAGCCCGCTGATGCCGGTGAGCAGCAGCCCCTCCCAGAAAAATTGCGCCAGGATGCTGCGCCGCGTGGCTCCCACCGCCTTCATCACGCCGATCTCCCGCGTTCTTTCCGTCACCGAGACGAGCATGATGTTGATAATGCCCACCGCGCCAAGGGCCAGCGTCACCAGTCCCACACCGCCCAGAAAAATATCCATGCCGTTGAAGATGGCGGCGATCATCTGCTGTGTGTGGATGGTGTTCCACTCGTCAAACGCATCGGTGAGCGAGGGATCGAAGCCGTGGCGCTCGGCGATCACGCGATGCACCGCGACTACGGCCGCCGCCACGTCGCCCCTCTTCGCGGGCTGATATTGAATGGAACTCAGCGCGTCCTGCGCAACGTTGTCGCCCTTCATGGCGAACAGTTCCATCATCGTGGTCAGCGGGACGTAGATCTTTTGGTTTTCGCTGTCGTTGTTGCCGTGGCTAATGGGCTCGGCGCGGCCCACAACCGTAAACGCAATGTCGTTGATGGTGATGGTTTCGCCAAGCATCGGGTGGCCCAGGGACAGCAGCAGAGCATTCTTCGATCCGAGCACCACCACGCGCCGCCGCTCTGCGAGATCGGACGCGTCAATGAATCGTCCTTCAGCGATGGGCAGGAACCGCACCTCGGAGTAGTTTGGCTCCACGCCCAGCACCTGCCCTGAGGTGTTCGCGTAGGCGCTCACCTGGTAAAGGTCGTTGCGGCTCAGGAAACCCGTGACGGCCCTGAGATCCGTTAACTGGCGCATGGCGGCTTCATCGCCCACGGTGAGTTGATAGGGCCGCATTCCCGTGTGCTGATTGGGCAGTGCGGGAATGGTGCCGTCGAACATCATCACCAGGTCGTTGCCAAACGTGGCCAACTGCTTGCGCTGCCCGCTGCGGAAACCCTCGCCCAGCCCCACCAGCACCAGGAGCGACCCCACGCCCCAGGCGATCCCGAACATGGTGAGAAAGCTCCGCAACTTATTCGCCATGATGGCGCGGAAGACCTGCCCGAGCGTGTCGAAAAAACTGGTCATAAGCCTTTCACGATGTGGAAATCTCCGTCGTGATCTGCGTGATCCCCACGCGATCCCCCGCGAAGATGATACGCCGCAGGCGGCACGCCGGTTCCCGCAATCCCCGCCGGGGCGCATTGGCTCTGGCAGAAAACCACGGAACCAACGCACCGCCGCTTGCGTACTGAAACCTATCGGGTTACAACGGTGCCAACGCACCGTCTGAATCGTTGATTGCTTCTTCTATCAGCGTCCGCCGGCAGAGCCGCCGGGCCTTGTGAGAGCGGTTTTTTCTCGCCGTGGTGAAGCGCCGCTCTCTCTCTTCAAAATAATGGGAGGCCCACATGGCCGCATCGCGTAAGAAAAAACGTATTTGGATCACCCTCGGTTGTGTCGTCGCCCTGCTTGTTATCGCAACAGTGATCGGGCTCGTGCGCCTAGCGAAAGGCGACCCCATCGACCCCAATAAGATCGCCAAAGTCACGCGCGGCGACGTGGCGCGATCGGTCGTCGCCACTGGCCAAATCCAGCCCATCACCAAGGTCGAAGTCAAGTCCAAGGCCTCCGGCATCGTGCAAAAACTTTACGCCGACATCAACGACCGCGTGAGCAAGGGCCAGCAACTGGCGCAACTCGATCAGCAGGAGATCCAGGCCCAGGTAAATGCGCAACGCGCGCAACTGGCCAGCGCCGAGGCCAACGTGACTACCTACGAGGCCAACATCGAGCAGGACAAAGTGAACGCCGCGGCTCCCGACTTGCCCATGTACAAGGCCACGCTCGACCGCAATTTGGAAATGAACAAGGAAGGCATCGTCAGCCACCAAACTCTTGATGACGCCAACCGCGACTATCTGGCCGCGCTCACCAGGCGCAACTCCTCGCAGGCGCAGGTCGGTGTAGACACGGCCAAGCTGAAGCAGGCGCGCGCGCAGGTGCAGCAAAACCAGGCCAGCCTCCAGCAGCTCGAGGAGCAGCTCGGATACACCACCATCCTCGCGCCCATGGACGGCGTCATCCTGTCGCGCGACGTGGAAATGGGCGATGCTGTCAGCTCCATCCTGGTTCTCGGCTCAACCGCCACGCTCGTCATGACCGAGGGCGACACGTCCGAAGTCTATGTGCAGGGCAAGGTCGACGAGGCCGACATCGCCCACGTCTACCTGGGCCAGCCTGCGCGCATCAAGGTGGAGAGCTTCCGCGACCGCCTCTTTAACGGCAAAGTGACCAAGATCGCTCCCATGGGCGTGGAAAAAGACAATGTCACCACGTTCGAGGTTCGCGTCTCCATCAACAACCCCGGCGGCGAGCTCAAGGCCAACATGACCGCTAACGCCGAAATTCTCCTCGATGAGCACAAGGGCGTGCTCACCGTCCCTGAAAACGCCGTCCTCTACGACAACCAGCGCAACGCCTCGGTGCAGATTCCCGACAAGCACCAGAAAGAGGGCTTCCGCAAAGTCCCCGTCACCGTTGGCCTATCAAACGGATCAGTCACCGAAATCGTCTCCGGCCTCAAAGAAGGCGACCAGGTGGTGTTGCAGCAATAGACGGGCAGACTTGAGGACCGGAGTTTCGCGCGCCGGGGAATGATTTCTGTAGTTCGTGGTTCGTGATTTTCCGCGTCAAAGATTCTGGATCGGGGCGCGCCTGCAACCCCCGCTCGACAAGAACGCCGCCTCGTCTGTTATTTGTTGTTCATGGCCACCAAGATCAAGCGCATTGGAATTCTGACCGCCGGCGGCGACAGCCCCGGCCTTAACGCAGCCATCCGCGGCGTGGGCAAGGCCGCGCTCGGCTCCTACGGCATGGAGATCGTAGGTTTTCGCGACGGTTTTCGCGGTTTGGTTGAGAACCGGCGCATCAATCTGGATCGCACTGCTCTCTCCGGCATTCTGACCATCGGCGGCACCATTCTCGGCACCAGCCGCGACAAGCCGCATCGCATGGAGATCGACGGCAAAACCAAGGACATGACCGGGGTGATCAAAGACAATCTCAAGAAGTGGGGAATCGATTGCGTGGTTTGCCTGGGCGGGGGCGGCACACAGAAGAGCGCCCTGCGTTTGTCAAAGGCCGGCATCAACGTGATCACGCTGCCCAAGACCATCGACAACGACGTGGCCATGACCGACCAGACCTTTGGCTACGCAACCGCACTGGACATTGCCACCGAAGCCATCGATCGCCTGCACAGCACTGCGCACAGCCACCATCGCATTATCGTGGTCGAAATCATGGGGCACCGCGCCGGCTGGCTAACGCTGGGCGCCGGACTCGCCGGGGGCGCGGACGTGGTCCTCATCCCCGAGATCGCCTACGACGTGGAGAAGATCGCCGAAGCCATCGGCCAACGCAGCAAGCGGGGCAGCAACTTCAGCATTGTGGCCGTGGCCGAGGGCGCCATGAGCCGCGACGACGCGCGTGTCTTCGATTCTGCCGAGAAGAAACTGGAACGGGCCAAGAGCCTGAACGACAAGATCGAGGCCAAGCACGGGCTTGCCGCCCTTGAAGTGCGGCACCAGGACAACACGCTGCGCCTGGCCCACCAACTCGAGGGACTCACCCACCTCGAATCGCGCGTCACCATTCTCGGCCACGTGCAGCGCGGCGGCACACCGAACGCGGCCGACCGCATCCTGGCTACGCGCCTGGGCACGGCCTGCGCCGATTTGATCGCCAGGGAACAGTTTGGCGTAATGGTGGCGGCCCGCGGCGAAAACGCGGTGCCGGTGCCGCTCGATCAAGTGGCAGGCAAGCGCAAGTCGGTTCCCCGCGACCATCCATGGGTCGACGCAGCCCGCCGCCTGGGGACGTGCCTTGGGGATTAGGGCCCGTGTGCGTAAATAGGTTTCGTGAAAGGGCACGACTTCCGTCGTGCTGAAAAAAGGCCAAAGGTTGCGGGGTTTTAGAGGCTGCGGAAAAACTCCATGGAGCGGGAGATTTTCGTGAATGCGAGGGCAGCAGGGGCTGAAGCCCCAACGATTTTAATGGACTTATGTGGCCCGGCTAAAGCCGTGCCGTTGCTACAAGGGCCGCCTCACGGAGTTTTTCCGCAGCCTGTTTAACCCCTGTGCGGTGGCGACGTCGAAGGGTGCCATAGAAGCGCCGTCGCTGCGACGATTTCAACTTTCCGTTTCCAGCGAGAACCCGATTTCAGTCGACTGTTTCGACGGAGTCTCCGCGCGCTCCTCGGCTTCGCCTGCGTCGCCAAACACTTCGTCGCGAATAATCCGCTCAGTAGCTTCGTTCAGATACTCGTCAAGCGCGCTGGCGATTTCGAGATACTCCGGCCACAGGGCATTGTGAATAAAGCTCGCTGGAGCGCGCAAGACAACGGTCGAATGTCTCTGGCGCGGGTATCTGTACGGCTTGAGTCCATAGCGGCGGCAAAGCGCCAGAAAAAGGCGGCGGTTCCAGCGATCGGGCAAACGGAAATTCATTTCAACGGCTCGTTCCGTCTTTTCGGCGGCGTTGAGGGCCGCGCGAATGCGATCCAGCGCCGCAGCCGCAGCGTCACGTTCGCCGGCGGTCGTCGCTCCCTCGAATAATGCTGCGATCTTACGCAGCTTTTGGCGTAATTCCTGTTCGGTAGTCAATGCGGCGGATCTGGCCGTGGAATGCGATCAGTTTCAGTGTAACCTTGCGAACACATGGATCTTGCGCGAGCTGAAGTCCGCGCCGTTCGAACGGCTTGCCGAGCCGAAGCCTGCGCAGCAGGCGAAGGCTGGTGGGCGCTGCAGGATTTGAACCTGCGACTTCCACCGTGTGAAGATGGCACTCTACCGCTGAGTTAAGCGCCCAGAACAGGCTTTGGAGGGGCTGCGATCACCGTCCCGGTCCGGAAAACTGCCCGGCCTCCTGGGAGGTGCGGCCTACCGGCGTTTCCTTCCCTGAAAACCGGCCCAAAACCACTTTGGAACCGCCACCGCAGGAAGGTCGCCCGGGAAGGCGTCCCGTAAGGTAGAGTAACACCAGCAGGGCTTTACGTCCAAGTCGGCGGGTCTTTTCGGGTGCGGTTTGCTCTTGGCGCCGGCACGATTGGACGGGAAACCAGGTATGTTCAGGAGAGCACGTTCAATCCGCCAGGAAAGCGAGCTGCCTTTCGACCGGCAAGCCGTGCCTGGCCTTGTTCCGGGCCTGGCTGGATCCGCATCAATCGCCTCGGTTTCGGGCCTAAAAAGCCACATTGCCGCCTTCTCTCGGAACGGGCCCCCAAGCCCCGGCGCGGAGGCCCAGGAAAATGGGGATTCCGGCGAGGAAACCGGTTACCCTGCGCAACCTTCCGGCGAAGATGGGGTTCCAGAAGATATGGCAACCATGGTCCTTAACGGTCCTGCCGTGGATGCTGGCCTGGATTCCGGTCCGGCTCTTCGGCCAGGCACGGCCGCTGACCCCAACATGGGCGTTCGGGAGGGACTGGACCCCGCCAGCGACGCCGCCATTATGCTCCGCGTGGCTGAGGGGGACGAGGCTGGCTTTACGTACCTGGCGCAAAAATACCACCGGCCGATGATTCATTTCCTCTTCCGGATGGTGAACAACCAGGCTATTGCCGAAGAGTTAGCCCAGGAAGTGTTTTTACGCGTCTATCGTGCCAGGGAGAGTTACCGGGCCGAAGCCAGGTTTACCACCTGGCTCTACCGCATCGCCACCAACCTGGCGGTGAACTACGCGCGCGATACCAAGAACGAGCGGACAGCGCAAACCGTGTACCTGGACCAGCCAGACCCCGAGACTGGTACGTCTCCCGATCTGGCCGATGACGAACCTTCGGCGGAAGAGCGGTTGCTGCGCGATGAGCGCATGGCCGCGATCCGCCTGCATGTGATGGCGCTGCCTGAACGGCAGCGCATGGCAGTGCTGATGCATAAGTACCAGGGAATGGATTACCGCCAGATCGGCGAGGTGCTCAAGCTGAGCGAGTCGGCAACCAAGTCGCTCCTCTTTCGCGCCTACCAGACGCTGCGGGAAAAGCTGAAGGAATTTGTTTGATTGGATAAGTGGAAAAAGCCGGAACCAACCGGCAGAGAGTGGGGTGGCAAGCCATGAAACAGACAAACACGAATTGCAAAATGGTGAACGAGACGCTGGCTGATCTGCTGCTCGATAGCCATGCAGTGCCTGCCAAGGTTCAAGCTCATGTTGCCGAGTGTGACGACTGCCAGAGCGAGCTTGCGAAGTTGCAGGCCACCATGCAGTTACTCGATACCTGGGAAGCTCCCGAACCGAGCCCTTACTTTCTTACGCGGCTTGGCGCCAGGATGCGGGAAGAGCGCCAGGCTGCGCCGGCCGGTTGGCTGGCCCGCGGAATGGCGCGCATCCGCGCCAGCATTGTGTACGGTCCAGGCTTGCACGTGCGTCCTCTGGCTGCGATGGCGTTGACCGTCATGCTGTTCGTGGGAGGCGGCACATATCTTGGCGTTACAAACTGGATGCAGCCCGTGCAGCCCACCCCGCTTGCCGCCACCGTGCACGATCTGCAAACCCTCGATAGCAATGCTCAAGTGCTGGACCAGATGGAATCTCTCTCCAGCAGCGGGAGCGGAGACTGATTTTTTTGGATGTTGGCTTCGAGCCGGGAGAACGACTTGTGAACTGGACCTGGAACGCGGAAAGAATGCGTCCGGCGGCCTGGACCGCCGCTGCGGTCCTGCCTTTCCGTCTGCCCGCCGCTGCGGTCCTGCCTTTCCGTCTGTCCGCCGCTGCGGTCCTGCTCTTCTGTTTGCCCGCGGTTGTCCTGCACGGTCAGCGGCGAGCTGAATTCCGTCCCGGTCCTGCCATGCGAGCGGGGTTCGGCCAGAATCGTCCGCGCGCGGGTACGCAGCAGAGCCGTCCCCGCCAGGTCCAGAATCCGCCGCGCGCCAACTCCAACCAGCAACGGCAGTATCAGAATCAGCAGAGACCGTACCAAAACCAGCAGCCGCGGTATCAGAATCAGCAGCGGCCGTACCAGAATCCACAGCGGCCCTATCAGCAGAACCCGCAATACAACGGCGGCCAGCGCCCTGCGCCCGCATACCCGCAAAATGGTGGCGCGTACGGCGGACAGCCCCCAGCCGTCCGTCCCGGAAACGCATATCCTGGCGCCGCTCCTCCGGGACATATCGGCGACTGGCTGAATCAGCACCGGGGACTCGCTGTCGATCAGCAGGAACGGCTGCTGCGCAATGATCCCAGCTTTAATCGGTTGGCTCCCGCGCAGCAGCAGCGGCTCGTCCAGCAATTGCACCAGTTGAACCAGATGCCGGAGCCGCAACGCGATCGCCGCCTGGCGCGCAGCGAGATGCTGGAACGCATGTCGCCACAGGAACAGATGCAGGTGCGCCAGGCCGGCCGCAGCCTGATGGCGCTCCCGACCGACCGGCAGACACTCGTTAAGCACGCTTTTCAGGATTTGAGCGCCGTGCCGCTCGATCAGCGCAACACCGTGCTCAACTCCGCGCGTTACCAGAACACTTTCTCGCCGGATGAGCGCAATATTCTGTCGAATCTGTTGCGCGCCGAGCCCTACGAACCGCCGCGCTAAGAAGCCGCCCAAAAACAAGGTTGTGGGCTACCTCTGAGGAATGCTTCGCAGGGACAGAGCCCGCGTAGCGGGCGGAAGATGGTAGCCCCAGGCGCGAGCCTGGGGGAAAGCGCAAAACCGGAAATCGCCAGCCCGCTTTAGCCGCCGTAAGAATGCCCGCGAACTCCGTCCTCATTCCAACGCAATTTTTTTGAACGGCCTCTACAGACTGGGCGCCACATCCGCGCCGTGCCCAATCTTGCTCCTGAAATAATCCAGCGATTTCCGGAGCCCTTCTGCAAGCTGGACCCGCGGCTCCCATCCCAGCAACGTGCGGGCCTTGGTGATATCGGGGCGGCGGCGCGTTGGATCGTCCACCGGCAGATCGACAAAGCACAGTTTGCTCTTCGATCCCGTGACGTCCAAAATGGTTTGCGCGCACTCCAGAATCGTGAACTCCACAGGGTTTCCAATGTTGACCGGGAAGTGCTCCTCGCTTTGCGCCAGGCGCATGATGCCCTCGATCAGATCGTCGACGTAACAGAAGCTGCGCGTCTGCTGGCCGTCGCCGTAGATGGTCAGCGGTTCGCCGCGCAGCGCCTGCATCACGAAGTTCGAAATCACCCGGCCGTCTCCCGGATGCAACCGCGGGCCGTAGGTGTTGAAGATGCGCACCAGGTGCGTATTCACGCCGCGAGACCGGTGATAGGCCATCACCATCGCCTCGGCGAACCGCTTGGCCTCATCGTAGACCGAACGCGGACCCACCGGGTTCACATTGCCCCAATAGCTCTCGCTTTGTGGATGCTCCAGCGGATCGCCGTAGCACTCTGAAGTCGATGCGTGCAGGTAGCCCGCGCTGTGACGCGCGGCGATTTCCAGCGTATGCTCCACGCCGATTGAACCTACGCGCAGCGTCTCTAGCCCCAAGCGCAAATACTCCGGCGGGCTGGCCGGCGAAGCCAGATTGAAGACGTAATCCACCGCGCCCGGATCGAAACTCGTGCAGATGTCTCGCTCTTCAAACCGGAAGTGCGGATGACTGGCGAGTTGGGCGAGGTTCTCCAGATCTCCCGTCGACAGATTGTCCACACCAAGAACGGTGTGGCCCTCGCTCAATAGCCGGTCGCTAAGATGGGAACCAAGGAATCCGGCGGCGCCGGTAACGAGAACGCGCATGCTCAAGTGGTCTTGCTCCCCAAAACGGTGGTGAGTGTGAGTGTGGGTGTGGCGACGCACACTCGCACTCACACTCACACTGTCTTTACGCCTTGCGTGGCTTGCCTTCCTGCGCATGATACGCGGTCGGTCTGCCCACGCTCACATAGGTGAAACCGTGATTTTGCATCTCCTGCGGCTTGTAGAGGTTTCTACCGTCGATCACGATCGGGAAACGCATGGCCCGGTTGAGCCGCGCCAGGTCCACCGCGGCGAACTCCTTCCAGTCGGTCAGAATCAGCACTGCGTCGGCATCCTGAGCCGCGCTGTACAGATCGCTCGCATAACGCATATTTTCTGCGGGAGGCAGCACTTCCTTGGTTCGCTCCATCGCCGCAGGATCGAAGGCGGTCACAATCGCGCCCGCATTCAGCAGCATTTCGATCATACTGATGGCCGGCGAGTCGCGAATGTCGTCGGTTTCGCCCTTGAAGGCCATGCCCAATGCGGCCAGCCGCTTGCCGCGCAGTGTCCACAATGCGGAGCGCACCTTGTTGAAGAAGACATCCTTCTGCGTTTCGTTGATCTTGCGCACTTCTTCGAGCAGTTGAAAATCCACGCCCCGTTCCTGCGCCACCCAGTGGAACGCGGCCACGTCCTTCGGGAAACAGGAGCCGCCATATCCCAGCCCTGCACGCAGAAACTTGTGACCGATCCGGCTGTCGAGCCCGATGCCGGCAGAAATATCTTCAATGTCCGCATCCACCGCTTCGGCCAGGTTTGCCACGGCGTTAATGAACGAGATCTTCATGGCCAGAAATGCATTCGATGCGTGCTTGATGATCTCCGCGCTTTGCGTCGAGGTCACGATCAACTGCGCAGGATGAGCGACGCTGCACGTTCCGGGAAGCGCGTCCGGCTGGGCGTAATAGCTGCCGTCAGTCAGCGGCTCGTAGATGCGCTCGAGCACCGCCGCGGACCGCTCGTTGTTGGCGCCCACCACAATGCGGTCGGGATGCAGAAAATCCAGCACTGCCGTACCCTCGCGCAGAAACTCGGGGTTCGATACCACATCGAATCTCTCCGTCTCGATACCATGACGGTGCATTACGCGCCGGATCCAGTCGTTGGTGTAGACCGGAACCGTGCTCTTCTCCACAATCACTTTGTAGCTGGCAATGCTGCGCGCGATCTCTGCCACCACCGCCTCAACGTACGACAAATCCGCTGCGCCGTAGTCGCCTTGCGGCGTACCCACGGCGATAAACACCGCTTCGCTCTTCCCCACCGCCTCGCTCAGGTCCGAGGTAAAAGTCACCGATCGGCCGCGGTGCTTGGCCAGCAATTCCGGCAGGTGCTGCTCAAAAATGGGCACGCCCCCGTCACGGAGTTGTTTCACCTTGGCTTCGTCGTTGTCCACGCAGACCACGTGGTGGCCGATCTCGGCAAAACACGCAGCCGCCACAAGTCCCACGTAACCCGACCCGATCACACAGATTGAAACTGGCTTGCTCATGTGTTGTCTCCCTTGCGGCCTTTCGCAGGTTCATCGCTATTCTATATCGCGCTCGCTATGGCACCGTTCCCTTGCTCCCTTGGTCCCTTGGCCCCTGTCTTCATACCCGCTGGGCTACAATAGATAGAGGCCAAACGGCATAATTCATTGCGCACTGCGCGCAAATCCAGCAAGGAGCTGCACCCCCTATGGCGATTCCCGCCACACAACTTCGTCCGGGCATGATCATCAAACACAACGACCAACTGCACACGGTCTTCAAGGTCGAGCACCGTACGCCAGGCAACCTCCGCGCCTTCATCCAGGCCAAGCTGAGAAACCTGAAATCCGGCGCCATGTTCGAGCACCGCTTCCGCTCCGCCGACGCCATCGAGAAAGTCATCGTCGACGAAATCCTCATGGAGTTCCTCTACGCCGACGGCGACGATTACTATTTCATGAACCCGCTGGACTTCGAGCAGACCATCCTCAAGAGCGCGACCCTTGGCGACACCGTCGAATACCTCACGCCTAACCTTCAGATTCACGTGAGCTATTTCGATGGCAATCCGGTGGGCATTGAACTGCCGCAAACCGTCGATCTGGAAGTCGTCGAGACCGAGCCGGGCTTAAAGTCGGCGACCGCCTCCAGCGTCACCAAACCAGCCAAGACCGAAACCGGCCTTGTGGTCCAGGTTCCCGCCTTCATCAACGAGGGAGAAAAAATTCGCGTCGACACCAGCGAGGGTGCGTATCTGAGCCGCGCCTAGAACTGGTTGCATAAATGGCTCCGTGAAAGGGCACGACTTCAGTCGTGCCGAATAAAGCTCATAAATGGCGGGGCTTTAGCCCCTGAGGGAAGTCTCTTCACCACCTCAAGCCGTTTATGCGACCATCTCTAGAGGCCCCGCGCCCAGCCAATATCAGGAGGTCCCATGCCTGTCCCCGCAGTCATCGCAACGGCCGCACACAACTATCGCTTCAACTCCGACTTTCTGGTGAAGATGGTCAGCGATCTTTCGCCGGAAGAGTGGCTGCGCCGCCCTGACGAAAAATGCAATCACATTGCATGGATCGTGGGTCATGTGGTGTGGACGCGCAAGGCGTTGCTGGCTCGGCTGGGCACCGAGTGGTCCGAGCCTTGGCTGGGCATGTTCGCGCGCGGTGCCAAGTGTGAAGACGGTGCCGCCTATCCCTCGCCCGACGCGCTGCTCGATGCCTGGCGCGAGGTTTCCAGCTTGCTGGCTGGCGCCCTCGACACGGTATCGGAGGAGAAGCTCGCGCAACCTGTGACCAAAGGGCCTCCGAGTTCAGACGGCAAGGAAAGCGGCATTGTCGACTTCCTCGCCATTCACGAGACCTACCACATCGGACAAGCGTCTTATCTGCGTGGCTGGCTGGGACACAAGGGACTGATGGGATAGCTGCTGGTCGGCGCATTTGTGGCCCACGATTTTCTTGTTGCAAGAAATGCCGCCTGCTGCGATCCCTGTTTGGATCTATGGTCAGCGGGTGCTTTTCTGCACATCGGTCCAAGGGGGCTCTCCATGAAGCCGTTGTTTTCTCTTCTTCTCGCGCTTTTCTGTGGCCCGGCGGTGGTTGCCGCCCAGGCGCCGCCCGCTGCAAGCGCCGATCAGGCCGACGCCGTCAAAGGCAGCAATGCCTTCGCCGTCGATCTTTACGGCCGGCTCAGCGCACAACCCGGCAACCTCTTCTTCTCGCCGGAAAGCGTCTCCACGGCCTTCGCCATGACCTACGCCGGCGCGCGCGGCCAGACGGCCACCGAAATGGCACGCGTCTTTCACTACACGCTGCCGCCGGAGCGTCTGCACCCCGCCATCGGCGCACTGCTGTTTAGCATGAATGCGCCCCACCAAGGGTATGCTCTCAGAGTGGCCGACGCGCTTTGGGCCGAGAAAGATGAAAATTTCCTGCCTGCCTACCTCAAGTTGGTCGGAACCAGTTACGGCGCGGGATTTCACCCCGTCGATTTCAAGTTCGCTCCCGACAGCGTGCGCGTCACCATCAACCAATGGGTCGAAAAACAGACGAATAACAAAATTCAAAACCTGCTCGGCCCCGGAACCGTCACGCCGCTCTCCCGCCTGATCCTCACCAACGCCATCTATTTCAAGGCCGCATGGGCCGATCAGTTCCACAAAAGCGCAACTGAAAACAAGGATTTTCATCTTTCAGCGAGCAAGACCATTCAAGCGCCCACGATGTACAACTCGGGCGGCTACTACTACCTGAAAGGCCCGTCCTTCCAGGCCCTCTCGATACCTTACGAGAAAGACGAAATCTCGATGTTGATCCTGCTTCCCGACAGCGTCGACGGCTTGCCAGCCCTGGAGCGCTCGCTCACCGCCGGGAATCTTGAGAAGTGGAGCGCAGCGCTGAACTACGAGCACGACGTGGTCGTCTACCTGCCGCGCTTCAAGATCACCCAGCAGTTCGAGCTGAGTTCCGCGCTCAAAGACCTGGGCGTGAAAACCGCCTTCGACGGAAATAGCGCCGACTTTTCCGGAATGACGGGCGACAAAAGCCTCGTCATCTCCGCCGCCATCCACAAGGCGTACATCGATGTTGACGAGAACGGCACCGAAGCCGCGGCGGCCACGGCGGTAGTGATGGGGATGGCCACGGCCATGCAATCCCGGACCGCTCCGCCGCCGCCCATTTACTTCACCGCCGACCATCCCTTCCTGTTCCTCATCCGGGACAACATAAGCGGAGCCATCCTCTTCATGGGCCGCATCACCGACCCGACAAAATGACCAACTCGAAGTGCACGAAATTCGCCGGCGGCGCGCACGCGATGAACTTCGACTAACCACAATCCGGGTGCCCCACATCTCGATTCTGAGATGTGGGATCGCACGAATTCCCTCACTTCGCCTTCGTCTTGTCTTTAGCCTTGAGGTTCAGCGCCACTGCCGCGCGAATGAGATTCTTCAGCGCCGCCTCGTTGATCCCTTCGCCTTCGTGGATGTCGATGGCGCGCCGCACATTTCCCTCGAGGCTGGAGTTGAATAGACGCGAAGGGTCCGGCAGCGACGCGCCTTTGGCGAAGGTCAGCTTGACAACGTTCTTGTAGGTCTCTCCCGTGCAAACAATGCCGCCGTGAGACCAGACCGGAACTCCCGGCGATGTCGCCTTGGCCCACTTCCGCTCTTCCACAATTTCAGGATCGGCCTGAAGGATAAGTTCGCGCACCTTCGCGAGCGTCTTGCCACGCCAGTCGCCAAGTTGGCTGATCTTCGCGTCGATGAAGGCAGAGGCAGATTCCGTGGGGACGGGCTTTTTCATGGACACCTCCAAGTGGTGCAATCATTCTCGCGCCGCCCGGCGCTACCTGCAATCCGGAAAATTCGACGGAAATATTCAGAATTCTACTTGACGTCTGACCCTCTTTGTATGTTACATTCAGTAACACTATGGCAAGTAACACTCAATCCGGACACGATCCCGCAGAGCTGGGAGAGCTGGAGAGGGACATCCTCTCCATCGTATGGCGGCTGGGCGCAGTCACTGCCGAACAGGTGCGCGAAGAGCTCGACCGCCCTCTCAAGGATTCCACTGTACGCACTGTGCTGCGCCGTCTTGAAGAAAAAGGCTACCTCGCGCACTCCGTTGATAATCGCACCTTTTTATATAGCCCCGCAGAATCCCGCCAGCGCGTGGCCGGCCGCGCCGTCAAACGCATTGTCGACTGGTTCTGTGAGGGCTCTGTCGAAGAATTGCTGGTCGGCATGGTCGATTCCAAAGTCCTCGATCGCGCGGAACTGCAACGCCTGGCTGCGCGTATCGCAGAAGTGCGGCAACACGAAGACCGCTCCGGCAGCGCCCCCCACAGCAAAGCAAAGGAGGCTCGCAAATGACCGTCGCCTCAATAATCTCCGCATTGCCCGACGCCGCCCTGCGTTCACTCGCTCTCGCCATCGGCGTCTGGATCATCCTGCGCATCTTCCGTGTCCGCAACGTGCTCGCCCTCAAGTGTGCGTGGACGCTGGTGCTCGCTGCGGCCTTCTTGATGCCGCTGCTTTTACCGATTGCATCGCGCCTGCCCCGCGCTACGCTGGTCCTACCCGCCTTCATGCATCACGCCGCGCCGGCAACTCCCGTGCCGCTCTCCGAACAGAGTGTAGTCCCACAACCTTCGCAGCCCATCGCGCCGCCAGCGCCGCAACACTTCACGAAACTCGCTGCACCCGTGGCGACGCGCCCGCATCACGACGGTTCCCCCGCAGCCGTGCCCGCCGATTTCACCGTTCCTCCTGTTGAGGAAATACCCGCTCCACCGGCGCCCGCGTTTCAAGCTCTCTCAATCTTCGCGGCCGTTGCGCTTTTCTATTTCGCCATCTCCGGCCTGCTTCTCGTCCGGCTCGTTTACGGCCTGATGCGCGCCTGGGTTCTCTGGCGGTCGGCTCGGCCGGTGTCAGCAGAGCTGATCGCCGCCCACGGCCTCCGTCTGCGCGCGAGCGCTGCCGTCTCCTCACCCGTCACCATTGGTTTTTCTGTCATCCTGCCCGCTGACTACATGGACTGGGACAGCGAGAAGTTGCGCATCGTTCTCGCTCACGAGCGTTCCCACATTCGCCAGGGCGATTTCTATTTGCAGGCCCTTGCAGGTCTCTACGCCGCCATCGTCTGGTTCAGCCCCCTGGGATGGTGGATCAAACGCCAACTCTCCGATCTGGCTGAGGCCATCAGCGACCGCTCCGGTCTTGAGCAAGCGGCCAGCCGCGCCTCTTATGCCCAGATCCTCCTCGAATTCGCGGCCTCGCCGCACCTAACCGAAATTGGAGTAGCCATGGCCCGTTCATCGAATCTTTCGCATCGTATCGAGCGCCTGTTCAACGAAGGCGCATTCCGCCAAGCCTTCACCGCAAGCCGTCGCACGCTTGCCACCGCCCTGCTCGTTCCCGTGGTCCTGTTTGTCGCCGCGACGTTCGTGCGCGTTACAGCCGTAGCGCAAGCACAGCAAACCGCGTCGACTCCGAGCCAGACTCCGGCCTCAAGCCAGTCACCCGCGCAGCCCGCAGCCCCTTCTGACGCAGCGCCCGCCGCACCTGAGGCCGTGCCGGCTCCGCCTCAAGCGCCGGCGTCCGGTTCCGATGCTACGCCTGCACCCCCCTCCGCCCCGGTTCCTCCCGTCCACGTTGATGTGCCGGCGATCCATGTCAATACGCCGGCGCAACACTTCGACGTGCCCGCAGTTCATGTGAATGTGCCCGCGCAACATATCGATGTGCCCGCAATCCATGTGAACGTGCCGGCACAACACATCGACGTGCCCGCCGTGCATGTCGACATGCCCGCGCGTCATATTGACATCCCCGCCAAGCACATTGATATCCCCGCGACTCACATCGATGTGCCGTCATCGGAAGCGCCAAGCGGCTCCGATGGCCGTGCGGCGAACGGTTCAGATGGTGAGCTGCTTGCTATGCTCAACAATTTCGGGCACACGCTGTTTTTCCACGCTAGTGTCGCCGAACCAGCCGCCACCACATTCGACCGCAACTTGACGTTCAGCGGCAAGCTCGACCTCTCGGTCAGCACTGGCTCGGGCAACATTACGTTCACGCGTGGCCCTGCCAACCAGATTCATATCCACGGCATCGTCAAGGTGAATCACAACGGCGACCCCGCGCAGGCACAACAGATCGCGGCCAATCCTCCCATTGAGCAGCAAGGAAACACTATCCGCATTGGCGGCCACCAGGAAAACCTGCACAACATCAGCATCAGCTACGTAATTGAGGCTCCGGCCGACACAGCCCTCAATGCCTCAACCGGCTCCGGCAACATCTCCGACACCGGCGTTGGGCAGGACGCAAAGTTGACCACCGGCTCCGGCAACGTCACGGCCACAGGAATCGAGGGCGGCTTCAAAATCCAGACTGGTTCCGGCAATATCTCCATCGACGGTTCCGGCCAGGGCGATGCAAGAGCGCAGACGGGCTCAGGCACTATCGATTTGAAAGGCGTGCACGGCGGGCTCAATGCCCAAACCGGCTCCGGCACGATCAAGGCGGAAGGCACACCTTCGTCGCCCTGGAGGCTACAGACGGGATCTGGTTCCATTGAACTGTCGACAGGCAACGCGCCCATGAATCTTGACGCAACCACGGGATCGGGCAGCATCTCCACCAAGACGGCGACATCGCAAACTTCCATGGACAAACATCACCTGCATGCGCAACTCAACGGCGGTGGACCCGAGGTCCGCGTTCAAACAGGTTCAGGAAGCATTCGCGTCGACTAACCGTCGATTAAGATTTCCAAGATAAACATCGCGGCCCGGATCTCATTCTTGAAATCCGGGCCGCAATATTTACTCACCTAAAACGTAGTAATTTCCTGCTTATAAAGTTCGCAATACAAATACATCTGTCATCCTGAGCGACGCGCGCAGCGAGGGGTCGAAGGACCTGCGGTTCTTCTTTCCGCACTTGCCCACGAAAGCTCCAGGACTCAGCACAAATGATCGACAAGGGTTTCTCACTTTCCGTTGGTCAACTTCACCAAGCGAGCTTCGAGCAACGCATCAATCACCTTCAGCGCTTCCAGCACCGATTCCGAAACCGGCTCGTCGACCTGCACCACGGCCAGCGCCTTAACGGGCTGCGTGCCCGCCCGCTCGCGGCCTAATGCAAAGTTGGCGATATTGACGCCCTGCTGGCCCAGAATGGTGCCGATGCGCCCGATCACGCCGGGCACGTCGAGGTTGCGGCAGACCACCAATGTGCCTTCGAGCGGCGCTTCCACGTCGATGCCGTCAAACGCCAGCAGCCGCGGCTGCTCGCCGTGAATCACGGTGGCGCTGGCGCGGCTCTCGCCCTGCGCCGTATGCAGCACCACGGTGAGCACCGTGGCCGCGCCGCCGCGATGGCTCTCTTCCTTCTCCTCGTGCACGCGGATGCCGCGCTCCGCTGCCACCGCCGCCGCGTTGATGCGGTTCACATTCTCAGAACCCGCGAGCAAGCCGGCAATAGCCGCGTTGCGCACCAATTCGGTTTTCACTTCACCCAACGCACCGCCGTAAATGAGCGCAATGGACTCTATGCCGCTCTTGCCCGCCTGCGCGAGAAACGATCCAAGACGGCTGGCAAGCTCGATGAACGGCGCGAGCTTCACGTACTCCTCGTGGCTCAGCGAAGGCAAATTGACTGCGTTCTGCACCACGCCGAGCTTGAGATACTCGCGCACCTGCTGCGCGATCTGGATACCGACTGCCTCCTGCGCTTCGGCGGTAGATCCGGCGATGTGCGGCGTAAGAATCACGTTATCGAGCGCGAAGTAAGGCGACTCCTTCGGCGGCTCAACGGTAAATACGTCAAGCGCCGCGCCCGCCACATGGCCGCTCTGGAGCGCAGCCACCAGATCTGCTTCAACCACCAACTCGCCGCGCGCGCAATTCACAATGCGCACGCCCTTCTTCATGGTCGCGAGAGTTTTGGCATTGATGATGCCGTGGGTTTGCGGCGTGAGGCCGACATGGAGCGTCAAGTAGTCAGCCTTGGCAAAGAGTTCTTCGATAGGAACCACGGTAATGCCGTTCTCGCGCGCCACGGCCGCTGAGACGAAAGGATCGGTGCCGAGTATCTCCATCCCGAATCCGCGCGCGCGCCGCGCCACATCGAGCCCGATGCGCCCCAGCCCGAGAATGCCAAGCGTTTTGCCGCGCAGCTCCGCGCCCTGTAGATTTTTCTTCTCCCATTTGCCGGCGTGCATGGTCGTGTTCGCCGCAGGCAGCTTGCGGGCCAGGGCGATCATCAGGCCGATCGTCAGCTCCGCAACCGCAACCGCGTTCGCGCCCGGCGTGTTCATCACCACAATGCCGCGGCGCGTGGCGGCTTCGGCGTCAATGTTGTCCACGCCCACGCCGGCGCGGCCAATCACGCGCAGCTTCGGCGCGTGCGCCATCAGCGCGTCGTCCACCTGCACGGCGCTGCGCACCACCAGCGCATCGGCTTCGGCCAGCGCTGCCGGCAAGCCGTCGGGCAACTGATCGTGCGTCTTCACATCCCATCCCGGCTCGGCCGCAAACACGGCCAGCGTCGCCGGAGAAACCTTCTCGGCCAATACGATCTTCATGGCTGCTCCCTTTTCCGCAGTACCGGATGTTTTCTCGTAGTCGTCAAAGCCGATGCCCTGCTGTTCGCACAGCAAGTCGAACATGCGCACCACCGCCGCATGCGGCTTACCTTCGCCGCGCTCGTACTTGGTGAGCGAGTTGGGATGCACCCCCAACCGCTCCGCCATTTCGTATTGAAAGAGATCAAGCTGCTTGCGCGCGATCAGCAGCTTCTCTCCGAATGTCAGTTCCGGCATGAATCCTCTTGAGCGGAGTTAGCGGAGTTGGCGGAGTTAGCGGAGTTAGGGTGGCGGCGCAGTCTTTAGCTAACTCCGCTAGCTCCGCTAACACCGCTAACTCCGCTTCGCGTAAACTTCCTGCGCCGCCGCCACCGCCTCGCCCCACTTCACGGGCAGGCCGAGCGTGTCTTTCGCAATGTGCTCCATCGCGCCCAGCAGCGCAACGGTGTCGAGATAGTCGAAGTAGCCCAGGTGCGCCACGCGGAAGATCTTGCCTTGCATTTCGCCCTGGCCGTTAGCCGTGACCAATGCAAACTTCGCCTTCAGCGCCTTCACCACCGTGCCCGAGTCCATCCCCTCCGGCACTGCAACCGCCGTGGCCGCAGCCGCCGGCGCGGTGGGAGCAAAGAGCGTGAAGCCCAGCGCCACCAGTCCAGCGCGCGTCGCCTCCGCGTTTACCTGCGCGTTGTCGATCAGCGCAATGCGACCCTTTTCGAGATCGCCGCCCGCCTGTCCGGCAATGTAATCGAGCGCCGCGCCCAATCCAGCCACCAGCGCGACTGCCGGCGTGTAGGCGCTCTCGCCCTTGACGGCGTTTTTACGCTCCTTGCGCAGGTCAAAATAGTAGCGCGGATTCTTGCTGGTCTCCATCGCCGCCCACGCCTTTTCGCTCACGCTTAAATAGGCAAGGCCCGGCGGAATCATCACCGCCTTCTGCGAGCCGCCGATGAGTACATCGATGCCCCAGCCATCCACATCAAAATGCGTAGTGCCGAGGCCGGTGATGCCATCCACCACGAGCAAAGTATTCGGCGCAATTTCGTCGCGCAGTTTCGCAATCGCCTGAATATCGTGACGCACGGCCGTCGAAGTCTCAGTGGCCTGCGTGTAAATTACCTTGTGCTCGGGCTTGATGGCGGCCCGCACCTGCGCCATGTCGAAGGTCTGCCCGTAGGGCGCCGTCATCACATCCGGCGCGCAGTTGAAGGCCTTCGCCAGGCCCGTCCAGCGCTCGCCAAATTTGCCTGCCGTCAGCACCAGCACCTTGTCGCCCGGCGAGGTCAGGTTCGACACCGACGCCTCCATCGCGCCCGTACCCGAGCAGGAAAGCAGCAGCACATCGTTCTTAGTGCCCACAAACACCTTGAGCTGCGCCAGCACCTTCTGGAACAGGGCGCGAAACTCCGCCGTGCGATGGTGAATGTCGGCCGCCGCCATGGCAAACTGGGCCGCCGGAAGCAATGGCGTCGGACCGGGGGTGTAAAGGCGCGTCTTGTGGATCATGGTTTTTCCCTCGTTTTCTGGTTTTGGAGCAATTCGGTGGCGGTGCTAGAAACTTTGCCAGGCCAGCACTCACAGAATACACACTTTTGTGAGTTTTGTGGTTTTTCTTGCTGTGGAAATCGGGTTTGGGACTTCGGTCGGAGAAAATCCGCCCGTTTTGCTCCCAAATCCCCTCTCTCGTTACAATCACCCTTTGGCCAGCCGCAGCTTCCGCGAACGCTGGCCAGAAAAGCCTCTAGCCAGGAGCTAGAAGCTAGCAGCCAGGAGCTAAATAAATGTCCGAACAAGGCGCACTCGAAGTCCTTATAAGCCAACAAATGGTCACCGCCATGAAGGCCCACGACGCGGAGCGGCTCGGCACCCTGCGCCTGATCAAATCCGCCCTGATGAACAAAGCCATCGAGAAGCGCGGCGCGCAAAAGCAAATCGACGCCTCCCTGACTCAGCCCGAATCCGAGCAGGTCCTCGCCAGCATGATCAAGCAGCGCCGCGACTCCATCGAACAATTCACCAACGGCAACCGGCCCGATCTGGCGACGAAGGAAGCCGCAGAGATCGTGATCATTGAAGAGTTCCTGCCCAAGGCGCTCGACGAAGCGGGACTCGCGCAACTTGTGGCAGAGGCGCTCGCCGAGCTCGAGACGACGCTCGGCCACAAGCCCGTCCAGAAAGAAATGGGCCCCGCGATGAAGACAGTGCAGGCCAAGCTGCAAGCCAAAGGCGTGCGCGCCGACGGCAAAGCCGTCAGCGAACTGGTGAAGAAGAGCCTTTCCGGATAACTGCAAAACCAGGCAGCCACTCCGCCGGTTGTCCCTGCCGTAAGGGCGCATATCTTCTTGCCATCCCTGGCTTTGCGTGCAATACTGACGCCACAAAACGGGTGTATTTGTGACTCACGTACGCAGCCGGCTCGCGATGGTGGTTCTGCTCCTTGTGGGCACATGCATCGGTGTCGGACTGGCCGCGATCATTGCCCACAACCTGCAAATCGCATCCGGGAAAGAGGATCTTAGGCAATACACCGGGCGCGTGCTCCGCGACATGGAAGCCATCCCGAAAGAGCTTCGTCCGGCCTACACCACCGTGCTCACAGACAGGCTGCCCTTCTGCTCCGACCAGGAGCTCGAGCTCATGCGCCGCATCGTCTTCAACTCGGTAACGATTAAGGACATCGGACGCGTCAAGGATGGTCTTCTTTACTGCACAACCACCATGGGCCGGCTCAAATCGCCGTTGCCCGTGGCCACACCCGACGTGGACGACAACGGAGACAAGTTCTACGCGCGCACACAGTTGGCTATCGCGCCAGACGCCGAAGGCTTGGTCACAGAGATGCACGGCGTCTCCTTTGCCATGAATCCCCAGGCCTTTTTCAGCTTGTACGACGAACCGCCCATGCTCTTCACAGGCCTGTTTTATGCCAGAGAGAGCCGGCGCACGTTCTACGCATTCGGGCACCGTGAGCCGCTTTCGGACGACGAGGTGCTGAAGCAGCGCACGGTGGAGCGTGAAGGCATCTTGTATCAGCCGCTTTGCTCGCAAGTTTACCGGGTGTGCGTGGTAGCTGCTGAGCCGCGCTCCGCCCTGCTAGCCGGGGAGAGCTTTCACTCCATCGCGCTTTTGATTGGCGGAGCGCTGCTGGGCGCCCTTGTCGCCCTCGCCTCGATCCTCTTCTATCACCGCCAGCGTTCCTTTGAGCGGCGTTTGCGGCGCGCCGTGCGTGAGGGCGAGTTGAACGTGGTGTACCAGCCGGTTGTCGATCTCAACACGCGCGCCGTGGTGGGCGCCGAGGCGCTGGCGCGCTGGACCAATGAATCCGACGGCTCCGTTCCGGCCGAAGTCTTTATTGAACTGGCCGAGCACAGCGAATTCGTCGGCGAGATCACGAGGTACGTCCTCGAATGCGTTGCAGAGGAGATGGGCGATCTTCTCCGTCGCGGCGATTTCCAAGTCACCGTCAACATCACTATGCAGGATCTGAACTCTCCTGCTTTCTTCGCGGGGCTGCAGCAGTGCGTGGAGACCGCAAACATTGAGCCGGCAGCGCTGAGCCTTGAACTGACGGAGCGATGCACCGCCGATCGCGATGCCGCCACGCAAGCCATCGCGGGCCTCAAGTCCACCGGCCATGCAGTGTTCATCGACGATTTCGGCACCGGCTATTCCTCGCTCGCTTATTTGCACGAGCTGGCCGTGGACGGCATCAAGATTGACCGTGCCTTCACCGCCACCGTAGGCACTGACGCTTTAATCGCATCGGTGGTTCCGCAGATTCTCGATATGGCCAGCCAGTTGGGACTCATGGTGGTTGTCGAGGGCATCGAATCCGAGCAGCAGGCCGAGTATTTCGCGCGGGCCGGCAGGGGCATTATGGGGCAGGGATGGCTCTTCGGCAGGCCGGTGTCTGCCGCGCTGTTCAAATCGCAGTTTGGCGCCACGATAACGGAAGCGGTTTCTCCCACTTACGCAGCCTCGCAGCCTTCCTGAATTGTTCCGTTCCGCACCGCAACAAATCCTCCCGATCAGGGTCACAATCATTGGCCCTCTCCAGGGGCTGCTGGGGTCACAAGCCTGTATCCGTGGCCACTCCTGCAGCGACGGAAAGGGTTCGGCCCATCGACGGCCCGAGGCGTATAAAGGACCCGCGCCTGGCCGGGACCGGACTGTGAGGGATCATGAGAACCGCATCGAAGCCGCGCAATCTTGTTTCGAACGTTACTGGCGCAGCAATCGTCGCCGCGGTCGTCGCTCTGGCAGCCCCACCCGCGTTCCTCACCGCCCAGCAGGGCTATCAATCTCATTCCTATCCAGCTTCGCCTTATGGCACAGCCCCGCAGCCCTCTCCGCAATACAACTACGCGCAGCCGCAGTATCAACAACCGCAGATTCAGCCGCCACAATACGGCTACGCGCAACCACAGTATCAGCAGCCGCAGTATCAGGAGCCGCAGTATTCGGCGCAGCCCCCGGCGCAAGAACCCTACACAGGGGCGTATCCCGATCAGCAACTCGCCCAGCCAGCCGTCCCTTCGCAGTCTCTCAGCGCCGACCAGCTTGAGCAGCTTCTCGCGCCCATCGCACTTTATCCCGACGCGCTTCTGGCGCAGATTCTCACCGCGTCCACGTATCCGGCACAAGTAGCCGTGGCCGACCAGTGGTTGCAGCAGATGCGCGCGCAAGGTTACGGCGCGCCCGACCAGGTTGCCGCGGGAGCCGATCAGCAGGGCGACTGGGATCCGAGCGTCAAGGCGCTCACCGCCTTCCCCGACGTGCTCGACTTGTTGAACCACGACCTCGACTGGACCACAGCCCTCGGCGATGCCTACTACAACCAGCCGCAGGACGTAATGCAGACCGTCCAGGTGTTGCGCGATCGCGCCCAGCAGGCCGGCAACTTGCAAACCACGCCCCAGGAAGATGTGACTGAGAACCAGGGTTACATTGACATTGCGCCGCCCAACCCGGAAGTCGTCTACGTTCCTACCTACGATCCATGGGATGTGTACGGCGCGCCCATTGCACCGTATCCCGGCTTCTCGTGTGTCGGCGTGCTGGGCTCGTTCTTCGGCGGGCCGCCCATTCAATACGGACTGAGCTTCACGCTCGGCGCGTTCGATCGCATGCCCTTCGGCCTGCTGTCATGGGGTCTCGACTGGATGGGACATGGAGTCCTCTTCCATCATTCCGGCTACTTCACCGCGAGCGCTTCGGTGCGCGATTGGGGTCTGCCCCGCGGCGGCCCGCGCGCGTATAACGGCGCCTACAACGGCTGGCGCCAGAATGCCCGTGCCCCCGGCGGATACTCCAAAGGCGGCTATGGCAATTCCGACCGGCGCTATGCGACGCCGCAGAACTCGTATCAAAATTCCAACCAGCGCAGCGGCGCGTACAGCAATCGCGCCCCGGCGCAGAACTACCAACGCACCGCGCCGCAGAACTACGCATATCATTCGCAGACCTTCCCCAACCGAGCGCAAACGTATGCGAATCCGGGGTATGCGAACCGGACGCAGGCCTTCAACAATCCGGGTTACGGCTACGGCTATGCCAACCGGCCCGCACCGCAGAATTACGCGACCCGGCCCGGAAATTCGTATGGCAACGGGTATAGCAATTCGTATCCGTCGTATCGCGCGCCGCAGGCGAATTCGCGCGCCTATTCCGGCCAACCCTATGGCAATTCCATGGCACGCAATGAGTCCGGCGGCTTTCGTGGATTCGGCGCCCAGAGGCAACCGAATTTCAGCGCGCCGAAATTTAATGCTCCCCGGAGCTACGGCGGTGGTGGCGGCCACTTCAGTGCGCCCAGGGCTCCCTCGATGAGCCACTCAAGCGGCGGGGGCGGGCGTCGCCGCTAACTCGCTCACTCGCTAATCTGCCGCGGGTGCGCCTCGTGGAGTTCGTGGTAGAGCTCGTCGACTTTCTCCCGTGCCCCATCCAGCGCCTTTCTTCCCGCGGCAGTAATCCTGTACATCTTCCTGCGTTCTCCGGCGCCTTGATGCACTGCCTTCAACAGCCCCGCACGTTCCAATCCGTGCAGCAGCGGGTAAAGCGTGCCTGGCCCGATGCGATAGCCATGATGCGCGATCTCTTTCATCATGGCGAGGCCGAAGATCGGCTCCTGGCGCGCGTGCAGCAGCACGTGAATGCGAATCAGGCCGTCGAAAAGTTCGCGCTTTTGATTCATGACAAAAACCACTATACAGGCGTTTACACAATTTTTCCTTGACCTCTATCGATATTCGATATAACGTTTGCCGAGATGGCTTCCCTGGCGGCGCACCCTAACCGTGCCCGAAAAAAATCTTCGCTGTCGCATGCCGGCAAGTGCCTCGGACTTGCCGCGCTCGCGCTTTTTTTTTGCGCGGCCCCACGGCTTCGCGCGCAAGGTCCTCCCTACCAGACCGACGATCCCGTCCCGGTCGACCTGCATCACTACGAGTTCTACATCTTCGGCGGCGTCGACGGCACTCCAGTCGTGCTCGGCTCTACAGGCCCTGCTTTCGAATTCAATTGGGGCGCGCTGCCACGCGTCCAACTTCACGCCATTCTGCCGTGGGGTGTGTCCGCTCCTCTAAACAGCAAGGTCTACGATCCCGCAGGGCAGGGGCCCGACGCCTTCGGCCTCACCGACATGGAATTCGGCATCAAGATAGCCTTCATCCGAGAGTCAAAAAAAATTCCGCAAATCGGCAGCTTTACGATGTTTGAAATGCCCACCGGCAACTTCGACAAAGGCCTGGGCGTGGGCAAGGTCTGGTACAAGTTCCCCATCTGGTTGCAGAAGAATTCCGGCAAATGGCTTTTTGACGGAGGCGGCGGTTACCAGGTCGTTCCCCAGGCTAATTACCGCGACTTCCCCTACACCGGCTGGCTCATCAAGCGCGAGTTGAGCGAGCAGTGGGAGTTGGGCGCGGAAGTTTTCGCGCACGGACGCGAGGGCTTTGCCGCCGCGCAAACCGGGCGCTCGGCCATGATCGACGTGGGCGGCTACTACCACTTTAAGCACAATACCAACGAGCAGATTCTCTTCTGCTACGGTCACTCCGTCGCCGGACAAACCGAAAACTACGCTTACCTAGGCATGTACTGGACCTGGGGCAAGGACGACAAGAACGCATCGCCGGACCAGCAGAAGGCATCCGCCGGCAACATGTTCTTTCCCGCGCCGCCCGGCAAGAACGGACTGTAACTCCATCGCACCCGCGACGATGGGCATGAAAGGATCGCGCACATGGAAATTACATCGCGCAGCCTCTGGACCCTCATTCACGGCATGGGCTTCGGCGCGCTTTACCTGTTGGCCTGTTCCGGCGCGCTGGTCGAACTCTACCGCCGCTATTGCACGCACAACCCTGCGCTGCCCTCGGAACGTGACGAAAGATTCCTCCGCGTTTACCTCGTTTGTATGGCCGCACTGGCATGGCTGGCCGTGCTCACGGGCGCTTACATCATCTATCCCTGGTATCGCGCGGTACCGCCACCGGGCACGGCAATTCTCGCTGCATTTCCGCAGCGGCTGCTGATGGTAAGTCCCACAACCAGCGGATGGCACTCCATCGGCATGGAGTGGAAGGAGCACGTAGCCTGGATCGCGCCCATCTCCATCACCATGGCCGCGGCTGTGGCCCTCCAATACGGACGCGACCTGAAAAACCATCCCCAACTGCGCGCCGCGGTCCTCGCGTTCGTGTGGACCTCGCTCCTCGCCGCGGGCGTGGCGGGATTCTTTGGCGCCATGATCAACAAGAACGCGCCCGTCGAGGGCGGCCCGGTCATCCATATCGTGCAGGGAGAATCGAAATGAGCGCGCCAAACGCTTCCACTTCCGTCTCATCCGCAGTTCGTCCCAACGGTGCCGGCGCAGCAGCCATTCTCGCGGCCGGCATCGGCGCATTTTTCGTGGCAATCTTCGCCATCCTTGCCGATCAATCCGCCGCCATCAAGAGCGCGATGATTTTCTTTAAGCCAACCGGCCCGCTCTCCGGCGTCACCACGTGCGCGATTGTGTTGTGGCTTGCGGCGTGGGCAATTCTGCATGCGCGTTGGCGCAACCGGAGCGTGGCTCTCGCGCGCGTAAATGCCGTGGCGTTTGTTTTGCTCATTGTCGGGTTGCTGCTCACGTTTCCGCCGATCGCGGATTTGTTCTAAAGACAACGCAACGCACCAGACAAAACCCACACCACAAAAAATCGCCGGAGCCGCTTGATCCGCGGCCCCGGCGTGCGAAGGAACAAGCGCCTGTCTTACTGCCAGGCCGTTACAGCCGTGTCGGTCAGGGTGAGCCCGTCAATATGACGAGCCACCAGCACCGTCTGCCCGTTGAATTTGAGCAGAATGCCCACCACGCGAATCGAAGCATTATCCGTCAGGTCGCTGAAGGCGCCGAATCCGTAGCGGAAATCTGCTCCCGTGCCCAGGTAAACAGTGATAGGCGAAGGAATCACCTGCCCCGCGAAGCCCTTCACATTCATTTGGAAAGTGCCCTGCGCTGCGTTCCGCGAACCCGCAACAATGGTGCCGTTATAGCCCCAGTTCCGCAGGTGGATGCGTTTCACAGTAAAGGGACTCGCGGTCGGATCGGGCCCGCCCACAGAGATCTCCTGTCCGGGCGTCAAAGATGTGTCGTTAAACAGCAGGTTGGTGAGAGCATTGTGCATCCAGTAGATGCCGTATTTCTCATTGCCTGTGATACTCACGTTGGCGATTCCGCCCAGCGGCACCGCCGAGAGCTCAGAGGGCAATACGTGGCGAACATAGAACTGCATATCGGTGGCCGCGCCGGTGGTGGGCGTCACGTAAGTCACCAGGCCGCCTGCGTAGAAGCCGGTGTCGGAGAGAATACTGATTTCGTCCGCATCCAGCGTCTGATCGGCGGGATCGAACTGTCCGCCAACCATCACGATGGCGTTCGAGCCGTCGCTGATCAACTGGCTCTCCGTTGCGCCGCCATCCCACTCCGTCGAACTGGAGATGTTGATGGTGAACGCCTCGCCGTGCGGGCCCGTGATCACGAACGAAGTAGCTGTCGCACTGGAAGGCGCGGTAGTCACCGATCCAATGAACTCGTCGATGTGCGCGCCGGTGTCGGTGCGAGCCACTGTCTTCACGTCAAACGTCGGATCGATCGTTCCAGTAATGCCGCCGCCGCTGGTCTCGATCGACTGACCCAAGTCGAGATCCATGCGCAGGCCCACCGGCACGCCGCCCGTGGCGCTGACTGTAAGAGGGTTGTTCAGCGTAATGTTTACAGTCGATGTCGTCAGCGTCGGAGTAATCGTGGAGATGGTTGGCGGCGCGGCGCTCGTGTTCAGGTAGTCGATTTCATTCGACATCCCCAACCCGATGGTTACGCCGGTGTAAGTTCCGGTCTGAACGTCGTTCATATCCACCAGCCCCTGCAAGCCGTTGAAGCGGGCAAAGTCCACGGTGACCGGATTCACAAGAAGGTTGGTCGATTTTGTTGATCCGTTGGTCAGCACGATACTTTCGAGCTGAATCTTTACGCCGACTACAGACGGCAGCGGCGCCGGCGCATCGGTGCCCACCACGAACGCCGGGCCGGTGTTTGAGGATTGCGTTCCGCCATTGCTTGCGACCGTGGAGCCGCCGCAGCCTGCCGTCGCGACGAGCGCTGCGCTAAACGGCAACAACGCCAACTTCAGGAGCTTCATTCGTGTATCGGGGGACATATTGGGTATGTCGCTTTCCGCGTGCATCCGCGATGCAAGTTGAACAGCCGCCGGGCGAACCCGGATTGCCGGCCGCGTTATCCGGAACGGTGCTTAGATTGCGGGCCGTGCCGCGCACTCGCGCATGAATGAAGGGGCACTGGCTCTCAACGTTAGCAGGAAAAAACAGCCGTTCCAGGACGAACTCACATACGGAGCCGCCGTCTGAATTTGAGTACGGCGGCATTCCAGAGAATTTGAAGTCACTATCGTGCCGTCGATGACTTATACCCGGACGGGCGCAGGAAAGTTGCGAAAAAGTTGAAACTATTTATGTTAGATTTTCGTCTGATGCCGATGTCATCCGCTCGCCATTTTCACCGTCTATACCTAATTCGCTTCAGTTAATCTTTCTCAACCAGATATTGCGGAAGGAAACCTTGCAGGGTGTACCCTCGATCTGCAATCCAAACAGCCCTGAAACATTATTTGTCGAAGCCGCATCGTCATCCACCAGCACCGCCATTAGTTGTCCATTAAGAATGTGCAGAATCACTCCGCCCCTCGCGATGATCGTGTACTGGTTCCACTCGCCATCTTTCACATACGTGCCCAGTTGCGCGCGGTCGCCGATGGCTCCCACCAGCCGCTGAAACCTTCCCGGCTCCATCTGCACCACCTGCCCGCGCCACGCCACGATGCCGAGCGAAGTGTTCTGCGAGTAGAGCTGCCCACTATATTGTTTGGCGTGCTCATTCACCGGATACCAGAAGTCGGCTTGTGGCCCGATCATCACCCAGCGCGGATCGAGCGGCGGCTCGCCCCTGCCGGCCACGCGTCCCGGCGGAATCCCCGTGCTGCTGCGATATTGCACGCCGCTGCCTCCGCCCCACTCCACCTTGATCTCGAGCTTAAGGTCGAAGTCCCTCGCCTCCGCGTTGTGATACACGAGGAAAGAATTGCCGGCGACGTGCTCTTTGGTGGAGACGCCCACAATGGCGCCGTCTTCCACGCTCCACACGCCGGGTTGTCCGTCCCAGCCAGTCAATGTTCGGCCATCGAAAAGCGAAACGTAGCCGGCGTGATCGGCAAAGTCCATCGCGTCGGGCTCGATGAAGACTCCGTTTCGCTGGCCCGAGATATTCGGTCTCACTTTCAGGAGTTCCGTACGATCCGGCGGCGTTGCGCTCGTCTGCGGCTGCGCAGAACTGGTCTGCGGTGCCGCCACACTTCCCTGGCTCTGTGCAGCAGCCGTCTGCAGTGCAGCAAATAAAACCATCGATGCCGCCGTCACGCACATCGACCACCCGGAAGCAAACGCCAAGTTGTTCCGCATAAATTGGCTCCGAAAAAAAACGCTGCGAATGGGCTCGACCTAACTCCGCTAGCCCCGCTAACGCCGCTAACTCCGCTTTTGTTCAGTAACCTTGCGACCGCACGCCCGCCGGAATCGGCGCGTGCTTCAGCAAGCCCAACTCGCCCGCCAACTGCTCCAGCTTGGTTCGCGTGGCCGCCATGGGAGGCACCAGCGGCAAGCGCACGGTATCGCCGCAGCGCCCCATCAGACTCAACACAGTTTTTACCGGGCTGGGATTCGACTCCCAGAAATTCGCTTCGAACAACCGCGCAAAGCGCCGCTCCAGGTCGCGCGCTTCGTCCCAGCGATTTTCGAGAGCCGCGTGAATCATGCGCGTCACTTCGGCCGGCGCCTCGTTTGAGGCCACGCTGATCAGCCCATGCGCGCCCACTGCGATTGCCGCAAGCGCCAGGTTGTCGTCGCCCGAAAAAATCTTGAAACTGCGCGGCAGTTGATGCGACAGATCGGCAAACTGCGTGAGCTTGCCGCTGGCTTCCTTGATGGCCTCGATATTTTTCGCCGCCGCAGCCAGCCGCGCCACGGTCTCCGGCTCCAGGTTCGCGGCTGTGCGTCCCGGCACGTTGTACACGCACACCGGCAGCGGATCCACCTCGCGCGCCAGCGCCAAAAAATGCTGGAACTGGCCTTCCTGCGTGGGCTTGTTGTAATAAGGATTGGCCGAAAGCACCACGGCCACACCAGGTACGCGCTTGAGCAGCGCCGCCTGCCGCAGCAGCACACGCGTGGAGTTGTGCGTGCAGCCCGCCCAAACAGGAACGCGCCCCGCCGCCGCTTCGATCACGAGACGAACAGTATGCAGCCACTCTTCTTCGTCCAGCGTCGCGGCCTCGCCCGTCGAGCCGCAGGCCACCAGAAAATCAATGCCCGACTCGATCTGCCAGTTCACCAGCGACAAAAGCGCCGGCTCGTCCACCGATCCATCCGCTCGAAACGGCGTCACTATTGCGGTACCACAACCCGTCGTTTCCATATCAGGTCAAGTGTATAACGGGCACGCTCCCAGGGATTTGATCTCCTCGAACACCGCATGCATTTCTAGCGGAAACTATTGAGCGCGGTCGTGCAGGAAGGATGTTATGTCGCGCGAGCCCTGAGTAACTGCGGCAATCTCGACGATTCCGTTGTTAATCCTATATATAACGAGATAAGCGCCAACAGGCCGGAAAATACAGAAAGCTCTGTTAAATCCTTCCACGCATGACCAGCTCCCGGAGTACGGGCCAGGAATTCAATTGCCTCACGCAACTTGGCGGCCCATCGGTCCGCCGCATCGCAATCGTCCTGCGCAATGTACTCCCAAATGTCATTCAGATCCGCTCGCGCCTCAGGACCGATGACGTACTTGCTCATGCTCTTTTCTTTCTCCGCTCGCGAGACTTGCGCTCAAGTTCCGCCCACACCACTTCCGGCTCTACAAATTCTCCTCGGTCAAGCGACTCAATCCGCCTCTTCAACTCGCGGTTGAACGCAGCCAGCCGAGCCTCTCGCGTCTCATCCTGCTCTTCCATCAGCCGCAGCGCCTCACGCACCACTTCGCTCGCCGACGTATAGCGCCCGGAAGCGACCTTTGCGGCTACAAACTTGTCGAGTTCGCGCGTCAGTGAAACATTCATGGGGAAAATCTCCTGAAATCGATCATGAAACGAATAACAGGCTTTGTCAATGTTTGTTATAGACAAATCGGGGAACAAAATCGACTTCCGCGGTGTCTAATGTTGCATGGCCTCCCATATACGTTGGGGTCGATGCATTCGGATTGCGGCCATCGCAATCCTCGCGCCGATCATCTGCCTCATAGCCGTCGTGCGCATTCAGCAGTACGTCCTGCGCTGGCGCGCGGAGCGCTTGCTCGCCGACATTCGCCAAATCCAAATGGGCAAAAGCACCTGGGCCGATGCACAAAAGTTGATGCAGCGCTGGGGCAAATGGAACGTATCGTGGGACGGCCCCGAGTGCAACGCACGATCTTGCAACTATGCAATCTCGCTGGATGACATTTCGCATGCCCTCCATCGCTTCCCGCTTATTGACGGGGGTAATTGGGGGTCGAAATTGCGCTGGCCTCGTTGGATGAATCGGCCATACAGATGGGCGGGAGGCCGATTTGCCGTTGTAAGGGCCGAATTCGCAGTCCGAAACGGAATCATCTGGTCAAAATCATTCGCCATTATGTTGACGCCGTTTCCGGAAACCTACGACGAGCGCGGCGAATTGAACGCGGTAACCAATTCCTCCGTGATGGCGCAGGCCGTCTGCGAAACACAATGTTCCCATGGACGCTTTCTTTCGAACGAAGTGATATTTTCCGTCGACAATCCTGAAATGTCTCTATTGATAGAAGATGATCGCAAGGGACATGGTGCCGAAGTTCAGTTCACACCTTTTGCTGACGTAAACACCGTCAACGCGCTGCTAGATTTCAATCTCGGTTGTTTGACGCGCTGGCACGCATGCCGCACTGTAGCTGAGCTAGTACCGTCCGCGGCTTCCCTCTACAACTCCGGTCTCAGAAAGATGAACGAGGGTGAAGACGAAGACGCATTGCAGGGCCTCCCGCTTTGGATAGCTGCCCGTGACGCCGAATATGTCGCAGTTGCGGAGGCCCTACATACATCATCCCGCAATCCCCCCAATGAGCATTCGACCATAACATCGTTCCGCATAAAGAAACTGCTGAAGGGGGATTCGGACATGCCCGGCCGCAGTTTTTATATGATCACGACGGTCGGGTCCGAGGAAACTTGCCCTGTCTCTTCTGCTGATGCCCGCGGCTTTCACACCGGGGAAGAAGTTCTCCTGGCTTTTAGTGGCCGGATCAACGAGGAGTCCACGTCTGAAACTGAGCTGTCTCCCTGCGTTGTGGCACCGATGACGAACCAGAATCTCGCCGACGTTCAGCGAGGCATCGCCCGTGATTCCGTTTTTCAAGATCCCCTAACAACATCGCCCTAAAGCTGCCCGAAGATCTCGCGGAACTCCCACGCGCCGGATTTGCCGGCCAGCCACTCCGCGCCACGCACCGCACCCAGCGCAAATCCGCGCCGCGAGTGCGCATCGTGCCGCAACTCCAGCTCATCGCAGTCGCTCACAGCGCGCACCAGGTGCTCGCCCTTCGCGTCGCCCACTCGATGCGACTCAATGGGAACTTCGATGCCCGGCCTGACGCCGAGAATGATTTCTTTGAGCGTAATCGCGGTCCCGGAGGGCGCATCGAGCTTGGTCACATGATGCGTTTCATCGATGGAGAACCGGTAGCCTTCGAGCTTCGCCAGCTCCGCCGTCAGTTGGAAGAGCTTTTGCACGCCGATGGAAAAATTTGTCCCGTAGAGCAGCCCGCCGCCGCGCTCAAGCGCCAACGCACGCGTCTCGTTCACCTTGTCGTACCATCCGGTGGTGCCGACGACAATCCTCCCGCCCAATGCCAGCACCGCGCGTATGTTTTCAACGGCTGCTTCGGGAGCGGTAAAGTCGATGACAACATCGACGCCCGCCAGGTTCGGAGCCGTCAGCGCCGAGGCGTGCGGATTGTCGCCGATGTCGAGCGTGCGCACGCCGTGGCCGCGCTCCCGTGCCACTTCGGCCACCAGGCTGCCGGTTTTTCCCTTGCCAAGCACAAGAATCAGCATCGGTTCCTTCGGAACAGTGGTCAGTGTTCAGTGGACAGAGATCAGTAAGAATTGCAGTCGCAGGAATCGGCCAACCACTGATCACTGACCACTGATCACTGACAACTGCTTCCTCGCTTCCACGTCGAATATCTCCGGATCGGGCTCTTTGAAGAACGCCGCGTGCAGCGACCGCACCGCCTCATCGGCGTCATCCTCTTCGATCATGAAGCTCATGTTGATTTCGCTTGCACCCTGCGAAATCATGCGCACGTTGATGTGCCGGATGGCGTTGAACACCTGTGCTGCAATGCCCTGTTGGCCGCGAATGTCCTCGCCCACCATGCAGACCAACGCCTTTTTGCCCTCGTAGGTCACGTCGGCCAGCGCCTTCAGGTCGGCGGCAATCTCGGGCAGGCTGGCATTCGAGTCCACGCTAAGTGAAACCGAAACCTCGCTGGTCGAAACCATGTCGACAGGGCACCGATGCTTGTCGAAGATGGCGAAGATCTTGCTCATGTAGCCGTGCGAGAGCAGCATGCGGCTGGCCACAATGTCCATGATGCTCAGCTTCTTCTTGATCGCGATGGACTTGAACGGGCTCTTGCAGTGCGGCGCCACGGAGATGATGCGCGTGCCTTCGTTGGACGGGTTGCGGCTGTTCAGCACCAGCACCGGAATGTTCTTCTTCACCGCGGGCAGAATCGTCGCCGGGTGCAGCACCTTGGCGCCGAAGTAGGCGAGCTCCGCCGCTTCCTCAAAGCTGATCACCTTCACGCGCAGCGCGTCGGGGCACACGCGCGGATCGGCGGTCATAATGCCGTCCACGTCGGTCCAGATTTCGATCGTCTCGGACGTGAGCGCACCGCCCACCAGAGCGCCGGTGTAGTCCGAGCCGCCGCGCCCAAGCGTGGTCGTCAGTCCCGCTTCGTTCGCGGCGATGAAGCCGCCCATCACCGGGACCTTGCCCTCGCCGACGAGCGGCAAAAGCTTTTCCTGCGCGCGCTTCTCGATGATGTCGTCGAGTGGCGCGGCCTTTTGAAACTCCGAATCGGTGACGATGACTTCGCGTGCATCCACATGCGCCGCGTCAATGCCGCGCTCGCGGAAAGCCGCAGCCACAATGCGGCTGGAAAGCCGCTCGCCGTAGCTGACGATGAGATCTGAAATACGCGGCGTGAGCTCGCGAATTGCCGCCAGGCCGCGCAGCACTTCATCGAGCGTGGCGAATTTTTCCTCGATCGTGCAAACCAGCGCGGCGCATTCCGCCGCATTCTTCACCAGGTCCGCTGCTGTATCGCGATGCCGCGCGCGCAGGCGCGAGCTGATGGCCAGCGCTCCGGCGCGATCGCCCTGCGCGGCCGCGGCCGCGGCGCGCAGCAACTGGTCGGTCACCTTGGCCATGGCGCTCACCACCACCACAGGGCTCTTGCCCAAGGCCACGCGCCCGGCCACAATGCCCGCGGTGCGCCCAATTGCCGCCGGATCCTCCACCGACGTACCGCCAAACTTCATCACTACCAGGTTCATACGAAATTCCCGTTCTTCAATTGCGCGCAAGTGCTGCCGCCGCCGGTTCCAATTTCCCCAAACTCACCAGCATCTCAGCATTCAGAATGGTTGCGCCGGCCGCGCCGCGCACCGTGTTGTGCGAAAGCAGCACAAATTTCCAGTCCAGCACATTGCACGGACGCAGCCGCCCCACCGTCACTGCCATACCCTTGCCGCGATTGCGGTCGAGCCGCGGTTGTGGCCGATCGTTCTGAGCGGTCCACTCCACCGGTTGCGCGGGCGCGAACGGCAATCCCAGTCCGCCCAGAGGATTGAACTCTGCCCATGCCGCCAGAATGTCCTCGCGCGTCACTTCCCTGCCCAGCTTTTCGCCCAGCTTGATCGACACGCATTCCGTGTGGCCGTCGACCACCGGCACGCGGTTGCAATGTGCGGTAATCTTCGCGCCCAACGACTCCACGCCGTGGCCCTCCAGGTGACCCAGCAGCTTCAGCGTCTCCGCCTCCATTTTTTCTTCTTCGCTGCCGATGAACGGAACCACGTTGTCGAGAATGTCCATCGATGCGACGCCGGGGTAGCCCGCGCCACTCACCGCCTGCATCGTGGTTACAAAAATCGTCTCAATCCCGAAGCGCTCCTCGATCGGCTTGAGCGCCATCACCAGCCCGATCGTCGAGCAATTCGGATTGGTCACAATGTAGCCGCCCGACTCCTTGCGTGACGCCTGCTCCTCGATCAGGTGCAGATGATCGGCGTTCACCTCGGGAATCACCAGCGGCACATTCGGCGCCATGCGGAACGCACTAGAATTCGAGATCACGGCGCAGCCGGCCGCAGCAAACTTCGGCTCCATCTCGCGCGCAATAGCCGCGTCCACGCTGGCAAACACAATCTTCGGCGCGCTTTCCGGCTCGGCCGGCGACACCACCATCTTCGCGATCCGCTCCGGCAGCGGCGTATCCAAACGCCACTTGGCGGCCTCGCCATAAGTCTTTCTACTCGACCGGTCGCTGGCCGCAATCCAGGTCACCTCGAACCAGGGATGGTTTTCGAGCAATTGAATATAACGCTGGCCGACCATTCCGGTCGCACCAAGGATGCCTACAGGATGTTTGGTTTTCATGGCCTTCTACTTATTCAGTGTACAAGAGGATGAGTGTGCGCAGCCTTTGCGGCCCGCGCCACCCCTATTGGCGCGGCAGTCCTGGTCGATAAGAACAGGGAGGAGTCCTTGCCGGATGAATCTGCGCCAGATGACCGGACTGGGAGGGGCAAACTCGACGGAGAAAAAGGCGATCGAGCTTTCCAATCCCGAGCGCGTGCTGACCCTGGTCGTAGAAGGCACCGCGCTGGGCGTTCCGGAGGTCGACGTCGAAACCTACAAGGAGTTTCGCGCCAATGTCGCCAAGCTCGCCCTGCAACTCCCCGACCGGCTGCCGGAAGAGGAGAAACTCGCGCAGGTACGGCTCGTGCTGCGCGAGTACGAGAACTATCGCAGCCGCAGCGAAGCCGAGTTGCGCAACCGCACCACAGAGTGGCGCGCGGTGGTTGCGTTTCTCTTGCGCGAGCTCTTGGGAAGCCTGGGCATCGATGCTTCCACACCCAACCCCTCTGGACTGATCCAGAAGCTGGCTGGCGTAACTACAGCGCAAAACGCCCAGGAATTTCACGATCGGCTGGAGACTTTTCTGCATCCCGCGGGCGCTGCTTCCGCTCCCGCTGAAGCCTCGCAGTTTCGCACCGCCGACCACTCCACTGAAAACCTCAATGCCTCCGGCCTGCGCGGCGGCGGCAGCGCCATCGAGCACGTCAAGCGCCTCCTGGAGAGCGGCACCAAGGCATTCGTCGTCCTCTTCCGGCTGAGCTGCCTGAACATGATCAACCAGCGCTTCGGCCCGGAGCCGGTGGAAGATTGCCTGATGGCCGTTTCCGCGTTTCTCACTGAAAGCCTGCACTCCGACGACGCCATCTATCACTGGAGCGACTCCTCGCTTCTGGCCGTTTTGCTGGGCCGCGCCAACGATCAGATTCTTACCGCGGAATTGGAACGTATCGCCATGCAGAATCGCGAAACCACCGTGAACATCGGCGGCCGCGCCACCATGCTGCGCATTCCCATCACCTTCGACCTCATACCCATCGAGCGGCTGAAAAGCGCCGACGATCTCTACAAAATCACCTTGCTGACCAACAGCGGGAGAACGCGATGAAGGTAAACTCTCGAGCCGTTTCCATCTCGACTGCGCGAAAGTCGATGCTCAATATCGACCACCTGCCTCTGCCCTACGTAGAAATGGACGCGCACGGAATCATCACGCGCGCCAACCGCGCAACCCTTGCGCTGCACCATCCTGAACAGGGCGAACTCATCGGCAAAAGCGGATGGGATCTGCTGGCCATCGATGAAAAAAGTCGCAGCACCGCCGCCTTTCTTTCGCTCATGACCACAGGCGAGGAACCCCCGGCCATCTGCCGCTCCATCTTCGATCGCTCCGGCAAATTCCGCACCTACGAGATCCACCGCAGCATCATTCGCACTACCGGTGGAAAGCCCGCGGGCGTGCGCATGATCTTCATGGATGTGACCGAGTGCAAGAATGCGCTGGAAGAAGCGCAACGCACCTGTCAATGGCTGGAGAGCGCCATGCACTCCGCGGCCGACGCCGTGATCCTCACCGACGCGCTCGGCATGATCCGCTCCGCGAATCCTGCCGCGGAACGGCTCTCCGGCTGGAGCACAAACGAGTTGACGGGCATGGCGATCGACGAGCTCATGCCGATTCAGGCGCGTCCCTCTGGAGACCGATCAGCGCTCGATCTGCAAGCCATGCTACAGCTCCCTTGTAACGGGATGGCCACCGTGATGACGCGCGAACGGCAGCAGATCGAAGTGGAGATCAGCACTTCGCCCATTCTGGATAAGAACAACGGCTCCGTGAGCGGCGTAGCCGCGATTCTGCGCCGCGTCGAGAGCTCCGTCTAGCGTCTGTCATCCACTTTCGTGTGAGCCAAGCCTTCGAGTGAGCCAGTCTTCTTGCTCCCTCGCTCCCTTGCTCCCTGTTTTTACCCCATCGCCGCCAGCACCGCTTCGGTAAACTGCGTCGTCCCGGCCGTTCCGCCCACGTCGCGTGTCAATGACCGGCGCTCGCCGTACACCGTCTCCAGCGCCTTCTGCACCTTGTCGGCCGCGGCCGTCTCGTCCAAATACCGCAGCATCAGAATCGCCGACTGCAACAGCGCCGTGGGATTAGCCACGTCTTTGCCCGCAATGTCCGGTGCCGATCCATGCACCGCCTCGAATATCGCGCAGTTCACGCCCAGATTTGCGCCCGGCGCCAGTCCCAACCCGCCCACAAGCCCCGCGCACAGATCGCTCACAATATCGCCATAGAGATTCTCGAGCAGCAGCGTGTCGTACTGGAAGGGATTCATCACCAACTGCATGCAGGTGTTGTCGATCAGGTGCTCGCCATACGTGACTTCAGGAAATTCCTCAGCCACCTGCCGCGCGCAGCGCAGAAACAGCCCGTCCGACAGCTTCATGATGTTGGCTTTGTGGATCGAGTGGATCTTTTTGCGTCCATGCTTCCGCGCGTACTCGAAAGCAAACCGCGCGATGCGCGTCGATCCCTTCTCCGTGATCACCTTGATGCTTTCCACCACGCCCGGAACCACCTCGTGCTCCAGGCCCACGTACTCGCCCTCGGTATTCTCGCGCACAATCACCAGGTCCACGCCGGGATACTTCGTGTCGAGGCCGGGCAGATTGCGAATGGGCCGCAGGTTGGCAAAGAGATCGAACTTCTTGCGCAGCGTGACGTTAATGCTCTTGAACCCACCGCCGATCGGCGTCGTCACCGGCCCTTTCAGCGCCAAGCGATTCCGCTCGATCGACTCATACAGCGCCGCAGGAATGTACTCGCCGTGAATCTCAAAGGCTTCAGCCCCGGCAGCAAACCGCTCCCACTCAAATTTCGCGCCGGTGGCTTCAAGAATGCGCACCACCGACTGCGTCACTTCCGGCCCAATGCCGTCGCCGGGAATCAGCGTAACTTTGTGCGTCTTGGATTCTGACATAGTTATCTTTTACTCTTCGCGCCCCGGTGCGAGTCCAGCAATCCCTCCAGCTCCTGCTTGAACTCGTTCACATCTTTGAAGTCGCGATACACACTCGCAAAGCGAATGTACGCGACCGTGTCGAGTCCCTTGAGGTGCTGCATAATCAGCTCGCCGACTTCGGACGTAGTGCGTTCCCGCTCCGGCGCATCCACAAGAAAAGCTTCCGTCGCGTCGACGATTTTTTCCAACTGATTCGACGCCACCGGACGTTTCTCGCACGCGCGCAGCAGGCCGCTCAGCACTTTTTGCCGGTCGAAGCGTTCGCGGCGCCCGTCCTTCTTCACCACCATGTAGGGAATCTCGTCAATGCGCTCGTAGGTTGTGAAGCGCCGGCCGCACTTCTCGCACTCTCTCCGCCGCCGGATCGAGTCGGCCTCTTTGCTCTCGCGCGAGTCCACCACCCGGTCTTGCCCGAAACCACAATATGGACATTTCATGCTATGAGGATTCTAAGCCATCGAAGAGCGGCCAAGTGCGTCTGCTCACCGGACCCGATTCTCTGCCTTCTCGCTCCTTCGTTCCCTTGCTCCCTTGCTCCCTCGCTCCCTGTATTTTCACGCCGCCTCGCTGTGGCCCGCGCACTGCATCACGCCCAGAAACCGCACCCATGGTCCTACCGCTTCGTGCATCTGGTGCGCCATAATCCGCGAAATTTGGTGCAGATGCGTCAAATCGTGCGCCGCCCACGTGGCCAGCAGCTCAGACAATGTGACCGAGCCGAGTGCCGGATGCATGGCTCTCCGCCCGAGATCCTGCGCCGTCAAATTCATCGCGCGCAATTCCTCCAGGCCCTTCGCCCGTGCTCGCGCGAATTCATCCAGCAGTTGCGGCAGCGTCTTGCTTCCCTTGTAGCGCACGTGCCCCTCGCGGTCGAAAGGCGGAAAAGGCTCTGCCTCATCGGCACGCAAAATGAACCGGGCCCGTGGCATCCAGTCCTCGTTTTCGCAGTGGATCAGATGCGCGATCACGGTACTCACGCTCCAGGTGTCCCCGCCTTCGTTGGTTTCCGTCCACACCTCCGGCAATCCGCGCAGCAGCGCGTCCAGCGCCGCCGGCGTGCGCTCCAGCAATGCCATCGCGTTCTCTAGTTCGTGCTTCATTTCCCTCTCCTAAGCAAAAGCATCGCGCGACCATGAACTGCGACGTGGGAACTGAAAATGGCTTTCTCGTCCCCTTGATCCCTTATTCCCTGTCTTTCTACTCCCTGTCTCTAAAACAACAACGGCCCGGGAACACTTCGTTCCCAGGCCGCTGCCGGTGATCTGTTGGGATTGGACTAAGGCCATCGCGCTTCTGCGATCGCCAGGGCCATGACAGAGAAACCTCCGCCAGGTCTTACCTGAGTCTTGGGCGCGATGCCCTAGGCCTCAGTCACCTCACGTAAGTTACAACTCGAACAATCTTTGCTCATAGGCTGGATCAACCTCCTTTCCCGTGTAAGGACAAACTAAGACGAATGGAGGTGCGAAGTCAAGTGTAGCCGCTGTCCGGGAGAAAAAATTCTCGCGCGCGTGCCACTTCCGAACGCAGGGCAACATGAGACGGAAGGATTCGCCGCAGCCGGCGCCTTCCGCAGGAGCAACTGGAAAAGCCGCGCTTTAATGGCTCGCCGGAATGTAGGGCGAGGGCACCTGCTTGTAGCCGGCCGGAACCTGGAACGCTGACGCCGGAACTGCATCCTGCGAGAAGTTCAACATCTGTTCCGTCGTCTGCATCAGAACCACATTCGATGTTCCATTTGATCCCCCACTCGATCCAGAATCCGTCGTTGTGGCCGCAGGCGCAGGCTGTTGTGCCGCTGGCTTCTTATGAAAGCCTCCCATCATAGAGCCCAGTTTTCCCGGCAGCACCGACGAAAGCACCGAACCGGTGTTGTTCTGATCGCTCCCTGGGGCGTTCGACGACGCGCTCGCGGTGGCATTTCCCGCCGGCGCATTGCCGCCCACGCTGGTCACCGTCATCACGCGCGTGCCCTTCAACTTCGCCATCTCCTGGCCCATCTGCTGGAGTGCCGCGGCCGCGCCCGGCTGATTGGCAAATAGCTGGGAAGTGGATGCTTTCGCCTGGTTGGCTTCCGCCATCATCGCTGACACGTCCACGCCCTGCATCATCAACTGGCCCATGCGCACGTCGAAGTCGTGAATCTCCTTGAGCTCCGGCGGATCCTGGAGCGCCACCCACATGTCGGTCGTCACCACGAACACCGCGGGGTTCGTACCGGCCGCAAGCGGTTGGCTCGGATCGGTCACCGTCACCGTCAATGTCACCACCTGCTCCTGCGCATCGGTTCCATTCACCTCTTTGGTCACGCCGGGGTTGTTCACCGAGACCTGAACTGTCGTCTGCAAATTGCTTTGCGGCTGCGGCGTTGGCGCTTGCGGCTGCGGCGTGGCCTGACCAACCTGTTTCATGGCATTCGCCATGGCCTGGCGCATCTGGGCGAACGTCACCGTCCAGTAGGTCTTCTTCACCGTGTCGATGTGCGTCATGGTTTGCGCGTCCAGATCCCAGATCTCCATCGAGTCCGGGCGCACCGTGGCCTTCTGATTGCCGTGCACCATGGTGGTCGTAGTTGTGGCCGCAAACGCTTTGCCCATCAATTTCGCGGTGAAAGGATTTGAGGTCATCTGGTCCTTCAGGACGCCGCCTGTGATCTGGCTCGACGACTGATAGCTCGAGTCAGCGAGCGCCGGCATCGCCGCCATGGCGCACGCCACGAAAACCACTGCCACCCCCACGAGGCGGGCTAAAGACTTGTTGCCGAGGGGAATCATCTGATTGCTCCTTAAGAAGAGTAGCGATGCGAACAAACGCTTGTTGGCCCCTGATGCGCTTGCGGGATTATAGTCCCTTAACCCCACAATGATCGCCAAAATTCGGACAGGATGGACCATTGATTTTGTGTTGAAATTGCCGGCAGGAAGCCGGCAGCGTCGCATTCTGATGATGCGATTTAGGGCGTCTTGCGGCTGAATTTATTCAGCGCCGCAAAATTCTTCCTCGCCTCGCGCACGGTCAACCCCGAAAACGGAGCAGACGTGGATTTGAGGAACTTCTCAACCGCGCGCACATCGTGCCAAGCGTAATCGCGCAGCGCCCAGCCGATTGCTTTGCGAATGAAGAACTCCTTCTCGAATGCGAGTTGCTCGGCGTAGCGAAACAGCCGCTCGGTGTCGGTAGCGCCGCGCCAGCCGAGCTGATGCAGCATCGCGATGCGCCGCACCCAGAAATCCTTGTGCTTCACTGCCCGGTCCATCGCACGCACGCCCTTCGCACCGTTTCCTTCAGTTTTTGCCCGGCGCACAATCTTGCCCACCACTTTCACGATGCAATCGACCGTGTCCCACCACGACTTCTGCTGCGCCAGATCGAGCAGCCAGGGGAGATCATCGAGGTTAAGCGCGCCTTGATAGCGGATCAGCAGATCCGCTGCGACATATTGATACTCGCGCTCGCGTATCGCCCAAAGGCCCTCGGCCGTCTCGCGCAACTCTTCCCCGGTCGTCGGCTTAAATCCGCGAAGCAACCCCGCAACCGCCGCGCGCCGCTCGGGCGTGCTGATGCCCAGATAGTTAAGCTGGCCGCGCATATACGCTCGCGCTCCCACTGCCCGCTCTGCGTCAGCCCGCGGCTTCAGCGCCGCGCGCACCGCGCGTTGAAACTTCGCGACCTTTTGTTTTGAATCTTCTGCGCGCATAAGTTTCACGGGACTAGCAAGCCTTATCCCGGCACAGCACCTTAGCCCACTTGCGAATCGCTTCCGGCGTCACCCGTTTGCCCGCCGCTTCGCTCGCCGCCAGTTGAATCGCCAGGCTGCCCACGGTCGAGCTTTCGGTTTCCCCGATCTCGACCTTCAGCCCGGTCTGCTTCTCCGTCAGTTCGATCAACAGTTTATTGCGAGTCGCCCCGCCGATCATGTGGATGCGATCGAGCTTGCGGCCCAGCATTTTTTCGAGATTCGCCAGCGCCGAAGCGTAGCGCAGCGCCAGGCTCTCGAAAATCGTCCGCGCAAACAGCGGCTCGTTGCCCGCCACATCGGGAATGGCGTCAAATCCCAGCCGCACCAATTCTTTGTTAATGCGCTCAGGCATGCCGGAGTCGAGCATGAGCGTCGGCGCATCCATATCCAGCACGCCTGTCGGAGCCTTGCATGCAGCAGCTTCCTGGACAATTTTCTCGATCGGCCAGGGACGCCCCTCCGCCGCCCACCCATCCATACATTGTTTGAGCACCCACATGCTGTTGATGAGCGAGTGAAACAGCAGCCCGCCACCCGCCGCGCCAATGTTGGTATACCCGGCGTCGAAGGCGTGCCGCGTGGTCACCGGCGTTTGCGTAACGGTGCCTACCAGCGACCAGGTGCCCGAGCTGATGTACGCCGCCGAACTCAGGTCCTTGGCAATGCCGGCAATGGCGCTGGCCGTGTCGTGCGTGGCCGGCGCAATAATCTGCGCGGAGCGAAATGCATCGAGCGCGGCCAGCGGTCCCGTAATCGGCCCCAGCACCGTGCCCGTCGGCGCCAGCGGCGGCGCAGCCTCCACTGCAAGGCCGAGCATCTCGAACAATTCCGCGTCCCACGTGCCGGTCTTCAGATTCACGAGACCGGTGTGTGTGGAGTTGGTGTACTCGCCCACGCGCCGCCCGCTCAGCCAGTAAAGAATGTATTCCGGGAACATGACCCACGGCGCGCGCTTGTCGATTCCCGCCGCGGGATCGGCCATCAGTTGATACACCGTGTTGAGATTGAGCGGATATGCGCCCGTACGCTGATAAATGTCGAACGGAGAAATGATCGCGTCCGCGGCCTGTTTGCTTTTGACCGTGCGCTCATCGCGATAGCAAAAGGGCTCGCACAGCATGGAGCCATCGGGCGCCAGGCGCACGTAGTCAACCGACCAACTATCCACGCCGATGGACGCGATGCCCTCAGGCGCCGCCGCCGCGGCTTTGCGCAAACCCTCTTCCAGGCCCGCCAGCATCTGCTTCAGCGGCCAATAGAGTGTGTCGCCGCGATGTTTGGGCCCGTTGGGAATGCGATGGATGACGTCGACTGCGGGTTTTCCGTCCACCCAGCGAAGCAGCGAAACCCGGCAGCTCTCCGCGCCTAAATCAATGGCAACACGAGCAGGCTCTTGCATGACAGAAGCAGTTCCTCATTTCCGTCAGCGACTTTCTTCAACGCCTTTCCTTAACGTTGAAACGCCTCGGTCAATCCGCCGTCCACGGGAATAACGTGTCCCGTAGTGCAGCGTGCCCGAGGACTGGCCAGGAAGAGGATAGCTTCCGCGCAATCGGCTGGATCGATGGCCTTATTGGTCAACGTGCGCTCTGCATAGAACGCGGCCAGACGGCTGCGTAACTCCTCGTCGCTGAAAGTATCCCGGAAAGGAATATTGTACTTCGTCAGCGAAGCGCGCAGCCGATCGCGCCCGAACATGGTCGATCCCTTCACCACCGTGGCCGGGCTGATGCCATTCACGCGCACATTCGGCGCCATGCTCACCGCCAGTTCGCGAATCAGGTGCGAGAGCGCGGCCTTGCTCACGTCGTAGGCCTCACTGCCGCGTTTGGCCACCACCGCGTTCGCGGAACTGGTGAAGACGATGTTGCCGTGCAGCCCCTGCTCCTCAAAGAGCGTGGCCGCTTCGTCGGCAAGCAAATAATTCGCCGTCACATTCACCGCCAGCGTGTCGCCCCACATGTCGTCGGGAATCACGCCGTCGGCCGTGGCGGGAAACAGCGCCGCGGTATTGATGAGAATGTCGATGCCGCCAAATGCCAAGGCGGCCGCGTCCAACATCGTGCGAATCGATTCGCGGCTGCGGATGTCCACCGACGAACTGCCGGTAAGCTCGGTCGACGTCACCGATCCCAGCTCCATGGCCACCTGCGCCGCGCCCTCGGAATTGCGATCGGCAACAAAAACGTGCGCGCCGCGCAGCGCTGCCAGGTGCGCCACTTCGCGGCCGATGCCGCTGGCTCCGCCCACCACCACTGCCACGCGCCGGCTCAGTTCCTTCTCCGGCGGCTGGCGGCGAATCTTCGCCTCTTCCAGCGCCCAGTACTCGATGCGGAACGCCTCCATGGCCGGCAGCGCCACATAATTCGAATGCACTTTAAAGCTCGCCGGATCCATTCCCGGCTGGCACTGTGGCACAGGCCCCGTAACCTCGCCGTCGCCCAGCACACTCGCGCCCTCCATCACATGAATGGCGTTGGCATAGAACTCGCCCGTAATGCGCGCCTCGATCTTGTTCTTGCCGAAGCTGAACATGCCCATCCCCGGAATCAAAACCACCGTGGGGCTGGGATCGCGCAAGGCCGGCGAATCATCGGTCGCGAATGTCTTGTAATACTGGCGATATTGGTCGCGATATTCCGACAGCGCGATATCGATCTGATTCTTCAACCCATTCAGATCCTCACCCGCGCCCCACGGCACAAACAACGGCCGAATCTTGGTGCGAATAAAGTGATCCGGGCAGCTCGTCCCCAGGAATGCCAGCTCTCTCGCATCCACAGAATCGATAAACTGCAGCACATCCGGGGCGTCGCTGAAGCTCGCAATAAAACGGTGCTTGGCGCTGATGCGTCCGCGCAGAAACGGCGCGATCTTTGACGCCAATTCTCTGCGATCGCCGCGCACCGGCTGGGCCTCACCGCCAAAGCGCGTCTTGCCCCGCCCGTGCCGCTCGATAAACTGCCCCAGTTGGTCGATCACCGTCAGCGTGTTCAGGTAGCACTCGCGTTGCGTCTGGCCCCAGGTAAAGAGGCCGTGCCCACCCAGCACAATGCCGTCGCAGCCGGGATTCTCTTCGACCGCCCGTTTCATCATCATGGCCAGCTCAAAGCCCGGCCGCTGCCAAGGCACCCACACCAGCCGGTGGCCAAACTCGCGATTGAACTCGTCCATTTTTGCTTTGCCGTTGGCGCTCGCCGCCAGTGCAATCGCCCAATCGGGGTGCAGATGATCCACATGCGGAAACGGCAAAAATCCGTGCAGCGGCGTGTCAATGGACGCGGCCACAGGATTGTTCTTGAAGGCGCACAGCGGATACATCGCCGCGATCTCATCTTCGGTGTCGACACCCTGGTACTTGCGCTCCAGCGCCAGCAGCTTCTCCATGTAGAGCGTGGCAAAGCCCGTGCGCTTGATCGAACCCAGGTCGCCGCCCGAGCCCTTCACCCACAACACTTCCACCGGCTCGCCCGTAAGCGGATCGGCTTCCATGATCTTCGAGCTGGTGTTGCCTCCGGCAAAATTGGTAATGCGCAGGTCCGAACCTAAAAGATTCGACCGATAGCGCAGAAGCTCGGCGGCATCGAGAGTGGCCGCGCGGGCAAAGTCCCAGCGGTCCTCAAGGAATTGCAAAACAGGGGAAGCAGTAGCTGTGGTCATAAGGTGGGTGCACTCCACGGGGAAGTGTGAGAGCACACGTTTATTTTACAACTACCGGCGTCAGGAAACCGTTTTATTCGCGGAATTCAGAGATGAACGGGTATTGGCTATTGGCCACTCCCTACTCCCTGCTCCACCGGTGCCGGATCCTGGTGCTTCGCCTTATGCGCCTTCGCCTCATCCCCCAGCGTCTCCGGTGTCACCGCCTTGTGATGCACGTAGTTGTACGGAGGCACTGTGTACCCGCGCAAAATCGCAATCCCCAGCTGAATCAGCCGCGGCCCGTACGTTTCCGGCTCGTGCGAAATCGACCCGATGATAGCGCTCGTGCCGCGCCGCAGTTCTTCCATCACTTCGGGAATGCAATCCTGCCCCACAATGGCGAAGTTTTCTTCCAGGCCGGCCTCGCGCACCGCATCCAGCACGCCCAGCGCGCTTGAATCCGTAGCCGCGGCCACCAGCGTGCGCTCGCCGGGCCGGCAACTGCGCAGCAGTTCGCTCATTGCGCGCGTGCTTGCGTCGCGCCTGCCTCGGCCCTCGATCTGCACGAACTGCTCGGGCGCGAGTTCCTTGAAGCGCTCGCGAATTCCGTCGAAAGCCCCCGTGATGCGGTTCTGCACAAAGCTGCCGGCCTCAATAAAGCCCACGCCCACCACGCGGTCTACCTTGCCCTTCCATTTGCGCTGCGCATACTGGGCCAGAACCGATGCCGCTTCGTATCCCACTTCGAAGTTATCCACGCCGAAGTAAGTCGAATTGGGGTGAGGCACGTCGATGGCAACCAGTGGAATGTCCGCCTTCTTGAAAATGTGCGCCACGCGCGGCGCCGCGGCTTCCTCCACCTGGAACTCCAGCACCAGGTCCACGCGCTTGGCCACAAACTCTTCGGCGTTGCTTACAGCCACTGCCGGATCGTAGCGGTTGTCGAGCAGCAGCAGTTCCACGCCCGACGCCGCAGCCGCCGCACTCACGCTCTGCGCCACAGCTTCCGAGTAAGGCATCTCCGCGCTCTGTACCGCAAAGCCGAAGCGCAACCGCCGCGGCCGCGAAACCAGCCGGTACTGCCCGTTCGGCGTTTGCGCCAGGTAGCCGCGATGCACCAGCGTTTTCAAAATTCTATAAACGCTGGTCTTGGAGATGTTGGTCTTCTGGTAGACGTCTTCCAGCGTCAGTGAAGCGCTCTCCTGCTCGAACAGTTCGATAACGTCGAGCGCCTTCGAAAGAATCGGAATCAGGTACAGCCGTTTGATCTTAGCCTTGGCCAACCCACACCTCCGCACCGATGTCCCTAATGAAACTCTGGTATTAAATCATCATAGAACAACTTTGCGGGGAACGATTTAGAAGCGGAAGTTCGCCTGGTCTCACGATGGAATCGCTCCAGGTGAAGGTGCCCCCGGTCCCTCGCTTTTGGGGACCGGGGATAACCGCCCAACCTCAACTCACCTCGACGAGCGAAAAGCCAAGAGTTAGCAGCGGCCTTTAGTCCCTAAGTCCCTTAGTCCCTCAGTCCCTGCTTTTACGCGTAGCTACTCACCGCCGAACTCCGGCTGCCCCGCTCCTTCGCCGCGCTCTCCACATACCCGCTCGAGCGCAACTCCGCCAGCGGATCGGCCGGCAGACCTCGCGCCACCCGCCATGCGCTCACCACCGGTCGCACATCGGTCCAGAACGCACCCCGGAACAACTCCTCGGCCGCCACCAGATCGCAGCTTTGCTGCAAGCCAGCAAGCTGCTTGCGGTCCACCAGCGCCGCCTTCAGATACAGTTCCTGCGCCGTCATCACGGTCTGCACCATGGCTTCCATCTTGCCCTTCAGGTTGTGGCTCTGGTCGATCATGTAGGCGATGTCGATGCCCAGGCCGTCGTCAGTGGCAGCATGAATCTCGTGGAAGATGCGGAAAATCTGGTAGGGATCGATGGAGCCGAGCGTCAGATCGTCGTCGGCGTAGCGGCGATCGTTAAAGTGGAACCCGCCCAGCATGTTGGTGTGCAGCAGCCACGTCACAATCTGCTCGATATTCTGGGCGTTGTAGTGATGGCCGGTATCGACGAGCACCCGCGCCTGCGGGCCGGCGAAGCGCGCCAGATGGCTCGACATGCCCCAGTCGGCAATGTCGGTATGATAAAAAGCCGGCTCGAAGGGCTTGTACTCCACCAGCAGCCGCTGATAGTGCGCAAGGTGGCTATGCGAAATGTGCAACGCCTCTTCCAGCCAGCCGATGCGCTTGCGTATGCTCTGCGTGCCCGGATAATTTGAGCCGTCCGCCATCCACAGCGAGATGTCGCGCGACTCCAGAGCCTTCGCGATCGCGATCGAGTCCAGCATGTGGTCGAGCGCCTTCTGGCGAATCTCGGCCGAAGGGTTGCACAGCGAGCCGTACTTGTACTCCTGATCTTGAAACAGATTAGGGTTGATCGATCCCGACTTCACGCCGAAGCGCTTCTCGAGTCCCTTCACCTCGGCCACATCTTTCACGCCGTTGGGCAGGTCCCAAAGCACGTGCAACGCCACCGTGGGCGTTACGCCGGTCAACTTGTTTACTTCTCCGGCGTCGGCAAACTTCTCTTCAATGGTGGTGGCAGCGGCAGCCTGCGCAAATTTGCCGAAGCGCGTGCCGGTGTTGGCGAATCCCCACGAGGGAATCTCGATCTTGAAAGAATCCAGCGCCTTGAAGGCCAGATCCTGCGTTGCCGATTCTGAAAGTTTCATAGTTTCCCCTCGTCAATCATCTGAAGCCGGTACATCCCTAATGCTGTCATCCTGAGCGGAGTCCGCCGCAGCGGACGGAGTCGAAGGATCTGCGGTTGCTTTTCCACTCCCAACTCGCCACAAACATCCCGTGCCCCATCCTTTCGCGTCTTTGGCGAAAGGGTGGGAAACCACAAATCTTAACTCAGTTTTCTCAACCCATCGCAAACCTGCGACTTACTCAGTCCCTCACCAAAATCACGTTCAAAAACCGCGGCCCATGCACGCCTTTGATGCGCGTCATTTCGATATCAGCCGTAGCGCTCGGCCCCGAAATCCAGGTCACCAGCTTCGGCAGCGCCTCCGCCCCCTGATCTCTGTTCTCTGATCTCTGATCTCTGCTAGCGCATTTATCGAAGTACTCCGGCAGCGTCTCCACCACCTGGCTCGCTCGCACCACGCACAAGTGCCAGTCCGGAAGCAGCGTAATAATCCGCCGCCCCTCTGCCGGTCCGTGATGCAAAACTATGGTGCCTGAGTCGGCCACACCGCAGAAACACGCTGTCACCACTCCCTCGGCCTGCTCCACTTCCCGAACTTCCAGATGCCCGTCGATCTTCCACTCGAAACCCGGTGCAAGCCAATCCGCCGGCAGCCCTTCGGGCGCCACAAACCTCCGCCGGCCGCTCGCCGTCAACTGCGCAGCAATCGCCGCGGCAAGCCCTTCTGGATCGCACTCCACGACTTCAGCATCATATTCTTTCAATCGCTCCACGAACCGCTCGTGACGGGCGCTGACCGTCATATCGCCCCGCCGCACATAGTCGCGCGGGATGTCTAGATGCCCTTCCACGACCGTCCCCGCCGTCGCTCCAGCATTCCGCTCTGCGGACCCGGCGATAGCCGCCTCAGTAGCAGCCCGAGTCGCAGCATTTATGCGCTCCAGTACCTTCCTCCGGCCATCGGCCACAGCGCTCATCCTGCCTCCGCTCCCTCGCTCGCCAGTTCAACTCTTCCGTTTTCGTTGCCCTTTAGTCCCGGGTGTCCTCTAACTGAAGTTCGCATCAAAAATAACTCGGTCATCCTGAGCGAGCCCGCCGCGGCGGACGAGTCGAAGGACCCGCATGTCGCGCGTGCTACCACTAATGCACAAACTTGGGGGACACGGCCCTAATCCCTAGTCCCAACGCCCCTGCCCGTACCCATCCTTTCGCCTCTTTAGGAATCGGCAAATGACCGGGCCGCTTCCCGGTCCCCACCCATGTCTGTCTCGCCCGGCGAACTTGCCAAGAAGCGGGACGCGATGCTTGCGCGATTTTTCATAGTGGACGGAGTACATTCGCTAGTTGAATCTCACAAAGGAGTAAGACAATGTAAGGGCTCGTAAACGCAGGCCGCACTATTCTCCACGCCGCAGCCACTGCTTCTTGACGCATTTCATCTCTAAGAGCCATGGCCTTGATCCTTCTGTAGCCATGCCATGCGGACGACCATGGTATGGTTGCCACCAAAGCAGTCACTACTGTCATCAGCACGGGAATTCGAATGTGTACGCGCTCTGCAAGGATAACGATTCCGAACAGTCCGACTTCTAAAATTGCCACCAGCACCCCGGTGGCAATTAATTGAATACGCCATTGAGAGAACTCCTTAAACTCATCCTGCATCACTTCACTCCTTTGCATTTTCGGCGGTTCGAGGATTGTAACTCTTAGTTCCTATCTCGCTTCTGGCGAAAGGGTGCGATCGCTAGCCGCCTCGCGTCCCGCCCACCATTCGTGGAATGTTTGTGCGGGCAGCCCCCGCAAATCTCGCGTCTGCGTCCACTTCCCGCCCACGCTCGGCAACGAGTGAATCCATCCATCCTTGCGCGTCACCAGCTTGGCGCCGATCCGTCCCGCCCATTGCGCAAAATGAAACAGCCACGCCCGCGCAAAAATCACATTCGCCGCGCGCAGCCCCCAATACATCGGATCGGAAAACTTCTTCGCGCTCTTCCGTTCCTGGTCCGTGACTCGTGCGCGCAGATCGATCAGAATCTCCGGAATGTTGATCTTCACCGGGCACACTTCGTAGCACGCGCCGCACAGCGACGACGCATACGGCAGTGATTGTGCGTGCCGCAACTGCTCCAACTGCGGCGTCAAGATTGCGCCTATGGGCCCCGGATACACCGACCCATACGCGTGTCCGCCCGTCTGCCGGTACACCGGGCAGGTATTCATGCACGCCGCGCAGCGAATGCAGCGCAGTGTCTGCCGCTCCGTCTTGCGCGCCAAAATCGACGATCGCCCGTTGTCGAGTAGCACCACGTGGAAATTCTGCGGCCCGTCGCCCGGCACCACGCCCGTCCACAGCGACGTGTACGGATTCATGCGCTCGCCCGTCGCCGAGCGCGCCAGCAGTTGCAGCATCACTTCAAGATCCTGGAAGCGCGGCACCATCTTCTCGATGCCCGCCAGCGTGATCATCGTCTTCGGCAGCGTCAGACACATGCGCCCGTTACCTTCCGACTCCACAATTGCCACACCGCCCGTCTCGGCCACCAGGAAATTCGCTCCGCTGATCGCCGTCGGCACCGCGAGAAATTTCTGCCGCAGATAATTCCGCGCCGCCTCGGTCAGCGCCCTGGGATCGTCGGAAAGATCCGGCAGCCCCATCGTCCGCGCGAAAATCTCCCGCACCTGGGCGCGATTCACGTGCAGCGCCGGAACCACAATATGCGAAGGCTCTCCCTGGCCCAACTGCAGAATGATCTCCGCCAAATCCGTCTCGTAGGCGCGCACCCCCGCAGCCTCCAGAAAGGGATTCAACTGGATCTCCGCCGAAGTCATGGTCTTGATCTTGATGACCTCGTCGGCCTTTTCCTCGCGCAGAATATCGAGAATGATCCTCCGCGCCTCGGCCGCATCCGCCGCCCAGTGCACGTGCCCGCCGGCTGCCGTGCAGCGCTCTTCAAATTGCTCCAGATACGCGCCCAGATTCGCGAGCGTCTCGTCTTTAATGGCCGCCGCTGCCGTTCGCAGCGCTTGCCAATCGGTCTTTTCCGCCACCAGCTTGCCGCGCTTGGCCTGGATCACGTCAATCGCATGCGCCACGTTCTTGCGCAGTTGCGGATTGCGCAGCACCGGCAGCGCCGCCACGGGAAACGGCGACGCCAGCGCCGGATCGAGCACTGGATGGTCAATATTGGATTGTTTGGCAACCGCCGCCGCGTTCATCCCACCACCTCAGCCGGCTTTTCCTGCGTGCTGGCAAGAATCTGCGCCATGTGAATCGTCTTCATCGGCGCGTACTCGCGGTGCATCGCGCCACCCAGGTGCATCAGGCAGCTATTGTCCAGCGCCGTGCAAAACTCCGCGCCCGTCGCCAGCACGTCTTCCAGCTTCACTGTCAGCATCGCCGACGACACATCGCCATTTTTTACCGAAAAAGTCCCGCCGAACCCGCAGCACCGGTCGAGATTCTTGAGCGGCGCCAACTCCAGCCCGCGCACCTTCGCCAACAGTCGAAACGGCCGGTCGCCCAGCCGCAGCGCCCGCAGCCCGTGGCAACTCGCGTGGTAGGTCACGCGGTGCGGAAAATACGCGCCCACATCCTCCACGCCCAGCTTGTCGATCAGGAATTCGCTCAGTTCATAAACCCGCGGCAGCAGCGCCTTGAAGTCCCTGCGCAAATCCTCATTACCCAACTCCTCAAACAGCCCGGGGTACTGGTCGCGCATCATGGCCACACACGACGACGACGGAATTACCACCGCGTCGGCGTCCGCATACAGCCGCACCAGCCGTTTGGCCTGGCTGAAGGCCTCGCCGCGGAAGCCCGTGTTCGCGTGCATCTGCCCGCAGCAGGTCTGCCCGGCGCGAAACTCCAACTCCACGCCAAGCCGCTCCAGCAAACTCACCACCGCGCGCCCTGTCTCCGGATACAGCGTGTCGTTATAGCAAGTAATGAACAATGAAGCGCGCATCAATCCACTCGTCCCACTCATCCATGAAAAAATAACGGCATCAGCTAAGAAATCGCATCATAAACCTTTGCCAATCACTTGTCTATTGCAATCCCGTGCCTATTGAAGCAATGCTGGGAGCAGCGGAGCGAGTCAGCATGAAACGCCGTGCCCCATCCTTTCCGCGTTCTTTGCGTAAAGGGTGGGATCGCCCCTGCCGAATTGACGCTCCGATGACCGCCGACCCGGTCCCCGCCTTCTCGTTCCCTTGCTCCCTTGCTCCCTCGCTCCCCGCTTTAGTCAACCTTCCCCACTCTCACCCGTCTAACTCTACGAGTTAGACCTCCTTGTCCACCAAAAGCGGGCGCACGTCCATTTTCAACCGGCTTCACACGTTGGTTTTCATCAGGGTTGCGCAGCACCGCAAGTAGTTTGCAGACATTTCTTTGAGAGCGCCCGTCGCAATTCGGGCCGTCTCTTCCCAATCTGGCAGCAGTTGCCGGCTCGAGTTCGTGATACCTGCCTCCGCGAGCCATAGGCTACCCCCCGCCGTATGATGGTTTTGTCTCCAACTCGTCTAATGAACGCAATCCGATCCGGCCCTGTGCCGGTTTTTCACACACGCACGGCAACTCTTCTCCCATTCGGGGGTCTCTCTCAAGAAAGGGTTCAGGACCATCCTCTATGATCAAGCTGCGTTCGCTCCCCCTCCGCGGTTCTCTGTGCGTTTTAGCCAGTGCATTCCTCCTCCCCGCTTTGAGCCTGGGACAAGGAGTCGCGCCCGCCGTCCGCATCCGCGCCCGCATTGACGAATCCCAGCTCACCACCCTTCGCGGCAACACCAATCCTCACGCCAACGCCAGGAACGACCAGGGCAAGGTCGCCGACAGCCTTCCCATGACCGACCTTATCCTGGTGCTCAGTCGCGATCCCGCGCAGCAGGCCGCCTTCGACGCCTACGTAGCCAGCCAATACGACCAGAACTCGCCCAACTACCACCAGTGGCTCACGCCCGACCAGATCGGCGAGCAATTCGGTCCCTCCCAGACCGACATCCAGACCATCACCAACTGGCTCACCGGCCACGGATTTACCGTCTCGCAGGTCACCCGCGACCGCATGTCCATCCGCTTCGACGGCACGGCCGGGCAGGTCCAGAGCACCTTCCACACCGAGATTCACAACCTAACCGTCAAAGGCGAAGCCCACATCGCCAACATGACCGACCCGCAAATTCCCGCCTCACTCGCGACGGTAGTCGTCGGCGTCAAATCGCTGCACAACTTCTTCCCCAAGCCGTTGCATCGCATGGGTCAGACAGTCCAACGCGACACGCAATCAGGCAAGTGGGCGCGGCCAGCTCCGGTCGGCGCACTCAACAGTGCGGGCGCCGGGTCCTTCCCAATTGCGGGCGCAAACTCCACGCTCCCCCTCCATACCGCAGTGGCCGATTCCCGATCCGCGACGCCGCAGTTTGGCGTCAGCGTGACCGGTGCTACCCCCTACCTCGTTGAAGACGTCGGCCCCTGGGATTTCGCCACCATCTACAACATCACCCCGCTGTGGAACGCCGGCATCGACGGCACTGGCCAGACCATCGCCATCGCCGGAACCAGCGCTATCGATATCGGCGAAACCAACATCACCGGCTCCAACGGCTACAACGATGTAAACACCTTCCGCACCTTCTTCAATCTGCCCACCGGCAACTCCTGGAACACGCCCATCCAAGTCTCCGGCAACAGCCAGCCTCTTCAGGTCTGCACCAGCACTTCCTCCACAGCGGCCTGTAGCATCGACGATCTGCTGGAAAACTCGCTTGACGTCGAATGGTCGGCATCCATCGCCAAGAATGCCCAGGTCGTCCTCGTCGCCAGCTATCCGGCCTCTGCCTCGGACGATAATCTCTATGACTCGGAAAGCTACATCGTCGACAACGTCGGCAATTCCAGTTCTCCTGTCTATGGCGTCCACGTCATGAACGTCAGCTACGGCGAGTGCGAATTGGCTATGGGCACCGCGGGCAACGTGCAGTACTACGACCTGTGGCAGACGGCCGCTGCCGAAGGCATCGCGGTCATCGTGGCCGCAGGCGACTCCGGCTCGGCAAGCTGCGACGACGGTTACAACTTCGCAGATTACGGACTCACGGTAAGCGGCCTGGCCTCCACGCCCTGGAATACCGCCGTAGGCGGCACCGACTTCAACTGGTGCAAACCCCAGAATTTCTTCAACTCTCCCAATACGGAGTGCACCGTTGGGCCCGGCACCGCTGCGCCCTTCTGGAACACGACAAATAACGCCACCAACCAGTCCACTGCCGCCGGTTACGTGCCTGAGGTTCCCTGGAACGACACCTGCGCCAATCCGTTGGCCCTGACGTGGATGCAGGACATGCTAACCGAGATCTACACGGGCAAT